>Ga0210389_10000365_pt1 | contig 43742 bp, 31 predicted proteins | sample IncBWH28OmetaG_FD_160127 | JGI IMG/M metagenome (GOLD analysis project Ga0210389, IMG submission 160127) | Forest soil microbial communities from Barre Woods Harvard Forest LTER site, Petersham, Massachusetts, United States - Inc-BW-H-28-O ... | reverse complement strand
ATTTCTACTCCCAGCGATGCCCTCACAGGCTTCGCGGAAATCGGGGCAGTCTTTTGGTACAGCGCGCCACAGCTCTTCTCGACGATCGTTCGGGCGCTCATCCCGTCTCCAAGCGCACCTCGCCCAACGATTCCGGCTCCCTGCGCCGCGAGCAGTCTCGTCCCGTCGAGCCTCTCCTCGCCGACGCCGTCCAGGCTATCCGCGAATTCCACCTGCTCCTTCGCGCCCATCGCCTTTACAGCACCGCGCACCCGCGCGTTCAAGACAGCCTCGACATCGCCTACGAATCCCTGCGCCGCACCGCCGCCGATCTCGGCGGCCTGGAAGTTCGCCCCGAACGCGGTGGCATCGTCGTCACCAAAGTCAGCGAAGCGCATCTCCCCGACGCTCGCGGCGAATTCCACGCTCTCGCTACGGAACTCCAACGCGCCGGAATCCAGACTCTCTGGTTCGCTCCCAAATTTAATGTGGGCGAATTGGACACGCTTGCCCAACTGATGAAGGTGTCCTTGCTAAAATCGGATGAGCCCTCCAGGCACGACTCAACGATTGCCTGGGCGGCGCTTCTCCGGGAGCATCGCGTGGAAGGCATTCAGATCAACACCTTGACCGAGCGCAAGGTGGATACAGTACTGGCCAGTCTCATCGCGGCTCTGGTCGCCTATGGTGGCACCTCATCCGAAGAGAGCGGCGACACTCCCATCCACGCCCCGCAAATGACGGAGCTTACCGACACGCTCCGCCTCATCGGCCATCTCACTCCGCCGATGGAGGGCGCTCGCGGCCTCTCCCCTGAAGAAGCGGCCCGCGCCATTCACTCTTCCATGGAACAGGCCAGCCGAAGCACCGTCCGTATGCTGCTCGCGGCCATGACTCACTACGCTCCTCAGGAAGGCGAAATTCCGCAAGCTTATCTGCGGCGCCTGTCGCAGAGCCTGGTGCTTGAATATCTCACTTCTGAATTCGCGGCCGCTCTGCTTGCTCCCTATTCCGTTCGCCCGACTCTCTATAAGCTCGCTGGCGTAGTTGTGGACGCGGGCGGCTATCATGGCCCGCACTCTTCGCAGCATCTTTCTTCGCTAGCCACCACCTGGGCCAATGAAACCTATCGCGAACAATTGATCGAGCGCTTCTGGCTGGAGCTTCCTCCGCGCGAAAAATCCACCGTACTCCGCGGTCCGGATATCTGGTGCGTCCCCATCACCGCCATTCGTCAGACAATGAATCTTCTGGTCGAAACCGGCGCCGACGCTCCGCGTCGCGAAGCCCGCGCCATTCTGCTGAACTACGCGCGCCGCCTGGAGCATGCTGACTCCGGCACACGCCGCATCGTTGCCGCTGGCCTGGGCGAGCTCACGCCGCTTCTTGAATCGCTCTGGCCCAATCAAGTTCCCGAAGACCTCAGCAAGGGCACGCTCACCGCTCTCGCCAAGGAGCAAGGCCCCGAAACCAGCGCCCTGCTCGCAGCCTTCCTTGAAACTCTGGGCCGCGTTGCCGTCTCCCGCGGCGACTTCTCCGGCTTCGAAAATATTCTGATCGGCCTCGAACGCGTTCCTCGCGACTCAGAGCATGAGCATCTCATCGCTCTCGGCCATCGCCTGGTCGCCAACGATCGTTGGATGCTACTCGTCGACGCCGCTCTCGCCAATCGCGCCCTCGACCCGACGCTCCCTCGCCTCTTGCTGCGCGACCCCGAGCGCCTCCTCGATCGCCTGACCCTTTTGCTCACTGACCCGCGCGGCCCCGAAATGATCCCCGCCATGGCCCGCCTGCTTCGCGCCATCGGCGTCCCCGTTCTCACGCTTCTCGAAACCCGGCTCTTCGAAGCCCGTCGCCAGCGCGTCAGCGCCGCAATTAAATTGCTCGCCGCAGCTGATCCCGATCGCCTTCTCCGCGGCCTAACCCGCGCAATGGCCAGCTGGGAATGGAATCTGCAGGATCTCGCCGTCAGCGAACTTGCGCGCCCTTCCAACACTCCGTCGGCGCAGAGCACCGCCTTCGTTTTCTCCGCGATTCTAGCGGACGCCCATCCTCTCGTCGTTCCGATGATGATCGATCAGATTGGCGTCGGCCAGGAAGCCACCGCCGTCGCCCTGTTGATGGAAATTGCCGCCGGTGGCCACGAAATCCTGCGCGACATTTTCGTCCGCATCAAAGCCATCGAAGCTCTCGGCCGGCTCCGCGCACTCGAATCCATCGAACTGCTCCGCCAGCTCGCCGGCAAGCGTGATGGCCTGACTTACGTCGAACCCGCCGGCCTGCGTGCCGCTGCTGAAGACGCCCTCGCGATGATGGAAGAATCTCCGTCCTCTGCCCGCGTCCGCGCCGCTTTCGAGTCACCGTCGACTCCGCTCGGCAATTTTGTAGTTCCCCGCCGCTACACGCGCGTCCCTCTCGAATCGCCGCTGCGCGCGCAAATCGGCAGCCAGGCCCAGATGATGAGCTCCGTTCGCGTCAAAACCATCAGCCTCGGCGGCGCCTACGTCGAATCTCCCAATCGCCTCAGCGTTGGCGATTCTATTCAGCTCGAAGTCCGCTCCGGCCTCCGCAAAATCCACTTCACCGCCGTCGTTCGCAACATCGGCCCCGACGGCAGCGGTGTCGAATTCGTCCACATGAAAGAAGAAGACCACGAACGCCTCCGCAGGCTCGTCCAGAAACATCTCTAGGACTCCACAGGATTTTCGGCAGTTGCTCCTCATCCACATCCCGCAGAGCGTTCCGTCGAATCAGCCGCGAAAAACCGCCTAAACGCTGGTCCCGGTCACATCTCTGTAAACTCCTTGTCTCTTCGATTTTACAGAAGCATGAAATTCCTCATTCGCTAACTGGTCTACGATTCACTCAGTCGTTCCTGCAGTCAGCACAATGTCTCCTGGCCGTTTTCGACCACACGGGGAAATTCCGAATCCGTGGGGACGGACAAGTTTCGTGTGCTGCCATCAAGACCTCGAAGGATCGGCATCGCGTCCCATCTGCGAAACGACGAACAACTCGCGATGACCTTAAGGGGGAAGAATGAAATCAACTGTCTTGTTCGCATTGGTGATTTGTCTGGTCTGCTCCATCTCTGGGTGCGGTGGATACAGCAGCGGTAGCAATACTCCTTTAACTCAAACTTTGGCGGGGACCTGGGATTTCACCTACGTTTCCTCGACCAGCGGCTCCGCCACCGTTTCCGGGACTTTCACCCAAACCATGGGCGCTTTCTCGGCTAGCATTGGACTGACTGGCTCTTGCTCTACGACGGGGACGCTGAGTGGAACCGTCACCGGCTCCGCTATCACCGGCACCCTTACGGAGGCCAGCCCGGAGACTATCAGCGTCACGGGAACGATCGCCGGCTCTGGCAATACCGCTAGCGGCACCTATCAAGTGATGTCGGCCACCGGTGCCTGCGCCGCGGCCAGTGGAGACATGGGGACCTGGAACGGCAATCGGACGGCTGTTCCCATTGGCCCGTACTCCGCCATGGTGCGCACCGCGGATCGCCTGCCGATGCAGGTCATCCTCAATCTCGACGGCGAACCCGGCCTGCTCACTGGCACGGCCAACTTCACCAATTCCGCTTGCCTTCATTCCATGCATTTCACCGGGACGCAATCCGGCAAGCATCTCGAATTGCGCGGTGACATCGGAAACGATGGCTCGATTGTTTTTACCGGCACCGTTGACCCGGAAGCTAGGAATTTGATTCTGACTTCTGTGGTTTCCGGCACTTGCCAAGCCGAGTCGGGCTCCGGCACCTTCACAAAGATGCAGTGAGTCACTGATGGAGGAAATAGTTCGGGCAAAAGACCCAGGTGCTGCACGCGCGCCTGGGTCTTTTGTTTATTTTCACTCCACTCTGGAGCAGCAGTTCGGAGCGTCGCGGTATTCTCAGACTAATCAATCGATCCGGCCGTCGGCCAGCCAGCGCCGGAGGCGCGAAACAGATTAGCCCAGCACGTGAGCGCTGGGATCCTGACTCGAAAAATCCCCAGGCGCCGGAGGTGCGCCACATTCTTCACTGCCAGAGCGCCTCCAATCAAAACTCTAACTATCCCGCTTGCGTCCCTCCTTCCCGCCCATAACATCTTGGGCACTCTCGCCTCCAAGAGCTAGCCAAACAAACGTCTGGCAGTTTACAGTTGCATTGGCTCGTACATTGCCGTACAAGCTATCTCATCTATTTCTTTTCAGTCATCTCGCGGCGGGCACCGCTCGCCACCGCTAGGGGTAGCGGAGAGATTGTCGGTAAATCCAAGGAGGCTCGGATGCAACGCAGGCAGCCGTTGTTTGCGTTTGTGATTTTTTGTGTGGCAATTCTTTTGGGCGTCGGTTCCGCGGTGGCCCAGGTCAACACCGCTACTCTCTCCGGAAACGTAATTGACCCGCAAGGTCTCGCGGTCCGCGGCGCAAAAGTCAGCGTCACGCTTCTCGCCACCGGTTCCGAGCGTTCCGTCAACGTGGACGACTCCGGTCACTACACGCTCGTCGGCCTCGTCCCCGGCATCTACAAACTCCGTGTCGATTCCGGCACCAATTTCGCTCCCTACGAACGGCCCAATCTACAACTCACCGTCGGCGAGCAAGCCACAGCCAACATCACGCTACAGCTCGGTACGCAGACCCAGACCGTCACCGTCACAACGGAGTCCACTCCCGTCGAAGTCACCCGCTCTGAAAGTTCGCAGACCGTCGACCAGCGCCAAATCGAAAATCTCCCCATCAACGGCCGCAACTACATCAATTTCACTCTCATCAATTCCCAGACCACGCGCGACAACTCCAACGCCATCGGACCCGCCCCGAACAGCGGCCTCAACATCAGCGGCGCTCGCGCCCGCTCCAACATGGTCAGCGTGGACGGCGCCGACGCCGTCGACAACTCCGTCAACGGCATCCGCTCCACCGTCTCGCAAGAGGACGTCCAGGAATTTCAGATGATCCTCAGCAACTACAACGCGGAATACGGCCGCGCCACTGGCGGCGTCGTCAACATCGTCACCAAGAGCGGTTCCAACGATTTTCACGGCGACGTATTCGGCTATCTCCGCAACAAGTCCTTCCAGGCTCGCAATCCCTTCTCCGGCCAGGTGGATGCCGCCGGCGATCTGGTTCCTACCAAGCAGGCCTACACCCGCGTGCAAACGGGCACCGCTTTCGGCGGCGCCATCAAAAAAGATAAGACTTTTTACTTCTTCTCCTACGAATACACTCAGCGGGAAGAAACCGGCTTCTCAAGTATCGGTCAGGGCAATTTCGGCCTCACCACGGGCAATGTTAATTGCATCCCTGTCCCGCTCAGTATGACCCCCGATCAATTGACCGCTTATAACGCCACCATTACTGGCGCGGGCGGCTGCGCGAGTCCCTTCGTGGGGCCCATTCTTCAGGCCGCCGTCGCCACCGGTGCCGCTTCCAACGTCGCCGTAAACGGCAATTTGAATGTCAATGTCGACGGCACCCCTGTGCCGATGACTACTCTTCTGGGCTTTCCTGCCGGTACGCCCGGCACTTTTTTCCCTGGCACCGTGAATTGCCCCGCAAATACCATCGTTAGTAACGTCCAGTGCTCACCCGGCGGCGTCGGCCTGGTTCCTTTGCCGACCTCTTATGTCGCGCTTGATTCCCTGCGTGGCAATTTCCCAGTCATGGAAAAAACCAGCCTCTGGTCGGCTCGCCTCGATCAGCGTTGGAATAATCGCAACTCGTCCTTCATTCGCGTCGGCGTCTCGCCCTCGAATGTCACGGGAATCCAATCCACCTCGCAGAACCAGGTATTCGGGCAAAACTCCGGTTCGCGTGTTGGAGCAAGCCACTATCGCGACGTCAACGCCACCTTCCAGCACGACACCATTCTCAACGACACCGCCTTTAACGAATTCCGCTTCCAGTTCGCGCGGCGCGGCGTCCACTTCGGATTCTCTCCGCTCGACGGCGGCAGCGACATCGGCGTCAACATTCCCGGTTTCGCCTATTTCGGCCGCGAACCCTATTCCACGGTCGACCGCATCGAACGCCGCTTCCAATTCACCGACAACGTCAGCCTCACTCGTGGCCGCCACACCTTTAAGTTCGGCGTGGATGCTAACCTCATCCAGCTGCGTTCCAAAAAACAACAGATCTTCGAGCTCGATTTCGGCGGCGACGTCAACTTCGGCGGTATCACTCCATTCCCCGGTCTTCCCGGATTCAGCGCTATCCAGGCCTATGGCGTCGGCGTTCCGCAAACTTACATTCAGGGCATCGGCCAGTCCAATCAGCCCTTCGACAATATTCCCTTCGGTTTCTTCGCCCAGGACACCTGGCGCATCACCAGAAAACTTACCTTGAACTACGGCGTCCGCTACGACGTCGAAATCAGCCCGCTTTTCGCGCCCGCCACCTCCATCAATGCGGCCGCGGAAAAGGCCCTCGGCGTCACCGAAGGTATTCCCCGCGATTACAACAACGTCGCGCCCCGCTTCGGCTTTGCGTGGGATCCCAAAGGCGACGGCAAGACTGTCGTCCGCGGTGGTTACGGCATGTTTTACGATCACCCGCTGCTCGCCATCGCCTTTGACTCGGTTACCGCCGATGGCGGCCGCAGTGTCCAACTCCTCTCCCCGGGCGGCATCTCTTCGGCCTGCGGTATTGTGTCCGCAGCGCAGGCGCCTCCTGGCTACAACACCTGCGGCGGCAGCCTGGACTCCCCTGCGAATCTCAACGGCGCCTCCATCTTCCAGGGCGTGCTCAATGCCTTGCCCAATATGTTCTATCTGCCCAACCAGCAGCGCTTTGACCCCCTGAATCCACAGTCCATATTTGCCAATCAGAATTATTTGTCCGCGGGCATTCCGCTTTCCATTCTTCCCTTCACTCTGCCCGTGGCTAAGAATTTCCAATACGGCTACGCTCAACAGGTGAATCTCACCGTGGAACATTCTCTCGGGGGTACCTGGAAACTCAGCGTAGGCTATCAAGGGACTCGTGGTACGCACCTCAATCGTCCCGTGGATGTGAACTCCACGGACCCTGTCCTGCTCACACAAAACTTGCAATATGCTGACGCGGCTGGCCTCGGCTTCACCAATCCGATCACCGTCGCCATTCAGGACGTTGGCCCCACCGCAGGCACTTGCGGTATCACGACTACCGGCCTCATCCCGGGCGCCCTCGGTGTCCTCTACGGCTGCCCCGCCGCGATCCCCTTCAACGGCAAATTCGTCAGCACTCCCTCATTCTTTAATTTCTTCCGCCCCTCCGGCCCGAATCCGTCATTTGCGACCGGTATAGGCGCTGTTGCGCCCCAATGCGCTGGCTTACCCGCCTTCGCTTGCGGGTATGGCGTGCAGCAGGCTCTTGCCCATGCGGCTGGCTACCCAGTCGGCTTTGGCGCTCCCGTGCCCTTTAACACCGTGGATGCTCAACTCTCTGACGCGGCTTCCTGGTACAACGCTCTCACCATAAACGTCCAGAAAAACTTTTCGCGGCATTTTTCCATGCTGTCCAGCTACACCTGGTCGCATTCCATCGACAACGGCACCGACCTGCAGTCCACTCTCGAACCGGCCGACAGCCGCTTCCCCTTTCTCGAGCGCGGCAACTCCGTCAACGACCAGCGCCATCGCTGGGTGACCAGCGGCGTCTTTCAGACTTCGCCTCACAAGGGCGGCGACTCCTTCGCGCAAAGCTTCCTTAGCGATTTCACGCTCGCTCCACTCATCGAAGTCTCTTCAGGCAGGCCTTTCAACATCATCACTTCCGAAGACACTCGACTCGACCTCGGCGCTTCCGAAATACGGCCCGACCTCGTCCCCAACGGAACCCCCGGCGCCACCACTTCCCAGTTCATTCGGGGGGTTTCGTTCGGCGTGCCGACCGTTTGCCTTACCAACGCCGGCCAGCCTTTTAGCCTGAATGGCATCACTCCGCCTTTCGGGTGCACCGGCAATCTCGGCCGCGACAAATTCACCATGCCCTATTTCTTCCAGTTCGATCTCCGCGTCTCCAAGGGCATCAGCTTCGGCGAACGTTTTCGCCTCGATCTGATCGCGGACGCCTTCAACCTCTTCAACCACACCAACATTTCCGCGGTTAACCAGCTTTGCGACACCCTGGTCACCACCACCTGCGCCGCTGGCCAGCCGACCGCTGCCTTCGACGCCCGCCAGTTCCAGTTCGCCCTCAAATTGAACTGGTAGCTGCACACAGAAACTATCCACCAAACAAAGAGAGGCCCCGGCAAAAACCGGGGCCTCTCTCTTTTTCCTCAGTGAACTCTGTGCTCCTCTGTGTCCTCTGTGTTGAAATCTTCTCTCTTCTCACCTCGGCAGCAACCACTTCCCGTACACCGGATACGCCGCCCACTCTCCTCTGTTCGCTCTGATCGCGTACACCACTCCCAAAATCACATTTACCACCCACCCGCCCATAAATCCCAGCCAGATAATTGGAAAAAAGTAAAAGAACGCGGGTGGCGCTTGGCTATGCGGTTGCGGCGGGTTATGAATCAAGCTCATCATCACCACCACGAAAAAGACCGTCATAAACGCCATAATCACTCCCAGATAAATCGCGTGCCAGATCAGCGCCTGCAGCGAATGAAACCTCACAAACCGCGAATTCTGCTTCACACAAAAAATCACCAGCGGCCCGATGAATCCCGTGAACGCCATCAGCAGATGAGCCAGCATCGCCATCGTCCGCTCATCCTCCGTCGGCGCTCCCAACCCCTTCGCCACTCCCGCCTCACTCGCCATTCTTCTCTCCTCAACCCAATTCCCGATTGAGGATACCATCGCTCATCGCCTGCTTCACTAATCACCTGTCACCAGTCACCGTTAATGGCTCTCCGTCGCCCCACTCGCGGGCTTAAATTTCTTAATCAAAAACACCAGCGGCACACCCATCAACACAATCCACCCCAGCGCCGTGAAGCAATCCAGAAAGCCCTGAAACGCCGCCTGTCTCTGCAGAAGTGCAAACGCCTGCGCCTGCGCGTGCACCGCCGCATCCGCTGCCGTAAATCCATGCGCCGAAAAATATCCACACAAATTCGCCAGCAGTTGCCGGTATCGTTCATCCAGCGGCGTCGTGTGCGCTACCAGCACGCTCTGGTGATACTGCGTCCGCCGCGCCAGCAGCGTGGTTACAAACGCAATCCCGAAACTGCCGCCCTGGTTCCGGAAAAGATTCGTCAGGCTCGACGCCTTGTTATTTTTGCTCTTCGGCAGATTCGAATAGGCCAACTGGCTCACTGGCACAAACAAGGTCGCAATTCCCAGTCCCTGCAGCGCCCGCGCCCACGCTTCATGCCGGTAATCCGCCGCCAGCGTAAAACTCGCGTAGTGCCACATGGCCAGCGCAAACACGAAATACCCGAACGCCAGCAACTTCTTTACGCCCAGCTTCGGCAGAATCCGCACCACCACCGGCGCCAGCATCACAATCACAAACGCCCCCGGCCCCAGCACCAACCCCGCGTCCGTCGCCGTATATCCATAAAGCCGCTGCAGCATCTGCGGAATCAGCACCGTCGACCCATACAGCGTAAATCCAAACAAGAAATAGAAAATATTCGCCAGCGCAAAATTCCGGTCGCCCAGCAGGCGGATCTCCACCACCGGGTCCGGATGCCGCCACTCCCACGCAATCGCAAAAATCAGCGCCGCCATCGCCACCGCAAAAAACACAACGATAAAGTTGCTTTCGAACCAGTCTTCCGTCTGCCCGCGGTCCAGCACCACCTCCAGGCAAGCGAACGCAATCCCCACCGACACGATTCCCCACACGTCAATCTTTAGTCGCCCGTCCTTCCGCGCCGCTTCCACCTCGCGCGTAAACTCCGGCGGGTCCTTCAACAGCCGGCTTGTCAAAATCAGCGAAACGATCCCGATCGGAATGTTAATAAAGAAAATCCAGCGCCAGCTCCAGTGGTCCGTGATCCATCCGCCCAACGGCGGCCCGATCGCCGGCGCCGTCACAATCGCCATGCTGTACAGCGCAAACGCCGCCGCCCTCTTCGACGCCGGAAACGTATCCACCAAAATCGCCTGCTCCACCGGAGCCAATCCCCCGCCACCCACACCCTGCAAGATCCGGAAGAAAATCAGCAATCCCAAGCTCGGCGCGAATCCGCACAGCAGCGAACTGATCGTAAACAGCGCCACGCAAATCATGTAATACCGCTTCCGCCCGAAAATCCGGCTCAGCCATGCCGAAAGCGGCAGGACCACCGCGTTCGAAACCAGGTAACTCGTCAGCACCCACGTGCTCTCGTCCGCGCTCACCGCCAGCCCGCCCGCGATGTGCGGCAGCGACACGTTGGCAATCGCCGTGTCCAGCAATTCCATGAACGTCGCCAGCGTCACGGTGATCGCGATGAACCACGGGTTGATCCCCGCCCGCTCCCGGGGCGGGTTGAACGGTATCGCCGCTGCCATCGTTTCGCTCATCTAGCCTCGAAACGATTGGATGCAAAAGAGACCGTATGGTCTCACATGATTTGTGCTATAATTCCTAAAAGAGACCGACCGGTCCCAGTACTGGCCTCGGGAGGCGCTAAGTCCATGTCCAACGAAATGTCCAAGGGTGAACTCACCCGCCGCGAGATCGTCAAGAAAGCCGCCCCACTCTTCAATCGCAAAGGCTACGAAGGCACTTCCCTCTCCGATTTAATGCACGCCACCGGCCTCCAGAAAGGCGGCATCTACCGCCATTTCTCCAGCAAGCAGCAGCTCGCCGGTGAAGCCTTCGACTACACCTGGGAAAGAGCCTTCACCGGCCGCCTCGAAGGCATCAACGACGTCCCCAACTCCGTCCTCCGCCTGAAAAAAATGATCGACAACTTCGTCGAAAAACGCGAAGGCCTGGTTCCCGGCGGCTGCCCCCTCATGAACACCGCCGTCGAATCCGACGACGGCAACGCCCACCTCCGCGCCCGCGCCAAAAAAGCCCTCCAATCCTGGACCGCCCGCCTCACGAAAATAGCCGCAGAAGGCATCACCCGCTGCGAAATCAACGCGCGCACCAAGCCCCACGATCTAGCCCAACTCATCATCAGCTCCCTCGAAGGCGCCCTCCTCCTAAGCCGGCTGCAAAACTCCCCCGCCCCCCTCCGCAACATGCAACTCCACCTCCACCATCACCTTGAGCACTCCGTCCGCTCTTCTCAGTGAACTCTGTGACTCCTCTGTGCCCTCTGTGTTCAAATCTGTTCTCTTCCTGGTTTCCTGTATAATTTCCCGGCCATGTCCAACCTTTTGCCCCTGGTCGAAATCCAGCGCTCTCCCGACGTCCTCACCTTCACCCTCAACAATCCCGACCACGGCAACGAAGTCACCGGCTCCATGTTTGACGCCATGCTCGCCGAACTCCGCTCCGAATCGACGCAACCCCGCGCCCGCGTCCTCCGCATCCGCGCCAACGGAAAAGTTTTCTGCACCGGCCGCGAACGCGCCGCCCGCGACGAACAATCCGTCCGTGACGAAGTCGCCCGCCTCATCGATTTCAAACGCCTCGTCCGCACCTCTTCCCTGATTTCCGTCGCCGAAGTGCAAGGCGACGCCTTCGGTTTCGGCATGGGCCTCGCCATCGTCACCGATTTCCCTCTCGTCGCCGACACCGCCTCCCTCTGCTTCCCCGAAATGACCCACGGCCTCGCCCCCGCCGCCATCATGGCCTATCTCGGCGAATACGCTCTCCCGCGCTTCGCCTTCCCTCTCGTCCTTTTCGGCCATCCTTTCACTCCACAAAAAGCCTTGGAAATTGGCCTGATCTCGCAAGTCGTTCCCGCCGCCAGTCTCTCCGCCGAAGCCGACAAACTCATCTCCCGCATCCTGCAACTCGACCCCGGTGCCGCTCGTCGCTGCAAAGAATTTTTCCTTACCGCCCAATCCAACTCCTTCGAGAAAAACTGCAACCTCGCCGCCGAAGCCCTCACCGCCGGCACCCTGGCCGTGCTCGCGGGGAAAAAGTGAGCCGCTCTTGAACGTCAACGCCGGCGCGCGTCTCGACCGCCTCCCCATCTCCAGATTTCATCGCCGCATCCTCACGCTCATCGGCATCGGCATGTTCTTCGACGGCTACGACGTCTACGTCGCCGCCAGCGTCCTCGGCGCCACGCTCCACTCCGGCTTTTCCACCCTCGCCCAAAACGCACAATTTGTTTCGGTCACCTTCATGGGCATGATGCTCGGCTCTTTCCTCACCGGCTTCCTCGGCGATCGCTTCGGCCGCCGCTTCACCTATCAAGCCAACCTCATCATCTTCGGCCTGGCCTCCATCGCCTCGGCGTTCGCCCCCAACATGCCGACTCTAATCCTCCTCCGCGGCGTCATGGGCATCGGATTAGGCGCTGAACTAGTAGCCGGCTACGCCGCCATGACCGAATTCCTCCCCCCGCAGGCCCGCGGCCGCTGGTGCGGCATCCTCAATGCCGTCGTCGTAACCAGTCTCCCGATCAGCGCTCTCGCCAGCGTTTTTCTCATCCCCCGCTTCGGCTGGCGCATCATGTTCATCATCGGTGGCGTCGGTGCCCTCATCGTCTGGTACCTGCGCAAATCCATGCCGGAATCCCCGCGCTGGCTCGAATCCGTCGGCCGCACCGAAGAAGCCGAAAGAATGTTGCTGGAAATCGAAAGCGAATTCGCCAACCAAGATCCTCCACTCCCCGTACCCGCCTCAGCACCACATTCAACCGCCGCCAACAACTTCTCCTCCCTCTTCGGCCCGCAACTCTTCCCCCGCCTCTTCGTCGGCGCCACCGTCCTCATCGTCGCCAATACCTTGATCTACGGCTTCGTCACTTGGCTCCCCACCTTCTTCGTCCAGCAAGGCCTCAGCATGGCCAGCTCCTTCAAATACTCTTTCCTGATGAGCATCGGCGCCCCAGTCGGCGCCGCCATCGCCTCCCTCACCGCCGACTCCGTCGGCCGCAAGCCCGCCATCATCACCGCATCGCTGCTCACCATCCTCTTCGGTGGCATCTACCCCTTCATCCGCGATCCCCGCCTGCTTCCCCTAGCCGGCTTTCTCCTCGTGGTCTGCATCTACATCCTCGTGGCCCTGCTGTTCGCCATCTACGTCCCCGAACTCTTCCCCACCGACGTCCGCATGCGCGCCCTCGGCCTCTGCAACACTCTTGGCCGCACCGCCACCATCTTCACGCCGTTCCTGGTCGTCTTCCTCTTCCGCTCCCACGGCGTCTCCGGCGTAGTCGCCCTGATGATCGCCCTCCTCCTCATCCAAATCCTCGCCGTCCATTTCTTCGGCCTCGAACCCAAACTCCGCCGCCTCGAAGATCTGCAATAACCCTCTGTTCTTCCATAACTAGGTGGGCATGGCTTTAGCCATGCCCACCCTCGGCGCTATCGGTTGTCAAAATTTCCGCGGGATTCTACCAATGGGGGTTCCGCTGCAAACCCGATCGCTCTAGCCATGGCCGGAGAAGCGATTTCTCCCGCCAGCGAACGCGGCCAGTGCCCGACGAGACCTCGTGCTCCCTAAATTCCTTTAATCTCGCCACCGTCCATGCGCACCGACGCTCCCGTCATCCACTTCGCGCCCGGCGAAACCATAAACGCCAAAAGTTCGGCAATCTCTTCCGGTTGGCCGTAGCGGCTGATTCCAGCTTCCTCGGGAAACTTCTTCGTCGCTTCCTCAACGCTCATGTTGTGCGCCGGCGCCCATTTTTCCAGAAAGGAGCGGCGGCGCCCAGTCATCACCGCACCGGGCACGATGCTGTTTACCTGAACTCCATCCTTTATCCCTTGTTCCGCAAAGGCTTTCGCAAGTGCTGTGATCGCTGCATTCGTCGCGGCAACGGCAGCGAACCCGGGCTTTGGATCCAGCGAGGCGCTTCCGGACATGAACACCACCGAACCTTTGGCTTCCTTCAGCGCATCCCACGCCCGAATCGTCAAACGACGCGCGCCGTGCAATTTCAACTCCATGCCAACATTCCACGCTTCATCCGTCATCTCAAAAAGATCGATCTGCGGCACGGCGCCCGCGATGTTCAGCAGTGCGTCGATCCGCCCGAACTTCTCGAGTGTGGTATTCACTACAATTTGGGATGCTTCAACTTGGCTCAAGTCCAGTGTCAGGGGAAGCGGTTCGGCTCCGGTTGTTTTCACCATGGCGGCAGCCTCCTCGAGCGCCTTCTCGTTGCGTGCCGCAAGCACTACGGCAGAGAAGTCGCGAGCCAAACGGATGGCTGTCGAACGTCCGATGCCCTGGCTGGCGCCGGTCACGATCGCGACAGACTTCTTCATGATTTCCTCCATTGCAGTTCCGCCGTGCGGGGTGGCCTAACGGAAGGCACGCCTCAAGAAAGCTTAGCTTTCGCCGCTTCCAGGATGATCTCTACAACCTTCTCTGGCGCCGTGAGCAACGGCGTGTGATCAACCGCGAACGACCTCACTGTCGCCTTCATCCGTTCTGCCATAAAACGCTGCGTTTTGGGATTGATCATCCGGTCTTCCTCGGCAAGCAGATACCATGTCGGCTTTGACTTCCACGCTGGCGCCGGCGCCGGTTCCTGAATGCTCTTGACCGCAATCGGCCGCTGCACGGCTTTGCACAACGCAATCTGCGCGGTCGAAGCATTCTGCGCAAAGGCGCTCGCAAACCCTTCGTCCGGCATCCAGATAAAGCCGTCCGCGTCCGGAGCAAGTTTCGGCGCCTTTGGATGAGTTTCATCCTTGTAAAATACTTGAGCGACAGTCTCTCCCTCGTCCGGCGCCAATGCTGCGACGTAAACAAGAGCCTTCACCCGCTCATCGTTTGCGGTGGCAATCACCGCACCTGCATAAGCATGCCCCGCGACGATCACCGGGCCCTTCGTTCGCGCAATCGTTCGCTTCAAGGCTGCCGCATCGTCGCTCAACGACGTAAGCGGGATCGGTGCCGCAATCACATTCAGGCCGTGCTCCTCCAACGGGCCCACGATTGCCTGCCAGCTTGAACCGTCGGCCCACGCTCCGTGGACCAGCACGACTGTGGCGTTCTCTGAAAACTTCATGCGCTTCCCCTTTTCTGCAAGATCAAACTGAATGTAGTAAGGAAACTACGATTCCCATTAGGCAAAGAACTTCACGATTTGTTGCGCAATGAATTCGCTCGAATCCTCGAGCGCAAAGTGGCCCGTGTCCAGCAGGTGAAGCTCGGCTTTTGGAATATCCCGCTGGTAGGCTTTCGCACCCTCCACGGTAAAGAAGGGATCGTTCTTTCCCCAGACGATCAGCATCTTCGGCTGCTTCTTGCGGAAGAATTCATGCCAACCGTCGTAGCGCGCCAGGTTCGACTGGTAGTTGTGAAGCAGGTTCAGTTGAATCGCGTCGCTGCCCGGCCGGTCCAGGAAAAACTGATCCACGGTGTACGAGTCCGGATTGATCCGCGACGCATCCTTTGTTCCGTGCGTGTACTGGAACACGGTGGTTTCCTTCTTCAGCAGCTCTCGCACCGGCTTCTCCGTCTCCGGATTGCGATTCGCCCAGAATGGCTTCATTGCGTCGAAGCCCGCCCCGATGCCCTCCGCATAAGCATTTCCGTTCTGCACGACGAAGCCTTCAATCGCGTCCGGGTGTTTCGAGGCAATGCGATATCCTACGGGTGCCCCGTAATCCTGCACGTAGATGCTGAATTTCTTCAGCCCAAGGACGCCAAAAAGCAGTTCCTCAACATAGGCGGCGAGATTGTCGAAGGTGTACTCGAATTTGCTCGCATCTGGCGCGTCACTGTAACCGAATCCAATGTAGTCCGGCGCGATCACGTGGAATTTGGCCGCAAGCTGCGGAATCAGGTCGCGGAACATGTGCGACGAACTTGGAAACCCGTGCAACAGCACTATCGTTGGAGAAGTTTTTGAGCCCGCCTCGCGATAGAAGAGCCTGAGCCCGCGAACGCTCGCGTGGTGATACGTTGTCATGGTGATCCCCCTTCCGGCGACGCAAAGTCCCGGTTGCGAAAAGTGAGATGACCTGACACCGTTAAAAGTTTCAATAAAGGTGTAAGATTCTTCCAGGCTGTCTTCAGGTCTTTGTAACGAGGGTTTATGCCCACTATTGCGCAGGGGGGGAACGAGTGGATCGAGGGTTTCCTGTTTGTCGCGAACCGACCAATCCTCGATTTTTTGAATACCAAGCCGGTCCTGGCGGGCGAGCCCACGGAGTTGCTTCCGGACTTTCGCGCGCTCGAACGCTGGTTGGTCGCTTCGGGCATGGTGACATCGCCCAGGAATAAGGCAATCGTACGAACCTGGCGCGATTCAACCCAGGCGACTGCCTTCCTGCAACACCTGATTTCTTTCAGAGAGAGATTTCGAGAGGCCGTCCTGCGGATCGAGGACGGATTACCACCCTCCGCTGCTTTCCTTTCCGAAATTAACTCCCTGTTGCAGTTGTATCCCCGCCACACTTCGCTTCACCAGCGAGACGGAAAGGTCATCAGGAAAACAGTCTTTGAGCTTCGTGAGCCCGCCGACCTCTGGGCCCCGTTCGCTGATGCCACGGCCGATCTTCTCTCTGAACCGGAAACTTCTCGCATTCGGCAATGCGAATCCTGCGTCCTTCATTTCTTCGACATCAGCAAGAAAGGCTCTCGCCGGTGGTGCAGCATGAACATCTGCGGCAACAAGCTCAAAGTAGCCGCCTACCAGAAAAGGAGAAGACGCAGAAACAATCCCGCCGCCCAATAGCCTTGGCTCGCGCCAGACCGGTTGCACGACAATCCAGTAATTGTCGTCAAGTCTGTGGCGCCCGTCATCCAAGTCGTAAATCTGGGCGATAATGCCGGGACGCAAGATAACTTGGGGGTCTAACCCATGAATCCATCCTCTGATCTGCGGATGACGAGAATTCCCCTCAAGCACGGAGCCGGCCATATCCCCGCGCTCGGTTTCGGCACCCTCATTCCCGACCCCGCCGTGACGATCACCGCGACCAGAGACGCACTGGAAGCCGGATTTCGGCACTTCGATTGCGCGGAACGCTACGCGAACGAGCGCGAAGTAGGCACGGCGTTGCACGCAGGGCTTGCCGCCGGAGGCATCGCCCGCGAAGGCATTTTCGTTACCACAAAGCTGTGGAACACCAATCACCGGCCCGACCGTGTCGAACCGGCCTTCGAGGCCAGTCTGGAAAGACTCGGGCTCAAGTATCTGGATCTCTATCTAATTCACACTCCATTCGCATTTCAACCTGGGGACAACCCGGACCCGCGGGATCAAAACGGCAATGTCCTCTACGATCAGGGCGTGACCTTGCTCGACACCTGGAAAGCGTTGGAAACTCTAGTGGAACATGGGAAATGCCGGGCTATCGGGCTTTCGGACATCACGCTAAACGATCTAAAGCCCATCTATGAATCAGCGCGAATCAAGCCAGCCGCGGTCCAGGTGGAATCACATCCCTATCTGCCGGAATCGGAGCTATTGGCATTCTGCAAGGAGAAGGGCATCGTGCTTTTAGCTTTTGCACCATTGGGTCACGGGATGAAGCCGGGCCTGCTCGAAGATCCAGTCATTTCCGCCATCGCCGCGCGAGTAGGAAAGACGGCGGCACAGGTGCTGCTGGCTTGGGCGGTGCAGCGCGGCACAGCTGTGCTCACCACACCCAGGAGCGCGGCCCGCGCAAAAGAGAATTTCGACATTTCCGCCCTTCCACATGAGGCGCTTGACGAAATCAATCGAATTAAGACCAGACAGCGCCTGAATCCAGTGGTAAACACCGGCGTTCCGGGCTTCATCCCTAAAAGTAAAGGCGCATGAAGCGAAGCTGGAGCGGGCTGTGCAAGAGCAACAAATCCGTGCGGCCTTGGCGGACCGGCACGTGTTGGCAAAGTGATCCTGATTCAACATAAGCGCGGAGGGAAGAAGGAGGGCAAATCCGCAAATGATGCGGGCGGAGAATTTGCTGCTCGACGCGGGACGGTCTGAAAATAAAAAGGGCGCCCTTGCAAAGAAGGGCGCCCTTGAACCTGCGAAATTTGCAGGGTTAGAAGCTGAGGGCAAGTGAAAACTGGACGATGCGTGGGCTGGTGACAGTCGCGAAGCCCGTGCTGTCATTGGCGCCCACGTCAACTATCCCGTAGTTCCCAAGTGATCCACCTTGAGCCTGGGGACCCTGGAATGAAGGATGGTTGAAGGCGTTGAAGAAATCAGTGCGGAAGTTGAGTAAAACATGTTCGGTAATACGCGTCCGCTTCTGAATGGAGAGGTCCCAGTTCTGCTGGAAGGGGCCGCGGAAGGTATTCCTACCGACGTTGCCGATGGCTGAAGCGACCGCGGATGGATCAGAACAAGCCACAATTACATTCTGATCGTTCACGCAGTTTCCCCCGGCCACGAAAGCGCTGAAGTCAATGAACCCGTTCGTCACCCGGCTCTGAGTGCTGCCGTGTGTCAGTGCGCTCTGCAGGGTCCTTCCCGGTGCCAGGGTGGCGAAGTTAAATGCGTTGATGCCGTCCGTGTCTTCCAGGTTGTTGGCACTGGAGTCAATCATGGTGAACGGAGACCCCGATTGAAAAGTCACCACGCCATCCACTTCCCAGCCGTTGGCAGCCCGTCCGAATCCCTTATCTTCGATGTGCAACATTTTGGCGAAGGGGAGTTCGTAGTTGAAGCTGGTGACGAAGCGGTGCGTCCGGTCAAAGTCCGCCACAGCACGCTGTCTGCGCTGGTTCAAATAGTCCCCGAAGCCGAGCAATCCATTGAGTTCATCGGAGAACGATGAGCCAGAACTATTGTCGATCGTCTTAGAGTAGGTGTAGGCGGCCTGGAAATAGAGTCCAGCCGAGAACTGGTGGCGCAGAGTGGCCTGCAAAGAATGGTAGATAGAATTGCCAGATTGGGTCTGGAAAAAACCGCGGGAGTTGGCTAAGCCGAGGAAATTGACCGGTACGCGGGCATCCAGGTTGCTAGTGGTGCTGCCCGTGATGTCAATCGAACCGTCGGCATTCTGGGTTACAAACGGAGTCCCCGCGGGGACATTGACACCATTGCCGATTCGGGCAGGGATGACACATGGGCTGGCGGCAGTGCAGATCTGGCCGGGATTTACCGGAGCGCCTGTACCAAGCAAGGAAACGCCATGGGTGCCGACATAACCAATGTCCAGGACCCAATTCTTCACGAGTTCACGCTGGACCGTCAGGTTCCACGCTTCGGCATAGGGTGGGTGGAAGTTACGCTGAGGGAAGAAGTAGAAACCTTGCAGCGGGGCACCGGCAGCGTTGCCGGGAACATTCGAGAAAATGGGTGCACCTGGGGTGCAAGGTGCGGTGCAGTTGGGACCAGCAAATCCGATTAGAGAGGGCACGATCTGGTCATTTGGCAATGGGAAAGCCGAGGTCGGAAGCAGAGACGGGAATGGATTCTGCGCCGTCACCGTGAAGGGTGCGGCGCTGAGGGACTCGGCGAAGGGCAAACCGCCCGCCGTCTGTAGCAATGGTTGGTTGGAGACGCGCTGGTAGTAGACGCCATAGCCGCCGCGGACGACCGTTCTTGCATCGCCGAGGACATCCCAGGCAAAGCCGAGGCGCGGGGCGAAGTTTTTGTAGCTGAAGCAACTATTCAGCGTGCAATCGGTAACTCCGGGAGTGCCGACTCGAGGTGTGCCTGCCGGATGGACGATCGTTAGCGGTCCGGGGGTTCCATCGTCGTTTCCGGCGAAGTTGGAAAGGAAGTTATTTTTCTCATGGGCAGTACTGAGACCTTCCCAGCGCAAGCCGAAACTTAGTGTCAAATGGGGCAGGATTTTGTAGTCATCGTTGATGTAGGCAGCATAATCGGCTGCCCGGAAGTGGAAAGTGGCAAATCCAGCACCAGCCTGGGTTGTCGTAATATGCCCCAGGAGGAAATTCTGGAAGCCAAACAAAGAAGGATCGCCGGGCTGGAAAGCATCGGCTTTCGTGTTCGAAAAAGTAACGTTGCCGCGTTGGGCAAAGTTGTTAAAACGGTTCAATTGATACTGGCTGCCTTCGAAGCCAAGACGAATCAGATGCTTGCCTTTGGTAATCGAAAGGTCGTCACCCTCGTAGAATGTGTTGAAACCGCCGCCGCGGTTGTCATTGACGCCGGTACCTATCTGGAAAGCGCCTCCCCCTGACACCTGCAATCGGTAGGCAGCGGGGAATTGAGCCGAGTTTCCTCGCGTTGCACCGATATCCGTCAAGGATATCGGCTCGGTGGGATCCTGAGCAAAGAAGAAGTGGTTGAATCCCATGCGCATTTCATTAACCACGTTGGAAGTCAACGTATGGGACCAGCCAGCCTTGATGAAGCGGTTTGTTCCGGGAAGCACTTTGGCAAAGGGCAGCGTCGACGCGGTTCCGAACGGGTCCAGTGTGGCATTGTTTGAGAAAAAGGCTCTGCCGGAAAGCTTATCCTTCAAGCCTATCTGCTTGTCCACGCTGGTGATGAATTGATCGTCATTGTAACGGCCGATAGATGAAGAAGTTACGCGGGCGAGATTAACGCTGGTGACACCCGTAGTCGGATTGGTCGTGAGCCCCGGAGTTCCCGCAAGAGATGGAATGCAGAACGTGCCGTCATTGAATCCAGGGCACTTGGCGGCTGGCAAGTTCAGGAACTTCAAGGCAGAGGGGTCGATATTTGCGGCGGTGTAAGGCGTGCCCGCAAGGAAGTCCGCCGCGAGGGTGGCCGCATCGCGTGTGGCAGGGAGAACGGGAATTGTGGTGGAGAAGAATGTACCGGTAGAAATGCCGGAGGTGGCGCGGGTGCCCTGGTAGTCCATAAAGAAGAAGAAGTCCTTGATCAGGGGCACTTTACCGCCCAAGCTGGCTCCAAACTGGTTTTGCCGGAGGACTGGCCGGGGGTTGCCGCCTTGATTCAAGAACCAATCGTTGGCGTTCAGAACGTCGTTCCGGAAATATTCCCAAACGCTGCCGTGGTAGCCATTGGTGCCCGATTTGAGGTTGGCTTGGATATTGCCTCCGCCATTGCGCCCCTGCGAGGCATCGTAAAGGGAGGTCTGGGCCTTGAATTCTTCGACTCCGTATCGGTTGGGCAGAGGAACGTTATCCAGTTGGGGAAGATTGACGTCGTTGGTGTTAATACCTTCGAGTTCGACGTTATTGTTGACCGGGCGCTGGCCATTCACATTGATCGTGACGGCGCCGCGGCCAAGAGCGGTGGCGTTGAAAAGTTCCGTGTTCGCGCCAGCAGAGAGCGTAAGAAGTGTGAAGTAGTTGCCCGTAGCGAGAGGCAGGTTGTTGACGGTGTACGAGGTGATGGTTTGTCCGGTAGCGGCAGATGTCAGCTCTACAGGGACTAGGATTTCTGTCACGGTGACGGTTTCTGAAATCTTGCCGAGTTTGAGGGTGACAATGATGCTTGATGTTTCGGTGACGCGGACGACAACCTTTTCGGCTACGAATCTGGCGAAGCCCTGAGCTGTGACTTCAATGCGATAGTATCCGGGCCGGAGCAAGGCAATGTTGAAAACACCTGCCCCTGAAGAGGTGATTTCGCGTTCTTCAACCCCTGTTTCGACGTTGGTTACTTTGATATTGGCTCCCGCAACGACTCCCCCCTTCTCATCGGTCACGGTGCCGGTAATGGCGCCAGTCGAACCACCTTGTGCAAACAGAGAAACAGGGATCGCTAACGCAAGCAACAAACAAGCCACCACTAACTTGTTGAAGAAATGCATTGTCCCTCCTGAAGGACACCCCTATTGAGGTTAGGGGGTTCAAAATGTCCACGGAGGCCCGTCAAGACAGACCTTTCCCTGAGTCTATTTGCTATTGAAACCTGAAAACAGGCAACCGTAGTTGGTCGAAATTCGAGCAATTCAAATTCCAAAAAGCGTACAAAATCCAGGTGCAATATAATCAGTAGTTTGTGGGAGAAAGGATGGAGATTGCCCATCTTTAATCCAATGTTTGGGAGAAAGTTATGATTTTCTATAGAGCAACAAAGCCGGTGGAGTCCTCAAGCAATGCCTGATTAGCACAGTAACTGAAGAGTGGCCAGGGTGCTCTGATCAACACGAAATCAATCGAATTCAAACCAGGCAGCGCCTGAATCCAGTGGTAAACACCGGCGTTCCAGGCTTCATTCCGAAAAGTAAAGGAGCATAAACTGAAACAGCTTGCAGCGGAGTTCAGCTTTTCTACACCAAGCGCTCCTCCCTCAACCTATACATTCAAACTTGCCAGGACTTAATGCTCCGGACCTTCGTTTTGTGTTAGGCTCCTCGGCACCCGCTGACGGAGTTCGTCGTCCCAGCCGACGCAAAAACAATCATCGCCAGGTCCAGAGATGGAGGAGCCGAAGACTGCCCCCAAGGGGCGGGCTTCAGATCGCTTGGGCAGGTTTTTTCAAGAAGGAGGCATTATGAAGCTCACAGGGAAAAAGGCTCTTATCACAGGCGGTAACAGTGGCATCGGTCTGGCCACAGCCCGGCTTTTCATTGCTGAAGGCGCGCAGGTCGCCATTACCGGTCGCGACCAGAAGACGCTCGATGAAGCGGTGGCAGAACTAGGACCAAACGCGCGTGGCTATCGCGCGGACATCACTGTTGCGGAAGACCGCAAGCAGCTCTTCGCAACGCTGGCCAAAGATTTCGGGAAACTCGACATTGTGTTTGCCAACGCCGGCATCTCCGGCCGGACGCCCACTGGCTCGACCGACGAGGCCATCTTCGAGAAGGTGATCCACGCCGACCTTAACGGCGCTTTCTTTACCGTCAATTCCGCGGCGCCTCTGCTGAACGATAACGGCAGCATCATCTTTAATGGGTCGGTGCACAACTATCTAGGCCAACCGGGTGTAGCCGCATACGCAGCCGCAAAGGGTGGACTCGTGTCGATGGCGCGAGCGATTGCCGGGGACCTGGCCCCGCGCAACATCCGTGTGAATGTCGTCGCGCCGGGCTCGATTAAGACACCTATTTGGAAGCGCGGAGCCCGCGCCGCTATGTCCACAGACGCGTCCGACAAAGAAGAGAAGTTCTTCTCATCTGTAGTTCCGCTGGGCCGTTGGGGCGAGCCGGAAGAAATTGCAAAAGCCGTGCTGTTCCTTGCCTCGGAGGATTCCTCATACATCAACGCGGTCGAGTTGATGGTGGATGGCGGACTTACGGGTGCCCAGTTTGGAGCGCCCATTCTCCGCCACTGACAGCATAGAATTCCACCACAGTGAGGCATGGAACAGAAGAATCTATCAGGGGGAATACATGTCACATCACTTCGACACCAAACTGGCGCGGGAAGATCCAAGCCTCAACCTCTGCGACTTTTATTTATTTGATGGCCCCTCGGGCAAGACGGTGATGGCGATGACCGTGAATCCGGATGTGGGATTATCGGCTCCGGATACGCTTCATCCAGAAGGGCTCTACGCATTCCGGTTCGACCTGAACGGAGATGCGAGGGAAGAGGTTACGTTCAAGTTCAGGTTTGGTGAACCACGCCACGGAGACAGCAGTGAGCATACTCACATTCAGTCGTTTGTAGTGCGGAAAGCGACGGGTGACGATGCTCTTCGTGGTGACGCCGGAGAGAGTCTGGTTGAGGGTGAAACCGGTTCGGTCGCGACTGATTCGGATTTTCGTGCGTATGTTGGGATTGCTCCAGACCTATTTGCGGCAAATGCTGGATTCCACGCGTTTATGACTACTTTCTATAACGACCAGCGCTACGATGGGAACGCCTTTCTGCATCAGCAGAATCCCTTTGCGAGGCGGAATGTTACGGCAATTGTGCTGGAAGTACCGAGCGAACTGATTGGGAAGGGGAAAATCAACGCATGGGCGACGATCTCCCTCTTTGGCCATGCGCCGGAGGTACAAGTTTCGCGTTGGGGCCTGCCTATGGTTACGCATCTCTTCCTGAACGACCCGAGCGATCAAGAGGTGAAAGAACAATTCAATGCGTCGGTTCCCTCTGAAGACCTAAATCGCTTTGCGAAGCCGATCGCGGATTTTGCGGAGAAGATGTCGACCTATGCCGGTTCGGCAGCGGACCCGGCTGAATACGGGAAGCTAATCGCTGCACGACTTTGTCCCGACACCTTGCCTTACGAGCTTGGAACATCCGCCGCGTTTGCGGTGGTCAGCTTCAATGGACGCGCGCTCGGCGACGATGTGCTGGATGTAATGTTGACGCTGGCGGCCAACACGCCAATTGTCGATGGGCTTGCTCCCGACCGCGGTCGCATTCGCAAGGATTTCCCGTATTATGGAGCGCCCTATAGGGCGGAGGAGCAGGTCGGGGTGACGCCGATGCCGCGCCCGGCTAAGAAATAGGCGGGAGGCAACTCCCGTTCTGGGAGCCGCTGGACGAATGACCCGGAATCTCAGTCCTAGCGTCTTACCTTCGTAATCATTCGGAAGACGATATCTCCAAGATTACTCACAAAAGCGGGTGGCCGACACAATCAAGAGTTGACATGTTTTAGGCGGAGATCGGTATACTTCGCGCTATGAGCCGACTAAAAATCTTACGCAAAGTCCGAAAGTTTGTATTTCTCGCCGTTTTCGTCGTGAGTTCTCTTGCCCTGTTTGCTGGTCATTTTTACCTTTACGGACAGGACAAATCCGAGTTCCCTGATGGTTACGACGCAGTGGAGGCCGCGCCCAATAGCCACAAAGTTGTCTTCGAAAACGCATTCGTGCGTGTGCTCGAAGTCACTGTTCCACCCGCGGGTAGGACTGAGCCGATGCATCACCACCGTTGGCCCAGCTTTTTTCTGGATTGGGATAGGGGCGGAGGAATGCCGCATATTCGATATCACCGCCCGGATGGCACTGTTCGTGACACTCCGAGCAAGGAGGTGCCAGTTCATCCCGGCACCTGGAGCGTTCAGTGGATGAATCCGGAACCGATGCATGCCATTGAGGTTGTCGAGACGTCCAGAAGTGCCGCCGGTCTTCCCGATGGCCCTCCTCTCCTTCGCGTTGAAGTTAAATGTCACCCCTAAATAACTGCTACTTCGCGATGGCGGCTGGCCGACCCAATCACGGGTTGACGCTTTTGGGTGCGGCACTCTTGCGATGTTCAAGGGTGCGGGCTTTGAATTATCTTCTATTCGTATCGCAGGATGGCCGCACCACCTGCCACGTTCACACCAATTATTCTTGACCCCTTATCTAACTGGGATACTCTTTCCGCATGTCGCCAACAACCAAAAAAGTCCTCCAAGCCGTTTTCTGGTTCGTGCTCGGCCACCTGAGCTGCGCCGTCATACACCACCTCCATCACTTCACCGGCAACTAGGCGTGCGCCCGCGTCTCCTGCTCGGTGATCCCGGTGCTCCTTCCAGCCGTTCGAACGCTTGCCGTAACCCTTTCCATACAAAATCGTCCCAGTACTACAGAATACTGTTGATAACATAGCTATAACCTGAGAAACTCACTCATGATCGCGCGGGGACTTTTCTCTTTCTGCCCTCCGCGCTCGCACGTCTCAAGTTGCTTCCCTTCCAAGTCCTGCCCTGAGCGAGGTCGAACGGTCATACCAATCGCCTTCGCTGTCGGCCGTAAACCACCCGCATCCGTTCCGGTCTTCACTTCTCATCTTTGGCCAATCCGCCGCTCCGTGCTCGCCACTCGTCACTCGCCACTTCCGTTCCCCCGCCTTGCCCCTCCTCCCCCTTCCCGCTAAAGTGGGGAGACCCGTTTCCCGTAATCACGGGAGAAAACCAATGATCCTCACTGCCACCGTAGTAGTTTTCGGCCTGATCCTCGTGGGCCTCGTAGCCTGGGTACTCGTCAGCGTCATCGGCGACCAGAAAAAAGACCAGGCCCTCGAAGCGCAGATGAACGAGATGCGCCGCGACCTGCTAAGCCTCTCCACCACCCAGGCGCAGAGCACCACCAAAATGGAAACCATCGCCGGCACCGTCGCCACCCGCCTTGAAGCCGTCACCACTGCCCTCAAAGACGGCGTCAAAGACTCCGCGCAAATCACCTCCGAATCCCAGGCCGCCATGTCCCTGGAGCTCAAAAACACTCGCGAGCAGATCAACCAGATCCAGAACCAGCTCGGCGAAGTCCAGCAAGCCGGCAAGCAGATGCACGAAACGGCCAGCAAACTCGAAGGCATCCTGGGCGGGGCGAAGAACCGTGGGACTTTCGGCGAAACCACGCTGGAACGACTGCTGGAAGACAGTGTGCCTCGTTCGCAGTACACGTTGCAGTATGCCTTTCGCAGCGGAAAAACGGCCGACGCGGTGGTTCATCTTCGCGACCAGAAGATCATGGCCATCGATTCAAAGTTTCCTCTCGATGCGTTTCAACGCCTGGAGGTCGAAGACGAGGAGGGACGCAAAGAGGCGCGGAAAGATTTCGTGAACGCGGTAAAAACCCACGCCGACTCGATCGCGGAGAAGTACATCGTGCCGGACGAGGGCACACTGGAACTGGCGCTGATGTTCGTTCCGAGCGAAGCGGTTTACTACGAACTCTTGCGCAGCACGGATACGCGCAAAATCGCGGCGGACGCCTATTGCCGGAGCAAAAAAATCGTTCCGGTTTCCCCCAATACTCTGTACGCGCACCTGGCGGTAATTGCTATGGGATTGCGCGGGATGCAGATTGAAGAAAACGCCAAGCGATTGAGCGCGAATCTCGACGGCCTGCGGAAGCACATGCAGAACTTCAGCGAACCTTTCGACAAAATCGGCACACACCTGAAAAACGCGCAACAGTGTTACACGGAAGCGGACAAGCGTTTTGAAAAGGCGACCAACACATTGGAGAACCTGCTGAATAGCGGCGACGTGCGCCAGCTCGAACTGGAAGACGAACAGGGAGCCTTGACCCTTCCGCCACCGACGGCGGCGAAGAAATCCGCATGAAGCCACTCCTCTTCTCTGCGCTCCGAACTCAGCGCTCTCTGCGTCTCTGCGGTGAGCCCCGCCCTACTCCTGGTTTTACTCCGTGCTCGTCTTCGATTGAATCCGCTCGTCCATCTCATCCAGCGACTTCGGCCAATCCTCACGCAGCAATCGGCTCAACGCCCTGTCTGCAAGCAGCTTTCCACCCGTCTGGCACTGCGGACAATAATTCGTTTCATTCGACGCATACCGGATCCGCTGAATTTTCGTTCCGCACCGCCGGCACGGCAGCCCATACCGTCCGTGAACAAACATCTCTTCCCGGAACGCGGTCACCTTTTCCGGAAATTTTCCCCGCGCTTCCTCGCGCAGCGTATTCGTCCACGAATTCAACGTCTCCCGAGTCGCCTGAAACAATCGATCAATCGCTTCCGCCTGCATCCGCTGCGTCAGCAGCACCGGCGAAAGCTGCGCATGAAAAAGGATCTCGTCCGAATAAGCATTCCCGATTCCGCTGAACAAATTCGGATCGGTAAGCGCCCGCTTCAACGTGTGATTTTCCGAAGCAAGAACCTCAGCGAATTCCTCACGCGAAGCGGAGAGAACCTCAAGGCCGCCCGGATCGATCGCCTCCATCGCCACCGTATCCGCAAAGAGATGCAGCGAAGCCCGCTTCTGCGTCCCCGCCTCCGTCAACGTCAAAGTTCCTGAATCAAACGCAAACGTCGCCAGCGTCCGTCTTCCATCCGGCACAACTGCTTTCGTTTTCCAGTGCAATCGTCCCGCAATCATCAGGTGAAACACCAGCCACATTCCATTGTCGAATCCCAGCGCAATGCGTTTCCCGAAGCGCCGCAACTCCACGACCTTGTGTCCTTGCACGGAATCAATCGGAGGCACTGCCGTCCGTAGCAGAAACGGTCCTGCAATCCGCACGCGCTCAAGGACGTGTCCAACAACGCGCTGCTCCAGCGCTTCGATGTACACCACAATGTCCGGAAGCTCTGGCATCTTCGCATTCCCTTGGATTAAACGGCGTGGCTCGCCGGCCGAATCAGTATCGAGGAGCGCCGAGTGGCGCCACCAGCCGGATCGAGATCACAAAGTTTCCGCGCTGCTTTCCCACAAGCTCAAAGCTCGCGACATTTTCCGTGCCTCCCGTCGAGATCGCGCGCACTGGCGTTCCGCCCTGTAACTCTGCCACTTCGGGCGCCAGATTTCGCGCTTCCAGGTTCACCTTCGCCGTGCTTCCCTTTACCCGCACGGTCAGTTTGCGATGCTCTCCGGGAGCGAGCGTGGAGCCAGAGGCTTCAAGCTCCAGAGAAACGAAAACCACTGTGAAGGCCGGCGAACTCTTCTGCCCGCAAGTAACCTGCACCTGCGCCGGGCCGGGCTGCAAATCGGGTGGAGGAAGTACGGCAAGATACGCCGGCGAAGAAGCAAGCACAAGGCCGGGCAATCCATGAATCAGCACGCGGTTCGCATCAGCATCGCCACAAAAGCCGTGTCCCATGAATTCAAAGCGATCGCTGAGCGAAGCGACGCGCGGGGCCAACGCCACTTCCTGGGTTGCGGACGGGGCTTCCACCGAAGTGACAACCGTGCTCGCAACGCGGCCAGTGCGCCCCTGAATCGCGGCATAAATCTTCTCCGCGTTCAGCGGCGCCACGAACATGGCTCGCCCGGTAGGGTCGGTCTTCAAGGTGTCCCCATTGGAAAACTCCACCGTCACTCCCGGTGTAAGGCGTCCGCTGACATCGAGGACTGCCAGCGTAGCGTGCTCGCCGCTGACGATTTTGCGGGGCAAGATCAGAATGCGAGCGCCGGAGGCCGAAGGCGGCTCCTGAGCGGCAAGCCCCAGAGCCACAAATGAGAGCAAAGCAGCAAGCAGCCAGAGCGTTTTCAGGGGCTTCGAGGGGATGGGCACCCCGAGATTGTAGTGGAGTTTCGGTCGGGGCAGAAGGCCGGGAGAGCGTTTCTGCGCTTGCTATTCCCCCATGGAGTTCGGGTATTCTTCCGAATTGGCTGTAGGGTAAGTGTTAGGTATCGAAAGGTAATCAGTTGGAAGCAAAGCCTTTCGGAGCGGCAAGGTGTCTGCTAGCGTGGATGGTACATAGAGACCGGGGTGTCTACGCCGGGGGTACCAGCTGTGTTCACGGCAAGGCTTGAAGGAGAGGCTGTGCAGATCGTCAGCAGCGGCTTGTCAGACGTTGGGCGTGTGCGTACCAACAACGAGGACTCCTTCCGCATCGTGGAGGCTTTGAATCTTTTCATCTTGTCGGACGGGATGGGGGGAGAGGCGCACGGCGAAGTGGCCAGCGCCATGGCCGTGGATGTCATCAACAAGGTTTGCGAATCAGAAAAGGAAGATTCCGGCGCGACGGTGTTGGACGAAGCTCCGGCGAATATCAGTTCCCAAACGCGGCGTTTGAAGGGCGCGGTGGCGCAGGCGAATTTTCAGATTTTCCAGGCAGCGCAGAAGAATCCGGAGCAGCGTGGCATGGGCGCAACGATTACGGCCATGTGGTTGAAGGACACGATGCTGAGTATCGCGCACGTAGGCGACAGCCGGGCTTATCTGCTGCGCAGCGGAAATCTGCAACAGTTGACGAGCGACCATTCGCTGGTGGCGGAGCAGGTGCGGCGCGGTCTGATTACGCCGCAACAGGCCGAAGAGAGCGAGATGCAGAGCGTTTTGCTTCGCGCGCTTGGCGCTCATCCGGAGGTGGAAATTGACACGGATGAGGTGGAGATTGTTCCGCGCGACGTGCTGCTGCTTTGTTCGGACGGCTTGACGCGCATGGTGACAGAGCCAGAAATCGCGGGCGCGTTGCAGGCGGAGACGGTTCCTTCGGCGGCGGCGGAACGATTGATTGCGCTGGCGAACGAAAACGGTGGAGTTGACAACGTAACGGTAATTGTCGTGCGCTTCGAGGACGACGCCAACAAGGGTTGGTTCTCCTGGATGCGCCGCGGCTCGGCCAAGAAAGACTAGCACCTCCTCGGAGGCGATTGAATGGCGAAACTCAGCCTGATGTTTGAGAACAAGCTTGTGAAAGAAGTGCCGATCGGCAGCCGGCCGGTGACGATTGGCCGTTCGCCGGACAACGACCTTCCCGTCGACAATCTCGCCGTGTCCAATTATCACGCGCGCGTCTATTTCGAGGCGGGCCGCCTGGTGGTGGAAGACCTGGACAGCTTGAACGGCACGTTTGTGAACGATTTGCGGGTGGAGCGCGCGACGCTGCACGACGGCGATTCGATCTGGGTCGGCAAACACCACATTAAGGTTGACGCGACGGCCGACGCGGCGATTCCCTGGGATACTGGCCGCAAGACAGCGGCGCCGAAAATCAACGAAACGATGGTGCTGGATACGAAGGTTCGCCGCGAAATGATTCAGCAAGCGGCGGCGATGGGCGAGCGAGCGCAATTTTCCGCCGGGCGCATGAGAGTCGCGACGCTGGTTGTTCTGAGCGGTAAGATCGACATAAAGGAATTCACGCTCACGAATAAGCTTACCGTCATCGGAAAATCTCCGATGGCGACGGTGCGTTTGAAGGGATGGTTCAAGCCGAAGATGGCCGCGCAAATCAACCAGCGCGACGACGGCTATTATCTTGGGACCGGCGACAAGGTTCCCACAGTGAATGGTACGCCGATCACGGGAACGGTGCGGCTGAACGACGGCGATCTGATCGAAGTCTGCGGCGTCCGCATGAATTTTATCTTCCGCGAATAGTTCTAAACCCCAATGCCAACCGCGCCCGAAGGAGGCCGCCAGCACGGAAGCGTGTATCGCTTCCGGGAACTCCTCGCTACCTGGTGGCACCATCGCGCGGTATTCCTGATCAGCGTGGCGATCACCGTTGTTTCGCTGGGCGTGTACATCTTCACATTCATGGGCGACCGCAACACACCGCTATTCGATTTCCTGAAGCGGTTTGAGTACAGCACGCTGGACACGCGATTTCGGTACCGACCCGCGAAATATACGCCACCGGATCCGCGGATCGTGGTGGTGGCGATCGATCAGCGGTCGCAGGAAGTTCTGGGCAAGTGGCCGTTTTCTCGGAAATATTTTGGAGAGATGCTGGATGTGCTGCGGGAAGACGGCGCGCGTGTCGTTTCCTTTGACGTAACGTTCGATAAGCCGGACCAGACCGTTGCGCCCATTCGCGCACTTTGGGGACAGATCGAGCGCGACAAAAAGAATGGTAAACGGCTCGATCCGAAACTCGAAGCACAGGTGCTGGAACTGGCGAAGGAGTTCGACGCGGATTCGCAATTCGCCGCGGGGTTGCGGCGTTTCGGGCCGGTGGTGTTGGGGAATTTCTACCTGCAGGCAAATGAAATTCAGGGAATCGACGACGCGACTCTGAACAAATACGGCGAAATGGTGCAGTGGTATTCGCTGAACCGCAACGCGCTGAATCCCGCTACGGGTAAAGCCGACTTTGCCGCCCTGCTGAATAATTATCAGTATGAAGGTACGCTGTTCACAGCCACGATTGCGAACATTCCGCAACTAGCACCGCCGGAGAACGACGAAAAAACGTCGATCGGGTTCTTCAACATCTCGTCCGACGCCGATGGAGTGCTGCGGCGCGGATTGCTGGTGCTGCCGTTTGGCCGCTCCAACAATCCGGACGACATTGATTTGTACGGCTCGCTGGAAGTCCAGACATTGCGGCTATACCTCGGTTTGAAGTCCGAGCAGGTCACTGTGAACTACGGGTCCACGGGTGTGGCGTCACTGCAATTCGGAGACAAACTGACGGTGAGGCCGGACTGGCTGGGCCGCGTGCTGATCAACTATCGCGGGCCGCGCGAAACCTATCCTTATAAGTCGCTAGCGGACGTGGTGAACCATAAATGCAAGCCGGGCACGTTCCGCGACAAAATCGTGCTGGTGGGCGCTTCGGCAACAGGGATCGGCGACTTGCGCACTCCTCCCTATGGCGGCATTGATTATCCCGGACTCGAAGTTCACGCCAACGTGATCGACAACATGCTGAATAACGGATTCCTGATCCGTGGAGCGCACCAGGAAATTCTGGATTTGCTCCTGATTCTGCTTTTTGGAATTCCCCTGGGAACTGCCCTGGCATTGGTTTCGCCACGTTGGATGTGGTTTGGCCTGGCGTTGCTGATTCCGTTCAGCTTCTTGATTTACGTTTCGTTCGTGCGAGGTTATTGGCTGAACTTTACTTTGCCGGCGGGAACGCTGACGGCAAACGTCATGCTGGTGTCGTTATACCGCGCGTTGGTGGAGGAAAAGGAGAAACGGAAATTACGCTCGGAGTTTGGGCGTTACTTGAACCCGGAAGTGGTCCGACGACTGCTGTTAAATCCGAAGTTGGTGGAGCCGCGTAAAACGGAAATTACGGTGATGTTTAGCGATATCCGTGGATTCACGACGATTTCCGAGAAGCTGGACGCGCAAGAGCTGGCGATTTTCCTGAACACGTACCTTTCGGAGATGACGAAGATCGTGTTCGACACGCAGGGAACACTGGACAAATACATCGGCGACGCGGTGATGGCGTTCTGGGGCGCGCCGATCGAAGAGCCAGATCACGCGCGGAATGCCTGTACTGCTTCACTGGCCATGATTCAGAGGGTGCGCGAATTGCAGAAGAAGTGGGAGGCCGAGGGCAAGCCGAAACTCGATATCGGCGTCGGATTGAACTCCGGGCCCGCGAGCGTTGGGGAAATGGGCTCGGCGCGCCAGGTCGGATACACGGCGCTTGGCGATACTGTGAATTTGTCTTCGCGACTGGAAGGATTGAACAAAGAATACGGTACGCACATCCTGGTGAACGAAACGACGCATATGGCAGTGAAGGATGCGGGGTTTCTTTTTCGTGAACTGGACATCATTCGCGTCAAAGGGAAATTGCAGCCGGTGACGATCTACGAACTGGTGGGGAAACTTTCCCAGCTGGAACAGGACTCCGGTTACAGCGAACTGAAACAGAGATTGCAAGATTTCGCGGCCGCGCTTCAGCTTTATCGCAAACGGGACTGGGAACAGGCGCAGCACACGTTCCAGGAAATCCTTGACCGCACGCCCGACGACGGGCCGTCACGCATGTATTGGAAACGCTGCCAGGAATACCTCTTCGACGAGCCACCGATCGGGTGGGACGGGGTTTTCACAATGACGCACAAATAGCTCGGCGCGGGGTTCCCTGATTTTTTCGTGAAACTGCTAGAACACTAAGGCTTGGCGATGATGCCGCAGGCGATGCGCGGCGGTGCGCCGCTGCCAGTGCCGCCGGCAACCGCGTGAATTACGATGGCCGTGCCGCCGTTGCTGAAGACGGAATGGTCGTCATCACCCATGGTCACATTCGGGGCGACCGTGGAGACGTGAGCCGTTCCATCTTTTCCGACAATCAGAGCGAAATCCGGAATGTCTCCCGCCGGCGCTCCGTCGTGGGTGTGGCCCGAGGCGTTGAAATGCGGACCTGCGGTTTTGAAATCCGGAGGGTCGCACTTGGCCATCTGGTGAATGTGGATGGAATGCTCGCCCGGGGGAAGCTTTTTGATGTCCAGGGCAATCTTGACTCCCGACGCGGCAGGAGAAAGCGTTGCCGTGCCGACCGCCTGGCCTTCGGCGTTCGTGATGTTCACAACCACGGGCTTTGCGGAAGATTGCTGGGCCATCGCGGCCCCCGAAAATGCCAACAGCGTTGCGGCGCAGGCAAGAATTTTCATTAGTATCCTCTTCGGTTTGAGAATTGAGCGAATCCGACGGAAACCTGAAAACAAGCTCCCCTACTGTACCCCAAACTCTCCGGGCCGAGTGTGAATTTGTGGGCGCGACGTCTCAAGCCTGACCACGGGCCTGACGTTCGGCGTTGAAAAGATTCGAACGCCATTTGCAGAAGCTACCTGCGGGCGGGAGTTGGTGTGCGAGAAGGAGTACCAGTGGGAATCTGGAAGCCCGGTGGGCCAAATTGGCAGCTTCACTTGCATCACAGCAGGTAAATTCCAGGAAATCCATCGCCGAGCGTCTCGGAAATCGCGCCTCATCGAAGGCCGGGCTCCGTTTCAGGGGAGTGCGGTGGATGGCGTACCCAAAAAGGGGGATTTAATAGTCTAATAGTCGTACAAGGCTCGAAGAATCTTGGGCGCAGGGGCGCATGTTTGGGGTGTCTGCGCACGACAGGTCAGGGTACCAACACTAACTTATGTGGATTGTCCGTTTAGCGCTATCCCGGCCATACACCTTTATCGTGATGGCGATTGTGCTTGTTTTGCTCGGCGGGTTTGTCATTCCACGCACGCCCACGGATATTTTCCCGGAAATCAATATTCCGGTGGTTGCGCTCGTATGGACGTACACCGGGTTGCAGCCGCAGGAGATGGAGCAGCGGATCACTTCGAACGTCGAGCGCGGCCTGATGGTGCTGGTCAACGACATCGAACACGTGGATTCGCAATCGCTGAACGGGATTGCCATCATTAAGATTTATTTTCACCCTGGGGCCAATATCCAAACAGCCCTGGCCCAAACGACGGCCATTTCGCAGACATTCTTGAGATCGTTGCCACCCGGCACCACACCGCCGCTGGTCATTATCTATTCCGCGTCCACGGTGCCCGTACTGCAGGTGGGGCTGAACAGCGACAGCCTGAGCGAGCAGCAGATGTTCGACTATGGCAACAATTTCATTCGCACCCAGATTTCGACGGTGCCAGGCGCTTCGATGCCATTTCCATATGGCGGCAAATCGCGCGTGGTTTCCGTGGATATTGATCCCAGCGCAATGCAGGCCAAAGGTCTTTCGCCCGTGGACATCGTCAACGCGGTGAACGCGCAGAACCTGATTTTGCCTACCGGCACGGCGAAGATGGGGACGCTTGAGTACAACGTGGAAATGAACGGCAGCCCGAAAACGATTGCGGAATTGAACGACCTGCCGGTCAAGACAGTGAACGGCTCGACCGTCTACTTGCGGGACGTGGCACACGTGCGTGACGGGTTTACTCCGCAGACGAACGTGGTGCTGACCAATGGCCAGCGCGGCGTGTTGATGAGCATCTACAAGACCGGAAACAATTCCACGCTTTCCATCGTGGACCGCGTGAAGCAGGTACTGAGGGATTACGCGCCTTCGCTGCCGAGCAGCCTACAAGTGAGCAATTTCTTCGACCAGTCAATTTACGTGCGCGCGGCGATTCAGGGCGTGTTACGTGAGGCGCTAATCGCGGCGTGCCTGACGGCGGTCATGATTCTGCTGTTCCTGGGAAATTGGAAAAGCACTTTGATCATCGCGGTTTCGATTCCGCTTTCGATCCTGGTCAGCCTGCTGTGCCTGAGCGCTCTGGGCGAAACGATCAACATCATGACGCTGGGCGGCCTGGCGCTGGCCGTGGGCATCCTGGTGGACGATGCAACGGTGGAAATCGAAAACATCAACCGCAACCTGGCGATGGGCAAAGAAACGGTGCAGGCGATCCTCGACGGCGCGCAGCAGATCGCGGTACCGGCGTTCGTTTCGACACTGTGCATCTGCATCGTGTTTCTGCCGATGTTCTTTCTTTCCGGTGTGGCGAAATATCTGTTCGTGCCGCTGGCCGAAGCCGTGATGTTTGCGATGCTGGCTTCGTACATGTGGTCGCGGACCATTGTACCGACGATGGCGATGTACTTGTTGAGCTCGGATGATGAATATCAGGCCGATCTGCATGTTGGCGAGAAGATGGGCTTTTTCCGGCGCTACCAGCAGGCATTCGAGCACTCTTTTGAGCGACTGCGCGGAGGATATCGCCGGGCGCTGGCCTCGGCGCTCGACCACGCATGGTCTTTCTCCGTGCTGTTCCTGGCGTTCTGCCTGTTGTCCGGCGGGCTGGTGTTTTTCCTGGGGCGCGACTTTTTCCCCAGCGTGGACGCCGGCCAGATCCGTTTGCACATGCGGGCGCGGACGGGCCTGCGTGTTGAAGAAACCACGAAGATTGCCGACCAGGTCAACCAGTCGATCCACCAGGTGATCCCGAGCCGGGATCTGCAGACCGTGATTGACAACGTAGGCTTGCCGTATTCGGGTATCAACCTGACCTACAGCAACTCCGGCACTATCGGCACTTCCGACGCGGAAATTCTGGTGCAATTGAAGCAGGAGCGCGGCAAGTCGACGGGCGACTATATTAATGAGTTGCGGCGGCGCCTGGCGACGGAGTTCCCCGGCGTGCAGTTTTTCTTCCAGCCCGCGGACATTGTGACGCAAATTTTGAATTTCGGCACGCCGGCTCCGGTGGACATCCAAATCGTCGGTGCGAATCAGCCCGCGAATTACGAAATCGCACAAAAGCTCGCAAACAAGATGACGCACATACCTGGCGCGGTGGACGTGCACGTGCAGCAGGCGTTCGACGCGCCGACACTGTTCCTTGATCTGGACAGGACGAGGTCGCAATACGTGGGGATGCAGGCGCGCGACGTGGCGCAAAACCTGCTTGTGTCGCTTTCCTCAAGTTTCCAGACCGCGCCTAACTTCTGGCTGGATCCGAGAAACGGCGTCAGTTACAACGTTGCCGTACAGACACCGCAGTATCGCGTGGACACGTTCCAAGCGCTGCAGAATACGCCGATCACCGGGGTGGGAGCGGGGGTGACGCCGCAAATCCTGGGCAATCTGGTGCATACGAAAACGGTGGCGCGGCCTGCGTCCATATCGCACTACAACGTGCAGCCGATGATCAATGTGTATGCGTCAGTTTATCGGAGAGATTTGGGAAGCGTGGCGCAGGAGGTGCGCAAACTGGTGCACGAGGCGGAAAAAGATTTGCCGCGTGGAAGCCACATCGTGATCCGAGGTCAGGTGGAGACGATGGATTCCTCGTTCCTGGGATTGGGCGTGGGGCTGATCGGCGCGATTGTGCTGGCATATTTGCTGATCGTGGTGAATTTTCAGTCGTGGCTGGATCCCTTCATCATCATCACCGCGTTGCCGGGAGCGCTGGCGGGCATTTGCTGGATGCTGCTAATCACACATACGACGCTGAACGTGCCTTCGCTGACCGGGGCCATCATGTGCATGGGGGTGGCGACGGCGAACAGCATTTTGATGATTTCTTTCGCAAGAGAGCAGATGATTGAGGGTAAGGTCCCCCGCGAAGCCGCGCTTGAGGCCGGCTACGTGCGCATACGCCCTGTGATCATGACGGCGCTGGCAATGATGATCGGTATGGTGCCGATGGCGATTGGGCTTGGCGAAGGCGGCGAACAAAATGCGCCGCTGGGACGCGCAGTGATTGGCGGCTTGCTGTTTGCAACCGTAGCGACTTTGTTTTTTGTTCCGTGTGTTTTTTCGATCATCCACGGATGGCTGGAGCGGCGCAGGCACAGGACGATGGGGGCAGAACCCGCCGTTTCTTAGGACATGACGAAATTGAGTCGGGAGAGAAGGAATGACAACTGAAGGCATGGCAAGCGGAGACAGAGGCGGGCCGGCGCGGAAGAGGAGCCCGCTCTTCACGGTGTTTTTTGTAGTGGTGGTCGTATTGGTCGTGGTGGGCGGGTTGTTGCTGTTCCAGCGGCGGGTGCAGTATCAGGCGCTGGCGAATGAGACGGAAGCGGCATCGATTCCCACAGTCGCGGTTATCCATCCCTCCGTCGAAGCCGGGGACGAAAATCTGGTGCTGCCGGGCACGCTGCAGGCGTACGTGGAATCGCCGATTTATGCGCGCACGAACGGGTACCTGAGGAAGTGGTATCACGACATCGGCACCCGCGTGAACAAAGGCGAATTGCTGGCGGACATCGATACACCGGAAGTGGACCAGCAGTTGGGGCAGGCACGAGCGGATTTGAACACATCGAAAGCGAATGCCCAGCTTTCCGATATCACCGCGGCCCGGTATACGGAACTTTTGAAGACGGATGGCGTTTCGAAGCAGGAAGTGGATAACGCCATTGGGGATCAGGCGGCCAAACGTGCAATCGTGCAATCGTCGGAAGCGAATGTGCGGCGCCTGGAAGAGCTGGAATCGTTCAAGCATATTTATGCGCCCTTTAGCGGCGTGCTGACGCAACGCAGCATCGACATCGGAACGCTGATCAACGCGGGCAATGGCGGAACGTCGCAGCAGTTGTTCTATCTGGCGCAGACGGACCCGATTCGCGTTTACGTGAATGTGCCGGAGCCGTACGCGCCTTCGATTCACGCGGGAATCGGCGCTTACCTGGAACTGACGCAGTTCCCCGGAGAGAAATTCCGAGGAAAAGTGGTGCGCACTTCAAATGCGATTGATCTTTCCACGCGCACTTTGCTCACGGAAGTGGATGTGCCGAATCCGAGCGGGCAATTGCTGCCCGGAGGTTACGCGCAAGCGCACCTGGAAGTGACAGTGAAGGGCGATCGCTTGCAGGTGCCGGTGAATTCCCTGCTGTTCCGTTCGGAGGGGCTGCGCGCGGTGGTGGTGGATTCGAACCACAAAGCGCGGCTGCAAACGCTGACCATCGGCCGCGACTACGGCGTTACTCTGGAAGTTTTGAACGGTTTAAAGGCCGGCGACTGGATCGTGCTGAATCCGCCGGATTCGCTGAATGACGGACAGGAAGTGCATGTGAAGGAAGTGGCGAATCCGATGACGCCTGCAGTTGCCGCTCCCGGCGGCGCTCCGAACCAACCGCCAAAAGCGCCGAGCGTTGTTCCTATGCCCGCGGGGAAAAAGCCCTGATGCGGTTGGAAATACGAAACATTAGAAAAAGCCTTTGCGGCGTTGGGTCACTGACACTGGTGGCTTGGATTGCGGGTTGCACGGTTGGACCAAACTACAAGAAGCCGGCGGCGCCGGTGCCTGCGAAATGGGATGTTCAGGAACCGTTCCGAGAGGCAGCGCCGAAAGATGCCGTTCCGAAGACAAGCTGGTGGACGGTGTTTCATGACGACGAACTGAATGGGCTGGAAACAGAGCTGCTTGCTGCAAATCAAACCCTGAAAGTTTCCGTGGCGCATTACCAGCAGGCGCGGGCATCGGCCGCGGTGCAGAACGCGACGCTTTTCCCAACGCTAGGCGTGGCACCAACGGCGTACCGCCAACGGTATTCGGGCGATCGGGCGACGGGATCGTCTTTCCCGCTCACCGGCCCGATTACGCAGAACAGTTGGTCGATTCCCTTCACTGTCAGCTATGAAGTGGACCTGGTGGGGCAGCGGCGACGAACGATTGAGGCGGCGCAGGCTTCGCTGCAGGCAAACGCGGCAGACCTTGAAAATGTACGCCTGATTCTGTCCGCGGAGTTGGCGGCGGATTATTTCAGCCTGCGGCAACTGGATACCGAGATAGGCGTGCTGCAGCGCACTGTCGACGCGCTGCAAAAAGGGCTGGATCTGGTCAACTCGCGGCACCGGGGCGGAGTAGCATCTGGCCTCGACGTGGCCCAGGAAGAAACACTGCTGAATAGCACGCGCACGCAAGCCACACTGCTTCGACAGCAACGCAAGCAGTTTGAGGATGCGATTGCAGTTTTGACAGGGCGGCCCGCGCCGGATTTCCATCTGGTGGCGCGCGAGCTCACCGCGGAGCCTCCGAATCTGGATACCTCGCTGCCATCGGAACTTCTGGAGCGGCGCCCGGATATCGCCGAGGCAGAGCGGGCGATGGCCGTGGCCAACGCTCAAATCGGAATTGCCAAGGCGGCTTACTATCCTTCTTTGCAGCTCTATGGCCAGGGCGGGTGGAACGCCGCCAAGATCTCACAACTCTTCAATGCCGAGAGCGGCGTATGGGCGGTTGGCACGAATCTGGCGCAGAGTATTTTCAGCGGCGGGGCGAGGCGGGCGCAAGTGCAATTCTCGCAGGCGGGGTACGACGCCACGGTGGCAAGCTATCGCGGCGCGGTTCTGGGCGCGTTCCAAGAAGTGCAAGACAACATTACCGGCCTGGAAGTGCTCTATACCGCTCAGAAATCGCAGGAGGAAGCGGTTGACGCCGCCCGCCGACAAGTGGACGTCGCGACCTCGCGGTATGTGGGCGGCCTAGTAAATTATCTGGACGTGGTGAGCGCACAGCAAAATTTGCTGAGCAACGAACAGGAAGCCGCCATCATTCACGGCCAGCGGCTGGTCACTGCGGTGCTCCTTGTAAAGGCGTTGGGTGGCGGCTGGGATGCCGCAAGCCTCGCCGCAGTGCAGGAAAAGCCACACCTGAAAGATATCGTCGCACCTTGAAAAAGAAAACTCGACTCGAATGTGATCGCCCGCCTTCTGATAGCATTGTGCTGTGCCCGCACAACTAAAGTTCAGCAAGACCCTGGATTTTTCGCAGCTTCCGAAAGACTGGAGAGTTACGCGCGCGTCCGTCGACTGGAAGGGCAGCCCGCTTTTACTCGTTGAAGAGGGAAAACCGGCCTACCCGAGTAACACGACATCCATGGACGCGCGGATTAGGTGGATCAATACTCCGCCCAAGGCGCACCATTTGATTCACTGGGATGGTTCGTCTCAGCGAGCAATCACTTTCGAGAACTCAACTCGCCTGTTCACTTTTCACGTTCAGCCATTCGGTGAAGGATGGTTACTCGGCGAAGCCCGGGGTGGTCACGCAGATGTTTGTGACAACGCAGGGCTCACGCGGGGGACACTTGACTTGGGCGACGCTATCAAAGACGTGCAGACCACTCCTGATGGACGCATTTGGGTAAGTTACTTTGACGAGGGAGTGTTCGGGGGCGGACTTGGTCGGCACGGGCTCATTTGTTTTGACGGTGATGCACAGCCCCTATTTAAGTATTCTGAATTTGCAGATCAGAATCAATTACCGTCCATAGATGATTGCTATGCGATGAATGTAGTCAACGAGGATGAAGTATGGCTCTCTTACTACTCAGACTTCCCCTTGGTTTTCATGCAGAACTTTCAGTTGGGGCAAGCATGGAAAGACTTTGACTGCATAGACGGTGCGTTTGCACTGAACGGGGATACAGTCACGTTCCAGAAATGCTACACCCGACGCGAAGGAAAATCTCAGCTATTGCGCCGCACCCTCTCGGGTTCAGTCCAAGCTGAAGAAGTGGAGGCCGTCGATGAAACTGGCGCACTGGTCAATGGGCTTTTTACGACCGCCGCCAGAGGGGCCAACCTCTATCTGCTAACCGTCACCGCCCTCTACAAATTGCAGATGAATCCTTGACTCATCGGAAGCTCAGCTCTGCTTGAGTTTCTTTAGCTCGCACAAGTAACCTCCTCCTCTCCACGCGAATTCAGTAGTGCACTTCCCGATTGCCGCCGGTGTTACACTTCCCTTCCACGCTTGGATGGCGAGGAGAACGCAGCTTGGTCGAACACCCCTACGTTTTTCGAGACATTGCGATGGTTTTTGCGGCGGCGCTGGTTTGCGGGTTTCTGGCGTGGAGGCTGCGGCAGCCGATTCTCCTTGGGTATGTGCTTGCCGGATTGTTGATGAGCCCGCTGACGCCTGGGCTACACGTACACGACGTGAGCAACTTCGAGGTGATGGCGGAAATTGGCGTGGTCCTGCTGATGTTTTCGGTGGGGATTGAATTTTCCGTGCCGGAACTCTTGAAGGTGAAGTGGGTGGCGCTGGTGGGCGCGCCGCTGGGGATTTTGCTTTGCGTCGGGTTTGGGGTGGCAGTGGGGGAGTTGCTCGGCTGGCCGCTGATCCAGGGCGTGGCAGTCGGCTGCATCATTTCCGTGGCGAGCACTATGGTTCTGTTGCGATTGCTCATGGACCGCGGGGAGATGGCCGCGGAACACGGGCGGCTGATGGTGACGCTGTCGCTGGTGGAGGACCTAGCGGTGGTGGTGCTGACCGTGGTGCTGCCCAGCTTTTCGCCGAGCGGCGGTGCGACGATGGGAGCGGCGGCGTGGAAGGTCGGGAAAGCGATTCTGCTGCTGGTGCCGATCGCGGTGGTGGCGTGGAAACTTTTTCCACCTTTGCTGGCGCGGGTGGAAAAAACGTGCAACGACGAAATCTCATTGCTGCTGGCACTGGCGATTTGCCTGGGCATCGCCGCACTGACGGAGGCGGTGGGACTATCGCTAGCGCTGGGCGCTTTCCTGGCCGGGCTGTTCCTGGGGAATTCCGCGTTCACGCACAAGCTGGCGCACCAGACACAATCCTTGCGCGACGTGTTCGTGGCGTTTTTCTTCGTATCGGTGGGAATGCTGATGGATCCGAGCACGTGGAAAGTGAGCTGGCCGCTGATCCTGCTGATGGTGGCGCTGGTGTTGGTTGGAAAATTTGTGGTGTGGACCGGCGTGGTCTGGTTATTCCGCTATCGGTTCGGCACGGCGTTCCGCGTGGGCCTGGGGTTGACGCAGATTGGTGAGTTCTCGTTCATTCTGGCACAGGTTTCGATGAAAGCCGGCTTGATCTCGCCAGCCTTGTATCACGCGACGCTGGCGGCTTCGCTGATTACGATTCTGTCCAACGCGACAATTTTCCGCTTCCTGAAACCGGTGGCCGGAAGCCAGCCGGCGGCCGCCAGCGATCCCGCCGAAGCGCGTGCAACGGCATGAAATTTTCTATGACGAAGTATCGGTGAAGATTTCCTCGGATTCCGGAAGCGAATCCGCCTAGCCCGGCAGAATCGTTTGCTGGCCGGCAACCACCTTCCACCCGCCTGTCACGTTGTTCAAATAGACGTGAATCACGCGGTATTGCCTGGCAAAATTCCGGCCATCCTGCACGCCTCGCGTGCTCCAGGTACAGGTGACGACGGCGGTGGGACCGAAGATCCGGACATGAATGTCCGTGGCGATAAAATTGGTGTACTTCATCGTGGAGTTCTGGATCGAACTGACCAGCCGGGCCCGGTCCATGATTTCTCCGGTGGGAGCGGTGCCGATGAAGTCGTCGCTGTAGACGCGCTGGAAGAAACTGGCATTGTTCAGGGCCATGGCGTGAGCGGTCTCTTTCTCGAGGATCACAACCTCTTCCGCTTCCACATCCACTTCCGCCGCGATTCTTTCTTTTCTTTGCTTGGAGCTGAGCTGTTGTGCCGAGAGGAATGCCGGACAACAAAGTAGACCTGCCATTAGCCATCCTGCGCGTCGAATCAGCATTCCATCCCCCTGCCGCGTTCGGCAATCCGGCCGCACCCTGAGTTGATTCCCCTTGCGGGCCCATCTATTAGCTTGCGCCTTGCGGACTGGATTCGGGGTGTTCGGAAGGAAGGAGTTTGTCCACTCGGTAAAGGTTGGGGCAAAGGGCCGGCGAGAGGCCTCGGCCCATCTTTTGGGACGGAATCTGCGACAATTTAGAGAAGCGCATGACGGACAAAACCGAAATCGAACAAGCAGCGCGCATCGTTCGCGAAGGCGGGCTGGTGGTGTTTCCCACCGAAACGGTTTACGGACTTGGGGCGAATGCGCTGGACGCGAACGCTGTTCGCAAAATCTATGCGCTGAAGGGGCGCCCGGCGACGAGTCCGCTGATTGTTCACGTGGCCAGCATCGAGGAGGCGAGAGAATTGGCGACCGAATGGCTGCCGGAAGCGGAGCGGCTGGCGCGACAGTATTGGCCCGGCCCGTTGACGCTGGTTGTGCCGAAGAAAAACACGATTCCGGACGAGGTGACTGCCGGGCTGCCGACCGTTGGGATGCGCATGCCGCGGCATCCAGTGGCGCTGGAGTTGCTTCGGGCAGCGGGCGTGCCGATTGCGGCCCCGAGCGCGAATCGCTTCACGCAGCTTTCGCCGACAACGGCTGAGCATGTGCGGGAGGCGTTCGGAGCGGACATGCCATTCCTGCTGGATGGCGGCCCGTGCGAGGTGGGCCTGGAGTCCACGGTGATTGCGGTGACGCGGGAGGGGCTGGAGGTCTTGCGGCCGGGGATGGCCTATGTGAACGATGCGTCGGCGGCGTACTCGAACGAAGCGGGAGATGCAGCGCAGCGTTCACCGGGCCAGCATCGCAAGCACTACAGCCCGAAGACGCGGGTTGTCCTGGTCAGCCGCGGGCATTTGCCGAAGGATGGGCGCGGGGCGTATCTCTGC
>Ga0210389_10000364_pt1 | contig 43801 bp, 36 predicted proteins | sample IncBWH28OmetaG_FD_160127 | JGI IMG/M metagenome (GOLD analysis project Ga0210389, IMG submission 160127) | Forest soil microbial communities from Barre Woods Harvard Forest LTER site, Petersham, Massachusetts, United States - Inc-BW-H-28-O ... | reverse complement strand
ACCGGCTGCTACCCGGGTTGATCAACGCGCATGATCATTTGCAGCTCAATAGCCTGCCGGCGCATGACACGCCAAATTTCTACCGCCACGCGCGCGATTGGATTGCGGAGGTCGACGCCCGGCGCCGCACCGATCCGCGCTTTGAAGCCGGCGTCTCGGTGGCCCGCGATGAACGGCTATTGGCGGGCGGCATCAAGAATCTATTGAGCGGCGTCACCACGGTCGCGCATCATGATCCCCTGTACCCGTGCTTGACCGACGGCGCCTATCCCATTTCCGTGGTTCGCGATTATGGCTGGTCCCATTCGCTTTACATCGACGGCGAACAGTCCGTGGCCGAGTCATATCGCGCGACGCCGGCCGACTGGCCATGGATCATGCACGCCGCCGAGGGACAGAATGAGGAAGCAGCCGACGAATTCGAACGCCTCGACGCCCTCGGCTGCCTCGGGGCCAACACCCTGCTGGTCCATGGCATTGCGCTCGATCAAGTCCAACGCTCCCGCCTCGAGCGCGCCGGCGCCGGCCTGATCTGGTGCCCTTCCTCGAATATGCGCCTGTTCGGCAAGACGGCACGGGTGGCTGAACTCATTGCACGCGGTCGCGTTGCGCTGGGCACGGATTCCCGGCTGAGCGGCGCGCGCGATCTGCTCGACGAGCTCCGGCTCGCGGCGCGCTTGAGCGGATTGGATGAGTCGCAATTGGAGGGCTTGGTGACCCATATCAGCGCCTCGCTGTTGCGCATTCCGGACCGCGGCGCTCTGCGGCCGGGACTGCGCGCCGATCTTCTGGTGCTTGCCGGCGAGACACCGCTTGGCCATGCCAGCCGATCGCATGTTCGTCTGGTCATGATCGACGGGCAGATGCGCTACGGCGATGCCGAATACGTCGCGCATGCATCGGCGGGCCATGCTCACGCATCGACAGGCAACGACTGGACTCCGGTGCAGGTGGACGGTGTGCCCAAAATGCTGGACGGCAGCGTTTCGCGACTTCTCGCGCGCGCTTCGACGGCCGAGCCGGGATTGGAGATGGCGCAGCGGACCGGGAGAGCCGCATGAAGCCCAAGCGGTTCAAGGTCGTTCTCTACAATCCGCAGGCGGTTTTCTTTACGATGCCCCTGGCGTTGCTGGCGATCGGCTCCGAACTCGATCCCGACACCTACGAAGTGGTCACCATCGACGCCCGGCTCGATCCCGATGCGGAAAACACAGTCCTGTCGCATCTTCCCGATGCGCTCTGTCTCGGCATCACGGTGCTCACGGGCGCGCCGATTTCCGACGCGCTGCAGATTTCCCGCGCCGCAAAGCGCGCCCGTCCCGGCCTGCCGGTGGTCTGGGGCGGATGGCACCCCTCCATGTTCGCCAAGGAGTGTTTGCTCGAGCAGTCGGTCGACGTGACGGTGCGCGGTCAGGGCGAGGAAACCTTCGCCGAGATCGTACAGAGGCTCAAAGACGGGCGGTCTTTGGTGGGTTGCGAGGGGTGCACGATCAGATTGCCCGACGGTTCGATACACGAGAATCCGGCGCGCAACCTGGCGCAGGTCGATAAATTTCGCGCGCACGACTATGGCCTGATTCCGGTGGAGCGCTATTTCGAGCTCAAGGGCAAACGTCAGCTCGATTTCATTTCATCTCAAGGGTGCAACTTTCGCTGCGCCTTCTGTTCGGATCCCTTCGTCTATGGGCGCAAGTGGGTGGGACTCGAGCCGGTGCGCATGGCGCTGCGGTTGAAGGAACTGTGGGACCGATATCAATTCGATGACGTGAATTTTCAGGACGAGACATTCTTCACGAAAGCCGCGCGCGTCGAGGCGATGGCCGATCGGATCGTCGAGTCCGGCATGAAAATAACCTGGGCGGCGACCATGCGTGCCGATCAAGGCATCAGGCTGCCCGACCATGTCTGGGTGCGATGCAAGCAATCGGGCCTGCGCCGGCTGTTGGTCGGCGTGGAGTCCGGCTCGAATGAGGTCCTCAAACGGATCCGCAAGGACATCAAGATCGAGCAGGTTTACGAGGTCGCGGAAAAGATGCTGAAGTTCGGCATTGCAGGGCATTTCCCCTTCATCGTGGGCTTCCCGGACGAGACCGACGTGCATATTCAGGCCACGCTGGATTGCGCCAAGCGGTTGCGCTCGATGAGCCCGGATTTTCTGACGCCGATTTATTATTTCAAGCCGTACCCGGGCAGCGCGCTGGTGATCGAGGCCGTCGCGCGCGGCTTCCGGCTGCCGGAAACGCTGGAGGCCTGGGCGCAATTCGACTATGTGGCGGGTGAACCCGGGCCCTGGGTCTCGCCGGAGAAATTCGAGCTCATCGAGCGCTTTAAATTCTTTCACGAACTCGCCTGGAAGCGCGTATCCCGCGGCAAGCGCTTTCTGCAGCAACTCGCTCGCTATCGATGCGACCGCGACAATTATCGCTGGCCGGTGGAAATGCTGTTCACCCGATGGCTGGTACCCGCCCAGAAGTTGTCATGAAGGCGCTCAAACACGTTTTGCTGATCAACCCAACCATCACGTCGCGGCGCAGCGCGCGCTTTCCGCTTGCCGTCCTGAATCTCTCCGCCTCGCTGGACGGCCACTACGCCTCCAGCATCATTGACGGCAATATCGACAGGGATTTCGTCACGACGACGTTGAGGACGCTGGCCGGCGGGACCATCGACGCGGTCGGCATCAGCGTGATGGGAGGCCCCCAGCTGCGCAACGCCATCCGTGTATCACGCGAGATCCGAGCGCGTTTTCCGGGCGTTCCCATCATCTGGGGAGGCCATTTCCCCAGTATTTGCGCGGAACCGGCCCTCAACACGCCCTATCTGGACTATGCGATCCGCGGCCAGGGCGAGGAAACCCTGCGCGGGCTCTTGGACGCGCTATTTGGCGGCGGCGACCTCGCCGCGATTGCAGGCTTGTCCTGGCGCTCGGGTGGTCAGGTGGTTCACAATCAGAACCGCGCATTCTCCGCGGCCTCGCTCACGCGCACGTTGCCGTATGAACGCGTGGGAGATCCGCGCAACTACCTGGCAAGGACCTTTCTGGGCCGCCGCACCACCGGCTATCAGGCCGCTCTCGGTTGTCGATTCCGTTGCACTTTTTGCGGCGTGGCGTCGATGTTTCGCGGCAAGACCGCCCTGCCCCCGGCGGCGCGTCTGGATCAGGACCTGCGCTATCTAACCACTCGATTGGGCGTCGATGCGGTGCAATTTTTCGATCACAATTTCTTTGATCGCGAGCAGGACACGGCGCCTCTGCTCGAGGTGTTGGCGAAGTATCAGCTGCCCTGGTGGTGCTTCGCCCGGTCGGACGCGCTGCTCAATTTGTCGGAAAGCTCATGGGCGCTGGTGCGCAAGAGCCGCTTGCGCATGGCCTATATCGGCGCGGAGTCCCCGAGCGACTGGCTGTTGCATGACGTGCGCAAGGGCACGAGCACGGATCAGACGCTGGCGGCCATCGAGAAGTGCCGCAGCAACGGCGTCATTCCGGAGCTCTCCTTCATGCTGGCGCCGCCGCACGATCCGGAGGGCGAAACCGAGCGTACCTTCGATTTCATCCGGCACGTGAAGCGAATTCATCCGAAGACCGAAATCATGCTGTATGTGTACGCCCCGCTGCCGCCCGCTCCGGGAAGCAAGAACCCCCATGTCGAGCGCGCGGTCGCCAACCTGCGCGACAGCGACGGCGCGCCCCTGGTATTTCCGAGTACCGCGGATGGCTGGGCGGAACCGCAATGGCTCTCTTATTGGTGCCACACCGATGTGCCGTGGCTCACCGAGCGGATGCGGCGCCGGATACGCGACTTCACCACGGTGCTGGGGTGCCGGTTTCCCACGATCACCGATGTGCGCTCCCCGACCTGGGGCAAAACGGCCCTGCGCACGCTGGCATCCTGGCGGTACCGATTCGAGCGCTACGAGAGTCCCTGGGAATTGGATTTCTCGAAGCGCTTCATCAAATTGTGGGATCCAAGGGTGTCGGGACTGTGATGCCCATCGACCGAACCTGCGCGTGAGCCTGCTATCCGATATTTGGCAGATACTCACGCCGCGGCAGCGGCGCTGGGTTTTGGGAGCTCAAGTGCTCTCGATCGCGATGGCCTTCTCAACCATTGCGGGCATCGCCGCCATTGCACCTTTTTTTGCCGTGTTGGGCGATCCGCAATTGATCGATCGAACGAATTTCCTGCATTGGCTCTACACGTATTTCAAGTTCCCCGACCGGCGCAATTTTGAGGTCGCCCTGGGACTGGCTTTCATGGCGCTGGTGTTCTCGGCCAATCTTATCAATCTCGCGGGATCGTTCGTGATGGCCCGGCTGGCCTGGTGGATCGGCACCGATCTGCAGTCCGCATTGTTCGGCGAGTATCTCGCTCGTCCGTACGCCTTTCACGCGAGAACTCACAGCGCGCTTCTCTTCAAGAATGTCATATATGAAACCAGCCGCACGACCAACGAGGTTTTGGAAAATGTACTCCTGCTGGTGACCAACGTGGTTACGGCGATGTTCATCATTCTCACCGTCGTCCTTCTCAACCCGGCGGCGGCCGTTGCCATGATTGGCACTCTGGCGGGCGGCTACATCGTGATCTACCTTGCCGCGCGGAATCGCTTGCTGCGCGCCGGCCGGATACAGTCTCATTTGTTCGCCGAGCAGACACGAATAGTCAACGAGAGTTTGGGCGTAATAAAGGAAATTCTGGTCTTAAGGGTCCAGAAATACTTTCGCGATGCCTTCGAGCGATCCAGCTACGCTTTCGCGCGGTCGGCAATTCATACGGAGATGATCAGCCGCAGCCCCAGGCATGTAATGGAATGCGTCGCAGTAGTCGGCCTGGTCGTCCTGGCCCTCATCGCAGACAACCGCGCCAAGGGGACCGGCGAGTGGCTCGGCCAATTGACATTTCTGGGATTCGCAGCCTATCGGCTGTTGCCGACACTGCAACAGGCATTCGGGTCGGTTGTGAAGATTCGCGGTGGGCGTGCTGGGTTCGCATCGATCGTAGCAGACCTGCGTCTGGCGCGGGCAAGGATAGATTGCAAGCGCTCGGAGGATTCCTCGTGGAAGGAGCGTCCGCGGCACGAAATACAGCTGAAGAACGTTTCCTTCTCTTATGAGTCCCCGCAAACACCGGCAACGAGCGGGGTTTCCTTGCGAATTCCCGCCGGGAGCGCCGTCGGCTTTGTCGGCGCCAACGGCTCGGGAAAGACGACCCTCGTAGATCTGCTCGCAGGGCTGCTCGAACCCACCGCCGGCCAAATTGAAGTCGACCAGATCCCTCTGGACGCGGAAAATCGTGCCGCGTGGCAATCTCGGATCGCCTATGTCCCGCAAGACATCGTCTTGTTGGACAATACGATCGCACGCAATGTTGCGCTGGGTGTTTCCGACGCAAGTATCGACCGCGAGCGGCTCCATCAAGCCGCCCGGTTGGCGCAACTCGACGATTACATCGGCACGCTGCCGGATGGCTATGAACACACCGTCGGCGAGAGAGGCGTGAAGCTGAGCGGCGGTCAGCGGCAACGGATAGGGATTGCGCGTGCGCTCTACACGGACGCATCCGTTCTAATATTGGACGAAGCGACGAATTCGTTGGATGGCCTAACAGAGCATGAACTGATGGCGACTCTTATGCGGCTACGAGGGCGTTATACGCTTATCTTGATAGCACAGCGGTTGAACACCGTTCGAGCGTGCGACGTGATATTCGAGATCGAGCAAGGCAGAGTAATCGGCAGCGGAACCTATCCTGAGTTGTTGCGCAGCTCGGAGACATTCCAGAAAATGGTTCATGGTTCTTAGCGCCGCAATCGTTCAGAAATCCTTATGGGCGCCTGCATCCAGCCAAGCGCTCAGGTCGCGATTGAGAAGCTTCGCGAGTTTTTCGATCTCACCGCGGTAGTAGTCCGTAAGAAACAGGCGGTCGGATGCGTCCATGACCAGCGCCGCGCGGTTGTGCAGCACCAAAGACCGCAGCCGCGGGACCAGCGCTTGAGGCGCCAATTTCCGCAGATGCGGCCAGATGCGCCATTTCTTGAGAACATAGACGGTCCCCGGCAGCTTTGGAATCCGGGGCTCGGTGTGACGGACCGATCGGTCGGGAACAAAATTGGGATCCACTCCCAAAAACGAAAACAATTCCGACAACAACGATCCCGGCGCGCGCACGAGATCCTCGTAAAAGGAAATGTGGATCTGCGACGCGGGGAATTCGCCGAGGAACCTTCCGACCTGCTCCGTGTAGTGGCCAAACTCGAGAAGGGGGCGCAGCGGACCCAAAAGCTTGCTATCGCAGTTCAGATTCGCGTGAATCTGCTCGCGGAAGGTTCTGCGGGTCGATCCAACCGTCACCATGTGAAGATACTGCGAAAAAGCCCGATCGACGGGGTTCCTCAGGTTGATGATGATTTTCGCATGTGGAATCCGCGCCGCGATATTTCGCGCGGCAGTTTCCGACCAGAGATAACAAGGCGACGCTTCGCCAATCGCAATTTCCTCGGCTACGTTGCTGAAGAGCTTGAGATAGTCGTCCCAATTCGATACCAGGCCTCCAAATCGCACTTGCCGCATGTCTCCGCGCAGATAGTCTTGAAGCGCACGCATCTCGCGGGCGATACGCGGGCGAGCTTCCATGACAAAATTATCCAGCCGCATTTCGCCGGCGAAATAATTCGGCTCCTTGATCGGCGACATGTAGATCTGCGGATGCTGTCCCAGGTAGAAGTAAAGCGAGGTGGTTCCAGCCTTCGGCGCGCCCACGATGAAAAAATTGGGAAGCTTCATGCCGGTCGAGCGGCAATGGCGGCCGTCTGCATTCCGCCCGTTGCCGCGGCCCACAATATATGACGCATATCACGGGGATATATCATTTTCCGACCTTCAATTCGAGGTACCTCTCGGCGCCAGCAACGTGCCATTTCCCAGCACGGAGATCGGCAGGTAATTCTGTTGGATGAGTTCGTTGCAGGCTTGCGGAAGTTGATTCGAGCCCCGCCCGCTTTTGGACTCGAGCTGCAATACCGAAATGTAGTTCGCGGTGAATACAGATGTGCATGGCCTGAATGGTTGCCTCCCCACCTTGAGACGTTGCCCGTAATTGAAAAAGTCGAGCGTGAATTCGCGTCCCGCCCAGTAACACAATTCGAGCGTTTCGCAAGCAGCGCGGCCGCCCGCCCTGGCCGCGATTGCACGCGTATCGCGGAGTGTCTCCGTTTCGAGCGCGGCGACGGCCCGGAACTCGTGCAAAACTCGGGGGAAAAGGCTCGCTGTCAGCGAAGCCAGAAAGACGCCGAGCAGCAAGGTCGCCGCCGGTCCAAACTCGATCCCGCGCAAAGGCCCGGGCAAGCGACTCGACCAGCGGGCCTCGGCCGCCAGCGCGGCGCAAAGACTCGCAGCGATCGCAAAATCGAAGAAAGCGTTGATTCCGACCCCAATGCCGCCCGACGCGACCGCCGCCACCAGCGCAGCCGACAGCAGATACGCGGTTGCAAAATGCGCGCGTTCATCATCGCGCGCGAGCGGCATCGCCAACAGCGAAAGCCCGATGACCGGCGCAAAGTACCTCAGTGCCCTGCCAATTTGCACGATCGCGTGAGCGAGCGAATATTCCCGCGCAGAAAACAAGCTTTCAAAAAACGCAGCTCCGTACAGCCACGATGCCGAGAGGGCGGTTGCGGCAAGAAGCAGAGCTGAACAACCAATCCACAGGATAAATGCGGACTTCGAGCGCCGTGCGAGCCACCAGGTGATGGCAATCGGGAGAGGGATCAACAGGTGCTTGGTCAATCCTCCCGCAAGAATCAGCAGCGAGCCCAACCCGATCGCGCGCCCGCTCGCGTTTCCGCGCCATAAGACGATCAATCCGGTCATCATGATGGCATGCGCCAGGTATTGCGGATCATTCATGCCCGCGTAGGAACGCGCGTAGGTGACGGCAAAGGCCGCAAATACGCCTGCCCCCAAGCCGGCGACGCGAATGTCTGAACCGCTTGTTCGCAGCCAGAAATAGATATTGCCGGCTATGATCAGCATGCTCAGCAAAGCCACGGTTCGCCCGGCAAAAATGTTGTCGCCCATCACCCGGCCCACGGCACCGACCACGTAGAAAGACAATGGCGGATAGTTGTTGAAGATCGTTCCGCCCGGTGCGGGATACAGCTCACCCGCGCGCATTGCAACTTGGGCGAAGAACGCGTTCCAGCCCTCATTCGGATCGCGCGGAATGTAGCGTGTCAGGGTCAGCAACGGCTGGATCAGCCCTGTGGCAACCGTTCCGCCGATCAGCGCCAGGCCGCCCCAAGAGCACAAATTGCGCGCTGTCGTCGAGGTGCGCGGGGAGTCGCTGCTCATGCCAACGTCCTGCTTCAACCCTATGCGGAGCGTCTATCGAGCCGACCAACCAGCTCTGTTAGCGCGTCGCCGCGCACAACGTAGTAAATCTCGTTGGGTCGTGGAGCACGGCGCAGCCAACTCGCAGGATCCACGCCCATGCCGGCGATATAAGCCACGACCTCCCGCCTAATCGAATTCAGGAATTTTAGGATCCCCTTCGGCTCCGCGTCATCATATCGCCGCACCGCATGCATAGACTCTACAGCGAAGTATTTGGCCTGACGTACGTGAGGTTCAAGCATGAGGGAATAGATGGAATCGCCTACCCACGCGTCGTGTTGCCCCGGTGGCAGGCCCACGAGCGACTCGCCGGGCCCAAACGGATATGAGGGCGCGCCGCGATTATGGGTCGCGTAAAGCAAGAGCTGCGGATTACGCCCTGGACCGCGCATGGCCTGCTCGAGCGCCACGGTCGCGAAAATATGATCCGAATGGGCATCGAGCAACGGGTGCGGGCAAATGATGACATCCGGCCGGGTCAGTTCCAACACAAGTTGAATCTCGTCAACCAAACCATTCCAAGTGCATAAAGCGTCACCTGCGCGAAATTCTGGCAGCTCGTTTTGAGCTCGCAGCTGATTGCGGCTCAGGCGGCCCTCGCAAGTCAATGCAAATCCGCGAGAGGGTTCTCGATACATCGATTCCAATACGCCGTCCGGGTACGCCAGATTTACCCGCCAGATAGGCGGTACCTGACCCAACTGCGGATTCGAAAAACTGTCGATGACGCGCAGTCTTGCGGCCCACTCGGCGCGCGCCGTCACGGGAATGTCCGGCGGCAAATTGGCGGTAGACTTTTCGCCGGCGGTGACCGTTACGACCCACGACCTGTGCTCAACCGACATCCCAAACGCCGCAATTTCAGCATCATCAGGATGGGGAGCGATCACCAATACGCTTGCGTCAGAAATGAATGGCGGGTCGTATGCCGTCAGCGTCGCCGCTCGCCCCCAGCGCATCCAGCCGCCGCGCATGCCCAGGTATCGAAGCGGTGCCGGCCTATGGCCTCGAAAAAGCGGGGTGAGATTCAAGTAGCGCGAACCGCTGGCGCCGCGCTCGAAGTATTGGCGATAGGAGGCCGTTTCGTCATGAATTTCTATGAACGGATCAAACATTAGGCCGAGTAGCGACGTTCTCGTCGTCACTTGCAAGAACACGGTACATCCCGTCAAGTCAAGATCAGCAGGCAAGTCAATGCCTTTAGCCCCGGCGTGCACGGTGGCCGTATGATGGGTTCCCCGACAGGGAAACGAGTCCGCTCGCCGCGTTGGCAGGTCAAACCAGTTTCGAAAGAAGTGAACGCGCAGCAAGACCCAGATGAGGACGATCGCGAGAAGCAGAGCGACCAGAATGGGGATCATTCTGGAAAAGAATCGCGCGTTTTGGGCAGACCATGCCGCCCTCCGGGCGGCGCCCCGGTTGCTTTGCCGCCAAAAAAGACAACGCGGGCCACTGCCTTCAATGCCCCATACCACCACGTTGGGTGGCGCAGCGAAAACGGCAGCGCCTCTCGTAGAGTGGCGCGGACGCCCTTGAAATCGCCTTTGTCGCCCTGCAGCCTTGCAACGACAATGGATGTCGCGGCACGCATCTTCGCACAGTGAGTTCGAAGACGCCGATCCGGAGCCAGGGCTGCCATCTTGGCGTAGAGTCGCATCCAACTCTTGTGTGCGGCCACACGATCGGCACTGTAGTGCTGGTCATGCCTTCGCACCGAACACAGCGGTTCGCGCAGCGCGACCACTTCGCTTTGCAACGCAAGGCGCAGGCACAAATCGTGAAATTCACCGAAGTGCTGCTGCTCATCGAAGCCGCCGACCTCTTCGACCAGGCCGCGTTCAGCCACGAGGGTCGGCATCGCTATGGAAAACTGCAGTCTTAGGAGCGGTTCGAATATCCATCCTTCCGAGAAAACTGTCTGCGTCGGACGACTCTTGGGAAGCGGACGGCCGTTTTGGTCGATATGATTGCAGAGGCTGTAGCTCCAACGGCTCTGTGGATGAGCGGCGAGCGCCGCCATCTGTTTTTCCAGCTTGGATGAAGCCCAAACGTCGTCGGAGTCGAGGAACGCCAGGTAGCGTCCGCGGGCCGCCTTGATCGCACAGTTACGAACCCGCGATGGATTCCCGCAATGCGTCAGGCGGAGAATTCGCACATGCGGCACCGCTATGCCATCCAGGTAGGCCGTCGTTTCCTCGCCCGAGCCGTCGTCAGCGATGATCATCTCCCAGTCTCGGTAAGTCTGCGCAAACACAGACTCAATGGCCAGCCTGAGGAACTGCGTGCGATTGAACGTCGGGAGAATGATCGATACGCTTGGCATACTCGGAATTTTACCAAGCGCTGCAACTTGTGCGGTCGATCCACTATACACCACTGCGGCAAATCACTCAGGAGGTGAGCGTTCGTGCGCAGCGGCGGCGTCCGAGCATAGCCGCGAGTACTCGGCCGCAATATCTTCCAGGTGAGTCAGGGTCGCATCAATCTCCGGGGACGGTGTCGTTGCCGGCCGTGTTGGCGTCTTGGGCGTGCGTGCAATGCTAGCGTTGAGTGCGCGCACATCCACTACGCTGGCGAGGCCCCGCTCGATGAGGCTCGCGAACGGCCCTCGCGCATCGTCAGTCAAGAAAAGCGCGGGCACACCGAATACGGCGGCCTCCGCGGCCGCGCCGGACGAGAGTGACAGCAGCACACTCATATGCCGAAGCAGCGCAGGCAGCGGCAGAGACGCTGCCTGCTCGATCATCACATTGGGACTGCGCAGCGAGAGCAAGCTCATGTATTCCTCATCCTGCGGCGGGCTCGATGCGGGATGACGCCGGATCCACCAACGCCATCCCGGTGGCGCGGCGCGGATTTGGGCGGCTAACGCCTCCCAGCGGATGCGATGGCCGCCAAGCGGCTGAAGAGCGACCAAAATTTCCCGCTCAAAGATTGCTCCATTCCCAAGCGATCTTATCCTGGCATCCCATGCCATGGTCGCAGGATCCGTATCGTTTAGAAACGGCGCCAATTGAGTATGACCACCATGCACGCTGCGGTGCCACGGTGCTTCGAGGTTGCCCGTCCAGCGTCGGATCGCCGCGCAATCCGCCTCGTTCCAATTCCAAAACACTGCCGGCAGCGACGCATAACCTGTTCTTGGGACGGCCGACCAGCCATAGGCCTTATGTGCGCCATCCTGCGGGCAATGCTGCAGGTCGATCGACAGGATCTTTTGTCGGCGGCAGGCGAGCAGGAATGAGTGACCGAGACCCGCGTAATACGTGACCACAAACGCCAGCGTTGGCTTGACGATGCGCATCAGGAGCTCAAATTCTCCCGCGGTCGCAGCGACAATGCTCGCCTGGCGGGCAAGCTTTGCTCGATCCAAAGACGGCGCGCGAACGCCTTCGCGGCTGAGAAATGCGACAGCGGCCTCGTGATCCGGCAATTCGAGCGGGCTTGTCGAATCAAAATGCGGTTGGTAGCCACTGCCGGCGATCAGATTGGCGGCATACGTCGGCCGGTGCCAGGGTAAGCGGCTCAGGTCTCCGCTCTGCATCAAGAATGTGGAAAGACCGCGCTTTTCGAGCGCGGCTATCAATGGCTCGCCAAAGCGATCTCGCCACTTGCCGTCCACACGGTCAAGTGAAACACCATCGCCCAGAAACATTGCGTGCGCGGGTCTTGGGCAAGTTACGAAATGCGCAAGATCGCGCCGGCTGCGCCAGGCGTTGCGCAGCGGCCGCGCGATACGGGCCAGCCGGCGGAAGGGAAACGGCCGCAGTTCCGGGCGTGGACGTCCCTGATTCGCCCAATACATATCCAGATAAAGTTCCATTCGCGCCACCGGCCACAGTTCCACGTCGCCGCGCTTCCAGTCGACCACCGGCAGGGTTCTCTCGATTTCATCGACGAGCGTCAAATAGCGTTGATGAAAGGAGGGCCCCGCATCCATGGCTAGGCCGCGTCGCCCGCGGCCGCCGGTCTTTTGCGAAAACCCACGGCGGAATAACGATAACCTGGCATGAGCCTGTTGGTGCGATCGAATATAACGTCGCTTGCCAGTTGCGACGGCGAGGCCTCGAGAACCGTTTCGAAGCCAGCCGCGCACGCCGCGTCGCAGAAACGAAAGTTGGTGGTATGCAGGAACAACAGTCCGCCTGGCTTCAAACAGCGCGCGAGATCGGCAACGGTAGAATCAAAGTCTGTGAAACGCAGCCTGGGCGAACACACCTGCGCGTTCGTGGTAGTAAGATCGCCAAGACACAAGACGGCAAGACAGAAAATGGCGTCGTATGACTCGTCCGCTTCCAATGCCGTACTTGCGGCCGTCGCAAATGCGATGTCTTGCTTTTGACCCTGCGGAATGCGCGACTGACAATGGGCGATGTTGGCCGGGTCGACATCAATGCCCTTGATCGCGGCTGTCGGGAAGTATTTGCGAAGCGTCAGCACTTCGTCGCCGCGCGAGCATCCAAACGACAGCAGACGCAAATCACCGGCGGTGAGCGATGCGGCGGCGAATTGAAACAACCACGGATATCGGTCTGGCAATGTGTAGTTATAGGTTTGAAACTGTCCCGGCAAGGAAACCGGCGCCTCGCCGGCCGGTCGCAAAATGTTGCGTTGAAGGGCCTCCCGGCCCGCGCGCGCGAGATCCTTCAATTTGCTCAATGCTCCGAGTTTCATCAACTGCGATGATAGTCGGACGAGAGCCATTGCGCACGCGCCGGACTCCGACCTGCGAACGCCGCAACCGCGCGAGCTTCGCGCCATGCTAGGCTGCAACCAAGCACACCGATGGCGCACGCAAATGAGATATTGCCTGAAATGACAGTCAAGCAGCCGATACGCGCGCTCGTCATTGGTGCCGGTCCCGCCACTGTCGCCATGCATCTGCCGGTGCTTGCCCGTTTGCGTGATTCCGGCGCGATTGAGCTGGCGATTGTGTGCGACCTTGAACACGTTCGCGCCGAACAGGCCCGCCGGCGATTCGGATTCCGAGAGGTCAGCGGAGACGCCGCCGCCGCGCTGCGGCTGGCGGACATCGACGCGGTCTATATTTTTGGCAGCGCTCAACTGCACTATGAATACGGCCTGCTTGCCCTGCAAAACGGCAAACATTTGTTTGTCGAAAAGCCGATTGCCCCAACCTATGCGCAGGCGCGGGAACTAGGCGAGGCAGCGAAGTCGCGTGACCTCATCGCAGTCGGGGGGCACAACCGCCGATTTTACCAGTCTATTGCCGCTGTGCGCTCGCGCGCTGGGAAAGGCGGTTGGCGATTGGTCGAAGCAATATTCCACAAGCCTGAGTATGGCAAATCAGTGCCTTTCGGTGCGCGCACCTGGCTCAGCGCAAATGGCATTCATGCGCTCGACGTCATGTTGTTCGCCATGGGCGGCCCTCCGGAACATCTTACCGCCCTCGCCGGCGAGGCCGCGGAGGCTGCTCGCAGCGTCTTTTCGGCCGTCATGCGCTGGCCAAATGGCGGCCAAGGGGTGTTCCTATGCAACAACAACGCCGGCGGGCGCCGCGAGGAGTATGTGTTTCATGGAATCGCCGAAACCTGCAGCATCACAGAATCGGAACTCATTGTCGAAAAGAACGGCAGTGCTTCGCGCACGCGGCTCACCTCCCTGGGCGACGGCGTCGCGGGCGAGCATGAAGCGTTCATCCAGGCCATTCGCAGCGGTATGCGGCCCTTGCACAGTATTTGCGCCATTGCGCCCTCGCTGTTCTTGGCGGAGCTCATCGAAAGCGGTTTCAGCGGCCGCGTGGAAATACCGGCAGTACCGGATGGCACGCCGCACCCGCCGACCGGCAATTCCATACTCGTATCCCAGTGCGGACCCCATCATGCGGCCCTGACGCGCTTGTTGCCGAATTACGAACTCGTATCCCTTGAACAAGTGCAGGCTTCCACCGACAGCCGGCCCGATATCAGAGCGGCAATTTTGGGGCGCAGATCAGCCAGTCTGGGCTCCGACATTCTTGCCAAGCTCCCGCAACTGCGCGTCGTCGGCTTGGTAGGTCTGTCGCTCGCGCGGCACGACCCTGAGGCATTGCTGGCGCGCGGAGTTTCGCTGGTGAACGCCAGCAATGCTTACGCGGAAAGCGTCGCGGAATTCGCGCTCGGCCTGGCGATCCTGGGCCGCCGCCGTGCCTTTGGCTCGCATACCGCAATGCGCGCCGGAGGATGGGGAGCCAAATCCGGCGTCAGGGGTGCGCGGGCATGGCTGCAGCGCCTGGGGCGGCCCTTACGGCCGACATTCCGCCTGCTTCGGCTCGAATCCTTTGCCTTGAGGCTCTGGCAGAGATCGCTCGTGCGCGTCTCATCTACCCTCGGCGCCGGCACCACGCGCGACCTGCAAGGGACGGTCGTGGGGCTGATTGGCTGGGGCGCAAACGCGCGCGCCTTCGCCGCAAAATTACTGCTCGCGCGAGCCCGTGTGCTGGTCTATTCGGAACACGGCGCGGCGGCTGAGATCATCGCAGCCGGCTCAGCGGCCGCGTCTCTCGATGAGGTGCTGGCCGCCGATATTGTGTCTCTCCATCGGGGGCTTACCCCCCGCACGCGGCATTTTCTTGGCTCGGCTGAACTTGCCAAGCTGCGGCCTGGCGCGATCCTCATCAACGTGGCGCGGGGCGCTTTGATCGATCCCGACGCGCTGATCGCACGCCTCAGAGAAGGCGATATATTTGCATGTCTCGATACGTTCGAAGACGAGCCGCTGCCCGCCTCCCATCCGCTGCGAAAAATTGAAAATGTCTTCCTCACCTCGCACATCGCGGGCGGATCGCTTGAAATGTATGCAGCGGCGGCCGACGAGGTCGTAAGCAAAGTGATTGCCTATCTGGAGGGCGAACGCGCAGACACCGTATCGATCGAGCATTTGCGCAACATGACCTGAGTATGCCGGCGGGAGGCCGTTTAATCATTGCACCAGCAATTTCTCAACTGCAGGCGCGACCAATTCGTCGAACACCACCTGGCGAAAATGCATGCAGTCCGTCCAGGCTCTGAAGTCCGCCAGCAAGGGCGACTGCCTCTCGGGACCGATCACCGACAGGTGGGGAATGGCCCGTAGCTGGACCAGGAAACTCTGTACATCGGTATCGTCGAAAACCGCGCTCTTTCGCAGATTGAATGGCGTTATCCATACTATTGCCCGAAAGCGATTTCGAACCGCGAGATCCGCCAGCTCGCGATACGCCGGCAATTTCTCGAACAGCAATGACCTCGCACTCGCCGATAGTTGCGGCGGCCGGCAAGCGGTGGCTGCGAAGTCGGCCGGGCTCTTCATCCGCCACAAATAATCCACATGTCCGTCCGGGTAATAGGCGAAATGGAAAGGATCGTCGGAGCCCGCTTGGCTCGCATAACGGATCAGCGGCTGCGAGCTGAAGAAGAACTTCCCGTAAAACCCCACGCGGCTCTCGCCGCTCACGTAAGGGCTTTCCGTATCCAATAGACTCGGCGCCTGGCCATACCGAAGGATATCGACCGATTCCCCGACGAGAATGGCAGATATCGGACAGTTCGCGCGAATCAACAGTTTCAGCCTGCGCACTATTGAAATGATTTCGTCCCTAGGCGAGGCAAAGTTGTAGATATGCAGGCCGCTGGTGTTTTGAAAATCGCTCTCGCTCAATATGTGCGCGCGTGAATCCCCGACGATGTAGGTGTTGTAATCCGCGCAATGACGATATAGGTACTCGAACTTAAAGACGCGAGAATTCGGCTGGAACCACGTCGTGCCGAGCGGCGCGTGCACGATCCGGTACGGGTCAAGAATCAGATTGGCCGAAATCAGGCAGGCGGCCGCCAAAGCGGCGGCGAGCACGAATGTCCGCAAGTACGTGTTCATTAGAACTGGAAATATAGAAACGTCGAAGCTTTCTGCATCTGCGACAGGGTAAATATCAAAAGTACGCCCGACAGGCCGGGGATGACGTAGCGATAAAACGACGCGGGAGCGCAGCTCGTCTCGCAGGCCGCTTCAATGCGCTCGGCCAATTGCCGAGTGTTCGGCGTCGCCCAGGACAAGACCCCCACGCCGAGAAATAAGGACGCCAGCTCGAAACGGCTGGGGGAGGCCGGTAGATGTTGAAATATCCCGCCCGACACCACCGAGTATCCCGGGAACAGATGAGCAAATGCCCGCCAAAACCCGATGGTGTTATCGTGGACGGCGATGCCATTGATACCGGTCATGCCGCTCAGAACGTTGAATGCCGTTGCCATGTTCTCCGCTCGGAAAAACACCCAGGCAAATACCACTGCGATAAAGGTTAGTGCACCCGCTGTCAGCGATCCCGCCCACCAGGGCCGCCGAGACCGCCGCACGATCGAACGCCATGCGTGATTGATCATCAAGTAGCAACCGTGCAGCCCCCCCCATACGACAAAGGTGTAGTTCGCGCCATGCCACAGTCCTCCCAACAGCATCGTGATCATCAGATTCATGTAGCGGCGCAGTTTTCCCCTGCGATTGCCTCCCAAAGGGAAATACAGATAGTCGCGTAGAAATCGCGACAGCGTCATATGCCAGCGCTGCCAGAATTGAATGATGCTGGTGGACTTATAGGGAGAGTGGAAATTGATCGGCAGATCGATTCCGAACAGCTTTGAAATTCCAATCGCCATATCCGAATAGCCGGAGAAATCAAAGTAAAGTTGAAAGGTATATGCCAACGCTCCGACCCACGCCGCGACGAGGCGGATCGAGAGACCGTCGTGAGCCGCGGCAAAAATAGGCGAGACGATGTCCCCGCAAGGGTCGGCTATCAGTACCTTTTTCGCCAGTCCAATGCTGAATATCGTGAGCCCGATTCCCATCGACCGCGCCGATGCCGCATACGTCGAAGCCGACGTAAATTGCGGTATTATTTCAGAATGATGCAGAATCGGACCTGCGATCAAATGCGGGAAATACGTGGCAAATAGAGAATAATGGACAAAATTATATTCGCGCGCCAGCCCTCTATGCGCATCAACCAAGAATGCGATCTGCGTAAAAGTAAAGAAGGAAATGCCGATCGGCAGAACGATCCGGAGAAGCGGCAGGTGTAGACCGGCCACGTCATTCGCGGCCGTCAGGAAGAAATCGCTGTACTTGTAGAATCCAAGCAGCAGCAAGTCGAGCGTTATTGCGGCGCCGAGCAGCATTTTCCCGGCGCTTCGACCCGCATGCCGGCTGATAAAGCGGCCGGCGAGAAAGTTGAAAGTAACCGATCCGAGCAACAGCGGAATGTATTTCGGCGACCAATAGCCGTAGAACGCGATCGATGCAAGCACCAGCCACGCTGCCGCCAACATTCGATTGAAGCGTCCACAGATGAAAAACACGCTCAACGTGACCGGCAGAAACACAAAGACAAAAGCGTAGCTGTTAAAGAGCATTTCTTGAGCGCGGACCCGGGCGCAGCGAATCCATCGCTATTTCTTTTTCATGACAATCAAAAAGTGATCGCCCATGGCGCGGATCAGCGGAAAGCCCGACACGCGCCGATCCAGATGCCAGAGCCGTTGGTGCAATCGAGGGTATTTTTCTCGCACCCACGTCAGGTAAGGCGGCGGCGCAAACACACATAGGCCGCGATAGCTCACCAGCGAGAATTGCTGCTGGAACGGCCGGTAGAACTCGCGCGGCGTGTAGTAGCGGGTCCAGATGGTGTGATTGTTCATGCCGACCGGCACAGTTTTACGGGCGAATCGAATGGCTGCCCTGGCCCACCGTCCGCGCCGCGCGTAGTGCACGATCTCCCACGGGCAGTAGCGGCCAATTACCGTAAATACCAGGAATCCGCCTGCCCTGAGGAGCCGAGCGCATTCGCGCGCCACATCGGCCAGATCAGGAACGCAGTTCAGCGGTCCCAGGTTTGAGTAGGCGCCGTCGAAAACGCCTGAATCCCGCAGGCCTTCGAGCTCATGTGCACCCAACTGTGCGCCGAGCACCCGATCCGCCACATGACAAGCGGCGGCACGGTCGATGGTCCTTTGGATCATCTGCGGCGACCAGTCCGTGGCCGTCACGCGATAGCCCAATTGCGCCAAATGCACGGCGTCCAGCCCCGTGCCGCAGCCCAGATCCAACAAATGATCTCCGGGCGAATACACCGCGTCCAGGCAACGCCACATCTCGGCGCGCATGTCCTGAATCAACTCATTGTTGCCGCGCGGCCCATCGTAGTCTGCCGCGACGCTGTCGAATGCGGCCTGCGTGTCGAGTAGCTGCGTCGTCGTCGCTGCCTCGGGCTGGGGCGGATTTTCACGTGATTTATTCATGCTGGACGCGGGCAACCTCATAGTGGGCAGCAGGGGTAAAATTCTTGCGGACACCAGGAATTAGCGCTGCTGCCCATCGATCGACGAATCCCAAATTGCCTCGAGTGCCGGTTCGGAGAGCATCGCGCCAAGTTCCGAGAGGTGCTCCTCGTCGGCATACAGGGGAGCGTCATAGCGTACGATGGAGCACATCCCGTCGGCGCACAGAATATCCTGTGGTTTGAGGACTCGAAAGCCGTACCGTTCTTGCAGGCGCGCAAAAATTGCCGCCGCGCTACGTTGCTGCGCCTCATAGGCGGCACGGCTGATCCGAAATTCCCGGTCCAGATGCAGCCGCTGCGCGGAGGCGAGTGCATAGGGGACGTACACAATACTTTGTGGTGGATCATCCAGGAGAAAGACCCGCACGTGCTCGCGCTCCAGCGCGGCAAGAAGGCTGTCTAACCCGCGCGCGAATACCGCGGCATTTTCGCGCATGGAATAGTTCTCGGGGCTCTGGGCATCCGTGAGCCGGCGCGAATGTTTATCCTCGGTGTAGGCAATCCAGTGTGCCGCCAGTATCGCCGTACCGATGTGATTTAGGGCTATCCAGTTCAACACTGCTTCGGTGTGCAGTTTGCAGCGCTCACTGCGTCCAATGCCATGCGCGTCTCTCCATGCGCGAAGGAGGTTCGACTCGGCCGTGGAGAAATCGCGGACATGCACCCCCAGGAGCGGCGGGCAGCCACCTTCTTGTGCAAATATCGCGGCCTCGTGATGTCTCGCGTAGGCCGTATCAACCGCCGGCAAGATGGCCAGTGCGTGCGAGTCGCCCCAGAGGACCGCCTCTACAGGTGCGCGATCGTCGCCGAGCTTGCACGGCGGCGTTCGCGTCTCCTCGGGGGAAGTGTTTCTGCATCGGGCTTGGTCCGCGGTGTAGGCAGGGAACAGCGTGTGCTCGCGGGCACTGTAGTGTAGTGGGTCCGAAACACGATGCATCACAAAGGTAGCCAGAAAGAGTGCAGCACCCGACGCGGCCGCGATCCCGTAGAGTGCCGGTCGGTTCAGAAGCGCCCTAGGTCCTCGGAACGGTTGTTCCACGTAGCGCCATGCCAGCGCTCCGAGCAGAAAGGTCGACGCCAGTAAGGCGCAACGCAGAGGAACGGAAAGCGGATCGAATGCGTAATAGCGCGCGAGCACCAACAACGGCCAATGTATCAAATAAAGGGAATAGGACCACAAGCCGATTCGCTGCATGGCCGGGTTATCGAGCACTCTGCCGACCAGCATGGTCCGATCGCACGCAGCATAGATGATGGCCATCGCACCGGCACACGGAACCCATGCCCAAGGACCGGGATAAGGCGTGTCGTAGCTCAGAAGCAGGACCGTGCCGGCGATCAGCAGCAATCCCGACAACGCTACGCCTGCCCGCGCACGAGTGTCGCGCGGGGGTGAGAACCTGCCGACAGCCAGCAGCGCGCCGGCCAGCAGTTCCCAGGCTCGAAACGGCGTCAGATAAAAGGCAGCCGAGGGATCGATATATGTGCCGACAACGCACGCCGCAAACGAAGCCAATGCCATGGGCCAAAGAACGGCTGGGTAGCTGCCTCGCATGAAGCGCGAGATCGCCATCATGAGAAGCGGAAAAAACAGGTAGAACTGCTCCTCGACCGCCAGCGACCAGGTGTGCAACAGCGCGATGTTGGCGGCGAATTCGCCGCTATAGTTGCCGGCGTTTCGATAGAACGCAAGGTTGGCAAGAAACGGAATGACGTAGGCCGCCAGTAGGGTCTGCATATGAAGGTCGGGCGGAAAATAGACCTTGTAAGCCAGCACGAGAAAGAGCGCATACATCAAGATGAGAGCAGGCAAGATGCGCCGAATGCGAAGTTCATAAAACGCAAGCAGTGAAAAACGACTCGCTGCGATGTCCCGCTCGATGTGGGCCGCAATCAGAAAACCGGAAATAACGAAGAACACATCAACGCCGACGAATCCGCCGCGAAATCCCGGCACCAGATAGTGATGGAAAATGACCGAAAGCACTGCAAGCGCGCGCAAGCCGTCAATATCGGCGCGATACACCCGATCGCGGCCCTGACGGTCGAGAGAGGCCCTCATTTCACGTACCATATCATTGGCGCCAGGGTACCAACACAGATGCATACCAAGAACCGCCGGACAGACCCCGGCATCCAATCCGATCCATTTGGTGAGCGCGCGCCCGTGCTGGTTCGCGGGCCGCTGAACCTCATGGGTGGACGCTTTGAATTCGAGAGCAACAGCAAGGAGCTGCTCGCGTTGGTCGACGCGGCCTATGCGGGGTTGCCGGGTCACCTGTTCTCACCCGCCCCGGGGATTTTTCGAGTCAAGCTGATGTTGACACCGGCGCCCGCAAAATCAATGCGGCGGACTGCGCGACCCAACGAGCCGCCGCCCACAGCAATGCTGCATGGTCCCGGTTTTCTCGGCAGCGCGACACCTTCCTCGACGTTTGTCGTGCTGTGCCCCAAGGAACGCACCGGCCTGGTGTCGGTATCCGGCGAAATGATGCGCTTCCCTTATCACCTTCGCTACGAGGTGATCGAGTTTGCCGTCTTCACGCTGGCATGCCGTGCGCAAGGACTGGTTCCGCTGCATGCGGCATGCGTTGGCCTGCACGGTCGCGGGATTTTGCTCATGGGACCCACCGGGGCCGGCAAATCGACCCTTGCTCTGCAATGCCTGCTGGAGGATTTTGACTTTCTCGCGGAGGACGCTGTGTTTGTCGCGCCGGACTCCATGCGCGCCACCGGCACGGCCAATTTCCTGCACGTTCGCGCCGACTCGTTGCAATGGCTCGGCCGGTCTCGCGCTCGGTCGATCATCAGCCGGTCGCCGGTCATCCAGCGCCGCAGCGGAATCGAGAAATTCGAGGTGGATCTGCGCAGAGGGAAATTCCATCTGGCTAAAACTCCTCTCAAAATCGCTGGCGTCGCATTTCTCTCGCCGCGGTCGGCGGGCAAGGGGCCGCAGGTGAGGCCCCTCTCCGAATCCGATACCCGTGCAAGGCTGCAGCGCGAACAAGGGTATGGCGCCAGCCTGCCTCAATGGCACGCCTTCAACCGGAAACTCTTGCGGTTGGGAGGAGTCGAAATCCTAAGGGGCCCCCATCCTTCGACGAGCGTCGCGGCCCTGCGATCGCTGCTTGCCCACGGAGTCACTAAATCTCGCCGGTCGCGAGCGTGAAGGTCTGCAGGAAGTGAAAATCCGGCCGGCGCAGGGCGTACCTGGCGTGCTGAGGATTGCACAATGCGGCGAGTTCGAGGTAGTCGCCAGCCGACAAGTAAGGCTGCAAGCGTTCTCCCCACGTATTGCGGAATATCGTCTCACTCAGATAGGACTCGGTCGCCGCGTCAAGCGGCGATGTACGTTCGATCATGACGGTGTGCACGGCGACATTCTGCAGAGGAGCCTGTCGTAAGACCCCCACGAGGGCCCTCACCGCCTTCAAATCCTGCTCATCGAGGTCGTATCGTTCCCGGTAATATCGGCGCACGGCGTCGTTAACGGCTCCCTCGAGCCTCGCGTCCCAGGCGAAGTACATGTCCGGAAGGAACGAACTTTGCCCGATCGCGACGCGGCCTCCATCGCGCAGCAGCGTCGCGAGATGGGCCACGCCGGCCAGCGGATCGGTCAGGTGATTGATGGTGTTGACGCACCAGACAAGATCGAAGCTCGCGGGTTCGAACAGATCGTCGAATAGGTTCGCCTGAAATAATTGTATTCCCGGCGACGCCTGCAGCCTCGCCGCGGCGACATGCGCGGCGGCCAAGTCGACACCCACGACACGTCCCGAAGGGGAGACTTCGCCAAGCAGCCAATTCAAGGCTTCACCGCTCCCGCAGCCAACATCAATAACGTGCATTCCTGGCTTGAGATCCAAACCCTTGATCAAGCCGCGTAGTTCCGGCTGCGCAAACGCATTGAACCTCGACAACTTGCCGGAATAGTCGCGCGCCGCGGTGTCGCCCAGAAGGCCGTGCTGCCGCGTGGCGGCGTGCTCGTGGGCGTGCGTCATTGCACGCGAGCAAACGCCGCGTTTATTGCGTGCATGGTCGCCGGGCGGGTCTGGCGCGAAGTCAGCCAGCGCAGGATACGGCGGCCCTGGGACAGCCTCGACCATTCAGCCTGTTTGGCCCAAGTTTGACTGGCCGCGTCGCGTTTGCGTTGATCCATATGCATTGCGTTCGGGCGCACGCGGCTTGCCGCAAAGCCCAACAATTCACCGATCGATTGCGACCATTCTATGCCGGGAAATGCCTTCACCCAAAGATACGAATACGAAACCTCGACGAGCGATTTTTTTGCCGCCCGTGCCCGCAGGACAAAGCGGCAATCTTCCCTCAATGCGGCCAGCACGCTCGTGGGCACCGCGGCCTCGTAGTATCGCGACGTCAGCTCCAGGGGTGGATACGCCCACCACATCGGAGGATGCGGCCGGCCCGGCCCGGCAATTTCCTTCCAATCCGCATCGCTCATACTCCCCGCCAGCAGCGCGATGTCGTGCAGCTGCAGTATGCGCAGGCCTTGAAACGCCATCGAGCCGGCCGCGTGCAGCACCAAGTGACGCATGAGGGAGGCATTCGAGGGATAGCCGTTCAAGCCCGGTGTCGGCCTCGGGGGAAAAATGGATTCCGACACATCGGTCAGGTAGAGAGGCAGTTTCTCGCAGATCCGCTCGTGCAGCTCGATTTTCAAGCTGTTGGCCGCGTGCTCGCCGAATTCAGCTGCGGCGGAATCATCATCGGCGGGAGTGAATATTCGCTCCTTCCAAGTCCGGCCGGATTGGCGAAATCCCAGAGACGCCAAAAAGTCAGCCGTCCGCTGCACATCAGGCGGCCGGACGAGCAGATCGACGTCCGCCATCGGTCTATCGCCCGCCTCGTACAGGCCCAATTGATGAAGCGCCGCGCCCTTCAATGCCATCGCGGCCACGCCCGTCTCACGCGCCTTCCGGTCAATGGATCGCAATAATTCCTGAATCCGCCAATGCCTGGCGCGCGTGTGAGTTCTTTGCTCGTCCAGAAACGCCGTCCACGTGCGCGGCCCCCGCCACGGCAAGAGGCGCGACAGCAAGGGGGAAATCCCATGCATGGCAGCCACGGCGCGCGCGATCGTCCACTCGTATTCGGACCAATCGGGCGCGGCCTGACTTGGACTCGCAAGTTCGCGCGCCAGCCTCTCGGTAACCTTGGAAAGGCTGCGATGCAGTTCGGTGGGTGAAGGGACTGCCGTGCTGGACTGCACTGCGTTCACTCTATCAGGCTGTCGCCGCCGACTGTTGGCTGGATGAGCGGTATTTCAACTCGTTTCGGAGCAGTTCCTGCCAGCGTCGTTCGACCGCATCGACGGCCCTCTCGTATTCGGGAAGCCGCTGCGCATCGGCAGATTGCAATGCGACCTGATCATGCAACAAGTTGCGCACCGTGCGATAGAAATCCGAGGTGTAGGTGCCGTGGAACATCATGTCCAAGTCGTTACTCTCGTGCCAGTGCGTCTTGGCGCGCATCTGTGCCTTGACGAGGTCGTAGAATTTCGTGCCCGGCAGGGGATACGATACGCTGACGCCGATCTCATCGGGCTGCGCGAATGCCAGTAAATCCCGGGTCGCCACGATATCCTCGAGCTGCTCGTCGATGTATCCCAACTGGATGAAAAAGCCGACGCGAATTCCCACGGCTTTCAGCCGTTCACGTGCGGTCAGGATCTCCGGCACGGTGGTGCCCTTGTTCATGGAATCCAGAATTTTTTGGCTGCCGCTCTCCGCGCCGATCCACGCCTCCTTGCATCCGGCATCTCGCAGCGCGAGTGCCATGCGCTCGCTGATCAAGTCCGCGCGTGTTTGGATGTTGAATGGAATCTGTGCATCCGCCTCGCGCGTCGCAGCGGCGAATTCGCTGACCCAATCGACGCGAAACCCGAAGATGTCGTCCGCGAACCAAATATGATGTGGATTGAACGAGCGCTTGAGGTAGGCCATTTCGGCCGCGACTTCCAGCGGGCTGCGCTGCAGATAATGATTGCCCCAGATGGGCTTGGAGCACCACGTACAGCGGAAGGAGCATCCGCGGGAGGCGGCCATGTTGAGGCTGAAATATCCGTGGGCCTTCATCCATGCGGAGCGATAGCGCTCGATGTCGACGAGATCCCATGCGGCGAGACCCGCGTCGCGGGCGAGCGCCAATCCCTTGGTGCCGCTGGCCTTGACGACTTTGCCGCCGCTCAATGAGGCAACCCCCGAGAGCCCGCGGACCAGGTCATCGCTATTCACTTGCAGCTCTGCATCAAGCCGCGGCAGCAGTTCGAGGAGAGTGGACAAGCCCTCACCCACCAGGGCCAAATCCGCGCCGGCGCGCAGATAGGGTTCGGGGGCATCGCTGACATCGGGACCGGCGGCAATGACCCTTGCTTTGGCGCGCCGCGCCGATCCAATCATGTCGCAAGCAGCGCGGCGCATGGTGGCCAGGCACATCTTGCTCAAGAAATTGAAATTGTCCTCGTAGAACAGGACCAGCTGGGGCTCGGCCGATTCGAGCAAGCGATCGTACTCCTGGATTCCCTCGGCCAGCATGGCGTCAAAAAACGCAACCCGGTGACCGGCCTCGCGCAGCAGGGACACCACTTGGAGCGTGGCCAGCGGCGGATACGGTTTGGCGCGGGAAACCTGCTTTTGGTCGAGCCGCAGAAAATAAGAGTGGCAAACCAAGATCGAAAGCATCGCTTCTCCGGGGCTGAGCGCAAATCATTCGACAATTCCGTGTTGGAACGTTGCGGGGTTCCAATGGGGCACGCTATAGCCAATGAGTACCGAGGCCCTGCCCTTTGGTTTAACGCCGGATCCGATTCTGGATTGGCTGGTCCCTGGGGGGTTGTGGCAGCGCAGTGCTTGCCTGGGGATAGGCCTCCTGGGGCGTCTGGGCAGCACCGTTGCCGGGAGGTGCGATCGGTGCCCTGCTCTACCGGTTCATCACACCCGGGAAAGGCGTGACGGAGCCGGGATACTGAGCGGGTTAGTGGCGCTCGGTGAATTCAAGGGTTCGCGCCCTGACCTTGGTGCCGTCGACGAGAATTTCACCTACTGAGATGGGCAGCTTGAAGCGCCGCGGACCGCAGCTCCCGGGGTTGACGTACAGGATGCCGCCGCGCTGCTCGATCAGCGGTTTGTGCGAGTGGCCCGATACGATGACCTGCACGCCCGCGGCATGCGGTTCGATGTCGAGTTGCGAAATGTCATGGATGACGTAAATGAACACGCCGCCCACTCTGATCATTTCGGTCTCCGGCAAGTGAGCGGCCCAGGATTGCCGGTCATTGTTGCCCTTGACGGCGATGAGCGGCGCCATGGCCGAAAGCTGCTGGAGAATTACGGCTGATCCGATGTCGCCGCCATGAATGATATAGTCGCAGCCCGCGGCAAACGCGCGTGCCTCGGGCCTCAACAGGCCATGGGTGTCGGAGACGAGGCCCACTCGTAGTGCGTTCCTGGCGCTCATCGGAATCGCACTCTAATTCACCCGCGACTTTTATTCACCCGCGGCTTTTATGCGCAAAAAAATTGCGGCGCGTCGTGTCGCCCGCGCCGCAACTTCAGTTTCAGCTCATCAATTGGAGACTCAGCGCTCCCAGTGACCCCGTTCGTGGTGCCAACGCTCCCCGCGTTGATCCCAATGGTCCGGGACCCAGTGATACCCTCGGCGCTCGCCAATCCAACGGCCGGCGACCCAGACGTGTTCATGGCCGCGCCATTCCCAATAGCCCGGCGCCCAAACGAATCCGACGCGCGGCGGGGGCACGGTCTCAACGCGCACCGGCGGAGGCGCTACATTGATATCCACGACGACGCCGGCGGACGCGATCGTCGGAACGGTCGCCGCGCCGGCAGCCACGCACAGTCCTAAAAGTAGAGCCCTGCGAAAAGCTTTCATCAACTACTCCTTTTTTGAGGTCGTTCGGCCTCAAAGCGACCAAACTTAGTGCCTCAACGGCACCGCGATATGTTCCGTTGACGAGGCAGCGCGCGTATGTAGGACAGGAGCGCATTCGCCCGGCATAAAGGGTACTTAAGTCATTGAGAATCGGAAGAATATGGCGTAACGGCCTCAGCCTTAAGAGTTGGTAATGTTTTCACGCTGCGAATCACCGGCAACTGCCAGGCGACGCATGCCAGCAGCAGCGCCGTGACTCCCGAAAAACCCAACGCCGCTCTCAAGCCCACGTGCTCTCCCACCCACCCGCCCAGCAGAGCGCCAGGTCCCGCGGGCAGAAGAATCAACCAGCGCATCGTGCTCGTCATGCGCCCGAGCATCGGCGCCGGCGTGACCGACTGCCGCAGCGACAGAAAATTGATGAAAATGAAGATGGCGCCGACACCGTACATCAACAGCATCGCGGCATAGGCAAGGATGCCCAGCGAATTGGCAGGCGCCACGGCGAGCAGCAGCCAGCCCGCACCGGAGACCGCAAATCCCAAAACAAATGTTGGACCCGGACCCAACCGGCTGACGACCCGGTGGCCATTTGCGCTGGCGAATACCGTGCCGACCCCCAGCGCGACGTAGCTGAAACCCACGCCCCGTTCCGAGAGCCCGAGTTGGTGAATCGCAAACAAGATTTGCACGACGGTGGCTGATTGGCTGCACATTTGCCAGATTCCGACGCATGCAGCCATGGTGATCAGCAGCTGGTGGCCGCGCACGAAATCCAAGCCTTCGCGCATGGCCGACCAAAATGGGGGATTGACCTTGCTGGGGGTTTCTCTAACGGGTACGCCGCGAAGAATCGATGCCGAGATCATCAACAGACAGGCGTTCGCCAAGAGCGCAATCGGCGCGCCCGTCAACTTGATCAGCGCGCCGGCTGCGGCGGGTCCCGTCACCTCTGCCGTGGCTGAGGCGAGCGCATTTTTTGCGTGCGCTTCCACCAGGCGCGGGCGCGGGACGATCTGGGTCAAGACAATCTGCGCGGCGCTGCCGGCAGTCGTATTCACGGCGCCGATCAAGAACGCCACGAAATACAGCCAGGGCATGGAGAGCCATCCCAGCCACCACGCTATGGGGACCGTGGCGACTCCCAGGGCGATCGACAGCTCACCGACGACATACACGGGGAGCTTTCTGACTCGATCGAGCACCACACCCGTCGGCAGCGAGAACAAGGCAAATGGAACGATCTCCATGGCCGTCAACAGACCCATCTGCGTGGGTGCCGCGTGCATGAGCACGGCCGCGGTGAGCGGAATGGCGAGCAAGGTCACCTGCCCGCCAAAGGAGGAAATCAGGATTGATGTCCAGAGCCTGCGGTAAGTCCGGTCGCGGAGCAGATCGGTCGAGGATAGCGACAGCGAATTCAGCCACCTTACCGGCAGCAACCCGACAAGCGCACCTCTATTGAGCCTCACTCACCCATCACTTCGGTCGCAAACCGCCCCAGACCGGCGCCGCTCGGCACCTCGGTCTCTTCCGTCTCGCCGAGGAACCCGCCGCTTTGGTGCGCCCATAGGCGGGCATACAGACCGTTCTGCGCCAAGAGCGAATAGTGACTGCCCTCCTCGACGATGCGCCCCTTGTCGAGCACGATCAATCGATCCATCGCGGCAATGGTGGACAAACGATGCGCGATGGCCATGACCGTCTTGCCTTCCATCAGCCGATAAAGACTTCGCTGAATGGCCGCCTCGACCTCGCTGTCAAGGGCGCTGGTTGCTTCATCCAGCAACAGGATGGGGGCGTCTTTGAGCATCACGCGCGCAATGGCAATTCTCTGGCGCTGGCCGCCGCTCAGTTTCACGCCCCGCTCACCCACGTGGGCCGAGTAGCCGGTTCCGCCCTTGGGGTCGGAGAGCGCAACGATGAAGTCGTGCGCTTCCGCGCGCTTTGCGGCCGCGATCATTTCGGCGTCGCTGGCGTCGGGGCGGCCGTAAAGAATGTTGTCGCGAACGGAGCGGTGCAACAGGGACGTGTCCTGCGTCACCATGCCGATTTGCTCGCGCAAGCTGTCCTGCGTCGCCAGCGCAATATCCTGTCCGTCGATGATCACCCGCCCCTGGGGAAGGTCGTAAAAGCGCAGCAGCAAACTCACAATGGTGCTCTTGCCGGCGCCGGACCGTCCGACCAAGCCAATCTTCTCGCCCGCACGAATATGGATGTTCAGATTCTCGATAACCCGGCCGGCGTCGTGGTGCGCGGCGCCGTAGTTGAAACTGACATGCTCGAATCGAATGTCGCCGCGGCTGACGCGAAGGGGAACGGCATCGCCGCGATCGACGACGGTAGGCCGGCGCGCAAGCGTATTGATGCCGTCTTGCACCGTGCCGATCTGCTCGAATAGGGAAGCCATTTCCCACATGACCCAATGCGAGATGCCGTTGAGTCGCAGCGCCATGGCCGTCGCGGCGGCCACCGCGCCGACTCCCACTTGACCCCGCGTCCACAGCCAGAGCGTGACGCCGCCCGTGCTCGCGATGAGTGCCATGCTCAACAAGTGATTGACAATTTCAAAGCCGGTCACCATGCGCATCTGCCGATACACGGTCTGCAGAAACTCCGCCATCGCGCCGCGCACGTACACGGCCTCGCGCTGCGTGTGCGAAAATAGTTTCACCGTGGCGATATTGGTGTAGGCGTCGGTGATCCGCCCGGTCATGAGCGACCGGGCGTCCGCCTGTGCCTTGGCCACCGCGCCGAGACGCGGCACGAAATACCAAACGGCCAGGAGATAACAGCCAAGCCAGCAAAAGAAAGGCGCCAGCAGCCAGAGATTGAAGCTGCCGACGACCAGTGCGATCGTCACGAAATAAATCACGACGAAAACCAGGATATCGGCCAGTATCATCCAGGTATCGCGCACGGCCAGGGCTGTTTGCATGACCTTGGTGGCGATCCGCCCGGCAAACTCGTCCTGATAAAAGCTCAGGCTTTGCGCGAGCATGTTGCGGTGAAAGTTCCATCGCAACCGCATCGCGAAATTGCCGGCCAAGGCCTGCTGCTTGAGCAGGCTTTGCAGGGCGATCATGGCCACGCTCCCCAGTAGAATGCCCGTCAGCAGCAAAAGGTGCGCGCGCTGTTCCGTCCATAGCCGCGCGGGCTGAACTCTTGCCAGCCAGTCCACGACGCGCCCCAACATGCTGAACAGCAGGGCCTCGAACACGCCGATGGCGCCGGTCAGCAGGGTCATCGCCGCGATATAGCGGCGAGCGCCGCGCGCGCACGCCCAAAGAAACCGGAAGAAGCTCTGCGGCAGGGCCACCGTGTCGTTGGGATAGGGGGAAACCAGTTTTTCGAAAACACCAAACATCCGCACTCCGTCGAGCTGCACGCAGCCCCATATCTTATCGTGAACGCCCCTCTGCCCGCGCGATGCATGTCAGACCGGGGCGCTCGGGCCGTAAGCAAACGCCTACCCCACGACGCGCCGCCACAGCGTATCGCCGCGCGGGCATTTGCGTAGACTAATTGTGTCAATAAACAACAACCAGGAACGATTTATGAAACTTAGAAAATTGTTCGCGGCATCGAGCTTTGCGGCGGTTGCTTTGCTCTTGAGCGCAGTGTCGTTCGGCGCGACGAAGGCCGAAATCGATGAGCGCGTGCACGTCGCGATGCATCAGTTTTATGAACTCAATCCACAACACAAGGATCTGGTCGCCAGAGCCAAGGGTGTGCTGGTCTTCCCGCGCATCACCAAGGGCGGCGTTGGCGTCGGCGGCCAATTCGGTGAAGGGGCGTTGCGCATCGACGGCAAGAACGTCGATTATTACAGCATCGCGTCCGCCTCGGTGGGCGTGACGCTCGGTCTCGCGAAGCGCAAGGAAGTCATTTTGTTCATGACGCAGGAAGCCCTGGACAAGTTCGTGAACAGCCATGGCTGGACGATCGGGGCGGATACCAATGTTGCCGTGCTCTCGAAGGGTGCGGGCGGCAGTTACGACACGCAAACTCTGCAGAGACCCATCCTCGGCTTCGTGTTCGGGGAAAAGGGCTTGATCGGCGATATTTCGCTCGAAGGATCGAAAGTCACAAAACTCGAGAAATAGAAGTCATCGGGAAATATTGCGGCTTTGGGACCCGCAACCGGGTCCCAAAGCCGGCGTTTAGCATCTCGCTCGCGGGCAGCCGCACCTAAGGTAAACTGGCGCGCTTGCCCCGATGGCGAAATTGGTAGACGCAACGGACTTAAAAAAATTGAGCGGCAGCTGCGGAAACGCGCTGCTGAATCCCGTCAAAGTCGGCGAATCCCCGGGATATCCCGAGGCAACGCCGAGCCAATCCGGACTGCGCTCGAGCAGCCGGCAGGTGTAGAGAGTGGACGGCGGGGGCCTAAAAGCAGTTCAAACGGACTCTCATGGTCGTGGCGCACTCCAGACCCCAAACGCGCGATGGCGCGGCGGCGAAAGCCGTAGCAGGTACGAAAATCCGTTGACCGAAAGGTCATGCCGGTTCGACCCCGGCTCGGGGCACCAACCTTCCTGCCGCCAGGCTCCTAGAGCGCCAGGCGCTCCGGCGCCGGCACGCACCAGATGTCGATGGGTCCTCGCCGGCCCCGCAATTCGAACTGCGGGAGCTGCAGAAAGGAGGTCGATGCCGCGCTGCCCAGGATCCCGGCAGAGATACGCAGGGCCGCGGCGACGGTGCAGGAGAACAATACTTCTCCGGCGCGAGCGCGGCCGCAGAGTCGCGCGGCGACATTGACCGTGTCGCCCACCAGGGTCGTAACCTTGCGCTTGGGCGGCCCCAGGACCCCAAATGCCACCTCACCCTGGTGCAGCCCGATTCCAATCCCGGCCTCGACCGACAGCTCCCTGCGCCATCGCTCGGCAACCGGTTCGAAACCCCGGAGCATGGCATGGCCCGCCGCCAGCGCCTCAGAGGCACCGCCACGGTCTTCCGCATTCACACCGAAGCCCGCCATCATCCCATCCCCCGCCATGTGATACACCTCGCCGCCGAACTGGCTGGCGGCGGCGCCGAGCACCCGGAAGAATTCATCCAGCAGCGGCACGACACGCGCGGCGGGCAACTGCTCCACCATTCCGGTGTAGCCGCGAAGATCGGCGAACAGCACGGTGACGCATGCGGTTCGCACCTGCGCCGGTGTGCGCACTCGGGTGACGAGAATCGATCCGCTGGGACGCAAACGCGGGCCGCGAGGTTCATTCATATCACTAATTATGCACGAGCTTGCCAAGGAATAGAGAACGGCGTAATTTTTGCGCATAAAGACACCAGGTCAAACCGATGATTGGCGACGCGACCTCAAGGCCAAGATCACCTGGGCGCTGGTCGCGAAATTGCTGGGATTGATCCTGCTTTGGTTTCTTTTCTTTAGGAGCCGCGGCGCGTGATTGATCTGGACGTCGTTACGCTATCGCGTCTGCAGTTCGCCCTTACCGCGCTCTATCATTTCTTGTTCGTGCCATTGACGCTCGGGCTGTCCATGATGCTCGCCATCATGGAATCGGTCTACGTCATGACGGGCCGTGAGATCTGGAAGCAGATGACCAAGTTTTGGGGGGTGTTGTTCGGCATCAATTTTGCGATGGGCGTCGCGACGGGCATCACGATGGAATTCCAGTTCGGCACCAACTGGGCTTACTACTCGCATTACGTCGGCGACATTTTTGGCGCCCCTGTGGCGCTCGAAGGACTGATTGCATTTTTCCTCGAATCGACTTTTGTGGGGCTGTTCTTCTTCGGCTGGGACAAGCTGTCAAAGATCGCACACCTCATCGTCACCGGTTTGGTGGCACTGGGCTCGAGTCTCTCGGCCCTCTGGATTCTGATCGCCAACGGCTGGATGCAGCACCCGGTTGGCGCGCATTTCAACTACCGCACGATGCGCATGGAATTGTCTTCATTTACCGAGGTGCTGTTCAACCCGGTCGCGCAGGCGAAGTTTGTGCACACCATTGCGGCCGGCTATGTGATGGGTTCGGTCTTCGTCCTGTCGATCAGCGCCTGGTATTTGCTGCGCGGACGCAATGTCGCGATCGCGAAGCGCTCCATGGCGGCGGCGGCGAGCTTCGGTTTGGCCTGCTCGATCTCGGTGGTCGTGCTGGGTGATGAGTCGGGCTATCTGGACGGCGAAAATCAAAAGATGAAAATTGCCGCCATCGAGGCGGAATGGCACACAGAGGCGACGCCGGCGAGCTTTACGCTGTTTGGATTGCCCGACGTCGCGGCGCGCAAGACGCACGCCGAAATCAAGATCCCCTGGATGCTCGGCCTCATCGCCACCCGTTCGTTCGATCAGCCGGTCTTGGGTATCGATGATCTGGTGGCTCGGGCGCGCTCACGCATCGTCTTAGGGATGGAAGCCTATGCAGCGCTGCAGCTGCTGCGCGGATCGACGGAGCCGCCGGACCCAGACGTTGTACGGCGATTTGAGGCAAATCAGGCGGACCTGGGCTATGCGCTGCTGCTGCTGCGCTTCACCGATAATCCTGCTGCGGCAACCCCGCAGCAGATCGATGCGGCCGCCTGGTCGACCGTGCCGAACGTGCCGGTGCTGTTCTGGTGCTTCAGGCTCATGGTGGCGCTCGGTCTCTACTTCATCGCGCTGTTCGCGACCGCATTTTACCTTGCCAGCCGCCACCGGTTTGACCGGCATCCCGGGTTCCTGAAGTTGGCCTTCTTCAGCCTGCCGTTGCCCTGGATAGCCGTCGAAGTTGGCTGGATCGTCGCCGAGTACGGGCGGCAGCCCTGGGTCGCCGACGGGGTGCTGCCTACATTCCTCGGCGTCTCGCGCATGCCGTTGGGCAATGTCTGGCTATCGCTCGCCGGATTCGTGGTCTTCTACTCGGCTCTGGCTGCGGTGGACGCGTTCCTGTTGGTGCGCACGATTCGGCGCGGCCCGGATGGCATGGGGTATTCGTCATGAGTTCGACGCTCTTGGGCTACGAGACCTTGCGGATCATTTGGTGGCTGATCATCGGCGTGCTGCTCGTGGGATTCGCCATCACCGACGGATTCGATCTGGGAGTCGGCGCGAGCTTCACTTACCTCGGGCGAACCGACGCCGAGCGCCGCACGGTGCTCGCCTCGGTGGAGCCGGTTTGGGAAGGCAATCAGGTTTGGTTCGTGGCCGGCGCGGGATCGGCCCTTGCCGCATGGCCGCTGCTGTATGCGATCTCCTTCTCGGGTTTGTATTTGGCCATGTTTCTGGTGCTCATCGCCTTGATCTTGCGTCCCGTCGGCTTTGCGTATCGCGATAAATTGACCGACGTACGCTGGAGAGCCGGCTGGGATATTGCGTTGACTCTCGGAGGCGCCGTCCCGGCCCTGTTGCTCGGCGTGGCGTTCGCCAATCTGTTCCTCGGCATACCGTTTCATTTCGACACCCTGCAACGTCCCGTCGTCACGGGCAGCTTTTTCAACTTGCTGCATCCTTTTGCATTGCTCGGCGGAATCGTCAGTCTTTCCATGTTGATTTTGCATGGCAACGCCTACGTTGCTCTGAAAGTCGGCGAACCCATGGCGGCTCGCGCGCGCCGCGCCGGACGCGTGGCGTCCACCGTTTTTCTCGTGGCGTTTCTCGCCGCGGGTGTCTGGTTGTACTCGGCGCTTGCAGGCTACGAGATCACCAGCATCGTGGATCATGCGGGGCCCTCTGATCCGACGCGCAAGACCGTCGGCCTCGTTGCGGGTGCGTGGCTCAACAATTTTCGCCACTGGCCGTGGATGTGGGCCGCGCCGGCATGTGCGGTGCTGGGCGCGCTGGCCGCACATCTATTGCTGCACGCGCAGCGCGGCGTCGGCGCCTTCGTGGCGAGCATTCTGGTGCAAGCGGGTACGGTTTTAACGGGCGGATTTGCACTGTTCCCGTTCTTGCTGCCCTCTTCCACTTTTCCCAATCAGAGCCTGACGGTGTGGGATGCCTCGAGCAGCGCCAAGACGCTGCTGATCATGTTGGGTGCCGTGACCGTGTTCCTGCCCATCATCGTGGCCTACACGGCGTGGGTCTTCAGCGTGCTGCGAGGCCGGCTGACACTGGAGAATATGCACGACCACGAGGGCCGGTACTGATGTGGTATTTCAGCTGGATTCTCGGTACCGGTCTGGCGCTGTCCTTTGCGGTTTTGAATGCCATTTGGTATGAAATCGTCGAGCAGCAGCCGGAAAAGAGCGAAGGGAGCACGGCTCCTCCGGCGAAGGAGAAATAACACGCTCGTGCTCGCGGCTAGAAAGGATAATTGAGACCGGTGAATACGGCTGCGCCTTCAGAGCCGTAGCCAATATCGACATAGCCCACCACATACGGCCGGGCGATGCCCCGGAACCCGACCCCAAAGACCTCGTGCACGTGACTCAGCGGATTGGTGCTGGTACGCCCATATACACGGCCGAAGTCCGCGAACGGCGCAACTTCGATGTCGAGTTGCGTTGTGACGGCGTCAAAAGTGAACGCCTTGCGGCGCAGTTCGACGGTGGCGGAGAAGGAATCCCGATCGTAAAATCGCCCGGCGCCGAACCCGCGCAGCGGCTGCTCCCCGCCGATCACGCTTTGACCGCCGCCGATGGTGCTGAGCGCCCAAAACGGGATGTCGTTGACGGTCGGCAGGTAGCGCACCGAGGTATGCGCGGCCAGCACCGTATCCCGCGCGATCGGCCAAATACCTCGTCCGTCGATTCCGACCTCGCTGTACGAGGAATCATTCACCAGGCCATTCTTCGCGGATGCACCCGCGTACAACACCCACTTCATGCCTCGGCTGGGTACGGCCAAGTCATCGCGCGTGTCGTATACCAAGGAGAGGCGATTGAGGAATTGCCTGCTGGTGCCGAGCGCCTGAGGAAACCGCGTGTCGATGGAGGGCACATCGTGCAGGGTGCCGGGCAACACGTCCACGGTTTGCCACCGCGAGGTATAGAGCAGCTGCCACGTATGGTTGAAGTTCAGTCCGACCTCGGCCTGCCCATATGCCTGCTGATCGGTGAAGTTGGTCTGCGCGGAGGCGCGTGTGAGGTTGCCGATGCCGTAGAAGCGCGTGGTGCCGTCGCGGTCGTAGACCAAGCTGAAATTGAGCGACCAGCGGCTTTCCCGCAATCGACCGATCTGGTACTCGCCGTCAAACTCGCGCTCGACTCGTTCCTTGATCCCCGCCACCGCGGACCATTGCTTGTCGCCCGAGGAGTACGAAAAAATACGACCGTGCACACCGACCCCGAAGTTCGGGTTGTAAATGATGTCGGGCGCAATGATTTGGCTGACATTGTGATTCTCATCGGTCCTTATCCAGGTCGGAATCAAACCGATCGTCGTGCCGCTGTCCGGGTCCGTCGCGATTTCGGGCACGGGAATGAACGGTGCCGTTTCCGGGTTGAACCACTTCGTCCAGCTGGGCTTGGACGGTTCCGGCGGCGGAGGCACCTGCACCGGTCCGGGCGGCGCTTGAGGCCCGGTGTCGCGCGGCGCGACCTGCGCCCACCCCGGGGCGGCCAGAGCCAACGCAAGGGCGGCGCCACCCGCGAGTGCCGCTGGCCCGGGTTTCAGCAGCAGCACTAGTGAACTCCGCGCGGCGCACCGATGTGCTGCATCAGGCGCGATTTCACTTCGACGGGGGTAGCCGAGGGACGCGGGAGATCAACCGGCGTGCCGGCGCGAATGAGCAGCCTCGCAAAACGCGCGCCATCGATGGGGCGTTCGTTCAGCCAATTCGAGATCCGGCCCAAGTCGTTGGTCTCGAGCGAGGAGGCATAACCGCAGGCAGCCGCCATTTCCGCGAATGAAACGCGCGGCGAAACAGTCGCTTGGCCGCCGGTCGAATCATGCACGCCGTTATCGAGCAGTAGATGCCAAAGATTGGGGGGCCCATAAACGCCCGCCGTCGCAAATGCGCCCAAGCGCATCAGGGCTGCGCCGTCGCCGTCCAACGCGATCACCCGAATGTCCGGACGCGCCAAGGCCAATCCAAGCGCCAGGGGCAAAACACATCCCATCGATCCGACCATGTAGAGATGATTGGGGCGGTCGTCAATCGCGTACAACTCGCGCCCGCAAAATCCGGTGGAGGCGAGCAGGACCGTCGATTGAAGCGGCGTGTGCGCGACCACGGCGCGCAATGCCTCGTGCCGCGAGGGTCTTGGCTCAGCTTCAGGATCGCAAATGGTGGCGGCTCGGTTTGCCGCAGGCGTTCGGCGGCCGATCCGGTCGGCGCCGGATTTCAATGGATACGCGGCCACGCTGCCTTTTTGCATCACCAACGCATATGGGCGGCCGCTTTGATCCATGTGTGCGATGGCCCGGTCGAGCGCAGGCCCGATCTGCGCGGTTTCCGTGGGAAACAGCTCCCAGGGTATTTCCATCGTCTCCAGCATGCCGGTCGTTATCGGCCCCATCAAGGCGTGCTGCGGCTCGTCCGGTATGCCCGGCTGAGCGCGCCAAGTGACGACCAACAATTGCGGCAGCCGAAACGTCCAGGTCAGCGAGGTGAGCGGGCTGACGGCATTGCCCAGTCCGGAATTCTGCATCATCGCGATGCCGCGGCCGTGCGGTGCGCCCGCATCGCCTGCCAGCGCCACGCCGGCGATGAATGCCACCGCGTCACCCTCGTTCGCCATGGACAGATAGCGCAACGACGGATCTTGCAGGACGTAGTTGATGAAAGGCGTCAGAAAGGAACAGGGCACGCCGGCGTACCATTGAAATCCCCGCTCGCGCGCGGCCTCGACGAAATTGCGCGCCTCGATCATCGGGAGAGCGGTGCCTGGGCGTGGGCAAAGTCCACGGCCTGGCGCAAGTCATCCAAGTCATTCACTCCGCGCCAATGGCCGTGCACATATAAAACTTCGATCCTCGAGCCGCCGGCGATCAACGCGTTGAGCAGCGCCGGCATATCCAGCGCTTCGAAACCGTATTCGGCCTGCAAGGTCTGCATGACCGCCTTCAGTTTGCCCAGTCCCGCGCGGCTGGCATTGAGCAAGCCGATCCATCTGCCGTCCGGGGCACGTTCCGCATCGGCCGCGCCGGTAATGCGCTCCAGCAAAACCGGCGTACCGAACAATCCGCGATCGTCGCCGCGCGAGCAATACGCGAAGTCGCGCACGGTGCGATTGCTGGCGCCCGTCATCAGTGAATCCACCACCACGGCAAACTCAGCCTTGGATTCCACGAGATCCCGCAGCACATAGCTGCGGAACAGCAAGTCGCCGTAGGAAATAACGGCATCCGAATCGAGCGATTCGACCGCACAGGCCAATGAGGTGAGTTCGCCGGTTTCGGCGAAGCGTTCATTCACGACGAGCTTGATTCCTGCCGTATCGATCGCATCGGCCCGATACCCCCCGACGACGGTGATATCGTTGATGTGCTCTTTTTTGAACCCATCGACCAGCCAGCGCAGCAGCGGCTTGCCTGCGATCGGCAGCATCACCTTCGGGCGGTCCTGGGTCATGTCCTCCAGCCCTCTTCCACGGCTGGCCGCCAACACCACGGCGGCGCGCGGAGCGCTCGAATTCGACAGATAAATCCGCTCCGCCGCCGAGTATTCGTCCGCATCCTGCAAACGAAAGATCTCATTGACCGAGACGATTCGATCCTCGACATTCACCAGCGTCTGACTCTCGAAGATCTCCTTGGCGACGCCTTGCATTGCGGAAGCCGCGGAGCGCACCAGGTGATTTGCCCAAATTACGGTGCTGATGCCGGCCCGGCGAAACACCTCCGTCGGCGTGCTGTAGTAGCGGGTGGGTACGATGATCAACGGCGACCGACGCGCCCATTCTCTGGCGAAAGTCACGATCTCGTCCGGTTTCGTCAGTTTACTGTGAATCAAAATGGCGTCGGCACCCGCCAGGCGGTACGCCTCCGCACGCCGCAGCGCTTCATCCATGCCCCATCCCGCAATGAGGGCCTCGACCCGCGCGACAATGGAGAAATTGGCATCCTGCTGCGTATCCTTGCCGGCGGCGATCTTGCCTGAGAATTCGTCGACGTCGGCGAGCGGCTGGCGCTCGCCGTTCAAGAAACTGTTGGTCTTTGGGAACTGCTTGTCTTCGATGCAGACGCCCGCGATGCCGCGCTGTTCGAGCTTGCGCACCAAGCGGCGCATATTGTTGAAATTGCCGTACCCCGTGTCGCCATCGAGCAGTATGGGCAGGTCGCTGGCATCGGCCATGAACTCGAGCATCTCGACGACCTGCGTCCAGCTGGCTTCATTGTTGTCGCGCACGCCGAACTGCGCGGATATCGACAGTCCGGACGCCCAGATCCCCTTGAAGCCCGCCTCGCGCACGATGCGCGCAGACAGTCCGTTATGCGCCTCCATCAGAAACTCCAGCTCCTCGCTCCGCAGCATCCGCCGCAGTTTGGCACTGCGCGTCTCCGAGCCGTTCTTGGCTTTCGTTCCGGCGATGACTGCCGCGCGCATCGATGCATTCATGGACCACCTCTCGATATCGGCTGAAGTTGCGGCAAGATCTCTTCGGCCGCCCTGACAACATCGACGGGAAAATCGATTTCGATCCAAGGACACCCCGTGACGTCGGAAACCTCGAGCACCTGGCTTCCCTCCTTGAGCAGATCGCGCACGGCTTCTTCATGCGGCATCTGAGCGCGCCCGTTGCCCACGTATTCCGCCACCAGCGCCGCGAGCCGCCGCGCGCCGGTTTGCTCGAAGCGGAAGAAGCCGACCGACTCGCCGATCGTGTCGAAATTCAAATCCGCTGCCAGTTGCTTGCGCAGCTCGATCGGGACCCCGTTCCGCACGCAGAGCTTGACGGGTTCATCGCCTGCCTCAAAATCACGGTCGATCAGCAAGCGATTCACCGGTCTGGTTCCGGCCACCAATGCCGCCAAGATGCGCTCGTCGTACAACACGTCCGCATCCATCAACAAGATATCGCCGCCGCGCGTCAGGGCGCCGGCGACGGTGTGCACGGTGAGCACGCTGCCAAGCTCAAATTTCATATTGAGCACGATCTCGGGCCGCGGCGCCCAATTCAGGCGATCGAGCTCGGCCTCAACGAGTTCATGGCGAAAGCCGAGTGCCAATACGACATCATCCACGCCGGCGTTCTTCAGCATGCGCAAGTGCCTCTCGAGCAGCGTCATGCCGTCGAATCGCAGCAGGCATTTGGGTAGTTGGCTGTCCTCGGGCAACTGCAAACGAATACCTCGCCCAGCCGCCAAAATGATAGCGCGCATCAAAGTCCCTCTGTAAATCTATCTCAAGGCGGGGCCACGCCGGCGGCAGCCGTGCTGTCATGCACGGCAAAGCGCAGGTACAGCAATCCGGGCAAGCCAAGCAACAATTCACGCGCCCGCTTGGCCAACGACAGCGCCAATCCCGCATCCGGCGTGAGGCCTGCGAGCGGCGCCAACAACAGATAACCGCCTTCCTGCACGCCCAAGGCGCCCGGAATGGCGAATCCAGCGCCGCGAATGGCCTGCCCCAGACTTTCGAGTACAAATGCGTCGCGCCAGCTCACCGCTGTGCCCAAGAATCGGGCCAGCAGAAAAACCTCGCCCGTGCCGACAATCCAACCCACCAGACTCAGCAAAAAACTGGCCATGACGGGTCCATTGCGACGGTAGGTGGCCTGCACGGCAAGATCAATGGCCTGTGCTTGTGCGACCCACAGCGACCAATCCCGTCTGCGCGAAAAACGCCTGACCGCGCCCATTAGCTTACTAAAAAGACCGCGCCGCTGAATCAAATAGAATCCGCCCACCTGGATCGCCAGAAAGGCACTGGCAATCAGCGCCGCGCTGCGCAGCGCGGATGGTGAAAAACGAGTCGTTTGCGTGCCGAGCACGACGACACCCAGCAAGGCAAAGGCAATTTGTGCGAATGTCTGCAGCGTGGTGCTGACCGTAATCGTCGCGGCAGCCTCTTCCACGGCCAACCCGCGCTGCGCCAGGTGCCGGGCCATCAGTACGGGACCGCCGATTTGCCCGCCGGGCATCAGACTGTTGGCAGATTCGCCCACCCAGCGGGCCAGCAATGAGTCGCGCAGCGGACTGCGGCTCGATCCGGGTTCGAAGAGCGCACGAATTGCCGCCCCGTCGAGCACGAGCGGCAGCAGATGAAACAGCGCCACCACGAGCAATCCCCAGCCGGCATGCGCGAGCGTCGCGAGAATCGCCGGCAGGTCCTGCGACAGCAGCACGCCGACGAACAGCAGTACGCCGATACTCAACAACCAACGCGCCGTCGCGGTCACTCGCCTCGTCCCAGGAAGCGATGAAACACCTGGCGAAAGCCGAAGTAGGCAAAGGCGTCTTTCATGTTGGAGATGAGGCGCCACCAAGGATGCATGCGCGGATCGGTTACATACTCGAACGTCAGAGAGATACGGGTTTCACCCTCGCGCGAAGGAGTGATGCGATGTCGCAGTGCATCCCCATCGAAGAACACGAGGCCACCGGGCGGGATCCGCAACGATCCGCAGGTTACTGCGGCGTCCTTCTCGCGAGTGTGCAACTCGTAGTCCAGGCGGCAGGAGGAATCGTCGACCAGGCCCAATAGCAGGGTGTAGCGCCGGCCGGCGTAGTAGGAAGTATCGTAGTGCCAGCCAATGTGATCGCCGGCACGCGTATAAAAATACAGAGCATAGGCATGCGGGTCGTCGGCCGGCGAGAGCTGCAGCTGCTCTCCCGTCAATTGATCCAGCCATCGCCGGAGTGCGGCCGAGCGGTAGAGTTCGCCGATGACCGGTGCGCGCTTGTCGATCGTGTGGCGGCTGACGCTGCCGCCCTGCTTATGGCCCGGCAAGAAGTTGCGATTCACCGAGTCGCCAACGGCGGCCGCAGCCTTGATCAATTGCGCCGTAATCTCCGCCGGCAAGAAATTCTCTACATAGACAAAGGAACCCTGCCTGGCGTAATCGCCACGCAGACCCGACAGGTCCAGGGAATCCAAACGTGAAGCTAAGGCCGGCTCGCCGCCGGTTCCGGTCGCCGCCACGCTTATCGGGCGGCCCCAGTCGCCATGCGGCGATCTCGGCGCCTCACCCGTCGATAGTCGATGACCACCCAAATGGCATACAAGGGCGCGCAGATGAACGCCGCCAGCAGAAAAGGCACCAGCGCATTGCAGAGCGTCGCCAAGGGAAGCAGGTAGAGCACGTCTTCCGTCTCGAAGCCGCCCAGCGAAGCCTGGCGGGTCGCCGTCTTGCCCCGCAACGCCTCGATTCGCATGCGCAGATAAAAAATCAGTGCGACCGCCGTCCCCGCCACGAGACCCAGAAATGCGGGCGGGAGAAGCAGGTCGATACCGGGTGTCGCGGCGATGCCGGCACCGATTGCAATGAACAGGAAAACGGTGACCGCCGCATCGCTGGCCAGGTCGTAAAGATGCCCGGTTCGGCTGGTTTTGCCGCTCATGCGTGCCAGCTCGCCGTCGGTGTGGTCCAGAAAATTCGATAGGATCAGCAGCAACGCGGCGAGATTGGACCACCCATAGCTTCCCGGCACAAAGGCCGCCGCAGCCGCCAGCCCGACTCCCAATCGCAGCGTCGTCAAATGGTTGGGCGACACCCAGGTGTCGACGAGCGGCATGACCAGACGACGCGCCAAACGAGCGTCCCAGGGTCGTCTCGCCGCCGAGATCGGATTGGGTATGGGTTCCGGGTTTCGCATAGTCACATCGCGCAGACTTTATTTTACGCCAGATTGCGCCCGGTCATCAAAGTGAAAGAAAAGTGTGCTGCGCGCCGCGCATGAAAATATGCGCCATAGGAAAACTCGATAATGTCCGCGGCCATCGACCGCCGCGTCTATCTCGTATGCGTCTACTTCGTCGGCACGCCGCAGCGAGCCAGGACGGCGCGCAGGTCCCTTATCGGCGGGAAGACCTCGTTGTTCCAGTCCGCGCCCTGCGCGTCGTAAGCCCTTTGCTCGAATTCAACGATGTCCTTGTCCTCGCGGAAAATGTTTTCCGTAAACCAGGTTACGAAAGGCCATACGGCGTGGATAATTCCCGGAAAACTCGGCTTTTTCACCGAAAGATAACCGTACGTGCGATTGCTACGCTGCTCTGCATCCAGCGGCGTGTAGCCCAGCCATACATCGAGGACCGGGTCGTCGGATTGTTTGATGTCCCGGCCGACCCACACTTTCAGGCTTTGCGTCGGATAGTCCGTGCGTATGCGCATGTGATCGCAGAAATCCTTCTTCGCTTCCCCGCGCTTGCGCATGAGGTCGACGATCACGTGCTCGCCGACGGAGGATTTTCCCTCGGTGCGGCTGAAGCTATATTCAACTTCCGCCCAGTTCTCGCCGTGATTTCGTCCCAGACAGCGGGCGCGAATCGAGCCCATCTGCTTGCGATGCATGAATTGATGATTCATGTCGAACAGATTTTCGTGCATGAAGGTGTAGTGACAGGCAACCTCGCGGTTGAGCCGGCGCGTCTTATAATCCTTGCGCTGCGATGAGCCGAGAGTCGATGGCACGCGATCTTCCGCCAGGGCGGCATCGCCCGGAAAAACAAAAATCAGGCCATCGATTTCCCGCGCCGGGTAGCCTCTCACCCCGGTGGGCAGCCGCTCCGGGCCAAGGTACGGGACGTTGATGCATTTGCCCGTGCAGTTATAAACCCAGCCGTGATAGTGGCATTTCAGGTCATCGCCGCTGACGACCCCCAGATGCAAGGGAACCTGGCGATGCGCGCAGCGGTCTTCCAGCGCAAACACCTTACCGCTCGTGCCGCGGTAGAGAACAATGGGATCACCGGCAAAACGCCTGGCCAAGGTCTTGCCGGGCTTGAGTTCATCCGACCAGGCGAGCGGATACCACTGATCCGGGTGCGCGCCGATACGGCGCAGGTCGACTGGGTTCGCCGCTCGCAGCGTCGCCAAATTCGAGCTTTCTTCGGACATGAGGGGGGATTCTACCCGTTCCCGCCGCGCGCGGTAGCTCGATCGGAGTTGAATTCAATGGAGGCTAAGGTCGGAATCGAACCGGCGTACACGGCTTTGCAGGCCGCTGCATGACCACTCTGCCACTTAGCCCAATCGAGGCGGCGCAAGTTACTGGTGAAGAAAGGGATTGTCAATTCTAGCTCCGGGCGCCGAATTGCCTAGGAATAGGGGCGCCCGCCGGCCAAGCTGCGGTACAATCCGCCCGATTCCAAGAATAAAAACACAGGGAAGTTCGCATGAAGAGAATCCTCATT
>Ga0210389_10000363_pt1 | contig 43810 bp, 76 predicted proteins | sample IncBWH28OmetaG_FD_160127 | JGI IMG/M metagenome (GOLD analysis project Ga0210389, IMG submission 160127) | Forest soil microbial communities from Barre Woods Harvard Forest LTER site, Petersham, Massachusetts, United States - Inc-BW-H-28-O ... | reverse complement strand
AGAATAAAGATTATTTTCCGCATTGCTCTCCCCTAGTACGTGTACTCTACCCAAGAATTGAGTGTCAGAGAATCGGTATCTGTGAAAATGTGCGTCTGCACTTCATAGAACCAACCCGGTGGAACGATAAACGTAGCCGAAGCGAATCCCGGCCCGTTTGTTACCGAGTTGCCCGGCAATTGATTGCTTGCTGAAGACGGGCCAATAAACGGCACCGCGCTGGCGTTGTGACCAACGCCGAGATTCAGCGTTCCTCCCGCCATGACCGTCATCGGGTTTGAGCCGGTATTTTGATACTGTGTGTTGAATGCTCGCGATCCGGTAACGAAGTTTGGCGTGATCCCGGCCGCCGCTGGCGTTGCCGGAATGAATTTCGTTCCGTCGCCTGTGAGCACCTGACCGGAAGGAGCACCCGCGGCCAGCGTCAACGTCGTAAAATCTCCGGTTGACGGTTCAGTTGCTCCGATCGGTGTCCCATTGATTCCCGCTGCCGACATCATTGGGTTTGCTGCGTGAACAGAGAGATCGGCAAGCACCTTTCCGATTTGCACGCTGATGCTGTTTGCAGTTGGATCGGGTTGAACGAAACCGAAAAATCCGGACGGCCAGGTGATCGTTCTTCCACCTACACCATCCTGAATAAAGATGAAGAAGATTGTATCTCCGATATTCTGACCACTGATAGTCAGGACCGAATTCCCGGCAAGCGTGATCTGGAATCCCAGATAAAGCGCCGCATTGAGCGCCTGTGCAGGCGAATAGGAAAGTTGCTGCAGAGGAGATTTTCCCGGCACATTTGCAAACATCGATTGGAGCGCCGTTACTATTGCGGGAACGTTCGAATCGGAAATGACATATCCACGCGACGCCAGCAATTGTCCAATCGCATATGCAACCGCGCTTGTCTGCAGTCCGAATTTGTTGAAGAGCGCAGATGGAAACGCTACGCCGTCGATCCCACCATTGGAGCGCTGCGCATCGCCAGAATACGTGGGATCGCTCTGCATGTTTGTCTGAGGCAGATCCCACACCAAAATATTCGAACTTCCCATGATTTTCTCCTAGCTCCACTTGCCAACGCCGAACCCGGCGATGAATGCGTCTTCCCTGTCGAATCCGAAGAATGGCAGAGATCCAAATACATACGTATAGCCGACTGCTTGAGGTCTCGGCACGATGTATCCGTGCGTAATCAGATCTTGAATGATCGAGGTGAACGTTCCCGTCATCACGATCGTTGCGCTCATGTCTTGGTTGTCAATGATTGTGATGTGACCGCCAGGGAACAGTTGATTCCAGATCGGATAAAGACTCCCAATCGTGCCGTCCCATTGATTGTTGGCAATCGTCGCCTGCAGCAAAAGCCGGTACGTTGCGTCATCGAGAATTGGACTGACACTTCCGCTCGGCTGAAAGTTAACCGTGCGAGAAACACCGATGATTACGCCCAAGGCATCGAGTTGATTTCCAACCGCGTAAGTGAGATCGAAATTTCCGCTCATGGCCGCGAGCAATGTCGTGATATCGTTCGCGATATTGAGCACGGCTGAGAGCCAAGCATTCCATTCGGCAGCGGGTTTGTATTCGCTCGTAAGGATGTTGAGGTAGTAACCGGGATTCAACGCCTGAATAGGACTGCTCATTACTCGGCCCCTAGCGTGACGTTAGCTGTGATTCCAGATGCGACCTTATAGAAAGCCATTGCGAGATCGCTCGTTCCGGAAGGCTGGACCGAAGTGATGTCGATCTGTGCTCCGGTCCCGGTTCCACCTGTTGTGGCCAGGTTGTTGGCAACCGAGTATCCTGTGCCGATCGTCGCCGCAACTGGCGCCACGGCCGTAACGGCGCCTCCTACTACGGCCGTGATCAGGAATGTCCCACCTGAAGCACCGCCCTGTACGACCGTGAGAGGAGTTCCGATATCGCCGCCCACGTATCCAGTTCCACCCGAAGCGCCGATGTGTCCTGCCAAAATCGAAGTTGCCGTCAAGCCGAGAGTTACAGACCTGATTGAGAAGATCGGCTGAAGAGGATTCGGCATCACCGATAGCGCAGCGCCATAAAGAGACGACTGCAGGACAGCTTCGCCGATCTGCAGTTCATTCAGGTAGGCAACTACGGCCGCGATGACTTGGGCCTGCACCGCACTATTGAAAGCCGCTGTCAAACCTTGGATGGTCAAGCCAACAAAGATCGGAACGATCGTTGGCCGCACAAATCCGATGTTCGTAATGTTTCCGGAATTCGGATCGGTAACCGCAATGATGGTCATGGTTGGGACTGTGGCGCCCTGCGTGTTGCAACCGATGCCGCGATTGTTGTAGATCGCCGTTGCTACATCGATATCGGTTCCGCCCTGAACTACGCACGTCAAAGAGTGACCCAGGTTGCCGAATCCATCTGTGGCGCTGCCCTGGTTTTCGAGCACATTGATAAGCGTGACGTTTGCGACCTTCAGCAAACCGGCAATCGTTCCCGCCAGTCTTGTCTCTGAAGGCAGCGCAACCGACACTGACTGCCTGGCACGAAGCTGCGAATCAACCTCAATCGGGAGCCCAACGACTGCAGGCGCCGGATTGGTTACCGATGTCCACCCGGCCGTGAATCCGCCAACCGGAGTTATAACCGTATTGGGGTTCGCGCTCACCGCTCCGGACTGCTGGCAGACTGCAGTCGCGTTGACTGTGCCGCCTACACCGATGGTGACGGATGAAGGAAGCGACCAATAGATTCCGTTCGCATCGGCGATTACGCCGTTGATAACGACAGTGCCAGGCGTGCCGGACAAAACCAACTCAACCGTTGAGAAAGAAGCCGGAAGCCTGGCAATGCCGTTCAGCTTCACGATCGAATCCAGATCGGTCCCGATTGCTGTCACTGGCGAACGAGCATTGTATGCCAATTGGCAAAGGCCCATCGCATCATTCAGCTTCAGAGCTACGGCCGAGATCCACTGATAATCCGCCGCGTCATTTTGAAGATAGACCGTGCTCCCGTAGATGCTCCGATACGTAGTGATCAGAGACGCAAGGATCTGCTGATAGGTTGGAACGGACAAGCCGCCAGCCGTAATGATCGGTGCAAAGTAGGCGCCCATTTTTTTCCTTACAGAATCGTTTGTGATGCCGGAGAGTTAGTGAGGAATACGACCCCGAATTCCGTTTGCACTTCAGCGTTGAAAACGAATTTTCGGTTTTGATAAGTTGCCTGAATGGAGTTGATGTTTGTTATCCCAATGGTTTGGGTGATGCGCTCCGAGATCAGGCCAATGATGACTTGCAAATTCTTTTCGCTTCCGGATGTTCCAAGGATGGATTGGAACATCGGCAAACCGTCAAGCAGGTTTTCCCACCATTCACCTTGGAATAGCTTCAGACGTTGTGCGAGGATCTGCGCGACAGCTTCGCGATCGCTGATGAAGTTGTTCTGACCATTGCCACACATCGGTTCCCAGGTGACGGGATTAAGCTTGCGCACTGTGATCGTTGGACCGCTCATGAATCCCACTCCGGAATTTCTACGGTTTGCCCGGCGAGCGCATGAGTGCTGTCGGCGAGGAACATAATCTTTCCATCGGTCACAAATGAGTGACAGCACCGTTCAGTACGCCACTCCTTGAACTCTTCGATCGCATTGGGATTCGCCTGCCAGCTTACGCGGATCGACGGCGTGAATGTCGGTCTATCCATCGAGCCATTCCAGCCCCAAATCGGCCGGTTTGGTCCCGGCTTATCAACGTACACCCCATGACCACATTTGCAACCGGGACAATGAAACTGCAGTGTCCCATCTGTACATCTGCCAAGCTTCGCCATCATTCCGCCTTCAATACTGTTGTTTCGGAACCTAACGGCACAGGAGGACCGCTGTAGCCTTTTGAGACCAAGAACGGCATGATGTTGGTAATGAACCACTGATAAAACGTGTCATTCACCAAGGCCAGCGGAGTACCTGTGTTCTGAACAAGCACGGCAGGCGCCGTGATCGTGATTTGTCCCGTCTTGAGATCGATGACTACTGTCTGATCATCGGAGCGGATCTGAATCGAATCCGTCGAATAGTTGGTGAGAACATTCGGCTGTGACCATGGCCCGAAGATCGCGATCGCATCGGAAAGGTTATGCCTCCTGCGACTATCGAAGTTAGGTTGCACACCTCCGGACTGCCACCAACCATCGATACACATATCCGAGAAGATAAGCAGGCATTCCGTTCCTTGCACGATCGGAAAGGTCATCGACCAGCCAGGTACGCGCATCATCACGATGGGCACATTCTGAATTGGATCGATCGTTTCCGGAGTCGGAATATTCTGCGTTGTACCCGGCAGCGGATTCTTCCCCGGAGGCGGCTTCAAAACCACTTCTTGAATGACCGGCTGCACAAGGCAGGTTTGCGTAACCGGATCGAATGAAATCACCGTCGCCGGTATCGCGCACCGCAGCTTGCAAAGCCACTGCCACATCGCGCCCGATATGGGCTCGGTCGATAATCCTAGCCGTTCCTGAATTGATAGCGCCATTTAGTTTGCCAACAGAGCGATGACATCATCAACCTTCGAGAATGCCGTCACTTCCGAATACCAGTTATTGCCGCGTGAATCTCCGTAGTGTCGGACTCCTACAACCGTGTACTGATTGACGAGAGGCCGCGGAGGCAACTGCCCTTCGGGAAGCGGATATTGTACGGCCGCCTGACGGATGAATTGCATCTGAATTCCCACTTGAACGAGCGGAGACAAGATCTGTAAGCGTGGATCGAGCAACACTTTGAAATTGATTCCAAACTGTGTCTGCTGAGGCGTCCCAATGAGGCTCAGAGTGGTTCCGTCCGGCTGCTTTGCCGGAGCACTGCCCAATACCGTCGCAGGCGCGTACGTGGCGACCAGAGGCCCTACAGGCTGATTTAGATCGGCCATGTTAAAGCCGTTCCCGGCAAACCAGCTTAGAAAGCCGTTATCGTCCGCGATGTCATGCAGGAATTCATGTGGACTGCCAAAATACGATTTGCCTCTCGGGAGGCGCCGTGTCGGCAAAAGCTGTAGTTGCGTCCCGTTGACGGGGATCGGCGTCACTGAATGGGAAGCGATGAATCGCGCTTGGTCGAATTGGGTTGAGAGCGCCGGAATGGTTGTATTGATGAAGTTCTGAGTCGTTAGAACCCGATTCAACAAGCAGCGAAGCGTGATCCGGAAATCCACAACTTCCACACGATCCCAGATCGTCTGGAATACTGGACCTTGCCAAATCGTCTGAGGCAATCCGTCATACTGGTAACCGGCCTTGACCGTGACGATGGAACCTTCGGTGATCAGATCTGCGATCAACATCTGTCCAGCCGAAGGCCCGGAAGTGATCTGTCCATCGCAATTGAAAATCTCGATCTCAGCTTGCCAGAAAGCTTTGAATGCCAGTTGGTTGATGTCGAATGTAAAACGCAGAGCATTCGGCTCGAAGGCGTCGCTGGAGATTACGATCTCTGTACCCGGCTGAGTCGCAGGCGCGATCGAGAGTTGGTAGGCTCGGCCGAAGAATGGAGTGTTTGACGGGCTACTCATTGCACCTCTTGTATTACAATTGCGAAAGGTCTACACTCACTCAATCGGAGGAATCCCACATGGCACAAGACAGACACAAGTCAATGTTCGTTCTTTTCAGCGACATGCTAGCCAGTCTCGGTGGACGCTTTGATCGCTTTACTTCTGATCAGGAACGGAAGCAGCACGCTCCCAAATTGAACTTGGAACAACGTGATGTTGATCCGGGTGACTACCACTTCAAGCCAACCGGCTGGCGCAATCGCGTCCACCATCGCAGCAAACGGGTTCGCAGCCGGATGAAGCGAGTTGAGAAGCGGATGGAATTAAAGATCCTCACCGCTGGCGTCTCCTTGCCTACGGCCCGTAGAATCTGGCGCCAGCTTCAACATCTGAAAGCCATCTATAAAACCGCATGAACCGCCGCGCATTTCTAAAATCGTTCTTCGCTGCCGGAGCGGTTGCGGTTGCCGCTCCGAAGATCTACGTCCTTCCACCGGCTGGAGGATGGAAACTCAATCAACGCATCTACAGCTTCAAAGATGTTATCGGCACGCTCGACGTTCCAGACTTCCATCTATTGACTGCGACGGGACACGATCTCGATGCTCTGAGCTACATTTCAAACTTCGCGCGTTACCCAGGAGAAACTGACGCTCACCTGCGATCCAGAATCTTGGCATACCACGAAGCAATAGGCAGATATGATGCTTGACCGTAGATCCTTTCTTGCTTCCTGCATCGCCGCAGTCAGCGTGGCTGCAGTAGATCCAGCGTCCATTGATTTCGGGAATGCCGAAATCAAAACCACATTTCTGCGGATGGACTATGACGAGATCCTGTCTACCCTCATTGCTGATTGGGAAACTACCTATACCTGCAAGCTTGCTGTAGGTTCAGAAGATTACCTATTCTTAACGGTACTGGCGAAACAAGCCCTTGACCTGAGTGCAATAATTTAGAGCCTTTGAATGGCCGCGAAATGAAGAACTTCCCATCACACTGTAGGAGTGTCGTCCCACCACAGTTGAAAGTCAGTTCCCAGGTTCGTATTGTCCGGATAGTCCACGCCGCCCAATCCAATCCCGCCGCCGTATCCGCCTTGACCGTATCCACCTTGACCGTATCCAAGCCCGGTCGTGACTGAACTCTCGTTTGTGTTTGAGACGTTCACAATATAAGCCGATCCGATCGCGAGATATCTTTGTTGCTGAAGCAGATTCGCGGCCGGATATGCCCCACAAATCATCGGAACCGAATCAACCAAAAGATTGTTGTTCACATCCGAAATGGTCATGACCCAATAACCGGCCATCTCGTCATATCGGATCTTCAGATTGAGCGAGAGTGCTTGACCATCAACTGTCAAAGCGGCCGTGAATGATTGATTGGGAGAGTTCGATATTACAACCTGCTGAAGCATCTTTCTCTCCCTCAGTGAGTCGGCAGTTGTCCAAGCGAGTTACTACTGACATTTCCAGCGCCAGGCACGCTCGGATCGAGAATGATATTCGGATAAGAAGCGGACGGAATCACATGTTGGCTAACCTGCGAAGGATCGGCCGCGCTGCCCTGAACGATACCTTGCGGATTCTGGTTTGAGGCTTGCGGACGAGCGCTCACCGTAGACTGTGAAGCCACGCTTGCCGCAATGATCTCGCGAAACACGACCGTAGCTCTCAACCCGTGACGAGTCTTGTTTTCGTCTGGAGCCTCGCACTCCATGATGAGCATATTCGTGTAGGTATCGAGTCGCGTCGTAATCGTTAACAGTGTCCGGCTCAGTTGCAGGCTCTTCAAGATCTGCCAGGCCGTAATGCCAGCCGTAGGCCATCCTACCCAGGCGCCATTCTGAAGAGATGCCATCGCATCGCTAGCGATGATTTCGAGCGTCAACGATGACGGCTCGATGTAAGCGTGATCTGCAATGTTGGCGCCGGTCAGAACTGGATGGGAGGTTGCCTTCGTCGTTCTGCGATGGCTTGCTCGTATGACCGAAGGATTCTGGAAAACATAGTTGGTTGTAGCTGCTTGCCTTGCCGCGGCCGTAGCTGGCTGCCCTGTAGCCGCACTTCCGGTATTGACCACCGTCATGACCGTTAGCGCCGGTTGCGCCCATTGCGGAGGCATCCACGGCCCCGAAGATCTAGCTTGAACTCCAAAGTTCTTGTTCGCCTGGCTACTTGAAATAATGATTGCCTGTGAAATCGAACCTTGGATCTCCAGCAAGGCCGGTACAATGATTCCGCTACTCATGGATGCACCCCCGCCGTTGCATAGGCTCCGGCGCCGTTCTGTGCGATCTGTGCTTGCGTTCTGGCGTGCTGCATGTCGCGGAATTTCTGTGTGAGCATTTCCATATGCTCAGTCGGTGTACCCGCTGGCAGCGTGACATTCACAGTTCCGATACTGATTGGTGCAGCCCCCGAAGCGCCGGGACCGCCCTGATCATAGAGTCCCGCGTAACGCTTCAGACCGGCCGTGTAATTCTCCTGCGTGTCTTCGTAGTAGCCGCCGCTCTTCAGCGCAGCCGCGAAGTCTTCTGGAGTTTTGGCGCCCAATATACCCCTTGAGGTATACCGCCCCTGCGTAATGACCTTCGAATAGTCATCGGCAAAATCCTGCATCGACGCGTAGCTCTTGTAATCATTTGAGCCAGGCAAGCGGATTCCGGCTGCATTGTCCAGCTTCTTATAGACGTTGCTTGTGAATCCCCCTGTTTCATGCGCCCACTGGGCATAGATCAAGGAAGCTGGAATGCCTGTCTTCTGCGAGACCGATGCTGCCAGGCTCTTCATCGAGTCATCGGAGCGCAGAAAAGACATCAGGTTCCCGATTCTGCTTTGCTGTTCCCCGGCTGGCGCCGTCGTCTTGCCCGTAACAGGGTCGAAGTTATGGGCAGTGTTGTACGCGACCATTCCGGAGAAATCTTTGTTGTTCGCCCAATTCGACGGGTTCCCAATATCGCGGATATCGGCCGCTACGCCTACCGATTCATCCGCCGCCCGGTTGATAAGTTCTTTTCCGAGCGCGATCTCCTTCGGGTTGCTCGTAGCCATTCCTACAGACGCATGGTAAGCCGCCGCGGCTGCATCCGCTACCGACAGGAACGCATGAGATCCAATGCGAGCTACCAAGCCAAAGGTGAGCGAAAGCTTGGTGAGACCGTCAACCCAATCGAGCGTCGCCTTGGCGAGATTGTTGATGTCGAAATTCGTATTCTGCAGCGATTGATCACCAGTCAGTATGCCAGTCAGATACGTAAAGTCTCCGGCCGCCATCTTGAACAGATCGCCAGTGTCTTTCAGGATTACTGTGAAATCTTTCCAGACCGGAACAAGGAAGTTCGAGACTTTATCGATCCACGCCGGAAGATTGTCACTGAACTCCATATTCAGATTGCGAACATCGCGAAGAAGATCTCCGCTGCCAAATCCCAACTTCTCAAACAGCTTCGAGACCGCTCCCATAGAAAGGAACGTCAATTCAGTTCCAAACTGCTTTGCCTCCGTGCGAATGCCGCGGATCGAGCGCATGTTGTCATCGAAGCCCTTACCAAGCGACTGCGACAACTTGACGTTGCGTTCGTAGAGATCGCGGAACCTGGCATTCAATTCCGGATCGTAAGCAATCTGATCGAGCGAAGCACCAAGGTTATCCGTAGCCAATTGCATGGCCCTGGCCGCGTCTTTCCCCATGAGCATTCGCAAACCGAATAGCCGGTACTGCTGATCGGCCATTGCGGTTTTATCGGCCAGACTGATGATGCCGAGTCCAACAGAGGTGAATGTACCAACGATGGCGCCCTCAAGCTTTGCAAAATCCTTGACGACGCCAGTTGTCATCGAAGCCACTGAAGTTGTGGCCATGTTAAGTGTGGATTGGAATTTGCTGAATGACCCGGTATCGACAGAGGCGCCGAGACGGACTAGATAGCTTTCAAGAATGTTATCCGGCATGGTCCGTCACCCACTTGTTGTTTCGTGCTTGATTCTCTGCCTTCACGTCCAACACTTCACAAGCATCGAGCAGATCCTCGACGGTATAAGTTCCGTCGAAAGTCTCGCGCTGCAGCCACATTCCGGCTACCACCGGACGCATGAGCATCCCATCCAGCGTTGGATACTCGCACGGTTCCCAGGCTACTGGCTCGGCGATCCAGAACTCAACGGCTCGTCTGTAAAAAAAGGCGAGATGTTAAGTACCACCTCCATATCCGTCAACTGAAACAGAGTCGTCACTTCATCTTCAAGCCACTTGAACGAAAGTGCTCCACTCTTATTCGGCGCCATGATCGCAGATTCGAATTCGTTCCCGTCTTTCACTTCGAGCAAGAAGATCCGCTTGAGTGCCTCAGTCTGAACGCGATCGAACTCCTCTTTGGGAAGCGTATGGAATGCCGTGAGGAGTTGCATCATTTTCACGTTGTCCCCGTTAGGGCTCGCCTTGGCTGTCAATATTGAGTAGAGCCAGGTTCCGGTACGGGCATCCATCATGCGGAGGCGGAATTGCCGCTCTCCGATCGTCACATCGTCATACGTTTTGCGGGGTTCCATTTTTTCCTCTCACCCTATGACAAGAAAGAAGGGCAACCTGTCTCCCAGGCTGCCCTCCCTCTTTCGGTTTCTGTTGCCAAGCACCGAGAGGCTCCGGCTGTTTATTAAGCAGCCATTGGAAGAGCTTCCGGCATGGCCGGGAAGGCCAGAACCTTAGCACTCTTCGCACTGTCACGATTGGTGGCAGTTTTCTGTTTGATTCTCGTTACGGTGAGCATCAATCCCGGCATGAAACTACAGTCTGCTGATCCCGTCGAAACCGTGACATCCCCATGGAGAGCTACTCATCGTGCGGGAGTTCCACCCTTTGCCTGCCTGTTGCTGTCTCACGACTTTGGCTCGTATTTTATTGGTGGAGATGACGGGAGTCGAACCCGTGTCCGAAATCATCTTTCTGCAGCGTTGACATGCTTAACTTGAAAACAAGGGGCGGCAAAGTTCGCCGCCTCCACCACTCAGTCTTTGCTGAGAGTCAGCCCCGTTGCCGGGAGCGCCATCACGTTACCTACTTCTGTGGGAACGTGAACCCAAACTTGAAGCGCATCGGCTCAGTTCTTTTGGGAGGAACAGGCAGCGGAACCGCTTAATCGGAGGAGAAAGCGGAATCACGGCGAGGCCGATGCGCAGCCTCAGTATACAGCACGCTTACTGAGATGCAACGTTGGCAGCAAGAAGGCGCCAGGTAACGTTTCCGCCAGCCGCGCCAAACGGTACGTCGGGGATCTTCATCGGGAAAACACCCGTAAGTGTTTTCTGTTGCCCGGTCAGAAGATCCACGATCTTGACGGCCGCCGCGGCGAAGTTGGCAGCGTTGCCATTTTCCGCTTCGGTGAATACCGTATTGGCCCAATTGGTGAGGAAAATATGCAAGCTGCTCTGTTGCTGCATTTCCATGTTGAGTGAGCCATTCGCACCGGATACGTAGCTCACCATAACGGCGCCATCGGCCGCGACATCGAGCACGCCACGATCAACCGTGTTCTCGACTGTCATCGACTTGACGCCTTGCTGTCCCACAAAAGGATACGTTCCCACGTCCGGATGGGTGAACGAACCTACCACATTCTTGTACGCATAAGTTGACATGGAATGTCTCCTCTACCTCTGGACTTGCACGCTGATGGTGACGAAGTGGACAGCGCCAGCCTCGATCAGAGCCACATAAATTGGAGCGGCCTGCCTTGCCTGAATCTGCGCTTGGCTTAGGGAAGCGACCTTCGGAGAGGCAACCCAGTATCCATTCGGAAGAGTAGTCCCCTTTGTGAGCCCGGTCGAGACGGTTGGGATTGGGATGTTTTGCCCTTCCCACACGCCGCCTGCAATGAATCCGGTAAGTGCCGACTGCGCGAGCGCAGCCTCCACCGCTTGGATCAATTGCGCCTGGCCAGCATCGGTTTGCGGAACCTTCGGAACCGAAGTGAGAAGGTTCATGATGTTGTACTGGATGTTCGATGCCAGGATATCGAGGTTGAGGATCTCATCGAAGAACTGGTTTGCGGCCGACATCGTTCCCTGTTCGAGAACGTTGAAGGAGTTCGCATAGTTGATGTAGAGATTCCCATTCGGTCCAACCGAAGTGCTGACTCCCTCAATGTTCTGGATCTGCGTGGTAGTCAAGGGCTCGACAAAGACTCCCTCAAGCGGAACGCCTGCAGAGAACTTCATGGTGAATGCGGAGTTGGCAAGCTGCGTGTTTGCAGCCATTGCACAGCCCATCACCGCGGCCGTGAAGTAGATCTGATTGGGATACAAGCCGCTTTGTGTGCTTGCCCACTGCATCCACGTGCGCTTGCTGCTCGCGTTGAACAGGGCAGTAAGCAAGCCGGTTGACAGACCATTCAGCGAACTCGTGTCCTGCGTGGTTCCGAAGTACACGGTTCCAACCTGGCTGAGTACCCAAGCTGAAATTGCTTCGTGATCGGCTGTAACTGCCGCCGTACACATTGCAGCGTACCAACTCGGCTGAACCGCACGGCAGACTTGAAGCGCCTGCAGGCAGGTTTCGCCGATCGCTGTAATATCCACTTCGAGACCCGTTCCGGTTCCTCCCGTCGTAGCCAATGCAGTGGCGACGGAATACCCGGTTCCTTGCTCACCGAGAATCGTTGTCAGCGTGGCCACAGCCCCGCCTCCACCGATCGATGCCACGCGCAAAACGCCATTGCTGGCGCCAACCTGCGTAACGGTTACCAGATCGCCAACGACGTAGCCTGTCCCGGCATTCCCAGAGTGAGGAATCGCCGAGAAGATCGCGGTAAGATCCTGCCGTCCGACATAACCAGATTGCGGTTGTGGAGACTGTGAAAAGTACATCTGCATACAGATGTATTCAGGACTGTTCGTTGTGAATCCATCCGCGATCATCGCCGTTGAGAAGGTGGCGGCTAGATATTGCCGGATGCGCGGATTCGTGCCGTAGCTCGGAATCGCTGAACTCGTTCCCGTGAAGAGACCTTGATTAAACGGCGGTCCATTCACTTGAGGCGAGTTCACAACGATGTTGACATCGGCAATGATACTGAGCGGCTGCGGATTAGATCCCATCTCGACTCCTTCTTACGGCAATTGCACTGTAAAATCAGTGAACTGACCATCCTTGTTGTAGCCGATCACTTCGACTGAAGCATCGGCATTGACATCATGAGTTTCAGTGACTTGCTCGTTGAACAATGCTGCCAGGTCCACACGCTCCCACCAATCGCCTTGGAAATTCTCCGGATTGCGAAGAGGTTCTGCGATCGATGGCTGGATATAAAGATTGCTCTGAGCAAGCAGATTGGCGACAAAATCAATTTTGATCAGCGCCGATCGGACAGCGCAGGCGCGTGGTAGAGAGTTCGGCCCGTAGAACGTCCAAAATGTCCGCCAGGCTCGCGTGAAAACATCCGTCTGAGTAATCGTTGTGGAATTCGCTGATCCGGTTACGTCTCGCATCCGGCCAAAGTCTGTATCGAGCGGAGCACAACGAACAAAACAGGTATCGCTATTGATGTTCGGCCCTGGCTGGCCTTGCTGCATCCAACCGATTCGAACAAGTGAGTACGCATCCGGTTGAGCGGCCGTTATCGATTGGACTCCATTCGCCGTCGCGTTTGCGCTCATGGTGATCGTTGAGGCGCCTACGACCGTGATTGTGGTCTGATCTGGAATGCCGGTCCCGATGATAAGCTGGCCCACCGCAAGATTAGCCATGCTTGCCGGAGTCGCAATGTTCGATCCGGAAGTCAGCGTCATGTCTACAGCAAAGACGACGATGCCAAGCATTTGGCAGGTTGCAACCTGAAAAGCAGTCTCAATCTGTTCGTTCGAAAGCTGCGTGGATGTCAGTGAGGTTCCATCGAGATAGTTGACGGTGGTCATTGTCCCGACATCCTCGCACCGATCGCACGCCAGTAATACCGCTGATTGTAGGGAGCCACATGAAGAAGCCGGTACTGCTGATGGTTCCAAATAATGATGTCGCTCACGTGCTGGATAGCGGTCGCAATATCCAACTGCGTGAGAAAGAGCCTCGTTTCCGAATGGAAAACAAACATGCCCGTGACGCGATCGGCTTCAGGGATCATGACAAGATCTTCGTCTGAAGCGGAGGAAACAACCCCATAACCTGGTATCGTGCTGATTGTCGTCTTCCATCCACCGAGCGAGAACACCCCGGTCGATCGTTCAATGCTGTAGACATCGGCGAGGATTGTACTGTTTACCACCCGGCTAAGATCGATTCGGCTCATAGGATCTCCGCGGCCCCTTCGGCCGCTTCGCCAACGTCTTCGCCAGCGGATGAGCCTGCCTGTTTGATTACGTCAGTTGCTCTCTTTACGAAGTCGGGAGCCTCGTGGATCTGTTCATCATTCGGAGATTCGGAGCCTTGGTAGTTTGTCACGCCTTCGTGATCAAAAGGCGCTTCATCCGTACCCATTACGTAAGTAATCGCCCGATACATTGCCCCGGTATCGATGCCCACCGTGTTGATCGCGTCGAGATCTGGATTCGAGCCCACACTCGGCATTGTGCCTTTGACCGCGGAAAGCACGTCGAGCGCTTCTTTTCGGCGCTTCCCCGGCGCCAGCTTTCCCAACTTCCGCCGTATCGTAGACGGAGCATTCTGCGCCCAACCGTTAGCCGGGTTCGTAAACCAGCCCTGTGCCGCGTCCCTGCCAGCCATACCGGCCCGTTTGAGCCTGTTGGTCACTTCCCCCTGCTGGCCATGAAGCGCGGCCCTAGAAGCGGCTGCCAGTTCCGCCGAGATCCTCTCTCGATTGGCTGGATACTCGATCGCCGGTTCCAATACCGCCCGTGGAGGCTGTCTGCGGAGCGGAGATCCCTTGCTGAAGATGAACAGCAACGAGGCGTTATTGATGTCCTGCGAGGCAGCTTTCTGAAGCTTGGCGGCCCGTTTCAGTTGGTGCAGACTCATCCCGCCTTTTTTGCCGGTAAACTTTCCGGCCATACCCAGAAGCGTCTTCCCTCGATCACGCGCCGAAGATGCCGGAATTCCCACGTAGACGCTGCGTTTCCCCAGGCTCCGAAGACGGCTGTCGAGAGCCTTCGATTTCGAGGTTCGAGCTACGGTGATCGTCGGTTTCACAATCTCCCCCGTGCTTCTCAACCCAACTCAGGATGTCGCGATTGTTCCAACGGAAATCTGGCTCTTCTTGATCGATACGAACGCGCATAATGATTATCTGGGTTCGAGTCCGAGCGCCCGTCGATTGAAAGGCGTGTCCGGAGTCTTGATACCCTGTGCGAAATCTTTCCTCACCCTTTCGGCTCGGAGTGCGTCGGCAGCTTGCTGCTCGCGATACATCTCTTCCCAGACGCGAGCGTTGGGAAACGTATCTTCGAAGCGCTGTCGTTGCGCTGCAGTCAGATCGTAGACGCGAAGCAGTCTCGATTCCATTGGCAAGCCTCTTAACTACGCTGTAATTACACTGTAAAAACAGCTTAGAGGATGTACATGATCCCGGCGCCGTAGCCAGTCGCGAGTGTCGCTAACTGGATTCCGTAGCGCGTCAAGTTCCATGCTCCGTATATTTCGAGCCCTTCGATCGGCTTGAGTCCAGCGCTCGTGTCTCCCGCCGCCTGCGAGATCATGATGCCCATTTGCAGGCCGGAAGTAGCGATTTGCGATGCTGTCAGATTCGGTCCCGTCTCGCCGTCCATCCAAAGCGTGCAATAGTGCGCCACAAAGAGCGCCATTGCCAGATACCAATTTGTATTCCACCTGGCCTGCACGAGCGAAGACGACGCGAGCGTGATGTAAAGCTGGATCAGGATCAAAGGCAACCATGGCGCCGGATAGACAAATAGGTTGACGCTGCTCGCGGAAGCGAGCGCTGCATTCGATAGCGTGATATTGCCTCCACTCACGCTGAGGATGGTTGTGCCTTTCGGGAAATAGGTTCCGGTTGGATCGTTGATCAACTGTCCCGGCGCAAGTGTTGCTCCACTCGGAGGAGTGGTCACCGTGGCTACGGTATTGTTTGCTATGGCCGTGACAACGAATGCGACTGCAGGACCAAAGAACTTCGGGAAGATCGAAAGCAAATCACCCAGACCCCATGGAGGATTAGTGCCTACAATGACGTTCGCCGCGGCTGCCTGAAAAGCAGCATAGGCGTCCGACTCGTAAGCACCGCCCCAAAAGAGTTCGAGGTTCCGGATGAAGTCTGGCTGATTGCAATTCGTCGCCACTGGTTACTCCGCGTGCTCGGCTTCCGCCTTCTCGGCGTTGGGATCGTTAGCATCGCCTTGATCGCTGGCTTTGTCGTCGATCTGCGCTGCACCCTGGCCAGCCTGCTCGCCTGCCATTGTGCGTCCATCTTGAAAACCTGTGCCTGGCGCCGGTTCAGCCTTCAGTTTCATGATGTCCGGCCCCTGATCGGCTTGCGCCTGCACTCCCGCGGATTCGGGAATCACTACCACGCGCTTGCCAACGGTCTCCGGAACCTTCTCCGGAATCTGAACTCTGGCAGGAGGAACCGGCACTTCGAAGATGTCGCCAGTTTTCTCGGCGATTGCCCACAGCGGATCACTCTTGATCCAGTCCGGAGCGGGTTGTGCGCGGAAGTTATCCGGAACCGTGGAAAAGTACCCTTCGAGCGGAGTGTTCGGTTGAGCGTTTGCGATAGCTTCTACAACAGCCTTCGAAGTTCGCATGGACGGATGTGTGAACACAAACCGCCGTCTTGCAAGAACTGAAATCATTGTCATTTGCCTGTTCTCTCCCTTTTGAGCATTCGCGGGGGGAATGGATACCCCCCGCTTGGTGCCTCGATTGTACAGCACGTGCTAGATCGATGTGAGGTAGTACCCACTCGTGGGGAATAGGTACTTGATCACGCCGATCTGTGCAGCCCAGAGCGTCTGATACGACGCGTGCGGAACGCTGAAGGTGGTCTGGACCTTCTGCATCGGCACGGTGATATCAAACTTCACGCGCTCGCGGTCGTTGCGATACGCGCAAAGCATGTCCACACCCAGGCCATTGTTGGCAGCCGCCGCCCAACCAACCGGAAGGATCTTCAGGTCGATGCCATGACGCTTGGCGATGTTGTTCGCGAGTACATACTCAAGAATCGAGTTGCATCCCGCGATCGTCATGGGTTGAGTCAACAGGCTGTCCTGAGCCCACGGGATCAGGATGGTATCCGCCATGCCCGACACATCGTAACCGGAGTTGGTGACGGTGTTGATCAAGACAAGGTTGATATCAGCCTGAATCTCGTAAGGCGTCTTCTTGCTCCACTGGGGGAAACCAGAAGCGCCGTTCGGGGCAGTCTGCGTGCTCACGTTGGCGTTGTTCAACAAGCCAGTGCTGCCCGGAACATTGATCGTTGCCGGGACGCCCACATAAACAATGTGGTCAATCGTCTTGTTGTACTTCAGGATGGCAGACTTTCCGTACAAGTCTTCCAAAGAGCGACCGGCGCCCTTCAGCTTTTCGAGATCGACATACTTGATGTCGCTCGTGACTTGGAAGTTGTTTACCGGAAAGACTTCCTTGTTGATGGTTCCCTGAACACGCATGATCTCGGTTGTTTCCGTGCCGGTCAAGCCGAGAGTCGTTGTGTCCGCACCGCCGTAGTCAGCGTAGAAGTGGGAAGTGCCATCCACCCATCCGCCGCCTACGTCGGTATACACGTCTCGCTGCCAGGTTACGGAAGCGAGCGGTTCGAGAACCTTGCGCTCGACCTTTTCATTCTCTGCTTCGAGAAAGATCAGGCCGCTATTGACTGCAGCGGAATCGAAACCCCTCAAACTCAGCGCATCGAACCCGCGGAGACGAGGGTCACCGTTCTGTTTTCCCATGGTAGCCTCCTTCTTCGGCTGATTACGGGTTGTTGCGCGTCTTCAAGGTAACTTCCGTGCGTCCGTTGGGATCGACGGCGCCGGTCTTGAACGCGATGATTGAGAGTGGCAGCGGAAGAGTGAAAGCCCCATCTGCTGCTGTTTCGATGCCACCCACGATGCCAGCCGGAACGGCCGGGTTGAGGCCGATACGGACAAACACCTGGCCACCGGAGACCGGAGCGACAGAGAAGACAACCAACTGCACGGTGACCGATCCGCGCTCGGCCACGTCGGCAAGTTGGCCGGGAAGATACTGGCCGCCTGTCTGCGTTACGCCGGTAAGCGGATAGTTGGTATCGACCTTCATGTTGCGAGCGAAGATACCAGCGAAGCCGGTTGTGCTGGCGAGCGCAGCACTCAAGAACGAGAGCGGCGTTGCCGTCTCGGTTCCAAGCGTAGCGATCGACAGACCAATTGTGGTTCCGACAGCGGACGTAACAGTTGTTCCGGCAGCGATGCCAGCGCCAACGACAGCTTGACCAACCACGATGCCCGTTCCACTTGCAACGGTAATCGAAGTGACCGTACCCGTCCACGTTCCGGTTGTAGTGGCGACTGCCTTCGCAAGTGCCTGCACACTCGACCAGTAGCCCCCAAGGGAGTTCTGATCGAGAAAGGCCACATCGCCAAAGTTGGCGTTGACGGTATCTGTCGTCGCAAGTGGACGATTGACGATTACTTCGTCACCGTTGCGAGAAACAGTACCCGGATAACCCGCATTCGGGCCAGCGAGAGGAATCACGAATCCAGGCATGTGTTAGTTCTCCTTCCGGGCGCGAGAGTTGGACTTATTCAGGTTTTCCTGATAAGCCTTGGCGCGATCCTCAGCGCTCGTATCGGGATCGGCATCGGTTGCCCTGGCTTCGAGTTCCGCCAGTGCCGTGTACGCATCGCGAGTTGTGGCGGACTTTGGATCGAGAGCCAAATCGCGAGCGCGGTTCCACTTTGCGATCAGCATCTTGTCACCGCTCTTCGCCACGATTGCGCGTGTCTCGCGAAGGACATCGAGAGCAGCATCGGCGCCGGGAATGGGATTCTTCGTTTCCTCTTTCGCTGTGACAGCCGGAATCGGATCGAGTCCATCCATGCCCTTCTTGTCTTCGGCCGGATTGTCGGCAGGTTCGACAACTTCGCCCTTGTCGTCCTTATCGTCATCTCCGGTTTTCTTGTCGTCCACGCGCTTGTCCTTGCCCTTCTTGTCTTCCGCGTGTTCGGGCTCTTCTTCCTCTTCAGAGAGGAAGTCGTCAAGCATTTTGCGCAGCTTGGCGATCTTCGCATCGCGGCCCTTGGAATCCTTGCCGCGCTTCGAATCCTTGCCCTTTTTGTCCATGGCGCAATCCTGGCACCGGCAGCCATCCGGGTGTTTGTCATCGTCATCGTCGGCGCGATGCGAATCCTCAGTTTTGCGCTTGTCCGCTGCCTTGCGCTCATCTTCTGCACGCCTGGCATCTTCCGCACGCTTCTTGGAGTCTTCCTCGCGCTCTGCCAGTTTCTTTTCGCGCTCGGTCAACTCCTCATCTTTGGCCTTCAGTTCTTCTTCGCTGAGGCCCTTCTTCTGTTCAGGCATCGCGCCCTCCTCTTTCCGAAGCTCGTCTTGAGCCTCAGCCACTTCTTCTGGTTTGGCATCGGTAGCGAAAACTTTGATGCCAAGACCCATAAGAAATTTCTTCCAACTCATCCCCGCAGGTTTCACCGGGGCTACGTTTTCAGGCATGGTTTTTTCCTCCTCTTCCGGAAATGCGGAATCGTTAATCCGCATTTTGTCCCCGGCTCTTCCTTTCGGAACAACTGCAAAATGATTGCCCCGAATCTCGTATTGCTCGAAATTGCCATCCGGCCGAAGCCGAAGTTTGTAGTCATAACCGCAGGAAATCTCGCGTTTACGATCTTCGAGAACATCTTTGACGAGCGGCTTGTATTGCACGGCCAGGTCCGCGAGCAGTTCCTCTTCGTCTCCCTTGGAGATCTCCCCGCCCTTGCGAACGTTTTGGCCATGCCCACAAACTAGCTCTTTGAAATTCTCCGAGTTGACGAACCTTCCGCCTTTCGGATGGTTGTCTGTAACCGGCATTCCCTCGAACGATGCCATGGTCTCTTTCGAGAAAACCTCTTCCGGAGATCGATATACCTTGATCCTGTCGGTAGGCTTGATGTCATGGACTTTTTGCACCTCTTCGCCGAGTTCTTCACCTGAGTAGGTCTGCCAGCCTGTACGCGCTACCGGAACGTTGAGGCAGACGATGAAGCCGCTTCCCTTATCCTCGATAATGTTCTCGGAGATATGCGAACCGAAATATAGAAGCTTTGCCATGGTCTAGCCTTTCGTCTCGGCATCTTCAAGATCCGATCGATCGATCCAGATAACTTGCTCTTCGGTGTAAGGCTCCGCTTTGACTTCGCCATCAACGTAGACGAATCGCCACAGAATCCTCTTGTCTGGGTTGCAGATCGCCGCCAGGAGAGTTACATCGATTCTCAGGTTGTTGACAATGATGGTCGATGTTCGGAGATCCAAGAGCGCATGAGTCGGCAATCCCTGCGAAGCAGAGTCCATCTTGTCACCCCGCGCTGAATAATGATTACTAGAGGCTGGACGCCTTTTTGATCTCGGGCGTGGCTTTAGGGCCATCGTCTGGACCCGCCGCATGTAGCTCGTAATTGTTGCCCCATGCGACGATTGCATCCATGCCGGATAGCGGCCGATCGGCAGCCAGTATCGGACGCGGTACAGAGGCTATCGAAGGCTTGCCTGCATAGCCCAGGTTTGGAGCGCTCGAAGCAATCCGCTCGGCCGCTCCCGGCAAGCCGAATACTTCCGCACCCATTGCGTTGCCCACAATGCCGGTAATCGGCTGTGGAGCTACCATGTCCACCCCGGAGATTGTTCCCGCATTCTTCGAGGCATAGAAAACAGATTTTCCCTTTTCAGGCCCATACTGTTCCTGCATGTTGGACATGATCTCGTTACCTTTTTCGGTAAGCGGCATGACAATCTCCCTTCGTTACGCTGTGACCCAAATCGTTCCATTCCACAAAACAGGCGCGACTACGGCGCCTCCACCGACATAGGCTCCCAGGAACGTCGGCGCCGTAGCGTCCGATACGACGGCCCGTGATCCGAGAGGAGGCGCCACAGGTAACGGAGTGCCTGCGACACTGTAAACAATGCCAGGTACCACAGGGCCATCTATGACGCAATTACCAGTGCCAGGACTGATATGAACATCGCCGCCAGCGGCACTAAGCCCTAGAGCCCCATCACTGTCTATATTGATTGCCCCGCCCCCGGAACCACTAGTGTTAATCGTAAGACTCGCTCCACCGCCGCTAGCACGAACAAGTAAAGGACCACCGTTGGAAGTCTCAATTGCGAGTCCCACGCCGCTTCCGTCAACCAAGCCTATTCCCAATGACGGCGCAGAAGCATCGGTTTCAAGTACGATATTGGGCGCTAAAACAGAGAGCGTATTGGCAACCGAAACACCAAAGTCGATCTTGCCGTCTACAACTGCGTGCGCTGCGGAAGCGACTGGATACTTGCCAGGCGTAAGACTGCCTGTTATTCCGCCGCTTCCGCCTCCCGCAATCGGAGTGCCTTTGTACGAAAGTGTTGTGCCGTCATCGGTCACTCCCGAAGACTCCACAACGTTTGGACCGTTGGGAGTTCCGGCAACTTTAAGCAGAGCGTTGAGCGTGCTCTGAAGCTGTTTTCCAGAGGGAACATCGAATTGCTGGCTCATGGTTATCTCCGCTCTAGTTGCCTAGATCCAAGTTGAGCGCTGCCCCGCCGCTCTGCGTGATCGCAGCGAGATAGGTATTGCTTCCGATGACAAGAAAAGGCGAGGAGGTTCGCGCAAGAACGGTTAGACCCGTGGCGACTGCAGCCGCTACGGCGCTGCTGGACCCCAACAAAACGAATGCATCGAAGGGACCGAGATTTGTCACGCGAAGGAGCGTCGGAGTCCCCGTCGTAGGCAATGCAACATTGCTCGACGTGGGCTCCGCTGCCATTTGCGCACGGGCCGTTGGCGTGAATGCTGATTCAGCTATAGTCGCCATGGATCACTCCTTACATCTGAACGTAGACCAACACACCGGATACGGCCGCGCTCGCAACTGACGTGACGCATAACTGCCCACTTGCGATCGACTGAAACAGTGTCCCCGGTCCGCCCATTCCAATGTAGCTTCCCGAGGTTGGCAGGAACGTTCCTGTCAGTGATGCGGTAGCAGTGTCACAAGCAGTCGTTGTCTGCGTACCAGTTTTGAAGGTGAGCGCCGGAGTCGTTCCGCTGAACGTCGCATAGAATCCACAAACGTACGTGGTTTTTCCAGCAACGGCCGCAACAAGAGCAGTCGTAGTGGCTGTGCTCTGCGCAACAACGACACTCGATTTCACGATGCTCGTAGACTGGCAAGGGTTGATGTTCGAGTTGTACTGGATGACGGTGAGGTTTGGTCCCTGTGCAACTGCCATCGGCAGAATTGCCGCCAGGACGAACAGGACTGCGAGTTTGACGAATCTCATTTGCGTTTCTCCTTTTGCCTTGCGGCTTTTATTGCGACACTTCAACGATACGTATCGCAAACTTCTTGATGATCCACTCGCCGAACAGCATGAAACATCCGCCAACGAGCAATGGGAATTGCTTGAACTTAACGGTGAAACAAAATGGTCCGCCTTTAGGCATAGTTCTCCTTTAGGCCGCTGCACGGGACTCGATGCCAGACATGCTGGCGAAATTTGCGCGTGTCATGCGCGTGATGTTTCCATAGCGATAGACCCGATGCGGCCAGTTCACGTCATCGAGAGAAAGAATGACTCGCTGCGTACACCGGCAGTTTGGGCAATCGCCACTGTTGTAGTGACCGAGCGTGCTACGAATTCCAATCAAAGCTTCAGGCGAAGGCGGATCTTCCCAAAATACAATCACGCCGTTTAGGTTGCGATGACTCGGACGGACACGAGCATCTTCAACCGTCAACCATTCATAGGCTGGCAATTGAAGCTCTTCGCTACGCGCTCGCGTGAGAGCAGTTGATGCTTTGCTCGTCTCGGTTCGTGCAAGCAGGTTGATGCGGCTTTGCGTTAAAGTTGGGAAACGGTTCGCCAGCATTTTGGCGATCGTCTCCGGCCTGGCGCCCTGTTGCTGCGCTCGGCCAATCTCGAAATTGAGATACCCGGCTATCTCTTGAGGAATCGAAGAGATCAACCGTGCATTCTCGTTGACCAGTTCGCGAAAGCGATTCCCAACCGGACCTTGCATCTCCTGCTGTAAAAGCCGGTATAACATCTGTGAGCGCTGCGATCGAGCGCTAGCCTCGCGCCAGGTACGAGCATTGTGAACATTGACCCATCGCACCATGCTTCCGGCGATCGCCGCGGCCATTTCGGCTAGATCCTGGCTCCGGCTGATCGCTGCAAGTTCTTCGAGCCACTCATCAACCGTGAGATCCGCGCTCGGCCGCGGGATGGAACTCACGATCGCACGCTGGATCGCTTTCCTGTACTCTATTTCGATCCGGCTTGGAGGCTGAAAACCGACAGGCATCAAAATTCACCCTTCAAACCCAAATGTGTAATACAATCATTGCGGGAGGAACACAACAATGAGTGATCTGTCTATTGCCTTTGAACCCGTCAAACGAATGACCTTGGACCTAGCGAAAAGCGCTTCGCTGCTTTCGATCACTGAGGCCCGGTATCTCGTGGACGCCTACTACACCATGCAGGACAACCGCATCCGTTCCAATGCACAGTTGCGAACCCTTGCCGAGAATGAGGAACCTCATTCCGTCATCGGCTACCTGGCCGCGCAAGATGCAACTCTTGAATCCCAGATCAAGCGAGCCCTCGACAAATGGACTGACAGCCAATACATGGGCCGTTGGGCCAAATCAATCGTTGGCATCGGTCCCGTGATCTCAGCCGGTTTGCTTGCTCACATCGACATTACGAAGGCGCCCACCGCTGGCCATATCTGGCGCTTTGCCGGTCTCGATCCCACGTTGAAATGGGAAAAGGGAGAAAAGCGTCCTTTCAATGCAGCGCTCAAAACTCTGTGCGCATTCAAACTCGGCGAGTCATTCGTCAAGGTTCAGAATCACGCCGATGATGTTTACGGCAAGCTTTATGCCAAGCGCAAGCTGGAATACATCGCCATCAACGAAGCTGGCGGATTTGCCGAAGAGTGCGTTCGCATTCTTCAAACGAAGAAGCTGCGAAAAACGACTGAAGCATACAAAGCATATTCAGTCGGCAAACTGCCACCGGCCCACGTCCATGCTCGCGCTCGCCGCTATGCCGTGAAGATCTTCCTCAGTCACTACCAGGCCGAAGCATTTCGTAATCACTTCGGTAAAGAACCACCCAAGCCGTTTGCGATCGCCATTCTCGGCCATGCTCACGAGATTTAGCCATGTAGAGCGAGCGTACCAAATTTCACGAGCGAGTCAATCCCCACGAGAGTACCAAGCCTAGAGAGCGAGCCATCCAGAATGACCGTATCAAACTAGAGGATCGAGTCACGTAAGGCTGAGAGTGCCAAGTAAAAGGAACGAACCAAGTAGTCCGAAATGTACCAAGAACCAAGAGTGAGCCATTAATGTAGAGCGTGCCAAACAAGGAGGAGCGAATCATTCCTCACGATCGTATCAGGGTATCCGAATGAGTCAATCCCTAGCGAGAGTTCCATGCCCGTTGAGCGAGTCAGTCAACTTGACAGTTTCATAGGTTGGGAGCGAGCCATCCCAAACGAGAGTACCCGAACCAATGATCGAGCCATCAACGATAGAGTGTTTCATAACGTGTGAGCGAGCCAAGAATTCTGAGAGTGCCAAGCGATAGCGAGCGAGCCACTTCGTCTGACAGTACCATTCACCGAGAGCGAGCCCAAAAGTCAGAGAGTTCCATGTCGAATGAGCGAGCCATCCCTGTCAAGCGTACCAAGCGGAGAGAACGAACCAAACTTGACGACGGTAACATGATGCCAGAGTGAGCCATTACTTTCGAGAGATCCATCTACCGGGAGCGAACCAAATATCGGGAGAGTGCCATCAAGCGAGAGTGAGCCAGGTCAATCGACAGTATCAATAAAACGGAGCGAGTCAAAAAATGTGAGCGTGCCATGTTCTGTGAACGAGCCCCAAAGTCATGAGAGTTCCACGTTAGGAGAGCGAGTCACTATTCGAGAACGTATCAGAATCATCGAACGAGCCAGAAAGAGCGACAATGTATCAGTGTTGCCGAGCGAGTCATATGTCCAGAGTGTTCCAAAGCAAAAGATCGAATCACGTGTCATGAGAGTTCCACTGTCAGGGAGTGAGTCAACTACAAGGACAGTAACAAGACTGTAGAGCGAGCCAATTCGAACGAGAGCGCCAGGATTGGAGAGCGCTAAAGCCTCTTCACGATGAATCCCCATCCGTCAACTCGCTTCAGCCCTGGCCCGGTTTCATGCTGAACGAATGGCGGATGTGGATCAAAATCTTGTTGTCCATTCAAACCGATGATCGCGTGAGGCGCTCCGTCGTTGCAGATGCCTTCAATGATGTGATAAACGTCTCCGGCCTTGAACATCTCCGCGAGCAATTCCTTCTCGATCTTTCCTGGCCCTTCGACCAAGACGTACATCATGCCTTGCGACGCGAGAAACTTTGCCATGTTCTCTTCGTATGTCGCATCACCGCCCAAATTCGGCACGGCCGCGAGAGGCAGATCCAAGAGCGTCGCAATGCACGCTTCGAGACAGTTCCCGTCCGATCCGAATCGATCTTGATAAACCGGCTTCATGCTCGTTGCCACTTTCCATTTCTGATAAAGCCGTGATCCCCGCAATGACACAGGAACGACGGCGCCATCGTCGGCGTTTCCCAAGATCCGGTGAACGTCCATACCGGCCGATTGGGAAACGATCCAAGCGCCTTGGCTCCGGCAATAAAGAAAGCGCCTTCGCAGAATCCGGTTTCAGTCTTGCTCGTCGTGTGAGTGATGCTTCCTCCGCATCGCTCGCCTTCGTAAGTAAGCCAGTCCAGCCAGTGACCGTCACCCAGGTCCAGATCGTGAGGATCTTTCATTTCGCGCAAGGTGCAGGCCACGGAACGCACGGCGTGCCAGGCGTACAAGTTGGAATGGGAAGAAAACTCTTAACGCACGGTGGCGTACATGGACCCCACGGAGTACACCAAGGAATTGGAAGAGCGCTTGCCTTCTGCATTGCGGTTGGCATCGAAAAACTGAACAGAGCCAGGACGAGCAACAGAGCGACTTTGAGACTTGCTTTCATGGCTTACCTCCTGTGTCAATCTTCGTACTACTAGAACGGCCCTTTCAAGATTCGCCGCATGGCCGCTCGGAACTGCGGAGACTCGGTGAGCACTTCCGGGTTCACGATCTCGAAGTCATCACCCATGAGAATGAACGTGCATCCGGCTTTCTCGCCGATGGCCGCTACCTGCTTTCCGATTTCCGACATGAGTTTGGTCGCACTTGGACCGCCGATGCCGGGAATCCGAAGCAGATAGATTCCGTCCCGCTTCAACTCGTAAGCATTCACGATATGTACGGCCAGACTGAGCGTTGGAACTTCCGCCATTTTTACTCGCTACCTTTCAATCGCCGTACGCCTGCGCAAATTCAAAGAGACCTTTGAAACCGTCGCGAGTCTCGGCCGGATCTTTCTTTTTCGCGTCGTTGCCTGCGAATACGATCGTGGAATTAACTACGATCCCATCCTTGAAACGAACTGTGATTTGGATGTCGCCATCGTGACGGTAATACGTTGCGAAGTTGTAGCCCTTCAGCTTGCCTGTACCGAAGGAACGATACTCCATAAGTGTGGCGACTTCATCCTCAGTGCCTCTGGCGTCTAGACCCGGCCCTGAATCAGTGGCCTTGGCTCGGATGCCAGCGTAGAGACTCTTGCCGCGGCAGATCTCGTAAGGGTTCGTAACGACTGGATTGCTCATTTAACCTTCCAGATTCCAATCATTTTGGTCACTTCGTATTGCGAAGTATCCCGGCCACGTCCGAATACTGGATCAAGGATCTCTCCGTCTGGACCCATCACTATCCAATGGCTCATAACTTCGTTGCGAGTCAACAAAATATGCGCGGGAGCAAATGGAGGCAGCGGCCAGGGACCATCTTTCAGGCCGTAGCGCGTACCATGCTCTTCAGTCGCCTCGATCTTGAATTGGTCATAGTGGTAGTGATACTGGACCGCAAAACCGTGATCGGCTAGATACTGATTGATCCGGTAATCGCTGCCACCCTCTTTCCAGAGATCAGCGGTTTCACTCTTGACGGCCAGGTAACTTTTCCCTGTGACCATCGCGAGTACAGCGACGCAACATCCCTTGGCGTCGCTTTGCAAAACCAGATCGATCATTCTACGTACCCGCCGCGTTTTCCTGCGAGCCACCGCCCGTATGCTTGGGGAATTTGCTCATATGCAACCGCTCATGCTCTTCGCCAGCTTTCAGGTTTTCAGGCGCGAACGGATCGTAGTTCGATCTCGAACCGCCGCCCTTTTGCGGACCCGATCCCGGTCCACCATCGAAGGCGCTGCACTGTGGAAGCGCTTCGGGAATATTGCCAACTTTGCCACGCTCGAAAGGCATGATTATTTCTCCTTTTTGGCTTCTGGCTTCTTCGATTGTGCGCTCTCAGCCTCTTTCTTCTTGGCTTCCTTGAGCAGCTTCTCGAACTCAGCAAGATCCTTTTCATCGCGGAAGACTTCGGAATCGCAGCCCTGATAATGATTAACTTTGCTCATTCTGCTTCCACTCCCGCCTTCTTCTGGTACTCTTTCCATTTTTTACCATCCACAACTATACCCGGCTCGGCACCCTTCTTGCTATAGACCAAAGCTGGTACGCGCTCGGAATTGTCGTAGAGGTTCATCGTCTTTACGTACTTGCCTTGATGCATGGCCAGGAAGTTCTTCGCGCTCCCTCTGTGCGAGTTCTGGATCACCTCTTCGGGAATGTGGCGCCCCGTGCGCTCCGCTCGCTTCTCAGCCCTTCGACGTGCTTCCGGAATGGGAATGTCGAAGTAGACGACGTGGACGTTGTAGCCTTCATGGCTCAACGTCTTTGCCATACCTTGAATGCCGCCTCCCGATCCAGTCGAGTCGTAGATCATATCGATCTTCTTGGCGGATGCGATCGCGGCCAATTGTTTGGCCAGGTGGCTGGATTCTTCATGCACGAGACGCGCAGCGTTTTCCGGATCACGCTTCTTCAACTCTCCGTACTCTGGAATCTCTTCCTTCAAGAGATCGGAGTCGATGCGGACAACTTCATCGCGAAACTGTTTGGCATACATCGCGTTGAATCCGGTTGATTTTCCCGAAGCTGAACCGCCGCCGAGAACATACGCCTCCGGGCTTCCGCTCTCTCTCTTTTTCTTGCCTTCGAGATATTTCGCAATCACCTTGTTGTGAAGTTCCTGGCGCTCCGGATGCCAGTCGCCTTTTTCGTTTCTGAAAGCTTGCTCAGTGGTCTGGCCAGCTTTCAACGCGAACTTTCCAGATTCGCTCCGCGGATGCTCACTCTCTTTGAAGTCTGCATCCCACGCCTTGAGGCCCTCATAAATACTCTTACCCCGACAGGATTCATACGGATTGATAGTGACAGGCTGTGGCATGGCTACTCCGCGTGTAAGGTACAGTCGCCAGCTTCACATGACGCGCAGATCTCCGCATCAAAGGCCGGAAGCTGCGCACGGAATTCAACCGTGTTGAATTTGTCTGGCGTGTACAAAGGCTTCTTGCGATCGCCCTTGGCGAGCCAGCGCTTGAAGTCGATCATTGTCATCGGCGTAATTCCGCGGAAGATCTGCTTGCCATAGTTGTGACCTTGAAGGAAAGCCTGCTTGGCTTCGTCCATCGAGTTGTAGCCGAGCATCACCTTGTGTTCATCGAAGCGATCGGAATCGAGTTTGTTCTGATCGATTACGAACGCCAGTGGACTTTCAACATCCGGCCCGACATAGCAATCCATTTCATCGCCATCGGCGCCGGTTGTGGACTCGATATAGCCATAGTCGGCAGGCAGCGTGTGCCTCCACCATAGTCCTACTCTGCGCTGGCCTTTCGGTGTCTCGATAACAACATCGAGGCCGTGATACTGCTTCATGCCCTCGACCGAACCGAGCGGAGCGGAATACGGATCATAGCCAGGCATGACCGCATCGGCCGCCTTACGTTTTCCGTCTTTGCCTGCCTTCTTGATGCACTTGGGACAAAGGAACTTCCCCTTGCGCTCTTCATAATTGTTGCCGCGAATCAGTTCGCCGCATCCGTCGCAATCCAACGGCTCGAGCGAGTCTTCAGCTTCACTGCTAGTGCTCGATGGACGCGGCTCTTTGGCTTTCGGATTCTTTGCCTTGGGAGATCCGAAGGCGCCTTCGCCGCCCATCTCACCCATGCCGCCCATTTCGCCCGGCCCGTGAACCTGATCATCCGCATTCTCGATGTCATCATCGGTGATGTTCGAGAAGACGCCCGTAATGTCGGAATTCTGGCGGAACTCCATGAGCGAAGTCTTCTGCGAGATCAATCCCGCATTGAAGGCTTCGATAACCGGCGTGTTCAGTTGCTTCGCCAGTTCTGCCTTCTCCTTATTGCTCACCGTGCGAGCGATCGGGAACGACCAAGCAAAGTCTTTGGGGATGTCCCCCCACGTGCTCATGGCCACGCACGGATACAGCTTCTCAAGCGCTGGACTCAGCTTTGTAGTCTGCTTGTGCGCAACGCGATCGTAGTAGATTTGCAGCGAGCCTTCGCCGGAATCACCCAGGCCCGAATCGCGACCGAAGAGGATCTCGAAGGGAATCTCAGAGGCCGCCGCTGTATCCTTCATGAACTCGTGGTACATGTCGGCTAGGCCGCCGAAGCTGTACGTATGCTGCTCGATGCCGCCATCCTTGCCGAATACCGCGAGTCCTTGGTTGCTCATCAACTGCGATTGCGTCGAGATCACCGCGGTCAACCGTTGGAGCGCATTCGTATCGAGATTCAAGCCGGATAGGATGCTTCCCAGTTCCGGAATCTTCAGGCCGAGAATCTGCGCACGGAACATCAAAGAAACGATGTTGAAGCTGGTATTGTCCCGCTTGACCAATTCTTCATATACCGCTTCGAAAAGGCTCTCTCCCCAATACATCATGGCCTGTTGTTCCCAGAGCGGCAGATCCCGGCCGGTGAACCTCAGCACACGTGATGCATGAATATCGAATCCGCCGCCACTTTCTTTCGTGACACGGTAGCTCTCAGGCAGCCCATAGTCGAGCGGCTTCTCGATATCGGTGGAGACCTTCGCGCTCGGCGTGATACCGCTCCACCGATCGAAGGGAATGACGCCGCGGAACGAGTCCGGCCGGATCTCCTCGAAATCAAGCGGACGGTCGAGGTGGTTTTCGTGGCCCTTGATAATGATTATGGCGCCCGAACCGCCAAAGATATTGGCCAGCTTCAACGCCCATTCGAGTTTGCGCCAGACTCCGCACTTCTCCACAACGCGATCGAAACTGGCGATTTCCTTTGGATGCACCTGGCACGTGAGTTTGGGCGCCAGCTTGCACATTTCCTCCGGATAGGTATCGGCTACGCGCTGCGCGATCCAGTTGGATCGGTACAAACTCTGCATGAGCACGTAGTTGTTTGACAACCGCGTGAGCGGGTAGCGAGTGCTCTCCAAAAGGTTATTCGAGCCAAAGCCAAGCCTGGCTAGAAGGTTCTGAAAGGCATCGAATGCTTTGACCTTCTCCGGCTCTTTGATCGCGTTATCCGTCGCACGCTTCCCGTCTTCGGGATGGGTACGAACCTGCTTCTCGATCTCCTCAAACGCAGTGGGCTCGGCCGGGACCGCGCTTTTCTTCGTCTTGGGTGCGCGTGTCTTTTGCTTGGTCATTGGCTCACTTCACATCCACAGGTTGTTAAAATCTTTCCACTTGCAATAGGAGTACGAATAGGAGTACGCTGCCTGCATTGGGAGGAACATCTATGGAACTCAACGAAAAGGATTATGAACGCCAACCAACGGCTTTCGATACTCCTCGATCGCCGCTCCAAATGGTCACCGATCTGCTGCGCAGTTACGATGAACGCCTCGATGCACTCGGCAGGCGTCTCAGTGAAATCGAAAAAGCGATAATGCCGACACCATCACCCCGCAACCCATCGATGATTGAAAGGATTCTCGCTATCGCTCCGGATACAACGGTATGGAATCACCCGGCCGAGAATCGCCGCTGTCTTTACATCGTCCAACCCAACCGCCAGCTACAAGTGAAGATCGATGAAGCTTGCGGAGGAGAAGACTATGCTTTGACCTTCATCGATAAGAATGAACCAAACATGAAGCGAGTGAGAACATCCCAATGACGCCCGAACAGTTGCAGATCCTACAACACGCGCTTGGCTGCGATCGCTACGGTAAGAACGATCATCCGGAATGCCATCCAGGCCCGGAACACTTTCCCTATTACCGTAACCACTTCTGCGCAGGCGGACGAGACGAAGAAACCTGCAAAGAACTTGTTGCGCTCGGCTTCATGAAGCAACACCAAACTACTACCTGGCTCCCTTACTTCAACTGCTCAGTCACCAAGGCCGGAATCAAAGCCATGATTGAGGCCAGCCCTGCAGCGCCTAAACTCACACGCAGCCAAAAAAACTACCGCGAATTCCTGCGTGCTGATACCGGCATGACCTTCCACGAATGGATCAACTCCGCACGCGAAAGAAAGGAAATGACTCAATGAAGAAAGCCGTAACACTGATTGGCTTTGGTTGCCTCGGACTCATGTTCTCGGCCGGATTGCTTGCGGCCGGTCGCCTCGAACCCGAAATCGTTCTCATCTGCTTGACCGGCGCCGGGATCTCTTGCGCTGCGATCTTGTCAGGCGGAATGTTCATCCTACTTGCACGTTGAATTGAGAGGAACAATGACGACTACTGATACAACAGATTGGTCCTTCCTGGCAGGCATCACGTTTTTGTTTATTTGGTCGTACGTGGTCCCAAACTTCGGCGCCATCTTGGAATCGATTGGTCTGAAGCGAGCGCCAACGGTCTCATCCAATCCATGCCATTGCTGCGGTCACATTGGCGCCGATGTTACCTTGACAGGAGATCACCTTCCCCAATCCTGGCTCTGCGAATTTTGTTCAAGCACGCTCGCAGGTTCTACTGTTCTCTACGTTGGCAGCTATTCGAACGATCATCGGTTCATTGCTCGCTTGGCTGCCGAACTGTACTGGAAACTGAAAGGAGCAAAGTGACGCCTCCCGAACAAGCAATAGTTTCCATCATTGCCGGTTTGTGTATCGGCACCCTACTCCGCAAATTGATCACCAAGATCAAACCCTAACCCGGAGGCTTCTATGCGTTGCGAAAAATGCGGTCACTATAACACAACGTTCGAATTCAAAATCATGTCAGAATGTCTGACAGAAGATGGTTTGATCAATCTGCATTGCGGCGACTGCAGAGCATTGGTCAAAACTCTTCACGTTCGCGAAGTTCAAGATTGCCCTTGCTGCGGATATCCGCACTGTGGGCATAATCACCCGATCCAGTCCGCGGAAGGTACGGCCTGCAATGCGTAAAATCGGAACCCCCATCACCATTCGAATTGACGATGATGTACTCGCCTTGGTACGACGCGAGGCTGCCTGCCTCAAGAAACCGCTGCGCTCTTTCTTGCGCGAGCTAATTGAATCCAATTACCGGCAGACATTCACCAAGCCTCTAAGTAGCGTCAAGTTCCCCAAGAATGGAGCTAACATGCGATGACTACCAACAAGCTGTATCCGCCCCTGGCCGAATCGGTATCCAAAGGTCTAATCATCCTGCGGTGCTTCCGCTACGAGCGTGACTTACGCTACTGGCTCGACTGCAATATGCAGTGGATGATCGCTCTCGGTGGGAAATACTTTACCGAGAAAAAGAGAATCGAATTTCCCAATCGTGCTCGGATCGCACTTTGCGTTATCCATAACCGCGAAGATCTCCAACGATTAGCAGGCCAGCGTTTCGACGAATGGGACGGCGACATCGACTATTGGCTTCACAGCAGCGTGGACATGTACGTGCTACGTAAAGAATCAAAACCGGAAGCTTGACCCTTAACAAAGACAGATCCGGCTGAAAGGAACATCATGCCAGATGAGAGCCTCTATTTCCCCGAATATCGTCGTCCCGATGAGATTATCTGGCGCCGTCTTCGAGGCGCCGGAACTATGACAACATACCTTGAATTCGTTGGCCGGAAGGCGCCCGATTACATCTATCTCGGCTATGCCTTTCGAGCAGTTCCGGCCGACAATGGGGTAGATGCTCCACCGAGAGCATCGAACTTTGACGATCTTACTCAGCAATTCATTTGCGAATTCTTCGAAGCCGCCAGCTTATGGGATGTTCTGCAGCTTTGGCACATTACACATGTAACGGCGTGGATAAAACGCTGTAAGAGGTGGCTCGACAACTTCTCCAATCCGAAAGGAAATCCTAACCATGATTGAATTTTGCGAATACACCTTGCTCGATTGCCAGAACTCGAATGGCAATATCGAACGTATCTGCTTCCCCGCCGAATTATGGGCCAACATCGAACCGATCAGTGGAGATCTGCACGTTCGCCACTTGAACGATACCACCAAGCCAGGACAACCGATCGTCGGCTACATCTGCCAGACGTTTCGTTGCCCCTTCTGCAACCTGCTTTTCGTGATCACTGATATCGATCAGCTTCGCCACGAAGAATGCCCTCAAACTATGCGACGGCCAGGCGAGCCCTATGCAATTCCGCCCAAGTGCGATTCCACCTCAGAAAGCCTGCTTCGCGCGTGGGGAGACGGTCAAAGCGTTCAATAGGAGTCGTCATGAAACTGATCCACATCGTATTTTGGATAATCGCATTCGCCAATTTTTTTAGCGCCGGTTCCAACATCACACTGGCATTAAGTGGCCACGGTGGAGTACCCAATCTTATCGTTGCGGCCCTGAACATCGCCGCGGTAATTCTGCTTTGCCCCGGAAGAAATGGAGCGCCTTGCCTTCTCTTCAAGATTCTTTTGCGCTTGTATTATTCCCGCGCTCGCATCGAAGCGAAACAGACTCCAGAACCGGAATTTCTTAAAGGCTGGCATATGGCATACTGCCCAGTCCATGATTCGAACTGGATGTATATGCCGAACGAACCCAACAACCGCGAGTGTCCACAATGTCAGACCGATCGAGACGATCGAGCAAGGAAACTCTATGGCCGATGACGATCGAAGCATGATCTGTCCAGCTTGCAAGGGCCGTCAGGTATTTATCGCTTCAGACGGCCAACAAATGGTTTGCTACAACTGCGATGGCAATGGCCGCGTGCTCAAGCCGCTTCGTTTCAATCACGCGTCCCTAAATCCAGATGGCTCGATCACGATTTGTACCGCGAACGAACGGCCGATTACCGCTATCGAGATCGTCAAGAAAGAAAGCGACAATGCCTAACCTTCGTTATGTCCGCATGATGCCGCGGAAGTTGAATAAGCAGGTAAAGTGCCTTCATCGCGCTCTGCTCGGTGCCATTGAAGAGGCGCCGAGATTTAGCGAGATCCTGCAAGAAAGCGTGAGATACAATCTCGCTTACAATCTGCGGGTAAAGAGCCTGCTGGAATCCTGCCAAGATCACTTCCCCAAGTCGGACGATCCGGCATGGAAACTATACGACGACTTTCGCGCTGCCCTTCAGGACGAGATCAAGCCATCTTTCTCCGATGCAATCGAAACGGTTCGTCTAGCTCAGTACAATGCGCTTGGCGATCTCGCCGAGCATTATGGATTTCGCCGCGATCAGATTGGTGTAGATATCTCTTTCGCGCAGCCAAGTGAACTGGGTAAGATCTCGTTCGATATGCAGATGCCAGCCGAACTCGCAAGCATACTCCATGACAAAGGATTCTTCGATGCCCAATCTTAAGCACGTCCACAAGCGACGGCCGCGGCTCCACATTCACACGGAATGGATCTTGCCATTCTATCGCTTCGAAATCCGGACTGTCCCTGGTGATCTCAGCTTGGATGATCGACGCCAACGAAAAGCGATTCCGATGGAATTTGTAGAGATCCTTCCGAGTCCAGATGATCTCGCATTCGTTCGAGCGAAGAATGACTACATGGAAAATATGTGCCGACAGTTGTCGCTTATGACTGCAATCCCAAAGAGGTTCTTCGAGAAGCCATCTCACCTAGCATCTTGGGAAACATTCGGCACCAACTAATCTTTATCGCGCATCCAGCGCCCGAAAGAAGGTGAAGCCATTGACAAACAATCAGCACAAAAAGAAACGGGAGAGTTCTACCTCAGCAAAGCTATTCCTTGCCGTAGTCATAAGTGGAACGGTTCTGGCTGCGCAGGAATCGCCATGGCTCTCGCAGAGGAATTCATGGACTCCAACCCTACAATCTTCAGTGCGGATCTACGGCGCTCCGACATTCCTTGGTATCGGAGGCCTATCACAAACGACCAAGGGAAACTCAGCTTCAGCTATTTCGTTTGGTGGATGAAGCTGCAAATCGCTAAACTTGTCATCCCGAGGTAGAGGGAATGTCAATCTTGAGGAGGTGCTCGCGCTCGATCCCGGTGATCCCAGGAAACAACAGCGGATCGAGCGTCTTTTCCCGGTTGATGGTCCCATCCGCATTCTTGAAGTATGGGATGATCGGCTGGAAGCTATCCGGCACTGGACCGTCTCCGTATCCGCCGCGTTGTATGATGTACGCAAAACCGTGAAGCCTGGCCATAAAAACTTCGTCTGTCATCTTCGACTCCTAACTAAATCCACAACGAATGCACAGAGCCCCCACAATGAAGAGCACGAGTATCATTGCGCCTTTGCCGATCATCACGGCTGCAGATCGAATCGATTCTTTGCGCATCGAGTTTACCTCACTCGCGTAAACTTGATCTCCGTGTCTGTCACGTAGTAGCAGTTCCAACCGAGCGCAGCAACGAGCCAAGCCCACCATGGCGTTTTCAGCATCACATAACCTCAGTGATCGTGATCAGTTGACAACCCAGGAAGAAACGATCTTTCCGATTCGCACGCTTCAGATGGTAGAAGTTACTGCTTGGCGTCGGATCTTGGTTGCGGAATACGAACGTGTAATGCAGCCACGGCACGTAGAGCGATATGAAGTATGTTCGCTTTCGTTTTTCGACCATGAAGATCGGCGTCTTAACCAACGGCATGGAAGCACTCCGCGACAGCCCACTCTGGCCTTGGGTCCGTCCCTATGATCCAGTAATCGCCTGGCACGTCTTCAACAAACTTGATATTGATCGGAATGCGAGCGATCGCGAGGTCTTCACCTTCGCAAGCGTCGAACGCTTTTGAGAAATCAGTGAATATCCCGCGGATGCAAACCTCTCCATGCCCGGCCCACTCGAATACTAAAAACATTGTGTCCACACTAGGCCGCCATTCTCCAATCGGGGAACAACTCCATCACCCCGTAGCGCTTCGCGTCCTGAGTGTGATCGTTCTTCTTGATCGGCTCTTCTACTCCGTTCTCGGCCGACTTCTGATTCCACGAGTAGATCGTCACTTCGCGCTTTTCGTTCACGCATTCGCGATGAACGCGCAGGCGCTTCATGCCCATCACAGACGATGTGCGGCGAATGCCGTTTGCAACATCGTTGTTTGCGTCTACGCACCAAATGCCGCGCTTCTCTAGTGCAACCTTGAAGCTAGCCGCGCTCGGATCGATGACCACCCGCGGAGCCTTACTGCCCACGATGCGGGAGTTTTTGATGAACTCGACCAGATCATCCGCATACTCTTCATCGCTCTTCTGTCGCATCTCTTTGACAGAATCCCAGTAGTATTCGCGGTCCATCCAAACTGTCTTGCTGTCGTCGATCAGTTCGAGAAATACCATCGGGTTGGTGGTTCCATAGTCAACCGCGATAATGTGATCAACCCAACCGCCTTGGTTGTAGAGCCCGATCGGCCGCGTCGAATCGTCGTAAAGGAGATCCTCGCTCCACGAGTCCTTGTAGATGGCGCCTTCCGCAACCACCCAGAGACCCAGGATGTAACGCAGGTAGTAAACGCCCTTCTGCGAATTCCGGATTTGCTGTTTTTCGGTCTCCCCGATATTTGGGTTGTCATCCAAGGTGAAGTGGATGACTTCGAGATCGTTCGCGAAATCCTTTCCGTGGATGACTTCGGTGTACAGGTAGTGCTGAGGCGTACCCGGATTGGTCGTTGCATATAGCCTGGCGCCAGCCGGAGACATACGAAGGAAAAGCTGCATCGTAAATGAGCGGGGAAACTCTGTCCACTCATCGCAGATCGCGATTCCGATCGTCATTCCAAGGATCTGTTTGTAGCTCGCCTCATCCTTGGCGCCAATCACAAACCATTGTCTGCCGAACAACCATAGCTCGCCGGTTTGGTGATTGTACGAATAATTTTTCTTGCCGATGACGGCAAAGATATCCAAGAGCATGTTCTTGTAGACATTGCCCTTGGTGCTTCCGCAAATAACGCGCTTGCCCTCGACGTTGTACCGGGACAGAAGCGTGATCAGCTTGGCGTCAACCGCGAACGTCTTGGAGCTACGAACACTGCCTTCGAGCAGCGTGTACTTCTTGTCCTTCGACGGATGCCGCGTGATGAACTTGTGCGCCTTTTTTCCAAAGCGCTTGAAGATCGCGCTCATGGCTTCGGCTCATCCGTCTTCTCGCCAGCCTCTAAGAACTTCCCCTCGATCGTCTGACCTTCGATCTCTTCGCCTTCGACCGGCCCGGCATTGAGCGCAGCGGCGAGAAGCTGCAGTTGTTCGTTGAGCCCGTCTTCGCTCGGCGGTTGTGGGAACCTATCTCGATACTCCGTCCGTTTCGCCTTAATCAAGAACATAAGCAGGGAATCGGAGAACTCGCGAATCCCGCCTACCGGCTTGCCCTTGTAGTACACCGGCCGGAGCGTCCCCTTTGTTGCCCGGCGCCTGGCTTCATCAATCAGCGAATCCGTTCCCTCTTCAACGGCCGAGTCCCACCTGGCTGCGAACTCTGCGTCTTCCTTGCGCCACTCATACACTGTCCGCCGTGCATACTGAGCCCGTTGACAAGCCAACGACACACTATCGCCCACAGCAAGAGAGAGGAAAAACTCGAAATCCTTTTTCTTTGAGCGCTTGGGCCGTTTAGACATTGGCTGGTAACCTTTTCGTCATCAACTGGTTACCGGCAATGCTCTCCGTGAGTCCTGTTGTGCAATCGTGGTTTTTGTGTTGCCGGTCCGGAACAATGATTATTGCGCAGTCTGAAGTTGTGGTTTCCTCAACGCAAGTTTGCGCTCCATGAGATTCGCGAAATGCACCGCGGTTCGGAACCTGCGATCGCGTTGCGCGGCTTGCGGAGTGACGAAAGCGAAGCAATCGGCGTGATTCTCTTCCGCCTTCTCGACCCAAAGGGCCGCCGAGAGCGGCTTCCCTACCAGTCGAGAAGGTAGGCAGAGCGTTTGATGACAACCTCTGCACTTCATGAGTTGTCTGGAATCGCCAGCTTCGAAGACGCTCACTCAATCACCGCTTCGACAATGGGAATTGGAAACGGTTTGAAATGGTCGATCTTCGCGTGGAGCAACTCCACGCGGAAACGGGAGCGCTCGATTACGCCTGCATTCACTAGCATATCGGTGCAAGTGATTGAGCAAGGCGAGTCGGGGGACTTGGAAGGGTCTACTGGCTTTTTGAGGCGGATAATTGCGAATGGCTGGTGAGCTTTGCGAGGGACTTTGATAGCTTCGCCGCTCTCTATCTTTTGCTGCGCTTCCCGCGGAGAGATCCAACGGGAGAGCGTCCTGTCATGCAACTGGAGTTGAACACTAAACCAAGCCAAAATGACTCCGATGTATGAGTTGAGACACGTGTGCTTATAGGCGCTGCTTGCAGAGACCTTATCGCGGTCTGCCCGGCCTGCTTCGTCCCTGAAGGGAAATGGTCCTAGCCGGTTTCAGTCTTGTTGCTTTGACGTGTTCAATATAGCACACGGAAAAATCATTATTGCAATAGGAAATTTGGCAGTAATACACTAAAAGCGGGAAATGTATTACAAGCTTTGACATCTTTTCGCCAGTCTTAACCAGTCCAGGCTAGTGGTCAGAATTGCTCAGACTCCGATAGGGACGAGCGCATCTCATCAATTGCGAGGTGTCCCATGCCACTTGGAAATCTGTTTTGGACGATCTACGTGATCGCTATCCTATTTGGCGTCTGGTCAAACTATGAAACCGGACAGCCGCTTTGGTATCGCCGCGCGGGAGCCTATCTAGTGCTCTGGCTTTTGGTCGGAATACTCGGATGGAGAGTCTTTGGCCACATAATCAACTGACCCCATCGCGGCGAGGGGAAGCCCCTCGCCGAATTTCGCTTGAATTGTATTACGCTTATTTCGCATCCAAAGTCTATGATGGTCGCGAGGTTGATTCAATGATTATCCTGGCAAGTGGGCTGATTGCTGTAATCGGGGGGATTGCCTATCACAAGGCTTCAAATCCAAGGGCTGCCGAGTTGGGGCGCCTGGCCTATCTCGTGGGAACGTGGATCTTTCTCCTGCAACTTCCCGAAAACGCTTTTAAGCTTCTGCAGTGATCAATGGCCAGTTTCGGGTTCTCAACATCCCGATAGCTCGATCTGCGTCCGCCTCCGTCAAGCCGACTTCGAAGGGAGTTTGAATTAGGAAAGGCATCAGGTGAACCATGTCCCGATCGTCATCCAGTATGACAAAGCTTTCAACGTTTCGAGTCAGATCTAAGTATGCTTGGATCTCGATTCCGCGCTGAACGGCATGGTTGTAGCCATGCTTCTGAACATAGCAATACGGCGTGACGGCGATCACATCCCCGGTTACACCCCAAGCTTTCAAAAGGTGCTGCATTTCTCTCAGACCGCCTCCACGCCAGGAAGAGCTAACTACGATCTTGGCGCCGGTCTCGGCCGTGATCCGATTCAATGCTGTAATACAAGGCGGCCAGGCTTTCTCCATCGGAGCCCGGCGCGTTTCGTGCGACTGAATCGGAATGATCGGACCATCAAAATCGAGGAAGATGATTCTCAAGGATGCCTCTCCCTTTCGTTATCTGGCGATGCGGCACTTTTATTTAACGAAATTAGGACAATCGCAGCCATTCTTAACTGGCGGACCAGGTGCTTCGCAGTCATAGCCAATGCAACGAAACTTAGCATTTAGATCAGTTGGACCTTCATTCTTCGAGTCATCGAGACGATGCCAGTCAGATAGATGGCCACATCGTCTGCATCGTGTGCTTGGTATTTCACTCATCTGACTCCTCTTAATTTTCCGCGCCATTTCCTCGGCCATTTGTTGGGCCTGAAATGCCACTTTTTGTAGAACGTCAGGATCGGGAACACGCTTATTCCATGCCGCCACAGTTTCCTCGCCTGTTTGACCTTGACCGTATACAAGCAACAGGCAGTCGCTATTGGAACATTGAATTTCCCAATCGCTTTCGGCATGAGTTGTCGCCCACCTTGCCTCACTGCCGCAAAAAGGACAAGGTTTTAATTTGTTCATTACTCATTCTCCTTTGCGGCACTTTTGGGTGTGGAGGGACGGGCGGCGATGATCCGGTCAAATTCATTTGCCACGCTTCCTCCGCCAAATCTGAATGCGATGGCTTTTTTCTCCGCATCGCTCACGGGAGCCTTCAGCCGCTCAATCATGGCTAGCATATTAGTAATCACAACGTCTAGCTCGGCTTGATGTTTCTCGGCAGCATCCCAACGTCTTTCCATTTCATTGCCGTATTCCTCGGCGTCTTCTAACTTGCGCAGTTCATTTTCAATTCGAAGAATTTCCTGTCGTAGCCTGTTACCCTCTGCCCTCATTACGCCTACGGTTTCGTCGTACTTTCCCTTCAGCGCAGTATTCTCTGCACGTAGCAACTCTGTCCGCTTCTTGTGAAATGCAATGATTGCTTTTAACACAGCAGGAGAGCAATCTTTGAGGTTTGGATCATTCTGCGCTACGTCCCGCTCAGCCTCCAGAGCGGCGATGCGCTCGAACAAAACGTCGAACGATTCCGAGATCGGTGCCTTTGTGCTATCAGTCGCTTCAGTCATCTTCTTCCTCCGTGAGAACCATAATCCAAGGAGCGGGTTCGACTTTACGTGCAGGTTTCTTCGTCATGACAATCCCGCCGCGTAGCTCGTTTTCTATCTTGTTATCAGCCTGAGACTCTATACAGTTGGCGCAAACAATGACAGAGCGTTGCCATACATCCCAAAGCTTTGTGTCGTTGCTCACCCCTCTACCTCCTTCAGCAATTGGTCTGCGCGTCGGCATAATTCACAGCGCCCGTCGTCGATTTCCTCGATTCGAGGCAGATGGTCACCGACATTTATGCCATAAGTTTGCAGATTGCAATCTAACTTCACGTCGTGTTGGTGCCTATACGCCTTCACCACTTCTAGCAGCGCGGCAATAGTCAATCGGTGCTCGCCAGTGCATATTCCCTCTCCGCACTGTTCGCATCTCTCTACCCCGCCAGCACCCTTGATTTGATCGGTCATTGTCAATCCTCAATACCCTTATCTGCTTCATCAAACTCATGGTAGTTCTCTAACAACTCCTCGCCGATTTCGATATCCCGAATTGCCACATCAATATCTGGATCGGCAAAAGTCTTCAAGTTCGGCGTATCAGAATGATTCAAGAAACGGGCATCATCTGCAGAGACTACATATCCACCTCCCCAAAGCGCGGAGTAGTGCCGTAGAGTAGACCGTGCGGGTTCTGGAAGAGCATCAACAAATTCCACTGAAACTCGATGGTCGAAACCCTCTAGGTATTCCCAAACTCTCGTACCCTTCGGAATAAACTCGGCGGCGAAAATCCCAAGACCGTGAACCGCACTCTTTTCCAGCGTTGTTCTTACCAGAAGCATTGGGCCTCTCAATTCCAGTCAAAGATGCACAGGTTGTGTAGCTGGCTCACCCATGATTATTAGATTTTCCAAGGCCCTCGCATCCTGCTCGATTTGTCGCAAGTGTCCGAGCGAATTCGGCAATCCGTCTCGTTCCATATGCTGAATATGCTTCAGGATGCAGTGGATGCCGATCTTGCATTCTTCTTCTTCCTCAATAGTCATCTAGCCTCCTGTTCCTGAATGATCCTAAAGATCCTGCTAGCCTTGTCAGCCGTCATCGTTCCGGTTATTGTGATCTTGCATTGATCGTTGGGATCAGCCACAAACCGCTTGTCCATCTCCCATTTGAAGAGGCTGAGGTTCTGCTCTTTAGCTTTCTCAATCTGCTTCTCGGTATAGCCACGCACTTTCAATTTGCCTCCAAACACAGCAAAGCCCCGGCATTGCACCGGGGCTCAACTGCTACGCATCAGGGTTTTCCAACCAACCGAAAGGAGATCGATTCAGAGCCCAGTCTAGCATTGTCTTTCCTCTTGTCAACTGGAAATGTATTGTGGAAATTCAACGAGGAAGAGCATAAGAGTCTGAGGATTCAAACTTGATCATGCCCTTCGGCCAGGGAGACAACTCGTAAGCGAGTCTGTCTGCCAGGTATCGTTCAGCATGAAGCAAAATACATGAAGCTTGGCGATGTCCCTGCTCAAACAGCGCTAACGACTCTCCGTTTAGGCAGAGTCTCGCCGCGAGATCCGCGGAACGGAAATAAAGCCTTTGGCCTTTCTCATCGAGAGATTCCAAGCTTGGACCGCGATACCATTGTTTCCGCTTGAGAGCCGCCAAACTATCGATCAACCCATCCGCGCTCATGTTTCGTACCCCATTTTGTATTGCAAATTGCAGGACACTGCCCTTGCATGATCGGCCAACGTACTGCAGATGTAAGTACAAAGTGCAACGGCGCCCAGGTATGCCCCAGGCGCCGTTGATTTCGAACCTAAGCTACCTGTGCGAAGGTTCCACCCGTCACGTCGTCCACAATGCCCTCTTCGGTCACTGTGCCAGTTACGTGAGCTACCACGCCATCGAGATTGGTGTACGACCAATCAACCGTGATCGCCTCCCCGCCAGCGCCGATGACGGCGCCTGCCGTGAGGTTCAACACAAACGTTGCGCCTGTTGGATCGTCGGTGAGATCGATCGATGCCGGAGCGTTGACGCTGTCAGAGGTTGAGATAGCGGCCTTGCTGCCATCGAGAGCGAAGGGCGCCCCACTAAACGTGGGAGTGACTTGGAACTTGGGCGATTGACCCGGCTGAATAGGAATCATGGTGGGATCTCCAATCTGGGTCATAACGCCGCCCAGAACGCGGTAGGGAAAAGCTGTGTTGCGGCGAATATCACGGAGCAATCGAATCTTAACTTCGTTCTGTTCTTCGATGCGCTCCAACATCTCAAAAAGCTTTGCCGCCAGAATATCGTGCATAAATTGCCCTCCACAGGAGACCGCGACCATGCCTGATAAACAAGCGGAAACTACAGGGAACAAGTCTGAACCGAATCATAACCCAGAAGTGCAAAGCTTGTATTACGATTTTCAACTATCGCTCTGCAAAACTCCTGGCCCTCGACTGACCAACCCGCAACGTGCTTGTTTCTCGCCTTGAAACCCGATCATTTGGTCCGTAACTTCGAGGCCGAGAGCCTCCAAGATCGCTTCCGGAACAAAATACCGAACGTAATATCTGCGAATCCACGCTACAACAACAGGACTCTCGATCGCATTCTCTTCCGATATTCCAGCCCCCGTAATCAGTTTTTCAAACGTTGATGGCTCGCTCGGCGGAGCCTTGACCCGTCCATGGAATATGTCGATCTTGTGTTGATGCCAGCCCCGCGGCTTTCTTTTGCTCAAATTCGCGCTCCCCAAGACAATTAAATGTTCCACGTAGTGTTCCACGTCATATACTGCTTCTTATGCGATCCAATTCTTGTCTCTGTGGCGATGAAGTCAGGCCCGGTCAGAGAGATTGTAAAGAGTGCCATGCTACCTATGCTCGGATATGGAGATCTAAAAACTCTCTCACTTCCGAGCAAAGAAAAAAAGCAAATTGCCGCGCCTATCTTCATGTCTATGTCAAACGCGGCATAATCAAAAAAGGCCCTTGCATATTCTGCAGAAGCACTGAAAATATCGAGGCGCATCACGAAGATTATTCAAAACCTCTGGAAGTCCATTGGATGTGCAGGTCTCATCACGTAATGTTCACGCAGGGATTCATCTCTCTCAAAGACGCCCCTCACATCCAAACATTTGAAGCTTATTGCTGATCCCATTCTAGCCATAGATCGTCAACCGTGATCTCGATTCCTCCGGCAAGCAAAGTCTGGGTAATCTGAAATTGAACGACGGCGCCC
>Ga0210389_10000362_pt1 | contig 43811 bp, 35 predicted proteins | sample IncBWH28OmetaG_FD_160127 | JGI IMG/M metagenome (GOLD analysis project Ga0210389, IMG submission 160127) | Forest soil microbial communities from Barre Woods Harvard Forest LTER site, Petersham, Massachusetts, United States - Inc-BW-H-28-O ... | reverse complement strand
CATCGCGACCGTTAACCACCATCTCCCACAAGGCCTCCGGCGAATCCACCCCACCCGGATACCGGCACGCCATCCCCACTACCGCAACCGGCTCCGTAGCGAGGGCGAGATACTCGCGGTTCTCTCGCTTCAACCGCTCGTTTTCCTTGAGAGATTTGCGCAGGGCTTTGACGAGCTCGTCTTGCGTGCTGTTCATACGACCCCGGCTTTCGTATTGCTCAAACGAACGGATGACCGGCGCATGACAGCCATGGCGATATCGTCGCAACGGCCGCTAATGGCGCGAGAATGCAGGATATCGGCAGCTGCGTATGGGTTATCAGCCCCGGCCACCACGGATTGTGCCTTTTCGTGAACCCCCGACCAAACTCTTGTCGTCGCATCGCCATCATTCTCGGGGCGATGCCCTACGGCACGAACGGAGGTCCACAGGCGCGCGTCACCATCAGTGCCAGCGCAGCAACACGAGCTCCGAACAGAATCCGGGACCCATCGCGAGCATCAGCCCCGGGCTTTTGCTCGGCGGCGGTTTGGCGATGGTGTCACGAAGCACATGCAACACCGAGGCCGACGAGAGGTTGCCGATCTCGCCGAGCGAGCGCCACGTCAGCTCCAGCGCCTCCGGTGGCAGGTCGAGGCTGGCATTGATCGCTTCGATGACCTTGGGACCGCCGGGGTGGCTGACCCAGGCGCCGATGTCGGTGGTGCTCAGGCCGTGCGCGCCCAGAAAGGTGGTGACGTCGTCGGCGATGTATTGCTCGACCACGGCGGCCACGTCCTTCGACAGCACCAGCTCGAACCCGGTGGCGCCGACGTCATAACCCATCGTGCGCAGCGAGTCCGGGTAGAGATGGCTGCGGGAATCGATGATGTCCGGCCCGCCGGCACCGACCAGTTCCGCGCGCCGCTCGCCGACTGCCACCACCGCGGCTGCTCCGTCAGCAAACAGCGCGCTGCCGACCAGGCCCGCCAGGGAAGGCTTATATCCCGGATAGGTCATCGAGCAAAGCTCGACTGAGACCAGCGCCGCGACGCCGTCCGGCGCACCGCGTAGGTAGTCGTGCAGCCGGGCCACCCCCGCGGCCCCGGCCACGCAGCCCAGACCGAACAGCGGCACTCGCCGCACGTCGTCGCGCAGCCCGAGCCGCCCGGCGATCCGGGCATCCAGTGACGGCACCGCCAGACCCGTGACCGTCGTCGTGATCACCACATCGAGGTCCTGCGGTTGCAGACCCGCCTCGTCAAGCGCGCCGAGCAACGCCTCACAGCCAAGATCCACAGCTTTTTCGATGAAAATCCGGTTTGCTGCGCCGAAGTCGGTCAGCGTCGCATACCTCTCCAGCGGCAGAGCGAGGTGGCGGCTATTGACCTTGGCGCTGGCATGCAGCTGCCGAACTATGTCTTCGTAACCCTCGAATTCCGGAATGCTGAGGAACATCTCGGTGAGATCGCGTTGGGAATAGCGATATGGGGGCAACGCACCGAACACACCTGCGATGACGCTCATTGGTCCCACCCCTTGGTGACGAAGATCTAGGCCGAAAGGTTCAACCCGTTCGCCTAGTGGTCGAAGTTTAGTCCGCCGACGACTGCCCGGCAAAGTCCGCCGGTCATCCCCCCGGGTGCCGGAGCAGCCTGGCCCTTAGCTCCTCCGAGCTTGTCTGGACCGCATCCAGTTGGTCGGCGACCCGGCGTGGCGCCGTACCGCCTCGAGCGTCACGCGACGACACCGAGCCCTCGATCGTCAGGACGTCGCGCACCTCTGGCGTCAGCTCGGTGCTGATGGCAGCCAGCTCGTCGTCGGTCAGCTCCTCCAGCCCGACGCCGCGCTCCTCGGCGGCACGCACCGCAGCACCGGCGGCCTCGTGTGCGGAGCGAAACGGGACGCCTTGACGGACGAGCCATTCAGCGATATCGGTGGCCAGCGTGTAGCCGGCCGAGGCCAGCGCCGCCATCCGCTCGACGTTGAACGTCAAGCTGGCCACCAGCCCCGCCATCGCCGGCAACAGCAGCTCCAGCTGGGCCACCGAGTCGAATACCGGCTCCTTGTCCTCCTGCAGGTCGCGGTTGTAGGCCAGCGGCTGAGCCTTCAACGTCGCCAGCAGCCCCGCCAGGTTGCCGATCAACCGCCCGGACTTACCGCGGGCCAGCTCAGCGATGTCCGGATTCTTCTTTTGCGGCATGATCGAGCTGCCCGTGGACCACGAATCGTGCAAGGTGACGTAGCCGAACTCGGTCGAACTCCAGATGATGATGTCCTCGGCGAGCCGCGACAGGTCGACGGCGATCATGGCGAACACGAACGCCGCCTCGGCGGCAAAATCCCTGGCGGCGGTCGCGTCGACGGAATTGTCGGCAGCGGCCGTGAAACCCAGATCGGCGGCGATCGCGTCCGGATCCAGGCCCAACGACGAGCCGGCCAGTGCACCGGCGCCGTACGGGGACACCGCGACGCGCTCGTCGAAGTCGACGATTCGGTCCACGTCGCGCAGCAGCGGATGGGCGTGCGCCAGCAAATGGTGTGCCAGCAGGATCGGCTGGGCGGACTGCAGATGGGTCTTACCAGACATGATGGCCGTCGGGTGCGCGGCGGCCTGGGCGGCCAGCGCGCCGACCAAGTCGAGCACACCGCTGGCGACCCGTCGCACCGCGTCCCGCAGCCACATCCGGAACAGCGTGGCCACCTGGTCGTTGCGCGACCGCCCGGCTCTTAAGCGGCCGCCGAGGTCGGGCCCGACGCGGTCGATCAGTCCGCGCTCCACCGCGGCGTGCACATCCTCGTCGGTGACCAGCGGGCCGAAGCTGCCGTCCGCAACGTCTTCGCCGAGGCTGTCAAGCCCGGCCAGCAGCCCGTCGCGTTGCTCTTCGGTGAGCAGCCCGGCCCGGAACAGAACGATGGTGTGGGCCCGCGACGCGGTGATGTCATACGGGGCCAGCACCCAGTCGAAGTGGGTGGAGCGGCTCAGCGCGGCCAGCGCGTCGGACGGGCCCTCGGCGAACCGCCCGCCCCACAACGACCCCTCGTTGGTGCTCACCCCTCGCTGGCCAGGTCCCGGCGGGCGGCGAGTTTGGACGACAACCCGTGCACGTAGACGAAGCCCTTGGACATGGACTGGTCGAAACTGTCGCCCTCGTCGTAGGTGGCCAGGTTGAAGTCGTAGAGCGACTCCGCGCTGCGCCGGCCGTTCACCGCAATGTGGCCGCCGTGCAACACCATTCGCACCTCACCGGAAACATGCTCTTGAGTCTTGGCGACAAAACTCTCCAGTGCGGCCTTCAGGGGCGAGTACCACAGCCCGTCGTACACCAGCTCGGCCCAGCGCTGGTCGGTCTGGCGTTTGAACCGGCCCAGCTCGCGCTCCAGCGTGACGTGTTCGAGTTCGGTGTGCGCGGTGATCAACACCATCGCCCCCGGCGCCTCGTAGATCTCGCGGCTCTTGATGCCCACCAGCCGGTCCTCGACCACATCGAGGCGCCCGACCCCCTGCGCGCCGGCCCGGCGGTTGAGCTCCTCGATGGCCTGCAGCATCGACACCGGGTTGCCGTCAATGGACACCGGCACCCCACGCTCGAACCCGACGATCACCTCATCGGGAGTGTTCCAGTTCAGCGTGGGGTCTTCGGTGTAGGAGTAGACGTCCTTGGTGGGCGCGTTCCACAGGTGCTCGAGGAAGCCGGTTTCCACCGCTCGGCCCCACACGTTCTGATCGATGGAGAACGGCGAGCGTTTGGTGACACCGATCGGGATGGCGTTCTCCTCGGCGAACGCGATCGCCTTCTCCCGCGTCCAGGCATAGTCGCGCACCGGCGCCAGCACCTCGAGATCCGGCGCCAGCGAGGCGAAGCCGACCTCGAACCGGACCTGGTCGTTGCCCTTGCCGGTGCAGCCGTGCGCGACGATGCCGCCACCGTGCTCACGAGCGGCCGCGACCAGATGCTTGACGATCAGCGGCCGGCTGATCGCGGACACCAGCGGGTAGCGGTCCATGTACAGCGCGTTGTTCATGACGGTGGGCAGGCAGTAGCCCTCGGCGAACTCATCGCGGGCATCGACGACGACAGCCTCGACCGCGCCGCAGTCCAGAGCCCGCTGGCGCACCACGTCCATGTCCTCGCCGCCCTGGCCGAGATCAATCGCCACCGCCACGACCCCACGGCCGGTCTCCTTGCCTATCCAGCTGATCGCCACCGAGGTGTCCAGACCGCCGGAATACGCCAGGATGACGCGTTCTGACATTGGCCAATCTCCTTACTGAATGTTCTCGAACATCCTGGCGAGTTCGGCGCCCGTCATCGGCTCGCGGGCAACCACAAGGATGGTGTCATCACCGGCGACAGTCCCAACAACTTGGGGCAGGGCGGCGCGGTCGATGGCGCTGGCCAGGTAGTGCGCCGCGCCCGGCGGAGTGCGCAGCACTGCGAGGTTGCCGCTCGCGTCGGTCGACACCAGCAACTCACTGAGCAGTCGCGACATCCGGTCGGTCCCGCCAGCAACCCCGCGGACGGGGCTGCCGTCCTCGGGCACGATGTAAACGCCGGTACCACCGTCCGCGCCGCGCAGCTTCACCGCGCCGAGCTCTTCCAGATCCCGGGACAACGTGGCCTGGGTGACCTCGATGCCTTCATGGGCCAGCAGTGCGGCCAGCTCACTTTGGCTGCGTACCTCTGACGACGACAGGATGGCCACGATGCGCGCCTGTCGGCCGGCGCGAGTGGTGCTGACTTCCGGCGCCGCCTTCGAACCGCTGCGGGTCATCGCGACCGCTCCAGCAACCACACCAGCAGCGCCTTCTGCGCGTGCAGCCGGTTTTCCGCCTCGTCCCAGACCGCGCTGGCCGGCCCGTCCATCACCTCGTCGGTGATCTCGTCCCCGCGATGGGCTGGAAGGCAATGCAGCACAATGGCTTCCGGGTCCGCCAGCCCCACAAGTCGCGCGTTGACCTGGAAGGGCCGAAACGGCTTCACCCGGTCCAGCCCGTCGTCCTCCTGCCCCATGGAAGTCCACGTGTCGGTGACCAGCACGTCGGCGTCGACGGCTGCCTTGTCGGCATCGGCTGTCACGGTCACCGAGGCGCCGGTGGCCGCCGCGCGCTGCTCGGCCGCGGCCACCACTGACGGGTCGGGCGCGAAGCCTTCGGGAGCGGCGATGGTGACGTGCAGGCCGGCGGTGGCCCCGCCCAGCAGCAGCGAATGAGCCATGTTGTTGGCGCCGTCACCGAAGTAGGACAGCCGCAAGCCTGGTAGTGACCCCTTGCGTTCGGCGATGGTCTGCAGATCGGCCAGCACCTGGCACGGATGGAACTCATCGGAAAGTGCATTGACCACCGGCACCGTGGCGGTCGAAGCCATGGCATTCAGCCGGTCTTGGCCGAAGGTCCGCCAGACGATGGCATCGACATAGCGGGACAACACTTTTGCGGTGTCCTGCAGCGTCTCGTCGCGGCCCAGCTGGGTGTTGCGGCCGTCGACGACGACGGCGTGCCCGCCCAGCTGGGCGATGCCCACCTCGAACGAGAACCGGGTGCGAGTGGAGTTCTTGTCGAAGATGACCGCGACGCCGCGCGGCCCGTCGAGGGGACGACGACTGAACGGGTCCTTCTTCAGTTCGGCGGCCAGCTGCAGGACGTCCGCCTGTTCGGTTGGCGACAGATCGTCGTCGCGGAGAAAGTGCTTAGCCATGTCGGGCCCCGGCGGCGTCCAGGATGCCGGGCAGGGCGGCGATGAAGCTGTCGACCTGTGCTTCGGTGATGATCAGCGGCGGCGCCAACCGGATGACATCGGGTGCGGCGGCGTTGACCAGGAATCCGGCGTCGCGCGCGGCCGCCTCGGTGTCCTTGGCACGGGGCGCGGTCAGCACCATGCCCCACAGCAGTCCGCGGCCACGTACATGGTCGATCAGTGGGTGGCCGAGCGACTCGATGCCGTGACGCACCGACTTGCCCAGCACCTCGGCGTGCCTCACCAGGTCCTCCTCCGCCAGCACCCGCAATACCGCCAGCGCCGCCGCGGCGCACACCGGGTTGCCGCCGAACGTGCTGCCGTGCAAACCGGGCGTCAGCAGCTCCGCGGCCGGCCCGACGGCCAGGCACGCCCCGATCGGCATTCCGCCGCCGAGCCCCTTGGCCAGGGTCACCACATCCGGGGTGATGCCGTCGTGCTGGTGGGCGAAAAAGGCGCCGGTGCGGCCCATCCCGGTCTGCACCTCGTCGAGCACCAGCAACGCGCCGTGCCGCGCCGTGATATCCCGGGCGGCCGCAAGGTAGCCCGCGGGCGGGACGACGACACCGCTCTCCCCCATGATCGGTTCCAGGAATACCGCGGCGGTGTCGCCGTCCACCGCGGCGGCCAGGGCGTCGACCTGGCCGTAGGGCACATGCGCGACGTGGCCCGGCAGCGGCTCGAACGGCGCCTGCTTGGCCGGTTGACCGGTCAGCGCCAGCGAGCCCATCGTTCGGCCGTGGAAAGCTTCCTGTGCGGCAACAAGTTTGGTGCGGCCGGTCAGACGCGACAGCTTGAAAGCCAGCTCGTTGGCTTCGGTGCCGGAGTTAGAGAAAAATACCCGCGTTTGCGCGTCGGCACCCAGCAGAGCGACGAGTTCTTCGGCGAGTGCCAGACCGGGTTCGGTTGCATAGAAATTGGACGTGTGGCCCAGCGTCGCGATCTGGTGAGTGACGGCCGCGATGACGGCCGGGTGGCGATGGCCCAGAACATTGACCGCGATGCCGCCCAGCAAGTCCAGGTAGGTGTTGCCGTCCACGTCGGTGACCACGGCGCCGTCACCGCTGGCCAGAGCCACCGGTGGGGTGCCGTAGTTGTTCATCATCACGGATTCCCACCTGGCCCGCATCGTCGCCGTATTGGACCCAACGTGTGTCATGCGCTCACCACCTTGGTGCCGGTGCCCTCCTCGGTGAACAGCTCCACCAGCACGCAGTGTTTGACCCGGCCGTCGATAACATGCGCGCTGGGCACGCCCCCCGTGACCGCCCGCAGACACGCTTCGACCTTGGGGATCATGCCCGCCTCCAGCGTGGGTAGTAGTTGCGCCAGTGTGGCAGTGTCGATTTCGCTGACCAATGAGTCCCGGTCCGGCCAGCTGGTGTACAGGCCTTCGACATCGGTGAGCATCAACAGCTTTTCGGCTCCCAAAGCTTCGGCCAGCGCCGCCGCGGCGGTGTCGGCGTTGATGTTGTGCACCACACCGTCGGCATCGGGCGCGAGCGTCGAGACCACCGGGATGCGGCGCGCCGCAATCAGATCGAGCACCGCCGCGGTGTTGACCCGGTCGACGTCGCCGACCAGGCCGATGTCGGTGGCAACGCCGTCGACGGTGACGCTGCGCCGCACGGCGGTGAAAAGCTGCGCATCCTCACCGGTGATGCCCACGGCATAGGGCCCGTGCGCGTTGATCAGGTTGACCAGTTCGCGGCCCACCTGCCCGAACAACACCATCCGCGCGACGTCGAGCACTTCGGGTGTGGTGACCCGGAAGCCGCCCTTGAAGTCACCTTCGACGCCGAGCCGGCGCAGCATGGCGGTGATCTGTGGTCCGCCGCCGTGCACGACGACGGGATGAATTCCGCAGTTACGCAGGAAAGCCATGTCGGCGGCGAAGGCGACGCGCAGCGCGTCGTCGGTCATGGCGTTGCCGCCATATTTGACCACCACGATCTTGCCGTGCAGCTGCTTGAGCCAGGGCAGGGCTTCGGCCAGCACCTGCGCCTTGACCTGCGTGGACAATGTTTCCAGCGTCATGACACGGTCATGAGCTGTAGGCCGAATTCTCTTCGACGTAGCCGTGCGACAGGTCGGTGGTCCGGATGGTCGCCCGGCCGTCGCCGACGCCCAGGTCGACGGCGACGTCGATGTCAGCAGCCGAAAGGTCCACCTCACGTGCACCCGGCGTCCCAACACCGGCGATGTACACAGCAGAACCGTTGAACGAGACCGTGATTCGGTCAGGATCCAGGGTAGTGACCGGCGCTAGGCCGACGGCCGCGACCACCCGGCCCCAGTTGGCGTCCGACCCGAACATCGCGGTCTTGACGAGGCTGTCGCGGGCGATCGCCCGGGCGGCGGCCACCGCGTCGTCCTCGGAAGCGGCCCCGGTGACGGTCACGGTGACGCGCTTGGTCACGCCCTCGGCGTCAGCTTGTAGCTGCGCGCACAGGTCGTCGCAGACCCGCAGCACGGCGTCGTCGAGATCGGCCTGAGGCGGGGCGATCCCGCTGGCACCCGATGCCAGCAGCAGCACGGTGTCGTTGGTGGAACAGCAGCCGTCGACGTCGAGCCGCTCGAAGGTGCGGACAGCGGCGCGGCGCAGTGCCTGGTCGAGTGCCGCCGGGTCGGCGACCGCGTCGGTGGTGAGCACACACAGCATGGTGGCCAGCGACGGCGCCATCATGCCCGCGCCCTTGGCCATCCCGCCGACCGTCCAGTTGTTGCGATGATGCAGCGCAACCTGTTTGGGCACGGTGTCGGTGGTCATGATGGCGTGGGCGGCGTCTTCGCCGCCGCTCAGGCCACCGGCCATCTCGTGCACGACCTCGCGCACACCGGCCAGCACCTTGTCCATCGGCAGCCGGTCGCCGATCAGGCCGGTGGAGCAGACGGCGACCTCGATGGCCCCGGTCTCGGTGCCCCAGTCCGACAACGCGGCGGCGACCGCTTCCGCGGTGGCGTGGGTGTCCTGGAAGCCCGGCGGTCCGGTGCACGCGTTGGCGCCGCCTGAGTTGAGGATCACCGCGCGCAGCTGACCGGTGGTCAGCACCTGCTGGCTCCACAGCACCGGCGCGGCCTTGACCCTGTTGCGGGTGAACACTCCCGCGGCGGCGTGGTCGGGTCCTTCGTTGAAGACCAAGGCAAGGTCGCGGGCGCCCGACGCTTTGATCCCGGCCGCGATGCCGGCGGCCCGGAAGCCCGCCGGCGCGGTGACGCCCTGTGCGCGGAGCAGCCTTGTCTCGTCGGCAATTTCAGTCACGGCGCCAACCCGACCACCGAAAGGCCCTCGGTTTCCGGCCAGCCCAACGCCAGGTTCATGGACTGCACCGCGGCACCGCCCGTGCCCTTGACCAGGTTGTCGATCGCCGCGATCGCGACGAACGTCTCGGCGGCCTCGTCCACCGCGACGGCGATGTGCGCCGCGTTGCTGCCGATCACCGCGCCGGTACGGGGCAGCTGCCCCTCGGGCATCAGGTAGATGAAAGGCTCGGCATCATAAGCTTTTTCGTATGCTGCCCGCAGCTGCGACAGCGGCGACCGGGTGCGCGCGGTGCAGGTGGCCAAGATACCGCGGGAGGTCGGGATAAGCACCGGGGTAAACGACACGGCGACATCGCGTTCGGTGACGCTCCGCAGCCCCTGCGCGATCTCGGGGGTGTGCCGGTGGGTACCGGCGATGTTGTAGGCCCGCGCGGATCCGATGACCTCGGAGCCGAGCAGCTCGGTCTTGGCCGCGCGACCGGCTCCCGAGGTGCCGCTGACGGCGACCACCGTGACGGCGGGCTCGACGAGATCTTCCGCTACCGCGGGCAGCAGCGCCAGCAGTGCCGCGGTCGGGTAGCAACCGGGAACCGCGATGCGGCGCGCCCCTTTCAATTGCTCACGGGCGCCAGGTAATTCCGGCAGACCGTAGGGCCAGCTGCCGGCGTGCGGGGATCCGTAGAAGTGTTCCCAGGCGGCGGCGTCGGTGAGCCGGAAGTCCGCGCCGCAGTCGATGATCAGGGTTTCCGGGCTGAGTTGTTCGGCCAGCGCAGCCGAATGTCCGTGCGGCAGGGCCAGGAAGACCACGTCATGGCCGGTCAGCGCGGCCAGCTCGGTGGGTTCGAGCGTTCGCTGAGCCAGCGGCGTCAGGTGCGGATGGTGCTCCGCGAGCGTGCTCCCGGCGCTGGCCGCGGCGGTCAGCGCACCGATGATCAGCCGGCCGTCCGAATATGCCGGGTGGCCGAGCAGCAGCCTGAGGATCTCGCCGCCCGCGTAGCCGCTGGCACCGGCAACCGCCACCATTATCACGTCGGCCATTCGGTCGATTCTGCATGGTTATGCAGCAGTTTGCAAATACATGCTAGCCAGGGTGGGCCGGCCTAGAACCCCAGCGCTGCGGCAGCAGCATCCGCAGCCATCTTCACGTCACCAACACCCTGAACAAACTCAGCATCGGCGCTCTGCAGCGCTGCTAACCCAGGAGCAGCAGCCTGCTCGGCCAACATCACGTCACTAACGCCCTGAGCAAACTCGGTGCTGGCGCTCTGCAGCGCAGTGATCCCGGCAACAGCATCCTGCCCGGCCAGCGCCAGGTCATGAACACCTCGAACCAGCTCGACAGCGGCGGTCCCCAGCAGACCGAGTCCACTCAAGGCGCTCGGGACAGCGAGCGCGATGGTGGCAGGATTCAAGAGCTCAGCAACGGCGCTCCCCAGCAGACCAAGTCCAGAGGCGGCGCTCCCTCCGGCCATGACAATGTCATCAACACCTTGAACGAGCTCAGCGGCGGACTTCTCCAAGTCAGTAAGCCCAGTAAGAGCATCGGTCCCGGCCGCCACAAAGGCCTCGCCAGCGTGAACGAGGTCGACGACGGCGGGTTGCAGCTCAGCAATTCCGGAAAGAGCGGTCCGCCCAGCCAGTATCAGCTCACTTTCACCCTTAGCCAGCTCAGGCTCGGCGGCCTGCAGCGCGGCGGCAAGTCGCCCGGGGGTGAGGGTCGACGGGTGCCCTAATAGTCCTTGGACAGGCGCATGAACCGCGTTCAGCAAATTGTTCTCAGCGTTGGCAACTTCGGTGCGGATATACGCTCCCGAGCCAGCGTTCATCAAGTCGACAAACTCGTCATGAAACGCGGTCGCTTGGGCGCTGAGAGCTTGATACTGCCGGCCGTAGGCGCCGAACACGGATGCGATCGCGGTCGATACCTCGTCCTCGGCAGCGGCCAGCACTTCGGTCGTGGGCGCCGCGGCGGCCGCGGAAGACGCGCTCAGCGCCGAGCGAACACCCGCCAAATCTTGAGCCGCAGATTCAATCTGGTCCGGCGTCACACTCAGAAAGGACATTTCGAGTTCCCTTGCCTCACGACGGCGGCCCTAGTGCTTCAGCGAAGAACGCGGGCACGTAGTTCACCACGGCGAAAACGACACCGCCGATGGGCGGGCCGCTGACTGTGACGGTGTTTATCAGCGGGAGACCAGGCACCGTCACCGAAGCCGAAAGGGGCTCGACAGGAGCGAGAAGTCCGCCAAAGGGAATCTCGGCCGTCGCCGAGAGTCCCGGCAACGGCAGGTCCAGCGATACGGTGAATTGGCCATTGATGAAGCCGTTGGCGATGTCGGCGGGTGCAGCGACGAGTGCAGCCATCACCGCTTGCGAGTTCCCGGCTTGCATGGCGGCGGCAATTGCTGAAGCGCTATGCACGGCCGCGACGGCTCCGTTGACGGGCGCACCTAAGGCATCAAGGAGCAGCGTCTCCTGCAGCCCAAGCCCAATCCCGATCGATATGTTGGGCGGGGTCAGAGATACTCCGGAGAGATACACCGGGGTGGTAAGCGCCTGGGTAACGGTCGCCAAGCCCTGCGCCAAGTCCACGGGGATGCTCAGGATAGGCAGCAGGTTTCCACTCTGGAGCGACGTAATGATCAGTTCGGGGTAGCCGGTGATCGCGTGGATTACGACAGGCACGGTGACGTTCGCGAAGGTATTGCCGATGCCTTCCAGGCTGGCCACCGTATCCGCAATGAGGTTTTGATAGGCGGGGGGTAGGCCGGTAATGGTGGGTATGGCGGCAGCGCGCATGACCCCGGACACAATGGCGCCGCCGGTGACGGTGGACCCGGCGGCGCCGCCGCTGCCAGGACCGATCAACGGGTGCCCCAGCAATGCCTGGCTGGGCGCATTCACCGCGTTGACCAGACTCTGCTGGGCGTTGGCGACCTCGGTGCTGACGTAGGAGCCCGCGCCGGCGTTCAACGTGTTCACGAACTGGCTGTGAAACGTCGCCGCTTGGGCGCTGAGGGCTTGATATTGCCGGGCGTGCGTACCGAACAGCGCCGTGATGGCCACTGACACCTCATCAGCGCCCGGGGCGATTACCCCGGTCGTGGCGGCGGCCGCCGCCGCATTGGCCGAGCTCAGCTCCGAGCCAATGCCCTCCAAGTCGGCAGCCGCCTGGCCGACGAATTCCGGCGCGACGGTCACAAAAGACATAGCCGATCTCCCAACGACCATGGCGGCCATCACCGGGTGAATTGGTGCGCAATAACTCTGTAGATTAATTCGCCACAGTCGGCTCTGCGTTACTTCGGCGTTTCAGCGGTTCAGCGCTTCAGGTTCGAAGCACCGCGCCCGCCCGCTCCGCAGCGCACCGTACGGCGGCATCGCGGGCCGCGCTGGCGTCGTCTTCGGTCAGCGTGCGATCCGGCGCGCGGAACCGTAACGCGAATGTCAGCGACTTGCGATCCTCGCCGATCTGGGGACCGGTGAAGACGTCGAACAACTGGATGTCCTCGAGTAATTCGCCGGCGCCCTCGCGAACGGCATCCTCCACCGCCTGGGCGGGCACATCCGAGGACACCACCAGGCTGACGTCCTGGAACACGGCGGGGAACGGCGACACCCTCGGCGCCGGCAGTGCCTCGACAGAGGGAAGCGCGTCGAGGTTCAGCTCGATCGCGCAGGTGCCCTTCGGTAGGCCCGAGCGCTCGACCACGCCAGGATGCAACTGCCCCGCATGCCCGACGGGAGTCTCCCCGACGAGCACCTCGGCGCATCGACCCGGATGCCACGGCAGGTATTGGGCCGCCCGCAGATTCACGTCGACCCCGCTGGCCCGCGCGATGATCCGCACCGCCTCGAAAGCGTCGGCGGCTTCGGCTCGGCGGCCGGGACCCCATGGGCCTCGCGGTTCACGCAACCCGGCCAACACCGCGGCGACGTGCTGCGGTTGCCGGGGCAAGGACGCGTCCAGCATGGCGATCTCGGCATCGGTCGGTCGGCGGTCGACAGGGATGAGCCCGACACCGCAAGTCTGCTCGGTCGGCCGCACCACCTGCGCGAGGGCATACAAGGCGACGTCGACGAGACCTCGAGATACGTTGCGCCCCAAGGCTTCCAGCAGAGCAGGCAACAGCGTGGTGGCCAGTTGCGGACGATCGGCCTCCAAGGGGTTGAGCACCTGCGTCGTCGCGCGTCGCGGGTCAGCGGCCGGCAGTCCCCAGAGGTCGAACACGCCGGCCGGCAGAAATGGTGTCGGCAGGATCTCGACATAGCCGGACTGCGCCAACGCCTTGCCGATCGCACGGCGACGCTTTTGCGCCGGGGTGAGTCCCGTGCCCGCGGGCGCCAGCGGCAGTACCGACGGGACGACCTCCAGCCCCTCCAGCCGCAGCACCTCCTCGACAAGGTCGGCGGGCTGCAGTAGATCGGGCCGCCAACTCGGCGGCGTGACCATCAGGATGCCGTCATTCTCGGCCACCGCCGCGCCGATTTGGGTCAGCCGCCGCACGGTTGTGCCCGGCGCGTACGCCACCCCTGCGACGCGGTCCGGGAGGTCCGTGGCGATCCGGATCGGCGGCATGGACCAGTCGCCACGCGGCGGGTCGCCCCGCCAATCGGTCAAGGTTCCAGACACCGCTCCCCCGGCGATGTCGGCGAGCAGCGTGGCGCACCGGTCCAGGGCGGCCACCGAAATAGCCGGGTCGACCGTCCTCTCGTAGCGGCGCGCGGCCTCGCTGGGCAGGTGCAGCCGCCGCTGGGTGCGTGATACGGCCGCCGCGTCCCACACCGCAGCTTCTAGCAGCACGTCGGTGGAATCGGCGCGTACCTCGGTGCTTGCCGCGCCCATCACGCCGCCGATCGCCGCGGTCGCGACTTCGTCGACGATCAGGACATCGGCCGGTTCGAGCCGGCGTTCGATGTCATCGAGGGTGACGACCGTCTCCCCCGGCCGGGCGAACCGCACGGCGAAGCCCCCGGTGATGCGGTTGCGGTCGTGGGCGTGCATGGGGTGACCCAGTTCCAGCATCACGTAGTTGGTCGCATCCACGGCGGGGGACGTCGCGCGGATGCCGCAGAGCAGCAGCCGGCGCTGCAGCCACCACGGCGACACCGCGGCGGGGTCAATCCCGGTAACTGGGCGCAGCGCGAACCGGCGGACCCCGGTTTCGGCCTGCACCGTCAGCGGCCACGCCTCCCCCTCGACCGGCAGCGGCTTTACGTCCGCCGGGTCGACGAAGGCCAGGTCGTAGGCGCACGCGATCTCACGGGCCAAGCCGCGCACCGACATGCAGTAACCACGGTCGGGGGTAATGGCCAGGTGAAAGACCACATCGTCGAAACCCAGCACCCCTGCCCCGTCGGCTCCCGGTTCGGCGGTTCCGGGCGGCAGCACCAGGATCCCGGAATGATCTGCACCCAAACCGAGTTCGGCCACAGAGCAGATCATTCCGTCGGAGTTGCGGCCGTATGTCTTCCGGGCGGTGATCGCGAAGCCGCCGGGCAGGGTGGTGCCGGGCAGCGCTACCACAACCAGATCGCCGACCACGAAGTTGCTTGCGCCACAGACGATCTCGCGCTCCTGATCGTCGCCCACGTCCACTAGACAGGCTCGGATCGGCTTTTTGAAACCGGTGAGCTCCTCGATACTGGCAACTCGCCCCACGGTCAGCGGGCCGTCGACCGGGCTGAGTGTGATGACTTCCTCGACCTCGTGGCCAATGCGCACCAGCGTCTGCTCCAGGTCGCCGGGGGCGACATCCCAGCCCGGGGCGCCGGCCGCAACCACTTCGCGCAACCAGCTATAGGGAACGCGCATCAGCCACCCACCCCGAACGGCAACGAGAACCGGATGTCCCCTTCGACCATGTCGCGCATGTCGGGAATGCCGTTGCGGAACTGCAGGGTGCGTTCCAGGCCCATCCCGAACGCGAAGCCGGAATGAACGTCCGGGTCAATTCCCGCGGCCCGCAACACGTTTGGATGCACCATTCCGCAGCCGCCCCACTCCACCCATCCGGCGCCGCCCTTCTTGTTGGGGAACCACACGTCGACCTCGGCGGACGGTTCGGTGAACGGGAAGAAGTGCGGCCGGATGCGGGTGCGCGCCAAGGGCCCGAACTCGGCGCGCGCGAAGGCGTCCAGCGTTCCGCGCAGATGTGCCATCGACAGGCCGCGATCCACCGCCAAGCCCTCCACCTGGTTGAAGACGGGCGTGTGGGTGGCGTCGAGTTCGTCGGTGCGGAAGGTGCGGCCGATCGAGATGATGTAGACCGGCAGCTCACGCTCCAGCAGGGTGCGTACCTGCACCGGTGAGGTATGAGTGCGCAGCAGCTGCCGAGAATCCTCCGGCGCGATGTAGAAGGTGTCCTGCTCGCTGCGCGCCGGGTGGTCGGGCGGGAAGTTGAGGGCATCGAAGTTGAACTGCTCGGTCTCGACCTCGGGCCCCTCCGCCAGTTCCCATCCCATCGCGATGAAGGTGTCGGCGACGTGCTCGGCCAATATCGTGATCGGGTGCCGGGCGCCGGTCGGTTGCCGAGTCGACGGCAATGTGACGTCGATACCTTCAGCGATCAGCACCGCCGCGTCACGCTCTGCTCGTAGCGTCGCCAGTCGTTCGTCGTAGCCGCGTTGCACCTCGGTGCGTGCGGTATTGACACGCTTGCCGGCGTCCGCGCGGTCGTCCTTGGGCAGACTGGCCAGCGCTTGTCGCGCCAATGCCAACGGCGAGCGGTCACCGAGGTGCTCGGTCTTCACGTGCGCCAGTGCGGCGAGATCGTCGGCGAGCATGATGGCCTGCTGGGCGCCGTTGACCGCCTCGGCCAACGCTTCCGGCGATAAATCGACGGTGTGATCACCCACGCGGCGACACTCTCCTTGCTGACCGGGCTGTTCGGACCGCCGGCATCGTCGCCTAGCGGGTTGCGCGCAGCACGGGTGTGGCGCAAGTGCCGATCATAAGTGATGAGATGCATCGCGCCCGGCGCGCGCTTCCGGTCGTGCGACGAAGCGGCGGATGGCCGATGCGACGCTCAGCCGGCCAGCACCGGCTGCGCAGCGACCAGCGTGGCCTCCGATGGCGCCATGCGTGACGTGCGCAGCCGGATGAGCTTGTGGGCCACGACGGCGCCCACCAGACCGAATGCCAGCGCAGCGCCCATTGTCGCCCAATGGTGAGCCAGCACCAGGTACCCAAACCCCGCGGAGGCCACCAGCATCAGTAACCGCACCGGCGTCCAGTGGATCGACCGACGGAGCTGGGCGGACACCAGCACTCCCAGGATCACGGCTACCGTGTGGCCCGCATCGGTGAAATCGCCACCGACGACACCGGCGGCCATCGCGGCGAATATCCACCAGCCGACCCATGCCGGCCGCCAACGTGACGGGATCGTCGCCGTCAGTGCTCCGAGCACCGCCAGGGCTCCATAGCTCATCCCGACGTCGCTGGCTCGGGTGATCGACAACGGCAGCCAGCCGAATTCGACCGCCGCCGCGAGAGCACCGACCACCACCAGCGTCGCGCCGATATGGCCGACGATAAATGCCACCGCCAGCCGGATGCTGCGCAAATGCAGCTCTGCGAGTGCCAGCAGACACGTCAGGAAGGGCATCCAAAAGTAGAGCGGACCGGCATCAACGACGAATGCGCTGTCCAGCAGCGTCCCCAGGTGTCCGTGCGCCAGGTTGTGCAGGTTTGTGCTGGAGCGCTGAATCACCAGTTCATGCGCGCGCGGATCAAGCGACAGGATTGCAAAGCTGACTGCGGCAACAATCGCCATATAACCCACGGTGAAGCGGACCCGGCCGAGCCGAGACAGGATGCCGTAAATCATTTGCATCCACTATGCGGTGCATTTGTTTCAAAAGTTTCAACAGCAGGTAAGAACTCCCTACGAGTTTTGAGGCGATATATCGCCAAGTCCGGCGGAATGCCGGTGAGTTTGCTGGCGAACACCGGTCGACGTGCCCGCTTGACGACGACGCCTAGCGCGTCCAGTTCGCTTTGCGGTATCAGGTCCAAGGTCGGGCTCGACACCATGATGCCACCTTTGGTGGCGCGTTCCATTACCCGAGCCGCGATGTTGACGTCGACACCGAGCCAATCGGCGGCCAGCCGTTGCGGTCGACCGGTGTGAATCCCGACCCGCATTCGCGGTGTATACCCGTTCACCTCAACCGATTTCATCGCCTCCTCGGCGGCCAGCACCGCCCCCACGGCGACCGTCGGATTGCGGAATACCGCCATGATTCCGTCGCCCAACCGTTTGACGATGTGCCCACCTGCGTCGAGCAGCGGCGGCTCGACCGCCCGCGCCACCTGTCGCAGCAACGCGAGGGCCGCATCGTCGCCCGCTTCCAACGACCACGTCGAGAAGCCGACCAGGTCGGTGAATACCAGCGTCACCTCCGGGTTTGCCGGCTGGCGGGAAACCGCCTCGGTCAACGCCTGCCACACCTGCAGCACACCCAAGCTGACCTCGCGCGATGCCGCATTGCGATCACCAAGCAGCCGGTCGGCGGCTCGTGCAGCGGCACGCGGGCCTCCCTCACCGGCGGTGGACAGCGGGTCGCCGAACTCGGGATCGCCAGGCAATAGCCGCCGCGTCCGCCGGATGAACGCCACGACGCCTGGACTGTGGTTGGTGGTGCGCAGCCACTGTGCCGCGCTGTGCACCGGAGAACGTCGCCGTTCGTCCGGCGGTTCCAGCGCAGTCACGGTCGCTTCGGGCTCGCCGGCCTCTGGGTCGCGAGGCCCGACTTCCACCTGGCAAGGGTAGGTGGTCTGTGCAGACGCAGGCAAACGACGACAGCCGTGTTTACGTCACATCTCGCGAGGAACGGCCTGATCACGCCGTTGCGTCGCCGCTGTGGACACTCGATAACACCATCTGTCGCAAGGGGCCGAAATCGTAGACAACGCGTGTTGTCAAGTTTATCGTGAGCGCAATCATGGAGTAGGAGGCAGCGATGACCGCCACTGGGATACCCGGGACATACGCCGATCCGCTCGGACCAGATTCACTTACCTGGAAGTATTTCGGTGACCTGCGCACCGGGATGCTGGGTGTGTGGATCGGCGCCATCCAGAACATGTATCCGGAGCTGGGCGCCGGTGTCGAGGAGCATTCGATCCTGCTGCGCGAGCCGTTGCAGCGGGTGGCCCGGTCGGTGTACCCGATCATGGGCGTGGTCTACGACGGCGACCGCGCGGCCCACACCGGCCGGCAGATCAAGGGCTACCACCGCACGATCAAAGGCGTGGATGCCGACGGGCGTCGCTATCACGCGCTGAATCCAGAGACGTTCTACTGGGCGCATGCGACGTTCTTCATGCTGGTCATCAAGGTGGCCGAATACTTCTGTGGAGGGTTGACCGAGGCCGAGAAGCGCCAGCTTTTCGATGAGCACGTGCAGTGGTACCGGATGTACGGGATGAGCATGCGGCCGGTGCCCAAGTCATGGGAGGACTTTCAGGAGTACTGGCGACGGGTCGGCCGCGACGAGCTGGAGATCAACCAGGCCACCCTGGACATCTTCAATATGCGGATCCCCAAGCCGAAGTTCGTTCTGATGCCCACCCCGATCTGGGATCAGATGTTCAAGCCGCTGGTGGCCGGTCAGCGCTGGATCGCGGCGGGCCTGTTCGAGCCGGCGGTGCGGGAGAAGGCGGGAATGCGCTGGACACCCGGCGATGAGGTGCTGCTGCGGCTGTTCGGCAAGCTGATTGAGCTGGCATTCCTGGCGATGCCCGATGAGATCCGGCTGCACCCGCGCGCGCTGGCCGCCTACCGCCGCGCGGAGGGACGCTTGCCGAGGAACGCGCCGCTGGTCGAGGCGCCGGCATTCATGGCGCCGCCGCGTGATCGCCGCGGGCTGCCGATGCATTACTTTCCCCCTCGTTCCCGCTCCGCTCTCTACCCGGCCCAGATGATCATGGAGCGCGCGGGATCGCTGGTGCACAACACGCTCTCGCTGGCCGGCCTGCGGCCAGCCCGGGGCCGCAGCAGAGCCGCCTAATTAACGACCGCGACCCAACGCCCGCGCGCTCTGGTACAGACAGATCGCCGCGGCGGAGGCCACATTGAGGCTCTCCGCGCCGCCGGACATCGGGATCCGCACTCGATGGTCGGCCTCGTCGGCCACCTCGGCTGACAAGCCGTGTGATTCGGGCCCGAACAGCCAGGCGGTTGGCGCAGCGAGTTCGGCATCCTCGAGCGACGTCTCGCCGTCCAGCGTGGTCGCCAGCACCTGCAGCCCGGCGGCGTGCAACGCGCTGACGGCAGCGCGAGCATCGGGCGCGACGACGACGGGGATCGAGAAGATGCTGCCGGCGGAAGCGCGCAGGCACTTGCCGTTGTACGGGTCGACGCTGTGCCCGCCGAGGAGCACAGCCGCCGCCCCCATGGCATCGGCGATGCGGATCACCGTGCCCGCATTGCCCGGTTCGCTGATATCGACGCCAACGGCGATCAGTCGCGGTGCGCCGGCCAGCACATCCTCCAGCCGGGTCGCCGGCATCTCGCAAACCGCGACCAGGCCCGCCGGGGTGACGGTGTCGGAGAGTGCTTTTGCGGCACGTTCGGTCACCAGATGAACCGGAAACCCGTGCTCCGCAACTAAAGAAGCCAGCAGCGCCGAGTGCCGCTGCGCCGCGGGCTCGGTGACGAACACGTCGCGGACCAGCCCGCGCACCGACGCCGCCTCGACGAGGTTAGGGCCTTCGGCGAGAAAGCGTCTGGCGCGCCGCCGGGCGACTTGACGATGCAATTTGACCGCCGCGACCACCCTGGCCGAGCGTTCGGTGAGCACCGGAAGCCCGGCCCAAGTCCGATTTCCCGGCTCCTCCCCGGCCCGCATAACGGCCCGCATCGTCGCCGGGCTAGGCGGCCTCTCCGGACGGAGCGTTGACATCCTCGGGCAGTGCCGCGCGGGCGACCTCAACGAGCGCGGTGAATGCCGCCGGATCGGTGATCGCAATATCGGACAGGTTCTTGCGATCCACTTCGACACCCGCGGCCTTGAGGCCCTGGATCAGCCGGTTGTAGGTGATGTCGTTGGCGCGCGCAGCCGCGTTGATCCGCGAAATCCACAACTTGCGGAACTCGCCCTTACGCGCACGGCGGTCGCGGAAGGCGTAGTTCAGCGAATGCAGCTGCTGCTCTTTGGCTTTGCGGTAGAGCCGGGATCGCTGGCCGCGATAGCCCTTCGAGGCCTTCAGGACGCTGCGCCTCTTCTTGTGGGCGTTGACTGCCCGCTTCACGCGTGCCATGGATGTTCCTACTCTCGTTCGTACGTAAATGGTCAGGTAGCCGGTGCGCTGTGCGTGTTGGCCCGGCGCGCCGGTCAGCCGTTCAGCAGCGCCTTGACCCGTTTGGTGTCGTTGGCTGAAACGGTGGTGCGGCCGTCCAGCCGCCGGGTGCGTTTGGTCGGCTTGTGCTCGAGCATGTGCCGACGATTGGCTTTTTGGCGGACGACCTTGCCGGTACCGGTGCGCCGGAACCGCTTCGACGCCCCACTATGTGTCTTGGCCTTGGGCATATTTCCTCAGTTCTGCTCTTCTGTCTGCTCTGCTCGGGAGTTAGTTCGGTGAAGCTGTGGTGTCGCCGGCCGCATTGGGCTCTTGCGCTGGTCCGGCCTCCGGTCCGCCAGGTTGCCGCGCCCTCGCGCGAGTCTTCGCGCCGCGGTGTGGTGCCAGCACCATCGTCATATTGCGTCCGTCCTGCTTAGCCGAGGTTTCGACGAATCCGTAATCGGCGACGTCTGCGCCCAGCCGTTGCAGCAATCGATAGCCCAGCTCGGGCCGCGACTGCTCACGTCCGCGAAACATGATGGTGACCTTGACCTTCGATCCCGCCTCCAGGAAGCGGATTACGTGGCCCTTCTTGGTCTCGTAATCGTGATCGTCGATTTTTGGTCGCAGCTTTTGCTCTTTGACGACGGTCTGCTGCTGGTTGCGGCGGGATTCGCGCGCCTTCTGCGCCGCCTCATACTTGAACTTGCCGTAGTCCATGATTTTGCAGACCGGTGGTCTGGCGTTCGGGGCAACTTCGACAAGGTCGAGGTCGGCGTCCGCGGCAACGCGGAGTGCGTCTTCGATACGCACAATGCCTACCTGCTCTCCCCCTGGGCCGATCAATCGGACTTCAGGTACGCGGATGCGCTCGTTGACGCGGGTCTCAGTGCTGATGGGGCCTCCCTCGTTTGGCTTCTGGTCACGACCATTGCCCGGGCCCGTCAGGATTCAGCGGTGAAGACACCACGCCATCAGCAAAAAGGCCCTGCCAAGCAGGGCCCAATGCCGACCGATCGCCGCCTGAAACTACTCAAGCCGCCCGCGCCATCGCGCAGAACAGGCATTGCATAATGCCTGTGACCGGACCGCTAAGCCTTGAAATAATCCCGTGGCTAGCGGTGGGAGTGGGACTCCTCTTACTGTCCCTGGCGTTTGCCAGGATGGTCGCGGGTGTCAGTCTACCAGCCATGAGGCATCGTCCAGCACCTCGCGGGCCGGACGGAGCGTCGGCGTGAGCTACACCGGGTCCGGCAAAGCGGTTAACGACTCTTGACGAGTATTGGCGCTTCGCCAGGCATTTCACGGGTTGAAGGAATATCCTCGCGGTCTGTGACACTCGCAACGGCTCGCTCAGGCAGGCGGTCCAACTCCCGGTATCGCTGGGTACCGGCGGCCGCCGGCTGGACCGTTGGCGTCATTGCCACGCTGTCACTGCTGGCAAGTGTGTCGCCGCTGATCCGCTGGCTCATCAAGGTTCCGCGCGAGTTCATCAACGACTATCTGTTCAACTTCCCAGACACCAGCTTCGCGTGGTCGTTCGTGCTGACGTTGCTGGCTGCGGCGCTGACAGCACGCAAACGCATCGCTTGGGTGCTGTTGCTGGGCAATATGGTCCTCGCCGCCGGGCTGAACGCCGCCGATATCGCCGCCGGCGGCAATACCCCCGCCGAGAGCTTTGGCGAAAACCTCGGATTCTCCTTCCATGTCATCGCGATCGTGCTGCTGGTTTTGGCCTATCGGGAGTTCTGGGCCAAGGTCCGCAGGGCCGCGCTGTTCAAGGCCGCCGCGGTGTTGGTTGCCGGGTGGATGGTCGGAATCGCGGTGGGCTGGTGCCTGGTCGAGATGTTCCCCGGGACGTTGCTACCGCACTACCGCTTGCTCTACGTGGCCAACCGGGTGGTCGGATTCGCCCTCGTCGATCCCGACGTGTTCGAGGGCGGCAGGCCGTACGTCTGGCTCAACGCGGTCATGGGGCTGTTCGGCGCGCTGGCGTTGATTGCGGCGACGATCGTGCTGTTCCAGTCCCAGCGCGCCGACAACGCGCTGACCGGTGAGGATGAGTCCGCCATCCGCGGGCTGATTGAGCTGTGGGGCAAGAACGATTCGCTGGGCTACTTCGCCACCCGTCGCGACAAATCGGTGGTGTTCGCGCAGAGCGGCCGCGCCGCGATCACGTATCGAGTCGAGGTCGGCGTCTGCCTGGCCAGCGGTGACCCGGTGGGCGACCCGAGAGCCTGGCCGCAGGCCGTCGACGCCTGGTTGGGGCTGTGCCAAACCTACGGCTGGGCGCCCGGTGTCATGGGTGCCAGTTCAGAAGGGACCCGGGTATATCGCGAGGCCGGCCTCAACGCGCTGGAGTTGGGCGATGAGGCCATCTTGCGGACCGCCGACTACAAGCTGTCCGGTCCGGACATGCGCGGGGTGCGCCAGGCGGTGATGCGGGCGCGGAGGGCCGGGCTGACGGTGCGCATCCGACGGCACCGCGACATCTCCGACGACGAGATGGCCGACACGATCACACGCGCCGACGCCTGGCGTGACACCCAAAGCGAGCGTGGCTTTTCGATGGCGCTGGGCCGACTCGGCGACCCGGCCGACGGCGACTGCCTGCTGGTCGAAGCAATCGACCGCGACGGCCAGGTCGTTGCGATGCTGTCGCTGGTCCCGTGGGGAACCACCGGCGTCTCCCTGGACTTGATGCGCCGTTCTCCGCAGTCGCCCAACGGCACCATCGAGCTGATGGTCAGCGAACTCGCGCTGAACGCTGAACGCCTTGGCATTACCCGTATTTCACTGAACTTCGCGATGTTCCGGTCTGCGTTCGAGCAGGGTGCCCAACTCGGCGCCGGCCCCGTGGCCCGGTTGTGGCGAGGGTTCCTGTTGTTCTTCTCGCGGTGGTGGCAGCTGGAGACGCTGTACCGCTCGAACATGAAATACCAACCCGAGTGGGTACCGCGGTACGCCTGCTACGAGGACGCCCGGTTGATTCCCCGGGTGGGGGTCGCCTCAGCGATGGCCGAAGGCTTCCTCGTGCTGCCATTCAGCCGCCGCGACAAGCACACCGGTCACCATCCCGCCGTGCCGGAGCGGCTTGCGGAATCCGGCCTGCTGCATCCCGACGGGTCGGCTCCCGACGTGAGCGGGCTGGAACAGCAGCGGGATGCCGCCAGCGCAGAAGAGACTTGGTCCCGTCTGCCCGAACAGGTGCGGGTGCGCCTGACCAAGCTGAAGACGTTACAGCGCACCGGCATCGACGCGTACCCGGTGGGATCGCCGCCCAGCCACACGATCGCCCAGGCGATTGACGCAGACGACCAGGACACCGTCTCGGTGGCCGGACGCATACTGCGGATACGGGATTACGGCGGCGTGCTGTTTGCCGACTTGCGTGACTGGTCGGGGGAAATGCAAGTGCTGCTGGACAATTCACGCCTGGAGTGCGGGCGCACCAGGGATTTCACCGGGGCCATCGATCTCGGCGACCTGGTCGAGATAACCGGGCACATGGGCTTCAGTAAAAACGGGACCCGCTCGTTGATCGTGCGCGACTGGCGGATGATCGGGAAATGCCTGCGGCCGCTGCCGAACAAGTGGAAGGGGTTGACCGACCCGGAGGTCCGACTGCGGACCCGCTACGTCGACCTGGCGGTCAATAACGAGTCCCGTAGCCTGATCGCGGCCCGCAGCAACGTGTTGCGTTCAGTCCGGGAGACGCTGTTCGCCAAGGGATTCATCGAGGTCGAGACCCCGATCCTGCAACAGATCCACGGCGGAGCCGCCGCCCGGCCATTCACCACCCACATCAACGCCTATGACATGAACCTGTTCTTGCGCATCGCGCCGGAGCTCTACCTGAAGCGGCTCTGCGTCGGGGGCGTCGAGCGGGTGTTCGAACTGGGCCGGGCCTTCCGCAATGAGGGTGCGGACTTCAGTCACAATCCGGAGTTCACCTTGCTGGAGGCCTACCAGGCGCACGCCGACTACCTGGTGTGGATCGACGGCTGCCGTGAGCTCATCCAGAACGCCGCCGAAGCCGCCCACGGTACGCAGGTCGTGATGCGGCCCCGCCCGGACGGGTCGCACGGCAGCGACGACCGCCTCGAGCCGGTCGACATCTCCGGCATCTGGCCGGTGAAGACCGTATATGACGCGGTATCCGAAGCGCTCGGAGTACACATCCACTTCGACACGGGCTTGGGCAAGCTGCGCAGGCTGGCCGACGCCGTACACATTCCTTATCGAGCACATTGGGATGCCGGCGCGGTGGTGTTGGAGTTGTACGAGCACCTGGTGGAGGACCGGACGAAGCAACCGACGTTCTACATCGACTTTCCGACATCGGTGTCGCCGTTGACCCGGCCGCACCGGAGTCAGCCCGGTGTCGCCGAGCGGTGGGACCTGGTGGCGTTTGGTGTCGAGCTGGGCACCGCCTACAGCGAACTCACCGACCCGGTGGAGCAGCGGCACCGTCTGCAGGCACAGTCTCTGTTGGCCGCCGGCGGGGACCCCGAGGCGATGGAACTCGACGAAGACTTCCTGCAAGCCATGGAATACGCGATGCCACCGACCGGGGGCTTGGGCATGGGTATCGACCGCCTCGTCATGCTGATCACCGGCCGAAGCATCCGCGAAACGCTGCCCTTCCCGCTGGCGAAGCCGCACTAGCGGGCAGGTAGGCACCAGTGCCATCGATCGCATCGGTACGCCGTGCGATATTTGCGCGGCACGCCAATCGGTGGAGTGCGTGGACGCGCTGGGCGAGCGCACCGCTGGTGCTCGTCCCCATTTGGACCCGCCGATGGAGCCATGCCGTGTTGATCGGAATCTGGCTGACGGTCAACCCGTTCGTTTTCGGCAAGCCGGCACACGAACGCGCCTGGTCGACTCGGGCGATGTTGGGCGAGGAACTATGGATCACCCGTCGACCCCGCGATGCCGCCATGGCGGTCAGCGCGGTGACATCCGCGGTGTCCCTGGTTGCAATCCACGCCGCGCGGCGTCGTCGACTGATTCCTGCGGCAACCGCGACCGCGGTGCAAATGGCGCTGACGCTGGTGTACTGGGAGCAGATGGTGCGTTATTTCGATCGCCAGCGTGACTGAGGAGAATCACATGCCCGACGAGCCGGAAATTCCTGACGCCGCCCAGCCCGATCCCGAATACGACAGCGCGGGTGTGCCGACCTTCGAATACGTGCGCGAGAAGATCGAGACCCGGTACGGAACCTCGCAGGGCGCGGCAGAACTTGCGGCCGAGACTCCGGAAGGGCATCGGGTTGAGGAGCAATACGAAGAGCGCCAGCGCGCGGCCGCTGAGCGGCTGGCGCAGATCCGCGAATCGATGCGCTCCGAAGACAGTTGAGGCGCGTGGTGATCTGGTCGTAGATCGACCCTGCGGCCAGGGCGCGGAATTGGCGAAACCCGATGCCCTAGGCGCAGGCTGAGCGCCATGGACGCAGGGTCGACGCGATATCGACTCAGGCGCTGACCTTGCGGCGCCGGTTCGACCGCCGCGGCGCGCCGACCGATGCGGCGCCGCCGACGACTTCGGCGAGGAATTTCCCGGTGTAGCTTTCCGGAACGGCGGCGATATCCTCCGGAGTGCCCTCGGCGACAACGGTTCCGCCCTCGGCACCACCTTCCGGACCCATGTCGATGATCCAGTCCGATGTCTTGATCACGTCCAGGTTGTGCTCGATGACGATCACCGTATTGCCTTTGTCGACAAGGCCGTTGATCACGTTCAGTAGCTTGCGGATGTCGTCGAAATGCAACCCGGTGGTGGGCTCGTCGAGGATGTACACGGTGCGGCCCGTGGAGCGTTTCTGCAATTCGGACGCCAGCTTCACCCGCTGCGCCTCCCCGCCGGACAGGGTGGGGGCGGGCTGCCCGAGCCGGACATAGCCCAAGCCGACGTCGACGAGCGTGCGCAGGTAGCGGTGGATGCCGGTGATCGGCTCGAAGAACTCCGCCGCTTCCTCGATCGACATGTCGAGCACTTCGGAGATGGTCTTGCCCTTGTAATGCACCTCAAGGGTTTCCCGGTTGTAGCGGGCACCATGACAGACCTCGCACGGCACATACACATCGGGCAGGAAGTTCATCTCGATCTTGATGGTGCCGTCACCCGTGCACGCCTCGCAGCGACCGCCCTTGACGTTGAACGAAAACCGACCGGGTTGGTAGCCGCGGACTTTGGCCTCGGTGGTGGCGGCGAACAGAGTCCGGATCTTGTCGAAGACCCCGGTGTAGGTGGCCGGATTGGACCGCGGCGTGCGCCCGATCGGCGACTGGTCGACCCGCACCAGCTTGTCGACGTGGTCCAGCCCGGTGACCCGGGTGTGCCGGCCCGGCACCTGCCGTGCGCCGTTGAGCCGGTTGGCCAACACGGCGGCCAGGATGTCGTTGACCAGTGTCGACTTACCCGAGCCGGACACACCGGTCACCGAAGTCAGCACGCCGAGCGGAAACGACACGTCGATCCCGCGAAGGTTGTGCTCGCTTGCGCCGACGACCGTCAGCCGGCGTCGCCGGTCGATCGGACGCCGGATCGCGGGGATCTCGATGTGCTCCCTACCCGACAGGAAGGCGCCGGTGATCGAGTCCTTGTTGCTCAGCAGCTCGTCGTAGGTCCCGCTGTGCACGATGCGGCCGCCGTGTTCTCCGGCCCCCGGTCCGATGTCAACGACCCAGTCGGCATGCGCGATGGTGTCCAAGTCGTGCTCGACGACGATCAGCGTGTTACCCAAATCCCTCAGGCGAGTGAGCGTTTCGATGAGTCGGCGGTTGTCTCGCTGGTGCAGCCCGATGGATGGCTCGTCGAGCACGTACAACACCCCCACCAGGCCGGAGCCGATCTGGGTGGCCAACCGGATGCGTTGCGCCTCACCGCCGGACAGCGTGGCCGCCGCACGGGACAGCGACAAATATTCCAGCCCGACATCGAGCAAAAAGCCGAGCCGCGACTGTATTTCCTTGAGCACCTGACCCGCGATCGCCTGTTCGCGTGGCCCCAGCGTCAGGCCCCGCAGGAAGTCCGCGCAGTCGGAGATCGACAGCTCGCAGACCTCGGCAATGGATTTCGCGCCCCGCTCCCCCGCCGCCAGCGTCACGGCCAGGATTTCCGGCTTGAGTCGGGTGCCGTCGCACACGGGGCACGGCACGTCCCGCATGAAGCCCTCGTAACGTTCCTTCATCATGTCGGATTCGGTCTGGCTCATCTTGCGTTGCAGGAACGCCAGCACCCCCTCGAAATCCGCGTAGTACGAACGGGTTCGGCCGTACCGGTTGCGGTAGCGGACATGCACCTGCTCGTCGCACCCTTCCAGGATCGCCTTGCGCGCCTTGGCCGGCAGCTGACGCCACGGTGTGTCGACGTCGAAGCCCATCGCGTCGCCGAGCCCCGCCATCATCCTGGTGAAGTATTCGGCGGTGTGGCCCATCGACCAGGGCGCCACCGCACCCTGCGCCAGGGTGAGTTCCGGGTCGGGCACCACCAGGTCGGGGTCGACCTCCTTGCGGATTCCCAGGCCCGTGCACTCGGGGCAGGCCCCATACGGGGAGTTGAAGGAGAACGACCGTGGTTCCAGGTCGTCGACGGCCAGCGCATGCCCGTTGGGGCAGGCCAGCTTCTCGGAGAACCGCTGCTCTCGATGCGGCCCCCCCGGCTCATGATCGACGAACTCCAGCACGACGATGCCGTCGGCCAAACTCAGCGCGGTCTCCACGGAGTCCGTCAGCCGCTGCTTGGCGGTGGCTTTGACCGTCAGCCGGTCCACCACCACCTCGATGTCGTGTTTTTCCTGTTTCTTCAGCTTCGGCGGATCGGTCAGCGAATGCACCACACCGTCGACCCGAACCCGGCTGTAGCCCTGAGAGTTGAGCTTCTCGAAGAGGTCGGCGAATTCGCCCTTGCGGGTGCGTACCACCGGGGCCAGCACCAGGAACCGGTTGCCCTCCGGCATCGCCAGTACCTGATCGACGATTTGCTGCGGGGTCTGGCGCGCGATCCGCTCGCCGCAGACCGGGCAGTGTGGCGTGCCCGCGCGTGCGTACAGCAGGCGCAGGTAGTCGTATACCTCGGTGATGGTTCCGACGGTCGACCGCGGGTTGCGGTTGGTCGACTTCTGATCGATGGACACCGCAGGGGAAAGACCTTCGATGAAGTCGACGTCCGGCTTGTCCATCTGACCCAGGAATTGGCGGGCGTAGGCGGACAGCGATTCCACGTAACGCCGCTGGCCCTCGGCGAAGATGGTGTCGAACGCCAGCGACGACTTGCCCGAGCCGGATAGCCCGGTGAAGACGATCAGCGCTTCGCGCGGCAGGTCGAGGTCCACGCTGCGCAGGTTGTGCTCGCGCGCACCCTTGACGATCAGGCGTTCGGCCACACGGCTCCTTTCGCGACTGGGGTCCTTCCGAGGGGCTCCGTCCGGCGGGCGCAGTACAGACCCATGCTATGTGCCCATACCGACAAGCAACTCTCGGCCAGTAATCTGGCGCACATGACAGTCGTCGACGAAAACTACACCGGCCACGTCGATCCCGGCACCGCGGCCCGCCGTGCCCTGCCGGGCGCGACGATCGTGAAGGCATCAGTCGGCCCCATGGACAACAACGCCTACCTGGTCACGTGTTCCGCGACCGGCGACACACTCCTGATCGATGCTGCCAACGACGCCGAGGTCCTCATCGATCTCGTGCGAAGTCACGCCCCGAAGGTGTCGCTGATTGTGACCAGCCATCAGCACTTCGACCACTGGCAGGCGCTGCAAGCGGTCGCCGAGGCCACCGGCGCGCCCACCGCCGCGCATGAGATCGACGCCGAACCGCTGCCGGTCAAACCGGACCGGTTGCTGGCCAACGGCGACACTGTGCAGATCGGCGAGCTGACCTTCAACGTCATCCACTTGCGCGGCCACACGCCCGGATCGATTGCGCTTGCGCTCGGCGGGCCCGCCACCGGCGAGGTCACCCAGCTGTTCACCGGCGACTGCCTGTTCCCGGGTGGCGTCGGGAAGACATGGAAGGGCGACGATTTCACGCAGTTGCTCAACGACGTGACCGACCGGGTGTTCGAGATCTACGGCGACTCCACCGTCATCTACCCCGGCCACGGCGATGACACCACCCTGGGTGCCGAGCGTCCGCACCTCGGCGAATGGCGCGAGCGCGGCTGGTAGGCCGGCCCGGCTGCTACGTGGTGTGAACGATCAGCACGTCGACCTTGGCCCGGCGTGAGACGTTGGCCGGCACCGATCCCAGCAGCCGGCCTGCGATCGTGCTCAGACCAACATTGCCGACGACCAGCAGATCGGCTTGTGTGTCCTCGGCCAGGCTCACCAGCGCGTCCACCGGAGCGCCGACGATCGCCCGATCCTCGACGTTCTTCGCGCCGGCACTGTGCGCCCGCTCCTTCGCGGTGTGCAGAATGTCGTAGATCGGGGCGGTGCCCGTCACTTTGTAGCTTTCATCCTTCAGGACGTCGGCGGCTCGAGCGTCGTCGTGCTGGGGCAGATACGCCGACGCGATGATCAACTTGGCGTCCTCCCCGGCGATCTTTGCTGCCCGTTCTACCGCGCGCAGCGACGAATCCGAACCATCGGTCCCCACCACCACGGTCTGATAGGCGCTCATTTACCCTCCAAGTGTCGGATTGCACAGCCAACCCAAGACAGTATCGTGTTGCCGGATATAGATGGGCGAGATTACCGACACGGCGGCGGCGCGGCGCCACCAGCATCTACTCCGCCAGCAGGGATGAACCGACGATATTCCCGATCACATCACGATCGAACTTTGTTGACCGACGTGGGAGGCAGCCACGCCGAGCGACCGATCCGTGCCGAAACCGGGGCCTGCGCCCCAAAGGCGAGGCCGCTGGTGAGCAGGCTCATCGCGTGCACCCTACAGTGACAAGCACCATGTCTGCGTCCACCCTCGAGCAGCGCCGCGGGAGTGCAGGGCCCGCCGTTGACGAGCCTGCGCGCGCACGCCCGCGCGGAGAGCTGCTCGACCCGTGGGTGATTGCCGTGCTGGCCACCGCTATCAGCGCCGGTTGGGCGGGCAGGCCGTCGCTGTGGTTCGACGAGGGTGCCACGATTTCGGCGTCAGCCAGCCGCACGCTGCCCGAGCTGTGGAAGCTGCTGGGCCATATCGATGCCGTGCACGGCCTGTACTACCTGCTGATGCATGGCTGGTTCGCGATATTTCCGCCGACCGAATTCTGGTCGCGATTTCCCAGCTCCCTGGCTATCGGGGGCGCTGCCGCCGGGGTCGTGGTTTTCACCAGGCAGTTTGCGCCGCAGGTTTCGGGGCGGGCCACCGCGTTGTGCGCGGGCATCGTCTTCGCGATCCTGCCGCGGGTGACGTGGGCGGGTATGGAAGCCCGCTCCTCTGCGCTGTCGGTGGCGGCCGCTGTCTGGCTGACCGTTTTGCTCGTCGCCGCGGTGCGGCGCAACCGGCCGAGGCTGTGGCTGCTCTACGCGCTGATATTGATGCTGTCGATCTTGGTGAGTATCAACCTGGTGCTGCTGGTACCGGTGTACGCCGCGATGCTGCCGTTGCTGACACCCAAAAAATCTCGAAAAGCACCGGTTATCTGGTGGGCGGTCACCTCGGCCGTCGCCCTCGGGGCCATGACGCCGTTCATGCTGTTCGCCCACGGCCAGGTCTGGCAGGTCAACTGGATCGCGAACCTGACCCGCAACCTCTTCCTCGACGTCGTGCATCGGCAGTATTTCGATCACAGCGTTCCATTCGCCATTCTGGCGGGCGTTATCGTCGTCGCCGCGATCGTGGCGCGGTTGGCGGGCGTATCGGGACTGGGTGGCGATACCCGCCGGTTGCTGCTGGCCTGCGCAGCATGGATTCTCATTCCCACCGGTGTTGTCCTGATGTATTCGGCGATCGCCGAACCCATTTACTACCCGCGCTACCTGATCCTCACCGCTCCGGCCGCGGCGCTCGTCCTTGCGGTCTGCATCGTTACGGTCGCCCGCAAGCCGTGGCCCATTGCCGGTGTCCTGGTGCTCTTCGCCGTCGCCGCGTTTCCGAATTACTACTTCACGCAACGCGGGCCCTACGCGAAGGAGGGCTGGGACTACAGCCAGGTCGCCGATCTGATCAGCTCCCACGCCACATCCGGGGACTGCCTCGTGGTGGACAACACGGTGCCCTGGAAGCCCGGGCCGATCCGCGCGCTGCCGGCCACCCGCCCGGCGGCGTTCCGATCGCTGATCGACGTCGAGCGCGGTTTCTACGGACCCAAGGTCGGCGCCCTGTGGGACGGCCACGTCGCTGTGTGGTTGACGACGGCCAAGATCAACAAGTGCTCCACGCTGTGGACGATCTCCGACCGAGACAAGTCACTACCGGACCATCAAACGGGCCGCTCATTACCGCCAGGATCCGCATTCGGACGTGCGCCGGCCTATCAATTCCCGAGCTACCTCGGGTTCCGGATTGTCGAGCGGTGGCAGTTCCATTACTCGCAGGTCATCAAGTCGACGCGGTGACGGCCGGGCGAACGGAAGCGGCATCTACGGGCCGAGGACGAGCCGGGCTGAGTCAGGGCAGCTAGCCGCGTTCGCCGCGGATCGCGCCATACGAGGCTCTGTAGCTGGCAATAACACCCGTAGCGCACAACGCGGCGAATACGGCAAACAACCAGCGAGCCGCCGCGAGGTCGCCAAGGTCACCATTTTGTGCGGTGTTGACTACGACGCCGGCCACCCCGGCGCCGAACGCCCCGGAGATGAGCTGCACGGTGTTGACCGCGGCGGCTGCCGTGCCGCCTTCGGCCGCGTCGCTGACGGAGTCCATCGCGCGCACCGCCAAATGCGGCCAGGCCATCCCGATCCCGATCCCGGCGACCAGCAACGCCAACGCCCAGAGCGCAACAATCCCGACCGATGCGTTATCGCGCTGGGTCACTGCGCCCAGTGCCAGACCTGACGCCAGCACCACCGGTGCCGCCGCGATCACCCGCCCGATCACTTGCGGGCTGTCCACCGATGCGCTGACGATCTCGCTGACCGTCCAGCCCAGGGCCAGTGCCGCACCCAGGAATCCGGCCGCCACCGGAGTCAGGTGTGCCAGTCGTTGACCAAAGAGCGGTACATAGGTGTCGACCATCGCACCGAGCATCAGCACCGCCATGGTCAGGTAAAGCCATTTCAACGGTCCGGGGCCAAACACGCTGGGCGGCAGCACCGACGCCCGCTTCCGCCAGTCGACGATCAGGAACACGCCGACCAGCACCGTAGCGGCCACGAGCAGGCCGGCGGTTGCCGTGACGTTGCGCGGGAGCTGAGCGACGCTGACGGCCAGCGCCGCGGCGCCCAGCAGCAGCAATGACCACACGGGTATGTTCAGCTTCGGTGTGGCACCGCTGGGGTCGACGCGGCCCGAGCCCAGCGCGATCGGTACCAACGCGGCCATCAGCGCGGTCAGCACCGCCATCGCGACAAACGCCCACCGCCATATCCCGAACTGCGCGAAAAGGCCGCCCATCGCGGGCCCGACAACGGTGGCCACGCCCCACATCGCCGACACCAGTGCCGAGGCGCGGGTCCACAGCGAACGAGGCAGAGCAGCGTTGATGACCGCATAGCCAAGGCCGGCCAGTAGGCCCCCCGCCACGCCCTGCAGGGCGCGACCCGCGATCAGGATCTCCATGGTGGGCGCTATCCCGCACACCAGGCTGGCAAGGCCGAAGACCGCCAGGCCCGTCAGATAGGACGACCGTGCCCCGACACGCAACAGCATCGGGCTGACCAAGGTCGCCGACACCACCGACCCGACCAGGTACAGGGCGGTCACCCACGCATAGAGCCGGCTGCCGCCGATTTCGGCGACCGTGTTGGGGAGCAGGCTGATCGTCAGAAACTCGTTGGTGGCGTAGAGCGCGACGCCACCGGCCAGCACCACCGACGTTCCCAGATGCTTGGCGCCGAGCAGCTCACGCCAACTCCCGATGGTGCTCACTGTGTCGGTCACACCTACACGGTATGGGCTGGCCCCTGGTTGGCGTGCGTCACTTCAGACCGGCGGCGTCCATCCCGCGCAGTTCCTTCTTGAGGTCCGCGATCTCGTCGCGGAACCGCGCCGCCAGCTCGAACTGCAGGTCGCGGGCGGCGGCCATCATCTGCGCGGTGAGATCTTTGATCAGATCGGCCAGTTCGGCGCGCGGCATGCTCGAGGTATCGCGGCCCTCGAACACGCCGGCGCTGACCGCCCGACCAGGCTCGCCCTGCGCACGGCGGCCGCGGGACGCGTTGCGCCCCGATCCCCCGATCGGGATGGATTCGCTGGCTTCAATATCAGCGGCCTCTCGATAGACCTGATCGAGGATGTCGGCGATCCTTTTGCGCAACGGCTGCGGGTCGATGCCGTGGGCCTCGTTGTAGGCGACCTGCTTGGCGCGGCGCCGCTCGGTCTCATCGATGGCCTCTTTCATCGAGTCGGTGATCGAATCGGCGTACATGTGCACTTCGCCGGACACGTTGCGGGCGGCCCGTCCGATGGTCTGGATCAGGCTGCGCGACGACCGCAGGAAGCCCTCCTTGTCGGCGTCGAGGATCGCCACCAACGCCACTTCGGGCAGGTCCAGGCCTTCGCGCAGCAGGTTGATGCCGACCAGGACGTCGTACTCGCCCAGCCGCAGCTGGCGCAGCAGCTCCACCCGGCGCAACGTGTCGACCTCGGAGTGCAGGTAGCGCACCCGGATACCCATCTCCAGCAGGTAGTCGGTGAGGTCCTCGGCCATCTTCTTGGTCAGCGTCGTCACCAGCACGCGCTGGTCGGCCTCGGCGCGCTTGCGGATCTCGCCGATCAGGTCGTCGATCTGCCCCTTAGTCGGCTTGACCACAACCTTCGGGTCCACCAGCCCGGTCGGCCGAATCACCTGCTCGACGAACTCACCACCGGCCTGGCTGAGCTCGTAGGGCCCGGGAGTGGCCGACAGGTACACCGTCTGCCCGATCCGGTCGGCGAACTCCTCCCAGGTCAGCGGGCGGTTGTCGCACGCCGACGGCAACCGGAACCCGTACTCGACGAGATTGCGCTTCCGCGACATGTCGCCCTCGTACATGCCCCCGATCTGCGGCACGGTGACGTGCGACTCGTCGATGACGAGCAGGAAGTCCTCCGGGAAGTAGTCGAGCAACGTGGCCGGAGGCGTGCCCGGCCCTCGGCCGTCGATGTGGCGCGAGTAATTCTCGATGCCCGAGCAGAACCCGACCTGCCGCATCATCTCGATGTCGTAGTTGGTTCGCATCCGCAACCGCTGGGCCTCCAGCAGCTTGCCCTGGCCTTCGAGTTCGGCGAGCCGCTGGGCCAGTTCTTCCTCAATGGTTGAGATCGCGTGGGCCATCCGCTCGGGACCGGCCACGTAGTGGGTGGCGGGGAAGATCCGCAGCGAATCGACCTGGCGGATCACCTCTCCGGTCAGCGGGTGCAGGTAGTACAGCGCCTCGATCTCATCGCCGAAGAATTCGATGCGAACGGCAAGCTCCTCGTAGGAGGGGATGATCTCCACGGTGTCGCCGCGCACCCGAAACGAGCCGCGGGTGAAGGACAGGTCGTTGCGGGTGTACTGCACGTCGACCAGCAGCCGCAGCAGGCCGTCCCGTGCCACCTCGGCGCCGACCTGCAGCTCGACGGACCGGTCCAGGTAGGACTGCGGTGTGCCCAGGCCGTAGATGCAGGACACCGAGGCCACCACCACCACATCGCGTCGCGACAGCAGCGACGACGTCGCGGAGTGCCGAAGCCGCTCCACGTCGTCGTTGATCGAGCTGTCCTTTTCGATGTAGGTGTCGGTCTGCGCGATGTATGCCTCCGGCTGGTAGTAGTCGTAGTACGACACGAAGTACTCAACTGCGTTGTGCGGCAACATCTCTCGCAGCTCGTTGGCCAGCTGGGCGGCCAGCGTCTTGTTGGGCGCCATCACCAGGGTGGGCCGCTGCAGGCGTTCGATCAGCCATGCGGTGGTGGCCGACTTCCCGGTCCCGGTGGCGCCGAGTAGCACCACGTCGTGCTCCCCCGCCAGAATCCGCCGCTCCAGCTCATCGATGGCGCCCGGCTGGTCGCCGGCCGGAGCGTGCGGGCTGACCACCTCGAAGCGGCCACCGGCGCGCACGACCTCCTCGACGGCGCGGTATTCGGAGTGCGCGACTACAGGATGCTCGGTGGCGAACGCCATGCCACCAGGGTAGAACCCGGCACCGACAACTGGCCCGGTGCCGGCGGGCTACCGACGCTTATCCGGCGGGCCGGGTCCACGTCCGGGTGACCGGATCGCATTGCAGCAGGTAGCCGTCGTTCGAGGTGGACATCGCGAACACCGAGGTGCCCGGTCGGTCGCACGAGCCACCGGAGGCGTGAACTCCGGTCGTGATGGGGGCCTTGGCCCAGGTGTTGCCTTCACACACGATCTGCTCGTTGTTGGTCGGGTCGTAAGCGAGCTTGTCGGCGTCGCTGCACATCCCACCGAGGACGGGCGGCGAGGCCGGCGACGGCGCGGTTGTGGTGTTGACCACTTGGGTGGGATCGGCCAACGTCACGCCCGCCGGCGCGTCACCGACCCGGGTGGCCACCACGGGTGTGCGCACCACCGCTCCCTGCGCGCCGCACTCATTGCTGAGAACGGTTTCGGTCTTCGTGCCGCGCAGGGTGCCGTCAGCTTGCGGCACCAACGACCACGCGACCGTCTCCTGCTGGGTGGCTGTGACTTGTCCGTTCGGCTGAGTGCACCCCACCCGCTCCTGCTGCGGAGTGCCCTGCCAGTACCCACCGACGAAACGCAGCGTGTCGGTCTGGCCTCCATCGGTTGTGCTGGCCACCTGATGGGTTGCATCGTCCAGCTGAGTCCCAGTGGCCGCGCACCCATTGGTGGTGCACGCTGAACGGAAAGCCCACGAATGGGTGTCGGTTCCGTCGTGACGGATCGAGACGCCGTTACCAGTCCGCTTGGCTTGGTCGTAAGTCAACTTGTACGTGCCGTTGAGTACCGGCCCGGAGGTAACAGGCGCAGGCGGAGCACTGGGGGCGGGGACGGAGGGTTTCGACGCGAGCGCAGGGTTCGTCGGTGGCGGACTATCGGGCTGGAAGGAGTACAGGATCGACCAGGTCGCCGCCACCGCGATCAGCACCGCGCAGACCAATGCGGTCGCCCACCGGGTCCTCGACGAAAACCTGTCCGTCACCGCCCCCAGGAGGCGCCGGGTAGTGCGCCTGCCGGCCGTCGCGATACTGGGTTCAGTGCCCCAACCGCCATCCGCGACACCGGCGATCTGCTCGTCGATGGCGGCGGAAAACGCTCGGCACCGCTCGAACCTGTCCTCGGGGTTTTTGGCAAGGGCTTTGAAGAACACGTCGTCGAGCTGCGCCAGATCCGGGCGGTAATCGCTGAGCCGGGGCGGATCGTCGTGTAGGTGCTGGCTGATCACCGCGATCGGGTTTTCGTGCTGGAACGGCGGCGCACCGGTGAGCAGATGAAACGCGGTGCCGGCCAAAGCGTATTGGTCTGCCCGCCCATCGATGTTGGAGCCGGTCAGCTGTTCAGGCGCCGCATAAGCGACGGTTCCCACCGCGACATTGGTCTCGGTGATCCCGCTGATGTCACCGAGGTGGCGAGCTACGCCGAAGTCCGCCAACAAGATTCGGCGTTCCCCGTCGTCGGGATGGGTGAGCAGGATGTTGGCGGGTTTGACGTCGCGGTGCAGCAAGCCGCGGTCGTGGGCGTAATCGAGTGCACCCGCGACGGCGTGGATGATGTCGCCAACCTCGTCGACCGGCATCCCGTCCTGGTAATGCTCCCTCACCAGTCGGCTGGCATCGGTGCCCTCGACGTAGTCCATCGAGATCCAGAGCTGACCGTTGAATTCGCCGCGATCGTGTACTCCGACGACGTGCGGGTGCCACAGCGTTGCGGCGAGATCGGCTTCCCGGTTGAACCTGTCACGGAATTCGCGATCCGCGGTGATCGCCTCGGCGAGGACCTTGATCACATCGCGACGCGGCAACCTGGGGTGCAAAGCCAGATAGACCTCAGCCATCCCGCCGGCCCCAAGCGGCCGCAAGATGGTGTAGCCGGCAAATGGGGCACCGCTCCCCAGGCGCGATCCACTGACCTCACCACGACGCTCGGCTGAGAACTTCGGGGGTTCGGCGTTCGGGCTGGAACTGACCGGTGGAACGCGGCGAAGGAAGTGCGCGACGGTCGCTGACGGGAGAGATTGAAAGCCCGCGCGCGCCGCCGCACGGCCCAACCGCGGGTTGCTCTGGAGCCGCCGCCGGGCGTCGGGGCGCCGGGCGCTCCCCCTTAGCTCGTCCATGCGTGGTTGCCCCCTCGTTTCTAGCCATTATCTGCGGGTACCGCCGCAACCTAGTGCGGGGCGAAAGACCCTGGGCGTTTGCTGTGTTTGTACGGGGTTGGGCCCCGTTGCTTCGTCTGCTTCGTCTCGGCACGCCAAACTGTTCCGAATGGCGATCCGGACTTCACTGTTTTCACACCCCTCACGTTGGAATCATGCCGGACACGGATGGGCGACGGGCCAACGCAGGCTATGAAACGGCTATGAGTGGCCAAATCGAAACAAAGCCAAGTCACAGGCGAGTCCAATGGAGCGCACTAAGTTCGCGGACCGATACTGATGTAGTGAGTCGACCTGCCCCGCCCGTACTGACAATTCGGCACAACGGGTCCCAACATTCTTTCGCGCCGGGCCATGAGGTGGTCGTCGGGCGTGATCTGCACGCCGACCTGCGCATCACGGATCCTCGGATATCCCGCGCGCACCTGATCCTGCGCTTCGATCAGGGCCGCTGGATGGCGATCGACAACGGCTCGTTGAACGGAACGTACGTCAACGGCTACCGGATGCCGGTGATCGACCTGCACGACGGCCAGAGCATCAACGTCGGCAATCCGCAGGGGCCCCGGCTGACCTTCGAGATCGGACCACACCAAGGGAGGACCACCCGGCCAACCCAGATGCGGTCGATGCAGGGCGCCGGGCCGCCAACCCTCGCCTGGTCGATGAATCCGGAGCGGGTGGAGCCCACGCAGCCGCCCTTGCCGCCCCGACAAGCCAGGGGCCACATCGGGGGCCAGACCCGCGGACCTGCTCGGGGTCGCCCCGCCACACCGTCACCACCGGGGCCACCAACGCCGCCGAGGCATCCGCATCCATACCAGCGCAAAGCGACACCGCCTCGGGTGCCACCGGCAATGCCACCCCGGACACCGCCGCCACCGATCGAAGAGCGGACCGTGGTCGACGCCAGGTCGGCGGCGCCGCCGGACTCGCCGCCACCCGCCGAGTTCACCGTGATCGACGCCAAGTCGGGTGACGTGTCGAATCTCGCGACCAGGATGGTGAAGTTCCTGTCGCAACGGTCATCGAGAACCGCTGAGCCGACAAACACGGCCGGCACCGTCACGATTGGTCGCGCCAACGACAACGACATCGTCATCCCCGACGTCTTGGCCTCCCGCCAGCACGCGACGCTGACCTTGACGCCGCTGGGCACCGAGATCAAGGACCGCAGCATCAACGGGACGTTCGTCAACGGGACGCGGGTCGGGTCGGCAATCTTGGGCGAAGGCGACGTGGTCACCATCGGCAACGTCGACCTGGTGTTCAGCAACAGCACCCTGGTCCCCCGTAACGAAGTGGCGACCCGCACCGGGGGTCTGGAGGTGCGCGGGGTGAACTACGCCGTCGACAACGGCAAACAGCTGCTGAACGACATCTCACTGATCGCCAGGCCCGGCACCCTGACCGCGATTATCGGTGGGTCTGGCGCAGGCAAGACCACCCTTGCCCGGTTGATCGCCGGTTACGCCCGCCCCACTTCGGGCTCGGTCACCTTCGAGGGCCATGACATCCATGCCGAATACGCATCGCTGCGCAGCAGGATCGGCATGGTCCCGCAAGACGACGTGGTACACCGCCAGCTGACCGTGAACCAGGCGTTGGGCTACGCCGCCGAACTACGCCTGCCACCCGACACCAGCAAATTCGATCGCGCCAAGATCGTCGCGCAGGTACTCGAAGAACTCGATCTGACCAAGCACGCCGACACCCGGGTGGACAAGCTGTCGGGCGGCCAGCGCAAACGCGCCTCGGTGGCACTCGAACTGCTCACCGGACCATCCCTGCTGATCCTGGACGAGCCGACCTCAGGCCTGGACCCCGCGCTGGATCACCAGGTCATGATGATGCTGCGTCAGCTGGCCGACGCCGGCCGCGTCGTGATCGTGGTGACGCATATGTTGTCCTACCTCGACGTCTGTGACCAGCTGCTGCTGGTGGCGCCGGGCGGCAAGACGGCGTTCTGTGGCCCACCGGACGCGATCGGTGAGGCGATGGGGACCTCCAACTGGGCCAAAATCTTCTCCAAGGTGGGCGCCGATCCCGAGGAGGCCAATCGACGCTTCCTCGCCCAGAACCGCGACCAGCTGAAGCCACCGGTCAAGGCCGATGAGCCGGCCGAGTTGGGCGAACCCGTACACACCAGCGTGCGGCGCCAAATCTCGACGATCGCCCGCAGGCAGGTGCGCCTGGTGGTCTCCGACCGCGCCTACTTCGTGTTTCTGGCGCTGTTGCCGTTCATCCTGGGCGCGCTGTCACTGACGGTGCCCGGCAACAACGGGTTCCACGTTCCCGCCCCGCACGCGGGCACTCCCGATGAATCCGTGCAAATACTCAACCTGCTGCTGCCTGCCGCGGCCTTCATGGGCACCGCGCTGACCATCCGCGACCTGGTCGGCGAACGTGGCATTTTCCAGCGGGAACAGGCGGTCGGATTGTCGACGTCCGCCTACCTGCTGGCCAAGGCCGCCGTGTTCTGCGGGTTCGCCGTCCTGCAGTCGGCGATCACGACCGCGATCGTGGTTCTGGGTAAAAGCGAGCCCACGCGGGGAGCCCTGCTGCTGGGTCACGGCAATGTGGGGGCGACCATCGAGCTGTTCTTGACGGTGGCGGCGACCTGTGTCGCCTCGGCCATGCTTGGCCTGGTCATCTCGTCGCTGGTCCGCTCCAGTGAGCAGATCATGCCGCTGTTTGTGGTGTCGATCATGGCGCAGCTGGTCCTGTGCGGCGGGATGGTTCCGGTCACCGGCCGGCTCGGTCTCGACCAGCTGTCGTTCGTCATGCCGGCGCGCTGGGGCTATGCCGCGGCGGCGTCGACGGTCGATCTGCGACACCTGGTGCCGGGTTCACTGATCCCCGAGGACCGGTTCTGGGAGCACACGTCAAAGATCTGGCTGATCGACATGGGCATGCTGGCTGGGCTGTCCATCTTCTACGCCTGCTTTGTTCGATGGAAGATCCGGCTGCGTCGTTAGGGCGCCGGTAGGGTGAGATCATTCACCCACCGAAGCACGAGACGTTCGACCTGGTTGCCCGCACCAACACCGACCCGAAGGGCATTGTGCGGGCGGTCGACGAGTACACGTTGCTCCCGTGGGGGCTGTACCTGGCCCGGCCGACTCCCGGGCGCGCCCAGTTTCACTACCTCGAGTCGTGGCTGTTGCCGTCAGCGGGCTTGCGCGCCACGGTCTTCCACTTCAACCCGGGCCATGAACGCGACCACGACTACTACCTCGACGTGGGTGAATACACGCCTGGCCCGGCCGTGTGGCGATCCGACGACCATTACCTCGACATCGAGGTTCGGACCGGTTCAGGGGCGGGCCTGGCCGATGTCGACGAGCTGCTGGACGCCGTCCGCCACGGGCTGCTGACCCCGAAAGCCGCCGAGCGTGCGGTGCGGCGCGCCGTGGACGCCGTCGACGGATTGGCCCGCAACAATTATGACCTGAACGGCTGGCTGGCCACCCGCGGCATGGAACTCACCTGGCGTGGGACGTCTTCGCCGCCCAGAGTGTAGTGAAAGCCCTTGGCGGCGAAGACGTCCCAGCGCGGCGTTACACCGCGAGCAACCGCTGGAAGAATTCGCGGTAGTGCATCAGGGCCACGCGGAGGTCTTCGGTGGACGCTTCTTCGCCGCGAGCCCACTGTTCTTCGAGATGCGAGCGCGCGTCGGCGAAACCGCTCGTGAGCTGTTCGACCAGGTCGGACACCAGGACATCGGCCTTCTGGACGCAGTCCTTGGGATCATCGACGAAGCTCGCCTGCACGGCAGCCCACCGTGCACGCAATTCCGCGAGGTCGTCATCGGCGAAGAGCACCTCCTCCGTTGATGATTCGCTTTGCGCGCTCGGATCCGCCGGTGCGGCGGGAGCGGTTGTTGGGTCGGCCGACGCTGCCGGCTCAGTGGGCTCACTCGCCGGGGGCGTTCCCTGTGGCTGTTCGTGCGAACCGGTCAGTGTTTGTTGATCATGCGTTGTCATGCGTTTGCCTCCTTGGACGCGCCATTGCCTGTTGTGGTCTCGAGCAACTCTTCGAACAGTGCCCGGTAGTGCACGAACGCCTCCCGCTGCTGCTCGGTGTCGACATCACCGTGCTGCTGCGACAGATGAATGCCGTGGGCGGCGCGATAGTTGTCAACGACGTGCGGGTGGTCTACCGAGATGTCAGCCGCCCGCTGATCGAAGTCGTCGACGGGATAGCCCCGTGTGCGCATCACCTCGGTCACCAAACGGTCAGCGACGCCGACGGCGGTTGACGGATTATCGACGAACCCGGTCTGCACCTGGTGCCAGCGGGTACTGAAATCCGAAACAGCCGCCGGCGTCAACGGAACGATGTCGAGTTTGTCTCGCTTACGTTCCCGGGCGGTGAGTTCTTTCTCGGCCGCCTTTTGGTCTCCGGTCTCGGATACCAGACGTTCGTACTCGCTGCCATAGTGCTGCCTCAGTCGCTGTGTTTTCTTGCGACTGCCCACGACGCTCGCCGCGACAATCACCACTGCGACCACGACAACGACGGAGGCCGCGATCAAAATCCACTCCCAAACGGGCATCCCGTGCTCCTCTCGTACTCAAGTGGAATAGCCCGGGCACCATCGACGCAAACGTCGGTTTGTGACGTGCAACACGCAGCCGGGGCTTCCGGGCAGCGACAGCGCCCGCGGCGCGGGTGCGAGGCTGCGGGCCGTTCCAGCAGTTTTCAGGCGCAGTGCGCGGGTACTTCTTTGGTATGCCCCTGAGCGAGTATCGGCGCAAACGCCGGTCCGGCCGTAGTTCCGAGCCATCCGGACGGCAGGGACGAAGGCGCCGGGGAAGCGATGACGGGCCGCGTTTTGTCATCCAGCACCACGCGGCGCGCAGTGACCACTACGATTTCCGTCTTGAGATCGGCGGCGTCCTGGTGTCCTGGGCGATACCCAGAGGTCCGTCGACAAACCCGAAGGACAATCGGATGGCGCGGCGCACCGAGGATCACCCGCTGGAATATGCGACGTTCGAGGGGGTGATCCCGCAAGGCGAGTATGGTGCCGGCGGCGTCATCGTCTGGGACCACGGCACCTACGTCAACGCGACCGACCGCGAAATGACCGAAGGCCTTGAACGCGGCCACCTTTCGTTCCGGTTACACGGCGAAAAGCTACGCGGCGGCTACGCACTGACCCGGATCCGGGAGGGTAAGGACGAGACATGGTTGCTGGTCAAGCGCAAAGACGAAGACGCCGACGCCCGACGTAAGCCGGTGCGAAGCCAACTGGGGGCACCGCCCGCTTGCGGGGGAAAGTCGGTCCTGTCCGGGCGCACTTTGGACGAGCTGTCGTGACGAATCTCACCAGCCTGCCCGGCTCAGCTCGCGCGGCACTGCACGACGAGCCGGTTCCCGACTGGCGAGCGCCCACGTTGGCCACCCTGACCGACAGGCGGTTCTCCGACCCGCACTGGATCTTCGAGCGCAAGTTCGACGGGATGCGCTGCCTGGCGTTCCGCGACGGCGACCGGGTGCGGCTACTGTCGCGGAACCGTCAGCCGCTCAACGGAACCTACCCAGAGCTGGTCGACGCGCTCACCGCCCAGCACACCTCCCGGTTCGTCGTCGACGGCGAGGTCGTGGCTTTCGAGGGGCGGCGCACCAGCTTCGCCCGGCTGCAGGGGCGTCTTGGCATCACCGACCCTGAGGTGGCGCGTGCGTCGCGGATCCGCGTTTACTACTACCTCTTCGACCTGCTGCACCTAGATGGCAAGTCGACCATCGACGTACCGCTGACCTGGCGTAAACGATTGGTGTACAACGCAATTGATTTCGGCGGCCCGCTGCGTAACACCCCACACCGGGTCGAAGACGGCATTGCCGCCTTCCGGGCCGCCTGCGAACGGGGCGACGAGGGTGTGATCGCCAAGCTCGCCGACTCGAAGTACGACGGGCGCCGTTCGCCGAATTGGCTGAAGTTCAAGTGTGTCCGCGATCAGGAATTCGTCGTCGGCGGGTACACCAGCCCCAAAGGTAGCCGCATCGAACTGGGCGCACTGCTGATCGGCTATTACGAGGGCAGCGACCTGGTTTACGCCGGCAAGGTGGGCACCGGCTTCGACGAAGACACGCTGCGTAGCCTGCACAAACGGCTGTCCGCCATCGAGCAGGATGCACCACCATTCGCCC
>Ga0210389_10000361_pt1 | contig 44040 bp, 51 predicted proteins | sample IncBWH28OmetaG_FD_160127 | JGI IMG/M metagenome (GOLD analysis project Ga0210389, IMG submission 160127) | Forest soil microbial communities from Barre Woods Harvard Forest LTER site, Petersham, Massachusetts, United States - Inc-BW-H-28-O ... | reverse complement strand
CGCCATGGGAAGGAAGCGGAGGACCATCGGCCGCCATGGGAAGGAAGCGGATGACGCATCGGCCGCCTTCCGGCGGCGCCGCGTCCGGCCCGATCCAGTTCGCGGTCCAGCCCGTGCTCGCCTCGATCGCGGTCACCGCGCCGTCGCCGTCGCTGGCCGCGGGCGGCAAGGAGCAGCTGAGCGCGACCGGCACGACCCCGGCGGGCGACACCGTCGCCGCGCTCCAGGTGCCGATCGCCGACCCGGCCTCACACCAGTGGTCCAGCAGTGACTCGAGGGTCGCCGAGGTCGATCCGGAGACCGGCGAGCTCGACGCCCGGTCGCCCGGCACCGCGACGATCAGCGTCCTGTCGGGCGGAGTCACCGGCCAGGTCACGATCACGGTAACCGGCCGGTAACACGTCTCCGGCCGGTAACACGGCCGGTGACACGGCGGCCGGAGAATCGAACAAGGGGCCGGCGGCGCGGCTGGCCGCCGGCCCCTTGTCTAAGGCAACACTTGCTATGTGCAATACTTGTATCCATGAACGATGACACGGCTACGAGCGCCGGCGGCCAGCATACCGAGGTCGCCGCACTCGAACTGATGACACGGGCCCTCGTGGGGATCACCCTGCGGAGCCTGGAAGTGCTCGGGGGAGAGGTCAGCCTGCCGCAGTTCCGGCTGCTGCTGATCCTGTCCGGCCTCGGCCGCGTGCCGTCGTCCCGGCTCGCGGCGGAACTGAAGATGCCCGCCTCCTCGGTCACCCGCCTGGGGGACAAGCTGGCGGCGGCGGGCCTGCTGGCGCGGGGGACGGACCCCAGCAGCCGGTCGATCGTGACGGTGGAGGTGACCCCGGCCGGCCTGGACCTGGTGGCCCGCGTGGTCGCCGCGCGGCACGAACTGCTGTCCGGCGTCCTGGACCGGATGCCCCCCGAAGAGCGGACGGCGGCCGCCCACGCGGCGCGGCGCTTCGCGGACCTGGCGGCGGACGCAGCGGCGTTCAGCGTGACCGGTCCCCTCCCGCTGTGACGCGCGGGCCTGTGACCCCCGGCACCAGCGCGCGCCACCGCGCCGCGCACCTCGGCGACTTCACCCTCACCCCCCGCGTCCTGGTCATCACCGCCCTGGCCCTCGGAGTCGGGGCCGCGAGCGGCGTCACGGCGTTCTGCCTGCTGCGACTCATCGGCCTGATCACCAACGCGGTCTTCTACCAGCGGCTGTCGGTCTCGCTCACGGCGCCGGGCGCGGTCCACCACCCCTGGTGGCTGATCCTGTTCGCGCCGATCGCGGGCGGTCTCGTGATCGGCCTGATGGCCCGGTACGGCAGCGAGAAGATCCGCGGTCACGGCATGCCCGAGGCCATCGAGGCGATCCTCACCGGCGGGAGCCGGGTCCAGCCGCGGGTCGCGGTGCTCAAGCCCGTGTCGGCGGCGATCTCGATCGGGACCGGCGGCCCGTTCGGCGCCGAGGGGCCGATCATCATGACCGGCGGCGCGGTCGGCTCGATCCTCGCGCAGTTCCTGCGGCTGTCCGCCGACGAGCGCAAGACCCTCCTGGTGGCCGGCGCCGTCGGCGGGATGGCGGCGACCTTCAACGCCCCGCTGTCCTCGGTGCTGCTCGCGGTGGAACTGCTGCTGTTCGAGTGGCGGCCCCGCAGCTTCGTCCCGGTCAGCGCATCGGTGCTGGTGGCCACCGCCGTGCGGTGGGCGCTGCTCGGCAGCGCGCCCATCTTCCCGGTCGCCCACGCCGTCCTGCCGAGCGGGGGAAGGCTCGCGCTCACGCTCCTGCCCGGCGTGACCGGCGGTCTCCTCGCCGTCGTGGCGACCGGCCTGGTGTACAAGTCGGAGGACACGTTCGCCCGGCTGCCGATCCACTGGATGTGGTGGCCCGCCATCGGCGGGCTCATCATCGGGGCTGGCGGGCTCATCGAGCCGGAGGCGCTCGGCGTCGGCTACAACGTGATCGACCAGCTGCTGACCGGCCGCGCGTCACTGTCGCTGATCATCGGCATCCTGGTCGTGAAGACGCTGATCTGGTCCCTGTCGCTCGGCTCGGGGACGTCCGGCGGGGTGCTCGCGCCCACGTTCATGATCGGCGGGGCGCTCGGCGCGCTGGAAGGGCTCGCGCTGCCGCACGTGTTCCCGGGGTTCTGGGCGATGGCGGGCCTGGCCGCCGTGCTCGGCGGCGTGATGCGCTCGCCGCTGACCGGTGTCGTGTTCACCCTTGAGCTCACGCACGCCTGGGGGACGCTGCCCGCCATGATGGTCGCGTCGGTCAGCGCGTACGCGGTGTCGGCCCTGATCCTGAAACGCTCGGTGCTGACCGAGAAGGTGGCGCGCCGCGGCCTCCACCTGACCCGCGAGTACTCGACCGATCCGCTCGAGGTGTTCTTCGCCCGGGAGGTCATGACCGACGCTTCCGCTGGGCAATCCCAGGCGACCGCGCCAGTGCTGAGCGTCCCGGAGCAGACCGTGTATGCGGACTCCACCCTGCGGGAGGTGGCGAACGTCTTCGCGCGGCACGAGGTCACGACCGCGACCGTCGTCGACCGCGCCGCGCCGGACGTGGCGCTCGGGGAGGTCACCCTGGCGCGGCTGCTGCACGCCCGCCGCGCGGACCTGCGGGAGGAGGAAGACCGGGAGCGTTTCCTCGGCGCCGGGCTCCGGCTAGCCTCGCTCGCCCGCCGTGGCGCGCGCGGGCCGGGTGGTGCGGACGGCGTCGCCGGCGTCACGCCGCAGCCACATGGCCTCGCCCGCCGCGACCAGGGAAACCACGGCGAGCAGGCAGAACGCGAAGGCGTAGGGCATGCTGGCGTGCGTGCCCGCTCCGGGGAGCAGGCCGCCGATCCGCAGCGCGACCGTGGCGAACGCGACGGACAGGCCGTTGGCCAGCTGGGTGGTGGTCGCGAGCAGGGTGTTGGCGTCCCGCATCTGGTCGGCCGGCATGTCGGCGAACCCGACCGTGTTGTAGACGGTCAGCGCGGTCGAGCGGACGATCCCGCTGATCAGGGCGAGCACGCCGATGACCGCCAGCGGGGTAGCGGCGGTGGTGAACGCGAGGCCGACCATCGTGGCGGCCATGATGACGGTCGAGACGATGAGGAGCGTGCGGAACCCGAAGCGGTTGATTAGCGGCGTGGTGGCGGGCTTGATGCCGACGTTGCCCGCGAAGATGAACAGCACCACCGCGCCCGACTTGACCGGGGACCAGCCGAACTGCGTCTGCCACAGCAGCGGCAGCAGGAACGGCCCCGCGCCGACCACCAGCCAGTACAGCGACCCGCCGAACTGGGAGACCCGGAACGTCTCGATGCTCAGCGTGCGGATGTTGAGCAGCGGGTGAGCGGCGCGGCGCAGGTGCCGGACCGCGCCGGTGAGCAGCGCCGCCGACGCCACGCCGAGGACCACGGTCTGGGCCAGCGGCGTCGCGGACAGCGACACCAGGTGGGCGAAGTAGGTCAGCCCGCCGAGGCCGAGGCAGGTGAGCAGCACTCCCGCCCAGTCCAGGGGCGGGGGAACGGCGCTCTCGGTGTTCGCGACGAGCCGCCACGCGATGACGAACGCCACGACGCCGAGCGGCGCGTTGATCAGGAAGATCCAGTGCCAGGACGCGTACGTGGTGAGCAGGCCGCCCGCGAGCGGGGCGAGCACCGGGGCGATCAGGCCCGGCCAGACCACGTAGGAGGTGACCCGCAGGAGGTCCTTCTTCGCGGCGGTCGACACCACCATCGTGCGACCGACGGGGACCATCATCGCGCCGCCGACGCCCTGCAGGACCCGCATGCCGACAAGTTCGCCCACGGACGTGCTGCTGGCGCAGCCGATCGAGGCGAGGGTGAAGATCGCGATAGCGGACAGGAAGATCACCCGGTTGCCGAACCGGCGGGCCAGCCATCCGCTCAGCGGGATGAGCACGGCGAGGGTCAGCAGGTAGGCGGTGACGAGGAGGCCGATCTCGGTCGCCGGCGCGTGCAGCGCCCGGCCGATCGCGGGGCTGGCGGTGGTCACGATCGTGCCGTCGAGCATCTCCATGAAGTAACATCCGGCTACCAGCAGGGCCACGTTCCGTTGCCGCGCGTCGATCACTCCGTCACCTTTCCGCCCTGCCGCCACAGACCCAAAGGTGTATAGCCACGTCAGCCTGCCGATTATGCCCGCCTTTGTGCCCTCTGGTGCTAGGCCCGCGTCAAGGTCGGGAATCGGTCCACGTGGGGTCGGCGGCCAGCTTCTCGGCGATGCGGTCGTGGAAGCTCTTGCGGTCCAGCAGGCCGCGGATGTCCGCGGCGACCCGGCTCAGCGGGTAGGGGATCTCGGCCTCGATCTCGGTGACGGTCGCCTCGGTGGCGCGCCATTCGGCCGCGAGCTTCCCGGCGATCCGCTCCGCCCGGGCGGTGAGCGTCACCTTCTTGCTGCGCGCGTCCGGCCCGGGGGACGTGTCCAGCCAGCCCGCCGCGCGCATGGCGGCGACCTTCTGGCTCATCGCCGAATGCGTGCGCCCGACCGACCGGGCGAGCTCGGCGATCGTCATGGGGCCGCGGGCGTGCAGCCGGACGATCTCGTAGACCCAGCTCGGCTTGAGGTCGGGGATGCCGTTCTCCGCGTAGATCCGCGCGATCTCGTCGTCGGTCTCCGACAGCAGCCGGTACAGGGGGCGCCACAGGCTCTGCTCGGTCGGGTCGTCGCGAGTCGGGTCGTCGCTCATGAGTTCATCCTACCGATATGACAGTGCTTATATAAGTGCTGTTACATTAGACGGGTGAAACTCCTCACTGACATCACGCCGCTGCGGGAGAGCCCGGCGTTCCGCCGCCTGTGGATCGGCACCATGCTGTCGAATGTCGGCACGGCGATGACGAGCTTCGCTAACACCCTCCAGGTCTGGGACGCCACGCACTCGACCGCCGCCACGGGCGCGATCGCGGTCGCCTCGCTCATCCCGCTGCTGGTCATCGCGCTGCCCGGCGGGTCGCTGGCCGATACCGTGGACCGGCGCAAGCTGGTCCTCGTCATGACCGCGTGCTCGACCGTGGTGTCGGCCCTGTTCTTCGTGAACGCGCTGCTGACCGGCACCGCCGTCGGCTGGATCTGGGTGGTCTACGCGCTCGTCGCCGTGGCCAGCGCGATCGGGGCGGTCAACCAGCCCGCCCGCCAGACGTTCATCCGCGCGCTCGTGCCGGGCGATCAGCTGCCCGCGGCCATGGCGCTGAACCGGATCGCCTTCCAGACGATGCTGATCGCGGGCCCGGCCCTGGCCGGCGTGGTGTCGGGCGCGTTCGGCGTCAAGGGCTGTTACCTCATCGACGTGCTGAGCTTCGCGGGCTCCTTCTACGGTGTCGGCCGGATGCCCGCCCAGCCGCCCAGTGACAGGGGCGATTCCCCGTCACGTTCCCAGCTCTCCCTCCTGCGCGAGGGTCTCGGCTACATCGGGCGGAACCGGATCCTGGCCGGCGCGTTCATCGCGGACGTGAACGCGACGTTCTTCGCCTTGCCGGTGTCCCTGTTCCCCGCGATCAACACCGAGCGCTTCGGCGGCGACCCGCGCACGCTCGGCCTGTTCACGGCGGCGATCGGCGCCGGCGGCATGGTGACCGCGGTGTGCGCCGGGCCGGTGCGCAAATGGACCCGCCACGGGGTGGCGATGCTCGTGGCGGTGTCAGTCTGGGGTGCCGGGTTCGCGGTGTTCGCGGTCGCGCCGTCGCTGTGGCTCACCCTGCTCGCGCTGGCGGTGGCGGGCGGGGCGGACACGTTCACGGTGATCTTCCGCGGCATCATCGTGCAGCGGGTGACGCCGGAGGAGTTCCGGGGTCGGGTGAACGCCGCGGACTTCGTGGTCGGCGCGGGCGGCGGCCAGCTCGGCTCGCTGGAGTCCGGGCTGGTCGGGGCGGTCGCGTCCCCGGAGATCAGCGCGCTGGCCGGCGGATTGCTGACGATCGCGGGCGCGTTCGCCATCGCGGGGGCGCTCCCCGCCTTCCGCCGTTACCGGGATACGGAGTAGATACTGGTCGCCCCGGTTAGGGATCTTAATTTCCGCAGGTCACGGGTTCAAAGATGATCATGGATAGGTATGTAAGTAGGTATTGTCACCGATGCGGCACGGTGCGTAAGACCGGAGATTGGGACCTGACTGATTCGGGGGGTCTGCTGATGGTTGTGACCGGACCATTCAGCCAGCGTGCGGGGCATGAGGCCTGGCACGACTGGTGGCAGGCGGCAGCGTGCCGCACTGCCGATCCGGAAATGTTCTTCCCCGTCTCGGCTCTCGGGCCGGGCCGGGACGACATCGCGCGCGCGAAGGCGGTCTGCGCGGCCTGCCGGGTCCGCCGGCAGTGCCTGCAGTTCGCCCTGGCCACGCACCAGGCGCACGGCGTCTGGGGCGGCACGACCGAAGAGGAGCGCCGGGTCCACGCCGCCCAGCAGCGGACCGGAGAGGCGGACGCGGCGGGAGTCACCACGCTCCGCCCGCTGTAGGCCGCCCGGTGTAACGGGCAAGACGGGCTTCCCCGGCGGGACCGCGGCCGGGGAAGCCCCTTTCTGGCATGGTCAGAAGCCGTACTGGGCGCCGTTGACCGTCTGGCTGCTCGGCGGCGCCGACACGGTGGTCGGCACGCCGTAGGTAATGGTGAACTGCCCGCTGTTGCCGGACTGCTTGCTGACGACCTGCGCGATCTGCGGCGTGGACGTGTCGGTCACGTACAGCGTGGAGTCCTTGGACTTGTCGATCAGCGGCAGCACCTTCTTGCCGTCGACCGTGGTCAGCGTGCCCTTGGTGACATCCGTGGGGATGTTCATCTGGGAGGTCATCGAGGACGCGTTGCAGACGCCAGCGAGCGAGGCGGCGTTGGAGTTGCTCGTCGGGGCCTGGATGTACTTGCCCGCCAGCACCTTGGCGACCTGGGCCCCCGCGCTGCCGGCCTGCGTCTTCCAGAAGGTCGCGTCGGGCTTGAGCCAGACGGTGTCACCGATCACGACCAGGTCGAGGCTGCCCTCCGAGCCCTCGCTCAGGGTGCCCACGCAGTCCTTCCCGCCCTTGAAGCCGAGATTGATGTTGATCGTGTGGCCGTCGTCCGGGCCCGAGCCGACGATGGTGAAGGCCGGCGCGGACTTCAGGCTGTCGACCGCCTTGGTCGCGATCTGCTTGGCGGACATGCCTGACAGCGGGTCACTGCTGCCGCTGCCGCATCCGGCGGCGGCGAGGCAGGCCGCGATCGCCACGCCGGCCGCCACGGTGCGCGGCGAGCGAAGTGAGAGAGACATATCGAACTCTTTCTGGGAAGGCTGAGTAAAAACTGCAAGCTGACTGTACGCGGTCCCGACTGTACGCCGCCGGCGTCACCTACCCGATGCGAGTAGTGATTATTCCCGCGCGGTTAGCACGCCGGTAAGGTAGCGCTCCGCGCAGGCCCGGACCGCCGTGGTGAAGGCGCCGCCGGGTGGCGGGCGGTAACCCCGGCGGCGGGCGACGCTGGTGCGGCGGCGGGTGCTCAGCGTGGCCGTCGCCGGAGGGGATCCTCGCCGCCGCGCACGTCCGCACGGCGGAATTCGCCGCGCTCATCGCGGCCTGGCACGCCGGGGACGTCAAACGCGCCCGCGAGCTGGGGAACCGGCTCGTCCCGCTGGCGACGGCGCTGTTCGCCGAGCCCAACCCGGCCGTGATCAAGGGCGTGCTGCACGCGCAGGGGAGGATCCCGAGCCCGGCGGTCCGGCTGCCGCTGCTGCCCGCCGTGGATAACACGGTGCGCGCGGCGCTGGCGGCGGCTGGCGGGCTGCCGGCCGAGGGCCAGGCGGCCGCGGCCGGCCGGGGGTGAACAATGATGTGATGATCACGACGACAGATGAGCAGCAGCCGAGTAAGGCGAGCGCGCTGTCCGCGCTGCTGGAGGACGCGGCGGCGCGCGCCGCGCGGTACCGCGGCGCGGTGGACGATGTCCCGGTGTTTCCCGGCGCGGACGCGCTGGAGGCGCTCCGCGCGGGCCTTGGGACCCTCCGCGACAAGCCGGCCGCGCCGCAGGCCGTCATCGCCGAACTGGCGGACGCCGTCGAGCCGGCCCTCGTGGCGAGTGCCGGACCGCGGTACTTCGGGTTCGTCATCGGCGGCGCCCTGGACTCGGCCACCGCCGCTGACATCCTCGCCGCCGGCTGGGACCAGAACGCGTTCAACACCCTCACCTCGCCCGCCGCCGCGGCCGTGGAGGAGGTCGCGGGCGAGTGGCTCAAGGACGTGCTGGGCCTGCCGTCCGGCGCCTCGTTCGCGTTCACGACCGGGGGCCAGGCCGCCAACACCGTCTGCCTCGCGGCCGCCCGGCACCAGGTCCTCGCCGACGCCGGCTGGGACGTGGAGCGCGACGGGCTGGCGGGTGCGCCGCGCGTCCGGGTCGTCACCGGCGCGCTGCGGCACATCACGATCGACCGGTCGCTGCGCCTGCTGGGCCTCGGCGCGAACGCCGTCGAGCCCGTCCCGGTTGGGGACGACGGCGCGATCGACGTCGCGGCGCTCGCCCGCGTGCTGGCGGACGGCCCGCGCGGGCCGGTTATCGTGTGCCTGCAGGCGGGGGAGGTGAATTCCGGCGCGTTCGACGATTTCCCGGCCGCGATCACGGTCGCCCGCGAGCACGGTGCCTGGGTGCACGTGGACGGGGCGTTCGGGCTGTGGGCCGGCGCCAGCCCGGCCACCCGGCGCCTGGTCGCCGGCGTGGACGGGGCTGACTCGTGGGCGACCGACGGCCACAAGTGGCTGAACGTCCCCTATGACAGCGGGTACGCCTTCTGTGCCCGCCCGGCCGCGCATAAGGCGTCGATGGCGTTCAGCGCCGCCTACCTCGGCGACGCCTCGGAAACCTTGCGCAGCCCCGGTGACTGGGGGCTGGAGAGCTCCCGCCGCGCCCGCGGGTTCGCCACGTGGGCGGCGCTGCGCGAACTCGGCCGGGACGGCGTCGCCGGGCTGGTCGACCGCTGCTGCGCCCGCGCGCGCCGGTTCGCCGGCCTGCTGGCGAAGGTGGACGGCGTGCGCGTGATGCATGACGTGGTCCTCAACCAGGTGCTGGTCCGTTTCGGGGACAGTGACGACATCACCGAGCGGACGCTGGCGGCCGTCCAGCGTTCCGGCGTCTGCTGGATGGGCGGGACGACGTGGCGCGCGCAGCGCCTCATGCGGATCTCGGTGTCCGGGTGGCGGACGACGGAGGCCGACGTGGACCGCTCCGTCGAGGCGATCCTCGCGGCCTACCGCGGGGTGAGCGGGTAAACGGGCGGCCCGGATCAGAAGCCGTACTGCGCGCCGTTGACCGTCTGGCCGCTCGGCGGCGCCGACACGCTCGCGGGGACGCCGTAGGAAATGGTGAACTGGCCGTTGTCGGACTTCTGCTTGCTGACGACCTGCACGATCTGCGGCGCGGACGTGTCGGTGACGTAGATCGTGGAGTCCTTGGCCTTGTCGGTCAGCGACAGGACCTTCTGGCCGTTGACCGTGGTCAGGCTGCCCTTGGCGACATCCGCGGGGACGGGAATCTGGGACGTGAGCGACTGCGAGTCACAGATGTCCGCGAGCGCGGACGCGTTGCTGTTGCTCGTCGGGGCGTCGATCCACTTGCCGGCCAGGGCCTTGGCGACCGCGGCTCCCTCGCTGCCGCCCTGCGTCTTCCAGAACGTGGCGTCGGGCTTCAGCCAGACGGTGCTCCCGATCACGGTCAGGTCGATGCTGCCATCGGCGGCATAGCCCACCGTGCCCGTGCAGTCCTTCCCCTTGAAACCGAGGCTGAGGGTGACGGTCTGGCCGGGGCCCTCGAGGCCGGACCCGGCGATGGTGAACGCGGAGGCGGACTTCAGGTCCGCGATCGCCTTGGTAGTGACCTGCTTCGCCGACATGCCGGACAGCGGGTCGCCGCCGCCGCTGCCGCACCCGGCGGCGGCGAGGCAGGCGGTGGCCGCCAGGGCGGCGGCCACCGCGCGCGGCGAGCAAAGGGATAGACGCATATCGCACTCTCTCTGGATAGACTTAGTAAATGCTCCGGGGTGACTGTACGCTGCCGGCGGTGGGCGCCGTGCGGGTAGTGAACGGTTGAACTGGCTGCGCGAGCCTTCGCCCGCCGCCGTCGCGGCGGCACTGCGGGTGGTCACGCCCGAGCTGGCCGGCCTGCCGATCGCGATTCCGGAGCTCGTCGGCCGGGATGACCCGGTGTTCCAGTCCTCGAGCGCGGCGCTCGGCGAGCAGTACGTCGCGAAATTCGCGTGGTCGGAAACCGCCGCCCGCCGCGTCCGGCACCAGATCCTCGTGCTGCAGGCGCTCGCCGCTGAACCGGCCGTCCCGTTCCTGCCCGAGGTGGTCGCGGCGAGTACCGACCCGCTGATCATGGTCACCAGGCGGGTGCCCGGGACGAGCCTGTTCACGGTCGCCGGCTCCGTCGACCCCGATCACGCGGGCGCGCAGCTCTCGCGTTTTCTGGCGACGCTGCACGGCGACCAGGCGCGGCGGCGGGCCGAGGCGGCCGTTGGCGGCGCCCCCGCGTGGTATCCGCTGGCCACCACGAGCGCGCTGCGGGAGCGGTTCGGGCGGTGGGTGACGGCGGCGGAGCAGCGGGACGTGGCGCGCTGGTGCGACTGGGCCGATTCGGTCCTGGCGGAACCGGGCGGCCCTCAGGTGTTCATCCACGCGGACTTCCACGGCGACAACCAGGTCTGGAACGGTGGCGAACTGCGAGCTGTGCTCGACTTCGAGAACGCGGGGCTCGGCGAGCCGGAATACGACCTGCGTACCTTCCCCGGCCCGGGAATGGGACCGGGCACAGGGCTGCTGACCGCGATCACGCGCCACTACGAGCGGCTGGCCGGCCGGCCGCTGTCGGTCAGCCGGATCATGGCCTGGCACGCGCGCCAGGCACTCGGCGACGCGCTGTGGCGCAGCGAGGCCGGCCTGCCGCTGCCGGACCGCCGGTCGCCGTCGGCCTGGGTGCACGACCTCGCCGGTCGTTTCCGCCTGCTCGGCCTGGACGTGTGACCGGGCGGCTACCTGGCTACCGGGAGCGCCGGGGGCGCATCAGCTTCGCCGGGGCCCGGCTGGCGGACGCGACCGCCTCGATCTCGACGAGCTGCCCTGGATACCCGAGAACCGTGACACCGAGCAGGGTGCTGGGCGCGTCGTGCTCGCCGAACTCCGCCCGGATCACGTCCCAGGCGGCCACCAGGTCGGCGCGGTCGGCGGACGCCACGTAGATGGTCGTCTTGAGCACGTCGGTCAGCGACGCGCCCGCCGCCGTGAGGGCGGCGGCCAGGTTCGCCACCGCCTGCCGCGCCTGTGCCCGCACGTCGTCCGGCGCGACGACCTTGCCCTCTCCGTCAAGCGGGCACGCGCCCGCCGCGAAGACGAACTCATCGGCGGGGACCGCCGCGACCGACGCGTACGCGTAGGGAACACCGCCGTAGAGGCCGGCCGCCCGAATCAGCTCAACTGCCACGGGTCACCAGCATGCCCTAAAAGTCGTCCCAGTGCGGCGGGCGGTCACGGTTCAGCCGCTCGTCGTCGTCCGGTTCCCGGTACTCACCCCACGCCGCGTCGGTGTCCTCGAAGCTCTGCTCCGGCCGCGGCGGCGCTGGTATCAGGGGCGCGGGCTCGCCGGCCTGCGGCTGCGGCACTTCCGGATCGCGGGGCATGGCCCCATTTTACCGGGCAAGGGAGACGGAAGCGGCGACGGGAGTAAAAGCCCTTGGATTGAATGTAGTAGACATGCTATCTTCCATACATCATGTCTGATGTAGCAGCGGAAGTCCGCGACTTGCGGATGTCGTACGGCCCCGAGGTGGTGCTGGACGGCATCGACTTCGACGTACGTACCGGGGAAGTGGTCGCGCTCCTCGGCCCCAACGGTGCTGGCAAGACCACCACCATCGAGATTCTCGAGGGGTTCCGCGGACGGTCGGCCGGCGACGTGATCGTGCTGGGGACCGACCCGGCGCACGGGGGAGAGGCATGGCGCGCACGCCTCGGCGTCGTCCTGCAGTCCTGGCGGGACCATGCCAAGTGGCGGGTGCGGGAACTGCTGCAGACCTCCTCGACCTCGTCGGGCTGACCGCGCAGGCCAAGACGCGGATCGGGAACCTGTCGGGCGGGCAGCGGCGGCGCCTCGACGTCGCCATCGGGATCGTCGGCCGGCCGGAGCTGCTGTTCCTCGACGAGCCCACCGCCGGCTTCGACCCCGCCGCGCGCCGGGAGTTTCACGAGCTCGTCCACCGGCTGACCGACCAGGAGCGGGCCACGGTGCTGCTCACTACCCACGACCTCGCGGAGGCCGAGAAGCTGGCCGACCGGGTCCTCATCCTCGCCGGCGGGACGATCATCGCCGACGGCTCGCCCGATGAGCTGGCCCTGAAGCTGAACGCCCAGGCCGAGGTCCGCTGGACCGTTGACGGCCAGCGGTACGTCCATCCCACCGACGAGGCGACCAAGTTCACGCGTCAGCTGTTCGCGCAGTACGGCGAGGCAGTGGCGAACCTGGAAGTCCGCCGCGCCAGCCTGGAGGACACCTACATGACCCTGGTACAGGAGTACGAGAGATGACTGTGATTCCCGGAACCACGGGCGCGAGACTCGGGCTGAAGCGCGGCGGGATCGAGATCCGGCAGGCCTTCACGTACTGGCCGGACCTTGCGCAGACGCTGGCGCTCCCGGTGCTCTCGGTCGCCGTGCTCCTGCTGCTGCGCGGCCACCACCTGTCCGGCACGGCGTTCTCGCTCGGGTCGCTCACGTTGCCGGGCCTGCTGGGGGCGAACATCGTGGTGGGCGCCCTGTTCGGCGTTTCGATGCAGATCAGCCCCGACCGGGAGGACGGGACGCTGCTGCGGGCCAAGGCGATCCCGTCCGGCATGTCCGCCTACGTGCTCGGCAAGGTCCTGCTCACGGGGGCGACCACCCTCGTCGGGGCGGTCGTCCTGCTGATCGTGGGGCCCCTCGCGTTCCCCGGCGTCGCGGTGAGCGCGGCCGGGTGGCTGACCCTGCTCTGGGTGCTCCTGCTCGGCCTGCTCGCGTGCGTCTGCCTCGGCGTCACGATCGGCGCCCTGCTGCCGAGACCGGACTTCGTGGGGCTGATGCTGCTCCCGGTGGCCGCGATCACGGCGATCTCCGGGATCTTCTACCCCATCACCCACCTGCCGGGCTGGCTGCAGGCCACCGGGCAGGTCTTCCCCATGTACTGGATGGGCCTGGGGCTGCGGGCGGCGCTGCTGCCGCCGGCGATGCGGGCCGTCGAGCTGAACGGGCAGTGGCGCCTGCCAGATGTCCTCCTCGTCCTGGTCCTGTGGTCGGCGGCGGGGCTGGCGGCGGCCCCGCCGGTGCTGCGCCGGATGGCGCGGAAGGAGTCGGGGGCGCGGGTGGCGGCGCGGCGCGAGCGGGCTATGCTGCGTGCGACATGAGCGCCGAGACCGTCTACAACCGGATCGCGATGCTCCGCGCCGAACGCGGGATCTCCCGGCGCGCGCTGTCGGACGCGCTCGGGGTGCACTACCAGACGGTCGGCTACCTGGAGCGCGGCGAGTACAGCCCCAGCCTGTTCCTGGCGCTGCGGATCGCCGCCTATTTCGAGGTGCCGGTCGAGGTGGTGTTCTCGACGGAGCCGTTCCCGCGCATCGGCTCCGCGGCGGCGTCGGCGTAGGAGCTGGGCCGGCCCCTGTCGGCGGTGTTACGGTCGAAGACGTGAGCCGTGTACATGACATGGGCGGGCAGACGGGGTTCGGGGCGGTGCCGGCCGGCGACGACGGGAGCGCCGGGTTCGGGGCCGACTGGGAGGCGCACGTGTACGCGCTCGCGGCCGTGCTGCGCCAGCGCGGGCTGTTCAACAGCGACGAGCTGCGCGACGCGATCGAGCGGCTGCCGCCCGCCGAGTACCTGGGCACCTCCTACTGGGCGCGGTGGCTCGCCGCGATCGAGACGCTGGTCGCCGAGAAGGGGCTGGCGTGAGCGAGAGGGCCGGCGCGCGGTACGCCGTCGGCGACCGGGTGCGCGTGCGGCCCGGTGATCCCGACCACCACACGCGTGCGCCGCGGTACGTGCGCGGGCACGCCGGGGAGATCGTCGCGCGGCTCGGGGAATGGGCGCTGCCCGACGCCTCGGCGGCCGGGATCATCGCCCCGGAGACCTGCTACGCGGTGCGGTTCGCGGCCGCCGACCTGTTCGGCGGCGGGGAGCATACGGTGACCGTCGACCTCTGGGAGTCCTACCTTGACCGGGCATGACCACGATCACGGCGGGCATGATCACGGCGAGCACGGGGACCTGCCCGTCGCGGCGCGCGTGCGGCGGCTCGAGGAGCGGCTGATCGCCGCCGGGAACGCCACCGACTCGGAGATCGACGCGGTCCTGGCCCGGCTGTACGACAGCGCCGCGCCCGTCAACGGGGCGCGGATGGCGGCGCGCGCCTGGACCGATCCGGACTACCGCGGCCTGCTGCTGTCCGACGGCAACGCGGCGGCCGCGGAGCTGGGCTTCGGGCCGCTGACCTATCAGCTGCGGGTGGTGGCGAACACCGCCGGCCTCCACAACATGATCGTCTGCACGCTGTGCTCCTGCTATCCGATATCGCTGCTCGGGCCGTCACCGGGCTGGTACAAGAGCTTCGCCTACCGTTCACGCGCGGTGCGGGAGCCGCGGGCGGTGCTGCGCGAGTTCGGTGTCACGCTCGCGGGCGACGTGCGCATAGCAGTGTGGGACTCCACGTCCGAGGCGCGGTACATGGTGCTGCCGTCACGCCCGGCCGGGACTGAGGGCATGGACGCGGACGCGCTCACGGGCGTGGTGACGCGGAACGGGCTGATCGGCACCGCCGTGGCGTGATGCCGCTTGGTGGCGTCCGGGTTTTGTGCGGCACGGATCACATATGAGTACATATGTCAATACTGAATATCCATAAATCGCGATAAGACGGACGGCTGTCGTCTACCGACCGGTAACTCCCTGTTCACTGTTGCCCGGCATCATCTGGACTTGTCTAGCCAAGATGACAAAGACAAAGGTCCATCGCGTCCGGCACCCCTTGGGCGCGGGTGGCAGGGAGGGTTACTTTGCGCGCAAAGAGGGCGATCTTCGCCGCTGGCGCCACGCTTGGGAGCGTCCTGCTCATCGCCGGCTGCGCCACGAGCTCCAGCGGCTCCAGCGCTGGCAGCAGCGGCGGCGTGAACTGGGCCACGGTCTCGTCGGTGGCGGCCGGCGGCGGCATGAACGCGCTAGTCGCGGCGGCCAAGAAAGAGGGCCACCTGAACGTGATCACGCTGCCGTCCGACTGGGCGAACTACGGCACGATCATGAAGGACTTCCAGGCCAAGTACGGCATCACGATCACCGACGAGAACCCGGACGGCACCAGCCAGGACGAGCTCAACGCGATCGCCCAGACCAAGGGCCAGAGCCGCGCACCGGACGTCGTCGACGTGGGCACCGCCTTCGCCGCCAAGGGCGAGCAGGAGGGCGACTGGGCGCCGTATGAGGTCCAGACCTGGAGCGACATCCCGGCCGACTCCAAGGCGTCGAACGGCGACTACTACGCCGACTACGGCGGCTACATCGCGATCGGGTACGACGCGTCGAAGGTGAAGACCCCCCCGACGTCGTTCAAGGACCTGCTCAACCCCGAGTACAAAAACATGATCGCGCTGAACGGCAGCCCGACCGAGGCGGGCGCGGCGTTCGCCGGCGTGTACGCGGCGGCGCTGGCCAACGGCGGATCGTTCGGCAACATCGCCCCCGGTGTCAGCTACTTCAAGCAGCTGAAGGAGGCCGGCAACTTCGTCCCGGTCACCGGCAGCGCCACGACGATGGAGAGCGGCCAGACCCCGATCCTCGTCTGGTGGGACTACCTGCTGGCCTCTGAGGTGGCGCCGAGCGTCAAGGACCTGAAAATCGTCATCCCGTCCGACGCGCACTACGCCTCCTACTACGACCAGGCGGTCAGCAAGTACGCGCCGGACCCGGCGGCCGCCAGGCTGTGGGAGGAGTACCTGTACTCCACCGTGGGCCAGAACCTGTACCTCGAGGGCGGCACCCGGCCAATCGAGCTGCCGACCCTGGTTTCCGACGGGACGGTGAACAAGAAGGCGTACGCGGCGCTGCCGCCGGCGCCGTCCGGTACGGTCACGTTCCCGTCGATCGCCCAGCAGAACACGGCCGAGAACGTCGTCGCCCAGCAGTGGCCGACCGTCGCGGGCTGAGCAGTGCCTGACACGACCGATACGGTCACGGCCCCCGGGGCGGTCAGCGCCCCCGGGGTCCGCCGTTCCCCGGCTCGCCCGCCGCGGCGGGCGCTGCGCACCCTGGCCCGGTACACGGGATTCCTGCCGTTCAGCGCCTACGTGGTGCTCGGCCTGATCATCCCCCTGATCGCGGTGGCGATCGGCGCGTTCCAGAATCCGGACACGGGCGCCTTCACGCTCAGCAACATCGACACGGCGCTGCACGGCAGCTACCTGACCGGCTTTCGGGAATCCCTGCTCCTGTCGGTGCTGGCCTCCGTCATCCCGGGGGTCTTCGGCCTGCTCATCGCGTACGCGATCGTCACGGCCAGGCACGCCTCGCTGCTGCGCCAGATCGTGATCACGGCGTCCGGCGTGTTCGCGAACTTCGGCGGCGTGCCGCTGGCGTTCCTGTTCATCACCACGCTCGGGTCCAGCGGGCTGGAGACCCAGTGGCTGAGCGACCTCGGGTTCAACATCTACAACGACGGCTTCAGCCTTTACACCGTCACGGGCATCGTGATCGTCTACATGTACTTCCAGATCCCGCTCATGGTGCTGGTCATGCTGCCGGCGCTGGAGGGCCTGCGCCCCGCGTGGCGCGAGGCGGCGGAGAACCTGGGCGCACGCACCTGGAGCTACTGGCGGCATGTCGGCGGGCCGGTGCTGCTGCCGTCGTTCCTGGGCAGCGTGCTGCTGCTGTTCGGCTTCGCGCTATCCGCGTACGCGACCGCCGACGCCCTCACCAGCGGGACGATCCCGATCACCCCGATCCAGATCGGCCAGTTCCTGTCCGGCAACGTGATCGCCGGGCAGGGGAACGTGGGCAAGGCGCTCGGCCTCGGCATGGTCGTCATCATCCTGATCGTCATGGCGGGCTACGTGCTCCTGCAGCGAAGGGCGGCGAAATGGCTGCGCTAGGCGAGCGCCCCGGCCGGCGCCGTTCGTTCCCGGTGTGGCGGTGGATCATCCTGCTTATCGCCGCGGCGTACTTCCTGATCCCGCTGTACGGGGCACTGAAGTTCACCGGGTTTTCCGCCTTCGGGACCGTGGTCGGCACCAGCGGGTTCGGCAGCTCGCTGTGGCTGTCGGTACGGCTGGCGATCGTCACTACCCTCATCACGCTGGCGCTGATGGTCCCCACCACCATCTACGTGCACCTGCGCCTGCCGCGCGTGCGGCGCCTGCTGGAGAGCATCACGATCTTGCCCATCGTCGTCCCGCCGGTGGTGCTGATCATCGGCCTGCTGCAGATCGCGCCGCCCGCGCTGAAGGAAAGCCCGTACCTGCTCTCGCTGGAGTACGTGGTGCTGGCGATGCCGTTCGCGTACCGGTCGGTCGACGCGGGCCTGCGATCGGTGGACGTGAAGACGCTGACCGAGGCGTCGAACTCCCTCGGCGCCGGCTGGCCGCTCACGCTGTGGCGGGTCATCCTGCCGAACCTGTCCACCGCGGTGCTGTCGGCCACGGTGCTGACCGTCGCCCTGGTGCTCGGCGAGTACACGATGGCCAGCCTCGACCTGGTCACGTCGTTCCCGGTGTGGATCGTGACCAACGACCAGACGAGCGCGCAGGCGTCGGTGGCGTCGTCCCTGCTGGCGCTGTTCGTCACCTGGCTGTTCCTGATGGCCATCACGATGATCGGCACCCGTCAGGCCCGCCGCACCGGCCGGGGCGAGGTCAACCTGTTTTCCGTAACCGCCACCACTACCCAGACGATAGGCGAGAGCTCATGACGACCAACTCCGCGCGAACAGGCACCGCGAGGGCCGGTGTCGTGGCCGCGGCATCCCCGGCCGCGGTGGCGGCCGCCGGGGACACGGGCGGCACGAGCGTGTCGCTGCGCGACCTGACCAGGGCCTTCGGCGGCACCCGGGCGCTGGACGGCATGTCCCTCGACATCGCGCCCGGCGAGCTCGTGGCGCTGCTCGGCCCGTCCGGCTGCGGCAAGACGACCGCGCTGCGGATCGTCGCGGGGTTCGAGACCGCCGACGCCGGCGAGGTCCTCATCGACGGGCGGGACGTGTCCGGGGTGCCCGCCGCCAGGCGGGACATGGGCATGGTGTTCCAGAGCTACAGCCTGTTCCCGAACATGAACGCGCTCGACAACGTCGGCTTCGGCCTGCGGCTGCGGAAGATGGCCGCGGCCAGGCGCCGCCAGCGGGCCGCCGAGCTGCTCGACATGGTGGGGCTGGCCGGCCAGGCCAGGCAGTACCCGCACCAGCTGTCCGGCGGCCAGCAGCAGCGCGTCGCGCTCGCCCGCGCGCTGGCGATCGAGCCGCGGGTGCTGCTGCTCGACGAGCCGCTGTCGGCCCTGGACGCCAAGGTGCGCCTGCAGCTGCGCGAGCAGATCCGCTCCCTGCAGCAGCGCCTGGGCACCACCACCCTGTTCGTCACGCACGACCAGGAGGAGGCGCTGTCGATGGCCGACCGGGTCGGCGTCATGCGCGCGGGCCGGCTGGAGCAGGTCGCGGCCCCCGACGAGCTGTACTCCCGGCCGGCGACCGCGTTCGTCGCGGAGTTCGTCGGCACGATGAACCGGCTGCCCGGCGACCTCGCGGGCGGCACCGTCACGGTCCTGTCGGCGGGTGTCCCCGTGCGGGACAGCGGCCAGGCGGGCGGCGAAGGGGTGCTCGCCTCGGTGCCCGATGGCCCGGTGGACGTGCTGGTCCGCCCCGAGGGCCTGACCGTCGAGGTGGCCGAGGGCGGCAACGGGATCGTGTCCGCGCGGACCTTCCTCGGCGCGATCACGCGCATCGGCGTCCTGCTGTCCGGCGACACCGAGGTGGCGGTCGACGTGCCGAGCACCGCCGCCGCGGCGATGGTCCCCGGCACCGCCGTGCGGGTGGCGCTGGCCGCCGTCCCGGTGCTGGTCGCGCCCCGGAAGGGGTGAGGGGATCATGTCGCCGGTGGACGAGATCGCCGCGCTCTTCAAGTCCGAGGGCGCGCGTGACTACCTGGGGGAACCGGTCACGGTCGCGGCGCAGCCGGTCCGGCTGCACGTCGCGGCCAAGCGGTACCTGTGCGCGGCCGAGCCGGGGTACTTCGCGCTGCTGTCGGAAGCGTCGGTCTATACCCTGTCGGTGCAGGGCGGCCCGATGACCGGCGAACAGGCACGCGAGTTCGCGGCGTGCCCCTACGCGGCCGACGCGATCCGGGTGCGGCGCTGGGACGAGCAAGTCAAGGACCCCGGCGCGGACACCCCGGAGTTCTCGGCCTTCCGGCCGGTGCTGGATCGCCTGCTGAGATAACAGCCAGCAGAGAACCGAATAGGGGAGGCGGAAACAAAACCGGGAGTATCGTTAGTTGTAACAAGCAACTAACTGTCCCGAGGGGAGGGTTTTCCGCTGTCTGAGCTAAGCCGCGAGCGCCGGTATCTCGTACTGACCATCTGTTGCCTGAGCCTGTTCATCGTCGGCATGGACTCCACGATCGTGAACGTGGCGCTGCCTTCCATCGGGCGGGACTTCCACGCGCCAGTTTCCGGTCTGCAGTGGACGATCGACGCGTACCTGCTGGTCATCGCCAGCTTCCTGATGCTGTCGGGTTCGGTAGGCGACCGGGTGGGCCGCCGCCGCGTGTTCCAGATCGGGCTGGCCGTCTTCACCCTCGGCTCGCTGGCGTGCAGCCTCGCGCCGAGCCTGGGGTGGCTCATCGCCTTCCGCGCGTTGCAGGCCATCGGCGGGTCCATGCTGAACCCCGTCGCGATGTCGATCATCACCAACGTGTTCACCGACCCGAAGGAGCGCGCGCAGGCCATCGGCGTCTGGGGCAGCGTGTTCGGCATGTCGATGGCGCTCGGCCCCGTGATCGGCGGCGCGCTGATCGACTCGGTCGGCTGGCGCGGCGTGTTCTGGGTCAACATCCCGATCGGCATCGCCGCCATCATTCTCACGGCCCTGTTCGTGCCGGAGAGCAAGGCGGCGCGGGCACGACACCTCGATCCGGTCGGGCAGGCGCTGGTCATCATCTTCCTGGGCGTGCTGTCCTACGGGATCATCGAGGGACCGACCTACGGCTGGGGCTCGGCGCGCATCCTCGTCTGCTTCGCCGTGGCCATCGTCGCGATCGCCGCCTTCATCGGGTATGAGCCCCGCCGCGAGGAGCCGCTGGTCGACATCCGCTTCTTCCGCAGCCTGCCGTTCTCCGGCGCGGCCGTCATCGCCGTCAGCGCGATGCTGGCGCTGGGCGGCTTCCTGTTCCTCATGACGCTGTACCTGCAGGACGTGCGCGGCTACCGGCCGCTGATCGCGGGCCTGTTCCTGCTGCCGATGGCCGTGGCGATGGCCGCGTCCGCGCCGATGTCGGGACGGATGATCGGCGTGCGCGGCCCGCGGATTCCGCTGCTCATCTCGGGCGTCGGGCTGATCGGCGGCGGGCTCCTGCTGACCCAGCTGACCGATACCTCGCCGGCGTGGTACGTCCTGCTCTGCGACCTGGTGATCGGCATCGGGATGGGCTGGGTGAACGCGCCCATCACCAACAGCGCGGTGTCCGGCATGCCGCGGTCCCAGGCGGGCGTCGCGTCGGGGATCGCCTCGACGTCACGGCAGATCGGGACGTCACTCGGCGTGGCGGTCATGGGCTCGGTCCTCGCCGACAACCTGCGCGGTCCCATGGCGACCGGGTTCGCCACCGCGACGCGTCCCGGCTGGTGGATCGTCGTGGTGACCGGTGTCATCGTGTTCGTGCTGGCGCTGTGGACGACCGGGCGCGTCGGGCGGGCGAGCGCCGAGCGCGCCGCGACCCTGATCGTGTCGGCGGAAGAGGAGAAAGTCCCCGCCCGGGCATGAGCGCGGGGGGACGCCGGGTAGTTCACCCTAACCATGTGACGCCGGGTCACCAACCCAGAGGTGACGATTAGCTCAGGCGGAAGCATGCTGCTTCCGCCAGGGACTCGACACGACGGAGGACGAAATGAGGCGACCCGCTGAACGTGGCTCGTGGGACCTGCTCGCACGGCTGATCGCGGGCGAGCACTGGCAGTCCGTCGCCGCCTGCAGAACCGCTGAGCCGGACTTGTTCTTCCCCGTGTCGGCGTCCGAGAACAGCCTCCCGCAGGTGGCCGAGGCCAAGGAGATCTGCGGCCGCTGCATGGCACGCGGCCGCTGCCTCAAGTTCGCGATCGAAACTCGCCAGCAGTACGGCATCTGGGGCGGCCTGACGGAGGAGGAGCGTTATCCGCTGGTCAGGGCCGAGCTGCACCGGCCACTCGCCCGGTAGTGCCCCGGCGGTCACGCTGCCTCGTCGCCGGAAGCTGACAGGCCTTCCAGCTGGCAGGGTGCACGGGATTCCGGCTAGCAGCAGACAGGTTTGGATGCCTGCACGGACGACACGAAGACTCAGTTAGGCGATGCTCGGAAGCATGGGTGGTAAACCCTGCCAATCGCACCGTGAGCGGCTATGAAACCTGATACCCGATATCAGGCAGCCGAGAACACGAACAGTTCCGGACCTGCCGTCTGGGGCGCAATCGTCTTCCGCCGTGACCTGTTCAAGCGCCTCGCCGCGCCAACACGGGTCACCCAGATTTCAGCGCCGGGCGGCAGTGGCAAGACGGTGCTGCTGGAATCCTGGGTACGCGAGACGGGCATGGCCGACAGCGTCGCCTGGCTGCGGGTTCCGGCCGGCGAGCACGATCCGCAGCGATTCTGGATCTCCCTGCTCGACGCTCTGCGAGCCACTACCGCCGGATCCAAGCTCGTACGGCCGCTGACCGGCGCACCGAACCCGGACGGCTGGGCGGTCGTCGAGCGGCTGCTCGCGGACCTGAGCGAGCTGGAGGACCCACTGTGGCTGGTCATCGACGATGTGCACGAGCTGCGCTCCGCTGAGGCGCTAACCCAGCTGGAACTCCTGCTGCTGCGGGCGCCGGGCATGCTGCGTTTCGTGCTCACCACCCGCGGTCACCTGCGGCTGGGGCTGCACAGGCTGCGGCTGGCGGGCGAACTCACCGAGATACGCTTCGCCGATCTGCAGTTCACGCCCGGTGACGCGCGCGAACTGCTGCGGGCGGTCGGCATCGAGCTGTCAGACCGCGCCGTGGAAATGCTGGTGCGGCGGACCGAGGGCTGGGCGGCCGGCCTGCGGCTAGCGGCTTTGTCCCTCGCCGGGCGTCCCGATCCGGAGCGGTTCGCCACGGAGTTTTCCGGCAATGAGCGCACGGTCGCGGAATACCTGCTCGCGGAGGTGCTCGACCGGCAGCCCGAGCCGGTACGGCGCCTGCTGCTGCGCACCTCGATCTGCGACCGGATATCCGGCGAGCTGGCAGATCTCCTGACCGGGGGGACCGGCGGCGAGCGCACCTTGCAGGACCTTGAGGAGGCGGGCGCGTTCGTGCTGTCGCTGGACCTGCGGCGGTCCTGGTTCCGGTATCACCAGCTGTTCGCCGACCTGCTGCGGATGGAGTTGCGGCGGACCGAGCCCGAGGCGGTCGGAGCTCTGCACACCGCGGCGGCCGACTGGTACGCGGCACACGGGTACCTGGTCGAGGCGGTACGCCATGCTCAGGCAGCGCAGGACTGGCAGCGCGCGGTCCGCCTGCTGTCGGACGAGTTCGTGGGTTTCTTCCTGGACGGGCAGGCGGCCACCGTGCACGACCTGCTGGCCAGCTTCCCGGCCGACATCGTCGCGGGCGACGCGGAATTGTCCGCGCTGGCAGCGGCCGACCAGGTGCTCCGCGGATCCCCGGACACGGCGGAACGGCACCTGGCACGCGCGACCGAGATGAGCGCCTCGGCCCCGGAGGAGCGGCGCGGCCGCCTGCAGGCCGTGCTCGCCATGCTCCGCCTGATCAGTGCTCAGGAACACGGGAACCTCGCGGCTGTGGCCAGGGAAGCGGAGCGATTGCTCGGTCCTGCCCAAGCCGCCGAGGAGCAGATCGAACTGGGCGATGACCTGCGTACCCTGGCACTGGTCAATCTCGGGATCGCCGAGCTATGGGCGCTGCGGCCAGGGGAGGCGGAGCGGCACCTGGAACAGGGCGGCGAACTGGCGCGCCAGACCGGGCGCCCTTTCCTTGAGTTCAGCGCCATGGCCCACAGGGTCTGGGCCGCCAGTTTCCGTTCGTTCGGATCGGCGGCCGAGCAGTACGCGCGTGCGGTTGAGCTGGCACACGAGCACGGCTGGTCCGAGAACTCGTTTGCCGCCGTCGCGTACACCGGCCTGGGCGCCATACGGGTCTGGCAGATGCGGCTGACGGAGGCCGCGTCACTACTGGAGCACGCCGAGCGGGTTCTCCGGCCCGAGAGCGAACCGGCGGCCGGAGTGGTGCTCAACCAGGCCCGGGGGATGCTTGCGCTCGCCCGCGGCCGTGACGCCGACGCGCTGACCGCGTTCCGGGCCGCCGAACGGCTGGCCGGGCTGCTCATCACGGCGCACCCCCGCTCGGCACCGATGCGAGCGCAGACAGTGCAGACCCTGGTTCGCCTAGGCCAGAAGGAGCAGGCGTGGCAGGTCCTCGCGCGGCTGGACCGGAGCGAGCGCGGAGAGATGCGCGTCGCTCTCGCGACACTGCGGCTCGCCGAGAACAATCCGCGGGCAGCGGTCTCCGCTCTCGCGCGCGTGCTGGACGGGTCCGCCCCTGTCACGAACCTTGGCTGGCTGACCAAGGCCTTCCTCCTGGAGGCAATCGCACGCGACACCCTGGGGGAGCGTGCCGCCGCCGGGCGTGCGCTCGAACGCGCTCTGGACCTGGCTGAGCCCGACGGGGCGGTGTTCGCCTTCGTGATGCATCCGGCGCCGGGACTGCTTGAGTGGCATGCCGGGCACGGCACCGCCCATGCCGCACTGATCAGCCAGATCCTGGATCTGCTGGCCAGGAAGAAGGAGAAAACGGCGCCCGGCGAGCCGCTGCGCCTGCTCGAGCCGCTGACCGAGAGCGAGAGCCGCGTTCTCGGTTACCTGCCCACCAGCCTCCCGGCTCCGGAGATCGCCGCCGAGCTGACCTTGTCGGTGAACACCGTCCGAACGCACATGCGCCACCTGTACGCGAAGCTCGGCGCACATCGCCGGACCGAGGCCGTCAAGCGTGCCCGGGCTCTCGGCCTCCTGGCACCTTACTCACGCTAGGTGGCCGCTTCTCCCGCCGCGCAGCCGGCCGGGGTCCGGCGCCCGCAGGCGCCGGACCCCGGCCGGCGGAGGGTCGAGCCCGTCAGGCCTGGCCGTCCCGGACGGCCTTCTCGATCCTCTCGCCGATGGTCTGGTCGACGTTCTTCCAGTACTGGAAGGCGCGCTCGAGCACCGGCTCGGTCACACCGCCCAGCAGGTGGCCGGCGATGTTGCCAACCAGCCGGTCACGTTCGGCGTCATTCAGGACCTCGCGGACCAGCGTCCCCGCCTGGCCCCAGTCGTCGTCCTCGGCGTGCAGCGAGTTGGCGATGCGGACCATGTCGCCGTCCACGTGCCACAGTGCCTCGGCGGTCAGCGACGGGTCGGCGGCCGGGCCGCCCTTGGAGTTCGGCGCGTACACCGGATCGGACACGTTGACGACCCGCATGGCCCCGTCCTTGGAATAGGAGTGGACGGGTGCCTTGGACGCGTTCACCGGGATCTGCTTGTAGTTGACCCCGAGCCGCGCGCGGTGCGCGTCGGCATAGGAGAACCCGCGGGCCAGCAGCATCTTGTCCGGGGACAGGCCGGTGCCGGGCACCTGGTTGTTCGGCTCGAACGCGAGCTGCTCAATCTCGGTGTGGAAGTCAGTCGCGTTGCGGTTCAGCACCAGCTTGCCCACCTCCTGCAGCGGGTAGTCGGCGTGCGGCAGCACCTTGGTCATGTCGAACGGGTTGAACCGGTAGGCCCTGGCCTCCTCGAACGGCATGACCTGCACCTTCAGCGTCCAGCTGGGGTACTCGCCGCGCCGGATCGCGTTGAAGAGGTCGCGCCGGTGGTAGTCGCCGTCCTTGCCCGCCAGTTCGTCGGCCTCTGCCTGGGTGAGGCTCTCGACGCCCTGGTCGGAGATGAAGTGGTACTTCACCCAGAAGATCTCGCCGGCGGCGTTGACCCAGCTGTAGGTGTGGCTGCCGTAGCCGTTCATGTGCCGCCACGTCCGCGGGATGCCCCGGTCGCCCATCAGCCAGGTCACCATGTGCGCTGACTCCGGCGACAGCGTCCAGAAGTCCCACTGCATGTCATTGTCGCGCAGGCCGCTGTCCGCGCGGCGCTTCTGCGACCGGATGAAGTGCTGGAACTTCAGCGGGTCCTTGATGAAGAACACCGGGGTGTTGTTCCCGACGATGTCCAGGTTGCCCTCGGTCGTGTAGAACTTCAGCGCGTACCCGCGCGGGTCCCGCCAGGTGTCGGGGCTGCCCTGCTCCCCGGCCACGGTGGAAAACCGGATCGTGGTGTCGGTCCGGGCGCCCGGCTGGAACACCGCGGCCCTGGTGTAGGCGCTGACGTCATTCGTGACCTCGAAGTAGCCGAACGCACCCGATCCCTTCGCGTGCGGCTGGCGCTCCGGGATCCGCTCCCGGTTGAGGTTGGCCATCTGCTCGATCAGGTAGTGATCCTGCAGCAGGATCGGCCCGTCCGGGCCCACGGTCAGCGAATGGGAGTCACTGGCGACCGGAATGCCGGCATCCGTCGTCGTGGGTTTGGGCTTGGGACTAGTCATGTGGGTTTTCCTTCCTGAAGGGGGTCGGTTACTTGTCGCCGGGGTTGAGTGCCCGGAACGCCAGCCCCGCCGCCACTCCGGCCCCAAGCTCGACGAGCAGGTAGACCCAGATCGTGGACCAGGCGAAGAGACCGGCCGTCGCGCCGCCGAGCGCGACAGCGGGGTTGAAGACACCGCCGGACAGTCCGCCGACGGCGAAGGCGCCGGCCGCGACGGTGAACCCGATCGCCAGTCCGAAGAAGCCGTTGTTCGGCTGGTCCTTGCTAGTGGCGACGTTGAGCACCACGTAGCACAGGGCGAAGGTGATGAGCAGTTCGGCCACCGCGGCGGCCGCCTCGGTGTGCCCGGTCAGCGTCAGCGTCTTGACCGTGGCGGGGTTGACGAGAGCGCGGGCCAGCGCCCCGGCGACCACGCCGGCGCCCGCTTGCACGACCCAGTAGCCGACGGCGTCGCGGATGCCGATCCGCCCGCGGACCAGCGCCGCGATCGTCACCGCCGGGTTGTAGTGGCCACCGGAGATGTGGCCGCCCGCGTAGACCATGACCATCAGGGTCGCGCCGGCTGCCAGCGGCGTGAACGCGCTTCCGCTCAGCGCGGCCATCCCAACGGCGAAGGCCAGGAAGAATGTGCCGATGAACTCGACCGCGTATTTCCGGGTCGCCACGGCCAGTTGGGCGGCGGGGGGCGCGTAGGTTGCCCTCCCCTCCTCTATGGTTACTGCCATTTCGGATGTGCTCCTTTATCTGCGCCGAGTAAGGCGCCGTTGCGGATGCCCGTCGCTCTTTGGTCTTGCTCGGGCACACATCCAGAGTCACGCGCGCTTTGGTGAACAGGCGTCACAGTGAGCTTGTGGTCTTGGGGGTGCGGCGCCGCAGAGCCCATGGCGCCTGGCTTTTGCCGGCCAGACCGGCGGTATCGTCGCGAAAGCACCCGGACTTGGTGGCCGGGACGTCACCAAATCCCGGTGATCTCGGCGGCGAACGGGAATACCGCACGGCGGTCGCGTGCTTTAGGGCGCTACGTACGCTGCCTTCAGCCTTCACGCATCGGGCGTGTCCCGAGAGAGAAAACGGTACCCCATGCCGTACTCGGTGAGCAGGTGGCGGGGATTAGCCGGGTTGTCCTCCAGCTTGCGGCGCAGCCGGGCCATGTGGAACCGCAGGTAATTCGTGCGCTGCTCGAAGCCCGGGCCCCACACGCTGGCCAGCAGCTGCGCCGCGCTGACGAGCTGGCCGGGACGCTGCAGCAGGACCTTGAGGATCGCCCACTCGGTCGGGGTCAGCCGCCGGGTCTCGACGGCGCCCGGCGCGGCGCCCGCGCGGGTCACCCGGTGCGCGATCAGGTCGATCTGCCAGTGCCCGATGACCACCCGCGCGGGCTGGACGACCGCGCCCTCGTCGCGGCGCAGGGCCGCGCGCAGGCGCGCCAGGAGCTCGCCCATGGCGAACGGCTTGGTCACGTAGTCGTCGGCGCCGGCGTCGAGCGCGCCGATCATGTCGCCGGGACTGGCATGGCCCGACAGCACGATGATCGGCGGCCGGTACCAGCGGCGCAGCTCGACGATGACCTCGGTGCCGCCGATATCGGGCACGCCGAGGTCGAGGATGACGGCGTCCGGCGGGTGGCTGGCGGCCAGCGTCAGGGCCTCGCGGCCAGTGCGCGCGGCCATCGCGTCATACAGCCTGGCCTTCAGGTTGATCCGCAGCGCCCGCAGCAGTTCCGTGTGATGCTCGACGACCAGGATCCTGGACAGCCGGGCGCCGGCGGGGAAACCCGGCACCGGCGGGGGCAGCTTCGGCGCCGGGAGAAGATCGGCCATGGCCCGATCATCGCCCGCGGCGCGGTGACCGCGTGGTGAACGGGCACGCCAGGACGGTGGAGAACCGGTGAACGGGCACTCACCGGATGGCGCCGATCGCCAGGCCCTCGACGACCTTGCGCTGGGCGATCATCGCGACGATCAGGACGGGCACCACGGCGATCAGCGAACCGGCCATCAGCAGGTTGTAGGCGATGCCGGTGATCTGCCCTTGGAACACCGTCAATCCCTGGGAGATCATCATCAGGTGCTCGCTGTTGGTCACGACCAGCGGGAACAGGAAGTTGTTCCAGTTCTGCAGGAACGCGATCACCGTGAACGCCGCGGTCATCGGCTGGGCCAGCGGCCGGTAGACCGACCAGAAGATCCGCCATTCCGACGCGCCGTCGATCCGGGCGGCCTCGCCCAGCTCGAGCGGCGCGGACAGGAAGAACTGACGGAACAGGAAGCAGCCGAGCGCCGAGGCGAGGTTGGGCACCAGCAGGCCCGGCCAGCTGTTGATCCACCCCACATCGGCGAGCAGCTGCACGACCGGGACGATCACGACCGTGAACGGGATCATCAGCCCGCTCATCACCAGGTAGAAGGCCGTCCGCTTGCCGGGGAAGTCGAACATCGCGAACGCGTAGCCGGCCAGCATGCCGGTGGCGATCTGCCCCACCGTCGTGACCACGCTGAAGATGGCGGTGTTGGCGAAGAACGTGCCGAACGGCGCCGTGCTCCACGCCGTGACGATGTTGCCCCACTGCGGGTGCAGGGGCAGCAGCGAGGCGTTCGGGTCGATGATCTCACTCTGCGTCTTCAGGGCCGCCGCCAGCATCCACAGCAGCGGGAAGGCCACGATCAGCACCGCGACCGCCACCAGGGCGTAGACCGTGATCCTGGCCCACAGCCGCATCCCCGTCATGCCGCCGCCCGCGCCGACCGGCTCACGAGCGTGAGCTGGGTGATCGTGACGACCAGCGAGATGGCGAACAAGATCACCGACATCGCGTCGGCCAGCCCGGTCGAGCCGCCCGCCCCCAGGCCGAACGCCTCCTGGTACACGTAATACAGCGCCGTCTGCGTCGCCCCCTGCGGCCCGCCGTCGGTCAGGACATAGATCTGGGTGAACGACTGCAGCCCGAACAGGGTCGCGATCACCAGCAGCAGCGCCGTCTGGTGGCGCAGCAGCGGCCAGCGGATGTGGCGCAGCCGCTGCCAGGCGCCCGCTCCGTCGACCGCGGCGGCCTCCAGCACGTCCCGGGGCAGCGCCTTCAGCGCGGCCAGGTAGATCAGCACGATCTCGCCGAAGTACTGCCAGGCGCCGAACGCGATCACCGCGATCATCGCGTCGGTCGGGTTGGACAAGGTGACCTGGGGGAGCCCGGCCCCGCTCAGCACCCGGTTGAACAGGCCCGTCCCGGGCTGGAAGAACGTGTACCAGATGAACGCGGTCGCCACCGGCGGCACGACCAGCGGGATCACGAAGAACGCGCGGACCTGCGCCAGGCCGGGCAGCCGCACGTCGAGCAGCAGCGCGATCCCGAAACCGAGCAGCATCGTGACGGCGACGAACCCGGCGGTGAACACGGCGGTGACGATGAGCGAGTGCCCGCCGCCGGTCCGGAAGACGTCGGTGTAGTTCCCGAGGCCGGCGAACGTCAGGTTCGTGCCGAAGACATTCCCGCGGTACAGGCTGCGCTGGATCACCAGGACCAGCGGCACGATGGAGAACAGGATGGTCAGCCCGAGCACCGGCAGCACGAACGAGTACGCGGTGGACCAGTGCCTGAGCTGGCGCGGCCGGATCCGGACAGGGCGGAGGGGCCGGGGGTGTGCGGGGGACGTCACTGAATCAGGAACCCGGGTCAGGAGCCGGATCCGTTCTCGATCGCCTGGTCGCCTTCGGAGGCGGCCGTGGCGAGCGCCTGGGCGGGGCTGACGGTCCCGTTCAGCGCGTCCTGGATCTCGGTCGCCAGGTCCAGCGAGATCGAGGTGTAGGCCGGGATCGTGGGCCGGGACTGGCCCGTGTTGAGCTGGCCGGCGAACACCGGGTACGACGGCTGCGAGGACTCCTCTTTCTTGACGGCCGGGTACGAGAGCTGGTCCGGGGCGCTGGGCAGGCCGCTGTTCACCTGCGCGAGGTAGGCGCCCTGGGCGGGGTCCGACAGCCACTGGACGAACGTGATCGCCGCGTTGTTCGCGGCCGTGCCGTGGTCGAACACGCTGGCCACGCCGATGCCGATGTTGGTGGCCGAGTGACCGGACGTGCCCGCCGGGAGCTCGGCCACACCGTAGTCGACGCCCTTGAACTCCGACAGGGCCCACTGGCCCTCGACGATCATGGCCACCGCGTTGCTGGCGAACGCGGGCGCGCCGTCGTAACTGCCGGCCTGGGCGTAGCTCACCGTGGGCGCCGCGTGGTCCTTGCGGACGAGGTCCACCCACAGCGTCAGGGCGCTGACCCCGGCCGGGCTGTCGAACTCGACCTTGGTCCCGGCCGGGTTGGTGAACTGCCCGCCGTCGGACCACAGCACGCTCTCCCAGTCGTAGGAGATCCACTCGTCCGTGCCCCACGGGATGTAGATCCCGTACCGGTGCTTCGCCGGGTCCGACAGCCTGATCGCGTCGGACTCCAGTTGCGTCCACGTGGCCGGCGGGTTCTTGAGGCCGGCCGCCGCGAAGTCCTTCTTGTTGTAGAACAAGACGTAGTCGCCGACGCCGCCGAGGGCGATGCCGAGCTCCTGGCCCTGGTAGAACAGGGCGGACTTGATGCCCGGGTAGAGCTCGTCGGTCTGGGTCTTCAGGGCGGAGCTCAGGTTCACGACCTTGCCGCTCTCGGCCAGCAGCGGCAGCGCGGACGGGTCCTGCCCGAGCACGACGTTCGGCTCGGTGCCCGTCTTCAGGGCCGAGACCTCCTTGGCCGTGGACTCGTCGGCGCTGGAGATGTACTGGCCCTGGACCTTGATCCCGGGGTGGGCTTTGTCGAACTGCGTGTCGATGTAGTTCGTCTCGGCCGCGGAGCCCGAGGTCCAGTAGGTGAGCGTGACCGGGCCGCTGCCTGAGGACCCCGAGGAGCCGGATGAACTGCACGCCGCGACGGCTGTTCCCGTCAGCGCGCACACGCCCGCGACCGCCGCCAGGCGGAATGCTCTACGGGATGGTGCTTTACGGGACACGACTACCTCCGAGACGACATCGGCGCTGAAAGACAACGTTGTACCAGGAAGTACTAGACAAACGCGGGCGGACGCAAGAGGCGGAAGAAAAACTATTAAATCGATAGGATTAATCGGGAGTACTATGTGAAAGCATGGAGATCGCCGAACCCCCGAGGAGGGTGATGGAGGCCTTCGACCTCTTCGTGCACGGCACGGTGTTCTTCGACGTCGTTTTCACCGGCCTGCCGTCGCTGCCGGTCCGCGGCACCGAGGTGCAGGCGAGCGGGATGGGCTCGTGCCCCGGCGGGATCGCGAACCTGGCGATCGCCGCGAGCCGCCTGGGCGTGCGGACGTCGCTGGCGGCCGCGTTCGGCGACGACGTCTACGGTGACTTCTGCTGGTCGACGCTGACGGAGCAGGAAGGCGTCGACCTCGCCTGCTCGCGCCGGTTCTCCGACTGGCACTCGCCGGTCACGGTCTCGATGGTCGTCGAGCGGGACCGCGCGATGCTGACCCACATGCACCCGGCGCCCGTCTCCGGCGGCGAGCTGCTCACCACCGTCCCCGAGGCCCGCGCCGGGTTCGCGCACCTCGACGCCAGGCCGCGTGATTGGTACCGCCAGGCCGCGGAGGCCGGCATGCTGCTGTTCGGCGACACCGGGTGGGACGAGGAGGAGAAGTGGTCGCCGAGCCTTCTGGACCAGCTGTCGGGATTCCACTGCTTCCTGCCGAACTCCCTGGAGGCCATGGCCTACACGCGCACCGACGACCCGCACGACGCCCTGCACAAGCTCGCCGACCTGGTCCCGGTGGCGGTGGTGACCTGCGGCGGGCAGGGCGCGCTGGCGATCGACTCCGGGACCGGTGAGCAGGAGTGGGTGCCATCGCTCCCGGTCAACGCCATCGACCCGACGGGCGCCGGGGACGTGTTCGGCGCGGGCTTCGTGCTCGGCACGCTGCGCGGCTGGCCGCTGCGCCAGCGCCTCGCGTTCGCGAACCTGGTCGGGGCCCTGTCGGTGCAGCACATCGGCGGCTCGCTCGCCGCGCCCGGCTGGGGCGACATCATCGACTGGCTGGCCCGGACCCAGGCGAAGGCCGCCGACGGCTCCGCGCACGCCGCCGAGCTGGCCTCCGCCTACGGCTTCATCGCCGACGTGCTGCCCGCCACGGGCCGGATCTCGGTTCGCCGTGCCCGCGCCACGATCGCGCGCACGTCCGACGCCGAGGGCAAGCCGCACTGACATTCCGGGCGGCCGATTCGCGAATCTCAGAAACCCCGGCCGGGATTCAGGATGCCGGCCGGGTCGAGCGCGGCCTTGATCGCCCGGTGCGCCGCGAGGGCCGCCGGGTCGAGCTGTCCGCTCAGCCACGGCTGCTTGAGGGCGCCAACCCCGTGCTCGCCGGTGATCGTCCCGCCGAGGCCAACCGCGTGCTGGCACAGCCGTTCGCCCGCGTCCAAGGCACGGGCGACGGAGCGGTCGGTGAGGTCGGGCAGCAGCAGCGCTGGATGCAGGTTGCCGTCCCCCGCGTGCGCGGTCACCGCGATCGTCAGGCCGCTGTCTTCGCTTACCCGCTGGACCGCTTCCAGCATCCGGGTGAGCTGGCCGGGCGGGACGCAGACGTCGTCGATGACCGTCGGGCCCGTCGCCATGACGGCGGTGCCGGCCAGCCGCCGGGCTTCCAGCAGCAAGTCCGACTCGGCCCGGTTAGCGGAACGCATGACCAGGTCAGCGCCCGCCTTCTCGCAGCACTTCATCATGCGCCGGACGTCGTCGTCCGCGGCCGCGCCGTCCGCCTGGCCGATCAGCAGCCCGGCGGCGGAACGGTCTAGGTCCATCCGTCGGTAGTCCTCGATCGCGTTGATCGTCGGATTGTCGATGAACTCGAGCAGGCTGGGTTCGGCGCCGCTGGCGTAGATCGCGCCGACGGCGTCGCCGACCTGCGGCAGCGCCGTGAACGCCGCCACGAACGTGACGGGCGGGACCGGCGGCAGGGGGCGCAGCCGCAGCGTCGCGGAGGTGATGACGCCGAGCGTGCCTTCCGACCCGATCAGCAGCGAGGTCAGGTCGTATCCGGCGACGTTCTTGCGCGTGCCGCTGCCGGTCCGCAGCACCGTGCCGTCGGCGAGGACGGCTTCGAGGCCAAGCGCCGAATCCCTGGTCACGCCGTATTTCACGCATCGCATGCCGCCCGCGTTCGTCGCCAGGTTCCCGCCGATCGTGGAGATTTCGAAGCTGCCCGGATCGGGCGGGTAGAACAGTCCGGCCGCCGTCGCGGCCCGCCCCACGGCGGCGTTGAGGACGCCCGCCTCGACGACGGCGTACTGGTCGCGGGCGTTCACCTCGCGGATGGCGGTGAGCCCCTCAAGGGTGAGCATCAGGCACCCGTCGATCGCGTTCGCGCCGCCGGAAAGGCCGGTGCCCGCGCCCCGCGGCACGACCGGAACCCCGTTCGCGGTGGCCCAGGCGAGCGCGGCGCTCACGTCGGATACGTCCGCCGCGCGGACGACGGCGCGCGGCCGCCCGGCCGGGACGATCGCCGCACGGTCACGCCGGTAGGCTTCGGTGACCTGCGGATCGGTCACGAGCGCGCTGGAGGAGAGCCGGCTGGCCAGCGCGCCGATGTCAAGTGCCGCCATCTCAGGATGATCAGGCACTACTGGCCAAGGCGTCAATTTTTCCGGACGTCCCGTGGCCGCTCTCCCGCGCCCGCCTCTCGCTGCTGGCAGACCACCGCTGAGGATCGGCCCGGGGCTAGCCGGCGAGTTCGCGGAGCAGGCGTTCCTCCGCGGCGGCGGACAGCCCCTCCTGCCCGGGCTCGGGCCCGCCGCGCCCGGCGTCCCAGGCGAGGGTGTCGCGGATGGTCCCGGCGACCGGGCGCAGCGTCAGCCCGGCCGCGACGGCGCGCGCGTTGCTGACGTCGTTGAACCCGCGCGCCTCCTCCGGATCGCCGATCCACAGCGGGATGCCCATGTCCGGGCTGACCCCGGCGTGAATGAGGGCGTCGCCCGGTATCCACCGCAGGTGAGTGTCGCTGTACGTGGCCGCTATGCATTCCTCGAGGAATTTCCGGAACGTCCAAGGGTTCCCCACGAGGTTAAAGGTGCCGGCCCGCCCGTGGTGGACGCCGTCGATGGTCCACGCGGCCAGGTCCCTGGCGTCGATGAACTGCACCTGGTCTTCGGGGCTGCCGGGGGCCAGGACCACGCCGCCGCGGGCGATGCGGCGCGGCCAGTAAGGGAACCGGTCGGTCGGGTCGTGGGGGCCGACGATGAGCCCAGGCCGTGGGATCAGGGCACGATCGCCGTAGACGTCGCGGACGATCTGCTCGGCGAGGGCCTTGCGGGGGCCGTACAGTTCCCAGGGCTCGGTCAGGCCCTCGCGGAGCTGGGCGACGGGGGCGTCCTCCAGCTGTGCCGCCCGGCTGGTCTGGTCGGCGTACACCGAGCAGGTGGAGACGAACACGTAGCGTCCGGTGTTCCTCGCCAGTTCCCGCGCGGACAGCCGGACGACCTCCGGGTCGTACCCGGCGACGTCGATGACCGCGTCCCAGTCCCGGCCGGCGACGCCGGACAGGTCCCCGGCGCGGTCGCCGGTGACCGTCTCGACGCCCGGGTAGAGGCCGGGGTTGGTCCGTCCCCGGTTGAACAGGGTGACGATGTCGCCACGGCCGAGCGCGGCTTCGGTGAGGGCACGCCCGAGAAACTTGGTGCCGCCGAGGATGAGGATGCGCATCGGCCCATCCTGGCACGAGCCGGCATCCCACCCGCTCCTTCCCCGCCCCGGTCCTAGGATCGGGGTTCATGACGGATCTCGACTTGCGGCCCGCGCGCCGCGACCGGCTCGCGGCCGGGCTCAGCGCCGAACTGGAGTCGCTCATGCCCCGCTCCGCGGTCAGTCTCCGCGGCTCGCTGGGGGCCGGGACCGCCGATGAGTACAGCGACATCGACCTTTGCTGGGCGGTCGCGGACGAGTCATTCCCGGCGGCGGCGTCCGCGGCGGAGGACCTGGCCGGGACGCTGCCGTCGGTCCGGGTGGTCCGCGTCGACCCCGACTTCGCCCGCTCGGACCGGCGCCGGCTCGTCTTTCTCCGGCTCGCCGCGGTGCCGCTGTTCTGGCGCGTCGATCTCGACGTCCGGGCCAGCTCCGTCGCCGCCGACGATTCCTACGACGACGGCAACGAGGCCGCCCGCGACCTGACCGGGTGGTCCCGGCCCGCCAGCGCGATCGAGAACGCCATCGGCGCGATCAAGAACGGCCTGCGGGGCCGGGCCGGCGAGGCGAGCGGCCTGCTCAGCCGGGGCTACGCGCGCATCGGGCTCGCGGCCCCGGCCGAGGGCGGCCCGGCGGAGCACGTCACCGGGCTGGCCGACGCGTGCGCCCGCCTGGAGCCCGGCCTGGCCGGCCTGGCCGCGGAGGTGAGGGAACTGGCCGCCGCGCTGCTGCCGCGGGAGTAACCGCCCCGTCAGTGGGACTCGCGGGGGACCTCGTGACCGCTGGCGCCGACGAGAAAGTCCAGGTCGGCGCCCGTGCTGGCCTGCTGGACGTGCTCGCCGTAGAGGTACGTCCAGCCGCGGGCGGCGTGCGCGGGCGGCGGGGTCCAGGCGGCCCGGCGGCGGTCGAGTTCCTCGTCGCTGACCTCGAGGGTGAGTCCGCGGGACGGGACGTCGAGGGTGATCCAGTCGCCGGTCTCGACGAGGGCGAGGGGACCGCCGGCCGCGGCCTCGGGGGCGACGTGCAGGACCACCGTGCCGTAGGCGGTGCCGGACATGCGCCCGTCGCAGATGCGGACCATGTCCTTCACCCCCTTCTTCAGCAGCTTCGCCGGCAGCGGCACGTTGGAGACCTCGGGCATGCCGGGGTAGCCCTTCGGGCCGCAATAGCGGATGACCAGCACCGTGCTCTCGTCGGTGTCGAGCTCGGCGACGACGGCGTGATAGGCCTCGGGAGAGTCGAAGACCAGGGCGCGGCCGCGGTGCTTGAGCAGGTGCGGCGAGGCCGCGGACTGCTTGATGACCGCGCCGTCGGGAGCGAGGTTGCCGCGCAGCACGGCGGTGCCGGTGCCGGCGGGCTGGTACGGCGCGTCGATCGCGCGGATCACGTCCCGGTTCCAGCACGGCGCGTCCGCCACGTTCTCGTGCACGGTGTGCCCGCTGACGGTCAGCGCGTCGCCGTGGAGCATGCCGCTGAGCTCTCGCATGACGGCCGGGATGCCCCCGGCGTAGCAGAAGTCCTCCATCAGGTACTTGCCGCTCGGCATCAGGTCCACGAGGGTCGGCACGTCCGCCGCGAGGGTGTCGAAGTCGTCGAGGCTCAGCTCGACGCCGAGACGGCCCGCGATCGCCAGCAGGTGGATGACGGCGTTGGTGGACCCGCCGATCGCGGCGTTGACCCGGATGGCGTTCTCGAACGCGTCACGGGTCATGATCTGGCTCGGCCGCAGGTCGTTCTCGACGTGCTCGACGATCAGCTGCCCGGCGCGCTGGGCGGTCTCGTACCGGCGCGCGTCCACCGCCGGCCACGTGGCGGAGTACGGGAGCTGCATCCCGATGGCCTCGGCCATCGACGCCATCGTGGACGCGGTGCCCATGGTCATGCAGTGGCCGTTGGAGCGTGCCATGCAGGCCTCGGCGATCGCGCACTCGCGCTCGGTCATGCGCCCGGCGAGCATCTCCTCCTCGAACTTCCACACGTGAGTGCCGGAACCCACGTCGGTGCCCTGGTACTTGCCGTTGAGCATCGGGCCGCCGGTCACCATGATCGCCGGGAGGTCGACGCTGGACGCCGCCATCAGCAGCCCGGGCGTGGTCTTGTCGCAGCCGGACAGCAGCACGAGGCCGTCGAGGGGGTTGGCGCGGAAGAGTTCTTCGGCTTCCATCGCCAGCAGGTTGCGGTAGAGCATGGCGGTCGGCCGCAGGAGCGTCTCGCCGAGGGCCATCGCGGGGAACTCGAGGGGGAAGCCGCCGCTTTGCCAGACGCCGCGCTTCACTGATTCCGCGACGCGGTGCAGGTGGACGTTACACGGGGCCAGCTCGGACCACGTCGTCGCGATGCCGATGACCGGACGCCCGTCGAACACTTCGGGGGTGAAGCCCTGGCCGCGCATCCACGACCGGTGAGTCATCCCGGTCCGTCCGCTCGCCCCGAACCACGCCGTGCTTCGCCTAGCAGGATTGATCGCCATACTTCAATATCTAATACACCAGGCGGCTGCCGTCACGCTTTGCGGCGTGAGTGACAGGCCGGGATCATGGGAACGTGATGGATAGGGTACCCGGTGTGTTCTGGCTGGGCGGCGGTTCCGGCGCCGGGAAGTCGACGGTCGCTACGGCGGTCGCCCGGCGGCTGGACTTGCGGCTGTACGCCGTCGACGGGCACACGTACGAGCACATGGAGCGGGCGAGCGCACATCCGCGGAAATACCCGCTGACCAACGAGCTGGTGACCGGGCTCAGCGCGGAACACGCGAGCCGTGGAACTGGCGGTGACGGAGTACCAGCGACGTGCGGCGGACGGGCCGGTCACGGCGCACGCGTAGCGCTGCCCGGATATAAAATAGCGTACGATGTACGTTAAAGAGGGCGACGACAGACGGGACAGCACATGATCACCGTGTCCGCGACCATCCAGATCGCCGCCGCGCCGCAGTCCGTGTGGGCGGTGCTGACCGACCTCGGCGGTTACCGGAATGGAACCCGCTATTCCCGGAGGCATCCGGGCAGGTCGCGGTCGGTGAACGGATCACGCTGCGGAGCGTCCAGCCGGGCAGCGGACGCCGGATGACCGTCAAGCCGACCATCACCGCGGCCGACCCGGGCGCGGAGCTGCGGTGGGTGGCCAGCCTGCCCGGCATCATGAGCGGCGAGCACCGCTTCACGCTGGTCCCAGCGGACGGCGGCACCCGGCTGGAGCAAAGCGAGACGATGCGCGGCCTGCTGACGGTCTTCGCCGGGAACAGCCTGGCCAAGGGCGAGGCGAGCTTCCGGGCGCTGAACGAGGCCCTGAAGAAGCGGGTGGAGGGCAGTTCGCGATAGCAGGCGGCCTAGGGGAGGCGGCGGCGGTAGCGGACCTCGCGGATCGTGAACCCCCGGCTGTCGTCGGTCGTGTCGGCGCCGTCCAGCGTCCACCCGGCCCGCTCGTAGAACCGGCGCGCCCGCGCGTTGCCGTCCAGGACCCACAGGGTGGCGTCGGCGTAGCCGAGGTCGGTGAGCCCGGAGACCACCGCCATCATCAGGAGTCGGCCCAGGCCCTGGCCGATCGATCCCGGGCGCAGGTAGATGGCGGCCAGTTCGCCGGTCTGCCCGGAGTCGGCGTCCGCGTCGCGGGACGGGCCGAACCCCGCGAACCCCGCGACCTGTCCCGCTGACTCGACGACGAGGACATCACCGCGGGACCGTTGCGCCGCCGGGAGCCGCCGGCGCCAGGCCTCGGTGCGGTGGCCGACGTCCAGGCCGTCGAGGAAGTCCTGCGGCATGTGCCCCCGGTAGGCGTCCTGCCATGACGTGACGTGAACCAGGGCGATGCAGGCTACGTCGCCTGATTCGGCTGAGCGCACGAGAGGGTCGGCCATGCGCCAATTCTGCCGTGATCCCGGCGCGACCGCGACCTATCAAACAAAAATTCGTGTGCTCCTTGAATTGATCGTTAGATCGACTTAGGATGTTCTTATTGGATGGCTATTGGCAAGGGGTAACGCTGATGCGGGTTGACGAGGATGGCTTGGATCCGGAACCGCCGGACGGTGATGATCTTGTGGCCCTGGATGAGCTGGCCCTGGATGAGCTGGCACCGGAGGAGCTGAGCCGGGAGGGCGTGGCGGCGCAGCAGGTTCGCGGCGACCTGGAGCTCATGGATGACGCGGGCGTGATCGGGGTCGCGGTCCAGTGCCGGCAGGCGGCGGCACGAGCGCAGGGCCGGATGTACCGGGCGCTGCAGGAACTGGAGCGTCGTCGCCCGCCGCGCAAGCGGTTCCGGCGCGGGGAAGACGAGCGGGAACGCCGGGACGCGGCCGAGGGAACTACCGGGGACGTGCCGTTCGTGCGGGTGCCGGTGCTGGCGTCGGTCGAGGTGGCGTCGGAGATCGCGCTGGCGTTCACCGCCACCGAGTACGCGGCGGAGAAGCTGGCCGGGCTGTCGGCGGACCTCTGGGGGCGGCTGCCGAAGCTGCACCTGGAGCTGGAGGCCGGGCGCACCGACGCCGACCGGGTGAAGATCATGTGGGAGGGCACGCGGGACCTCTCGGACGAGGACGCCGGCAAGGTCGACGCGCTGCTGGCGGCGCGGTCCGGGGCGATGACCACGGGGGAGCTGCGCGACGCGGTGCGGCGGGCCGTGATCCGGATCGATCCGGCCGCGGCGGAGAAGCGGCGCAAACGCGCGGAGAAGAATGCGCGGATGAGCCTGTACGCGAACGAGAACCATACGGCGACGCTGGCGCTGGAGGACATCCCGGCCGCGCAGGGGGCGGCGGCCAAAGCGCGGGTGAACGCGATCGCCCGCGCGGCGAAGTCGGCGGGGGCGGCGGAGGAACTGGCGCTGCTGGAGGCCATGACGGCCGTCGGCCTGCTGCTGGGCACGCTGCCGTTGATCCGTCCGGCGGGCCCGCCGGACGACGGGCCCGGTGATCCGGGTGACGGTCATCCAGGCGACGTTGGTCCGGATGGCGCTGATCCGGCCGGCGGTGATCTGGGCGAATGTCATCCGGGCGACGGCGGTCCAGGCGATGCTGATCCGGGTGAACAGGGCTCAGGCGGTAGCGGCCCGGGCGGTAGCGGCCCGGAAGCCGGCCCGGTTGACGACAACCCGGGCGATGCCTGGCCGTCGATCCCGGACACGTCCGCCGCGGCCGCGCCCGGCTGCGCGCCGGTCCCGGATGGGCTGCGGCCCCGCCAGGGCCGGATCAGGCTCCTGACGCCGTGGCGGACCCTGGCCGGCCTGGCCGGTGAGCCGGGCGACCTGTCGTGGTTCGGTCCCGTCACACCCACGCAGGCGAGGGAACTGGCTTCCGCCGCCGCGGCCGACACCGGCGCCCGCTGGTCCCTGATCGTCACCGACGACGACGGCCGCGCCATCGCGTTCGCGGTCCTGCGGCATCCGCGTGAGACGGCCGTGCCGGGACTGGTCGGCGAAGTGACCCTCACCATCGCCGCGTCCCTGGCCGCCGGGCTGAACTGCGGCGAGGAGATGCGCGACCGCGCCCGGCAGCTGCTGGCCGGGCTCGACCCCGCTGTCGCCACCCTGCTCGAAGAGGCGATCGCCGTGGCGGACAAGGCCGCCCTCGAGGCGGAACTCGGCGCGATCCTGGACGCCGCCGCGGGCGGCTGCGCGCACGCCACCGAGGTCGGGGGCTACAAGGTCCCGGAGACGATGCGCCGCTGGCTGATCGCCCGGGACCGCACCTGCCGCAACCCCGTCTGCCGGCACCGCGCGACCCAGTGCGACATGGACCATACCCTGGCGTTCGGCAAGGGTGGCCGCACCTGTCCGTGTGACCTCGGTGCCCTGTGCCGTCGGCATCACCAGCTCAAGCAGGCGGACGGCTGGCACCTGCGGCAGGACGGCAAGGGCGCCTTCACCTGGACCACCCCCGCCGGCCTCGCCTACCGCCAGGAACCCCACCAGTACGCGATCTGAGTGGGCCGACCGCTGACTGGGCCAGCGGCGTTCAGTCCGGAAGGGCGGCGGCGTGGTCGCGACGGCTGCCTGTCATGTCCCGGAGACTGCCGGCGGCCCGCGCTTAGCATGAGGCTATGACGGACGGACCTGGCGGCCGGGTCGCGGTGCCCGCGCCGGGTGGGAACAGGAACACGAACACTCCATTGCTGACGTTCGCCGTGCTAGGCCAGGTGATCACGGCCGCGGAGCGTTTTCTCGACGACGTCGTCTGGGGTGCTGTCCGGGACCCGGCCCGCGGTCTACGATGAGGCCGTGACGGGCGAATCTAGCGCGGCTTCGGCGCGGGCAGCGTTGCTCGCCCCGGGCGGGAACTACGGCCCCGACGGGCCGCTCCTCATGTTCGGCGGGAAGGCCGCTCAGCGGCGCGGCGCTTCATTGCACCCAGTCACCTGGGATCCCGGCGCCGCCGATCCGCACGCGATGGTCTTCACGCGGGTCGGACAGGCCGTCGCCGGTCTCGACGGGACCGGTTCGCTGATCATCCTCGGCAAGTCGCTTGGCACGATGGCCGCCCCCGTGGCGGCGGACCGGGGCGTGCCCGCCGTCTGGTTCACGCCGCTGCTGACCGACCCGGACGTGGTGGCCGCGCTGCGGCGCGCGACCGCGCCGTGCCTGCTCGTGGGGGGCACGGGCGATGACTGGTGGGACGGGGACGTGGCCAGGTCGATCACGCCGCATGTCACTGAGATCGAGGGCGCGGACCATGGCATGTTCGTGCCGGGCCCGCTGGCCGCTTCCGCGGGCGTGCTCGGCGAGGTCGCCGCGGCGGTCGAGCGGTTCCTCGATGACATCGTCTGGCGCTCCTGACGACACGTGCCCCGCGCGCACAGGAGGTATGGCCTCCTATTACGTTGACTGATATATTGGTCAACGTAATAGGAGGGGTGATGAGCACACGAGAGCGGGATGTGCTGCGCCGCGCCGGGGAGGCGTCGGTGCTGGTCCTGATCAGCCTGGCGGCCGGCCCGAAGCACGGCTACGCGCTAATCCAGGACGTCAGGCAGTTCGCGGGCGTCGAGCTCGGGCCCGGCACGCTCTACGGCGCGCTCGACCGGCTCGAGCGGCTCGGGCTCATCGAGCCCTTGCCCGCCGACGAGCGGCGGCATCCCTACCGCATCACCGAGCCGGGTACGTCGGCGCTGCGCGCGCACCTCGATTCGCTGGAACGTGTCAGCGCGGCCGGGCGCCTGCGACTGCAGCTGGGCGGCGCCTGATGAACGGTACCCCGGGCGGCGGGCTGGTCGGAGCCGCGCTCCGCTGCTACCCGGCCCGCTGGCGGCGGCGCCACGCGGACGAGGCCGCCGAGGTGGCCGCGCTTCTCATCCGGGACGGGGCTCCGGCGGCGTCGATCGCCTGGAGCTACTTCCTGGGCGCGGCCCGTGAGTGGCTGGTCCCGCGTACCGGTCGGCCGCAGAGCGCGGTCGCCGCCGTTCTGCTGGCCGTGACCTGCGTGCTCGGCTTCTCGGCGGCGCTGATCGCCGAAACAGTGCCGGCCAGGGCGGCGGGCACGACCCAGCCGGGCCCGTCCCGGCCGAGAACAGCCAAGCCGAACACAGCCAAGCCGAACACAGCCAAGCCGAACACAGCCCAGTCGCACCCGGCCTCCCCGAAGGCCCGACCTGTGCCTTCGGCTGCCAGTTCTCCGCGTTACGCGGCTCCGTGCCGCACTCCCGCCGCGGGCCACCCGCGGTCGAGCGTCCGGGAGGCCGCGCATGCCCGCTCCTGCTGATCTTGGTCCCGCCGGCACCGGTCCGGCCAGCGCCGGGCCCGCCGACCGCCCGCGGCGCCGAAAGCGATGGCGGCGGTCGGTGACCGAGCTGGTCGCCGCGCTCCTGGCGGCGGTGCTGCTCGCGTTCGTGCTGCGGACGTACGCGTTCGAGACCTTCTGGATCCCGTCGGGGTCGATGATCCCGACGCTCGCCGTGAACGACCGCATCCTGGTGCAGAAGGCGTTCTTCAACTGGCACGACGTCCGCGAGGGCGAGATCGTGGTGTTCAACCACCCGCCCCTGGACCAGTGCCCGGGGCCGGCGAACGGGGACCTCGTCAAGCGCGTCATCGCGCTGCCCGGGCAGACGATCTACTCCGCGGGCAGCAACATCTACATCAACGGGCACCTGCTGTCCGAGCCGTATCTCCCGGCCGTCGACCCGCTCGGACGGCCGATCGCGAGCAGCCAGCATCCTTACCGGGTACCGGCGGGCGAGTTTTACGTCCTCGGCGACAACCGCGCGGACTCCTGCGACAGCCGCTACTGGGGGCCCATCCAGGGCTCCAGCATCGTCGGCCGGGCGATCCTGGTCATCTGGCACGACAACCACCCCGACCTCCACGGACTTTAGGCCGGCCGCCGGAACCCGCCCCCATCAGGCCGGCCTCGTCAGGCCGGCCTCGTCAGGCGAAGTGGGTGCGCGGGCGTTCCTGGAGTTCGCCGTCGAGGTAGACGTCGACCTTCTCGTCGTAGAAACAGGCGAGGCCCGCGACCTTCTGGCTTTCCGGCAGCGGGGCGCGGTAAGTCCATACGAGGTCCGGACGCGCGCCCTGCCCGGTGTCGACGGACCAGTACGTGGCCGCGCCCTTATACGGGCAGTGGGTCCGCGTGCCGGAGGGCGAGAGCAGGTCGGTCCGGATATCGGTGAGCGGCAGGTAATAGCGCGGCGGGAGCCCGGTCTCGAACAAGATGACCGGCCGCGCCGAGTCCGCCACCGTCACGCCGTCCACCTCGACGCGGACGTGCCGTGAGCTCGCGAGGATGTCGACCCGGTGATACGGGTCGCGCGGGTGCGTGTAGACGGGCTCGTCCTCCTCGAGCCATTCATCCAGCGCGTCCCACTCGAACCGGACGAGATCACGGATCGCCGGGATCGGCGAGTCCGCGTACCGCTTCGCGGCGCCTTCGGCGACGGCGCCGTCCACCCGCACGTCGTACAGATCGGCGTCGCCGCGGCTCGGCGAGTGCTCGGTCTTGCCGGTGGCGGCCAGCTCGGCCGCCACGTCGTCCAGCGGGAAGTAGTAGGCCGGATAGTACGGGATCTCCCAGACCAGGAAGGGGCGGCGGGTGTCGGCGACGAGACGGCCCGCCAGGTAGGCGCGGACTCGTTTCGCGCTTGGCTCGACCCGCACCGTGCCACGCGCGTTGACATCCATGCCTGCACGCTACCCCGGCCGGGCCGCCCCCGGTAGCGTGCGGTCCTACCGCGCGGCGTGCAGGGAGCGCGCGGCCGACATCACGCCCGCGGAAGAGCACACGCTCCCGGGCTGGCCGTGCGTGAGGGTGCAGACGCCGGCCGTGATGAGGTTGGCGGCGCCGTCGATGTCCCTGGCGGGGGTGCTCGACGGGTTCCGCATCGCGGCGGCGACCTGGGACCAGCTCATCCCGGCCAGGTCGGCCGGGTTGTACTGGACCCCGGTGATGTACTTGTCGCCGATGTCGACGAACGGGAACGAGTTGCTGGCGTACTTGGCGAATGTCGCGCTCTGCGCGGCGGTCGGCGTCTGCAGGACGGCGTGCCCAGTCGGCGTGCTGGCGTCGTCGGCCTCGCCGTACCACTCGACGGGGACGAAGGACACGTACCTGCTCGTGTAGCCGGACTTGTAGAACGTCAG
>Ga0210389_10000359_pt1 | contig 44061 bp, 40 predicted proteins | sample IncBWH28OmetaG_FD_160127 | JGI IMG/M metagenome (GOLD analysis project Ga0210389, IMG submission 160127) | Forest soil microbial communities from Barre Woods Harvard Forest LTER site, Petersham, Massachusetts, United States - Inc-BW-H-28-O ... | reverse complement strand
GGGCCCGATCCTCGCGGCGTTATCGGATACGCCGCCGGTCAATATCGGCGACGGCCCGACGATTCGCGCCGGCTACGATGCCGAACTCGACGAGTTGCGCGACCTGAGTCAGAACAGCAAGCAGACAATCGCCGCGATTGAAGCGCGCGAGCGCCAGCGCACAGGAATCGCTTCGCTCAAAGTTCGCTTCAATAACGTCTTTGGCTATTACATCGAGATCTCCAAGGCGAACCTGCATCTGACTCCGCCGGATTACGAGCGCAAACAAACTCTCGTGAACGCTGAGCGTTTCACCACGCCGGAACTCAAGGAATACGAACGAAAGGTGCTGGTGGCGGAGGAGAAGATTCTCGAAATCGAGAAGCGCATCTTCGGCGAAATCCGGCAAAAGACGGCCGATCAGGCGCAGCGCATCCGGGCAACGGCGAGCGCGGTTGCGGAACTGGACGTTTCGGCGGCTCTGGCCCAAGTCTCTGCCGAGAACCGATACGCCCGCCCGCGGTTTTCATCCAGCGGCGAGATGAGGATCGAAGCGGGCCGGCATCCGGTAATTGAGAAGCTCTCGGATGAAGACGCAGGCCGCTTCATTCCGAACGATCTTTATCTGAACGACGACGCCGATCAGATCGCCATCATCACCGGGCCGAACATGGGCGGCAAGAGCACGTATTTGCGGCAGGCAGCGTTGATCGCGATCCTTGCGCAGATGGGTTCCTGGGTGCCCGCGAATGCGGCGTTGCTGCCGATCATCGATCGCATTTTCACCCGCATCGGAGCATCCGACAACCTCTCGCGCGGCCGATCGACATTTATGGTCGAGATGACTGAGACCGCTGTAATTCTCAACACGGCCACCCCGCGCAGCTTCATCATTCTGGATGAAATCGGACGTGGCACGGCCACCTATGATGGCTTGTCTCTCGCGTGGGCCGTAGTGGAACACGTCTCCACCACCACGCGCGCAAAGACGCTGTTTGCGACTCATTACCACGAACTGACCGAACTCGCGGAACAGCTCGAGGGCGTACGGAACCTGCGGGTTGCGGTGAAGGAAGCGGCGGAGAAAATCATCTTTCTGCGTAAAGTCGAGCCCGGCAAAGCGGATCGAAGCTACGGAATCGAGGTCGCGCGCCTGGCGGGGCTTCCGATGAGCGTGATCGAGCGGGCCCGCGAGGTATTGTCGCTTCACGAGAAAACGGAACATCATGCGGTCGAACAACTCTCGCCGCATCCCGATTCGACGCCAGTGCAGATCCGCCTGTTTGAGCCAGGCGCGGACGAAATCAAGCAGAAGATTCGATCGCTGAAGATCGATGAAATGCGTCCTGTCGAAGCGTTACGACTCCTCGAGGATCTGCAGCGGGAAATCGGATGAGAGTCGCCGGAATCATGAGCGGCACTTCGCTGGACGGAATCGATGTCGCAATTGTCGATATCAATGGGAAGAAGACCGTTACCGTCGCTCATTCGACGACTCCATATTCTTCCGCGATCCGGCAGCGCATTCTCGCCGCATCCAGTCCCGCTGACATTTCGCGATTGAATTTTGAACTGGGAGAACTCTATGCGAAGGCCGTTGCGGCGACATGCAGGCAAGCCCGCATTCCAGTGACGTCGCTCCAACTGGTGGGATCGCACGGACAGACGATTTATCACGAGGGGAGCGGGCCTGCTCCGAATACGTTTCAGATCGGCGAAGCCGCAGTGATCGCCGAGCAGTTGGGCGTCCCGGTGGTTTCCGATTTCCGTACGCGCGACATTGCGGCGGGGGGACAAGGCGCTCCCCTGGTCCCGTTTGTCGATGTGCTCCTGTTCGCGAGCGCGAAGGTGCCGCGCGTCGCGCTGAATATCGGCGGAATTGCGAACATTACGATTCTGCCCGGCGGCGTGGCCTTTGACACAGGACCGGGCAACATGGTCATCGATCAGCTGGTCGAGCGCATGACTTCAGGCAAGCGGCGCTTCGATCGCGACGGAGCCATCGCGGCGAAAGGCCACTTCAACCGCCCGCTTCTCGACTCGCTGCTCGACGACGACTATTACGAAAAGAAACCACCGAAGACCGCGGGCCGGGAACAATACGGAGGGGACTTTGTCGCGCAGTTCGTCGCCACGGGACTCCCGTTCGAAGACCTCATTGCCACAGCGACGGTATTCACAGCGGCCACAATCGCAGCCGGTGTGACACGCTTTGCTCCAAAAACGCGGGAAGTCATCGCGTCGGGAGGGGGCACGCACAACCGCCGACTGATGGCTCAGATCGCGGCTTTCCTTCCCCATTGCCGTATTGCAACCACTGCGGAATTCGGCATCGACCCCGATGCGAAGGAAGCGATCGCGTTCGCTATCCTTGCGCATCGCACGTGGCGTCACAAGCCAGGCAATCTCCCGATCGCGACCGGAGCCCGAAAATCCGTGATACTCGGGAAGATCTCGCAGTAGAATGGCAGCTTGACCCCGCCAGCCGAAGCCTCCGCGCAGCCAGCCCCGCCGCGTGTCTCCGTCGTGATCGTTTCGTTCAACCGCGTGGAAACGCTTCGCAAGAGCCTCACCATGCTGGGCGATGCGCATCGCATCATTGTTGTGGATAACGGATCCGTGGACGGGTCCGCGTCGCTCGATGACGAATTTCCTCACGCCCGCTTCAGCCGGTTGCCGAAGGATTTCGGTCTTACAAAGGCTCTGAATATCGGCCTGCGATCCGCCGAGGGCGAATTCATATTGTTTCTGCACGATGACACCCTGATCACCGACGATGCGGTCACGAAGCTGGCGGATTTTCTGGAGACGCACCAGGACACAGGGGCCGTCTGCCCCTTTCTTACGGACGAATCCGGGAACCCCGCGCCGCAGTGCAGTCCGTTGCCGACGCCATCCAATCCCGATCCGGGGATTGGGCTGCCCGGCAGCGGAGAAGAAGTTGCAGTCGAATGCGTTTCCGGGGCCGCCATCATGTTCCGCGCATTTATTTTTAACGCCTTGCGACCTATTGATGAACGCTATGGAATGTATGGGAGCAACCTCGAAATCTGCACCCAGATGCGCCGCGCCGGGAAGAAAGTCGTTATCCTGCGTGCGGTCACGGCTGTTCACCAGGGGCTTGACTCGCCCATGCCGAAAGGCGCTCTGCAAGGCGATCGCGCTGCGGGAACAGCGGCATTTCTGGAGAAGCATCACGGCTTCGCGGCCGGCCTTGGGTACCGCGTGAAGAGAGCGCTGACTGCATTAATCACGTTGCGCATCTCGGTTCTGGCGGGTGCCGTATCCGGGCAAAAGATCGACGGAACACGATAGACTGGGGGTAATGGGTTTGAAACCATGAACCCCCTGTGGTGGGTTCTCTGGTCGGCTATCTGCGCGGTTGGAACGGGGCTGCTGGTTTATTTCATCATGCAGTCGCACATGGAAGTTGTCCTTTCGAGGCAGCGGGAGGAGATGGCTGCCGCTCGCGCTACTCTGACTGCGCATAGAGAAGAACTGGAGAACTCGCTGAAGACGATGGAGGAGTCCACTCGCCGCAAGGCGATGGACGAATTCCTGGCCGACATCCGCGTGGAAGAGCGTCATTACACGCGCGAACACAAAGTGCTGTTCGTTTCGCGGAAAGTGCTGGTGCGGCAGGAACGTATTTTCTTCCGCAATATCCCGCTTTCCAACTGGATCGAACAGGAAATGCCCATCGAGGAAGGCGTGGATCCGGAGAAGGTGGCGGCAACGATGTCGATTTTCGTTAATGCCGCGCTGATGGGGGAAGTACCCGAGCCCCGCATTCAACGGCTGCTGCGCTGACGGCGAACGGCCGCTAATAGCGCGGCACTAACGGGTCTACCTGCAGGCTCCAGAGATCAATCCCGCCGGCCATGCTCTGGCATTTGTCGACGCCTTGTTTGCGCAGCCAGTCGACGACCGATAAACTGCGAACCCCGTGATGACAGAAAACGACGATCGGTGATTCGTCGCTGTCAAGTTCGTTCAGATGTTCCGGGATCGAACCCATTGGAATGAGCCTTGCATCATGAATGCGGCAAATCTCATGCTCAGCGGGTTCACGTACGTCAATCAGGCGCAGGGAAAGGCCGCGGTCGAGTAACGCTTTGACTTCGACTGGTGTAATCTCGAGCGGCAGATCGTTCACAGTGTGCGAGTGTAGCAGAAACGGCACACGCAGCCGACGGCGAATTGCGCGAAACCGTCTCTACGGAGAGACGCGTCAAACCGCCTTGTTATACTGTGTGAATTCGTCAGTCTCGGCGTTCCGCCGTTTTAAGATGAAAGCTTTCAATTCCCTGGTTTTAATCGGCTGTTTCGCTGTGTGTGTGTCCGCCCAGACGCAGCCTCCGACTTTTTCAACTGGACAGGCGGCCCGGCTCGTGATCGGGCAAACGAGCTTTACTTCCGGCAATTACGGCGCGACAAATAGTCTGCTGGGCGCACCCAGCGGGATTGCGTGGGCGAACGGAACATTGTGGGTAGCCGATGCGAACCGGCTCGGTGCTCTACCAGACAATAATCGCGTTTTGCGTTTCAGTGACGCACCCACGTGGCCGAGCGCCACACAGGATCCAAGCATCATCGGCAACGACTGCGGCATCTGCCGCGGAGTGGCCAGTCTGGTTCTTGGCCAGCCGGATTTCATCAGTTCCAACTCGAGCCTCACTTCGACAGGGTTGCGCAATCCGACTGGCGTTGCCACGGACGGAAACATTCTGGCGATTGCCGACACCGATAACAACCGCATTCTGATCTGGCTCTCGATGCCCAAGTCGAACGGACAGCCGGCGGATGTGGTTGTGGGACAACCCGACTTCACGCACAACGGCACTGCCGTGCCTCCGACCGCCACATCTCTCCGCGGGCCGATTGGCGTCTGGATCGTGCGCGGCAAACTCTTTGTGGCCGACACCCAGGACAACCGCGTCCTGATATACAACAGCATCCCGACTAAAAACAACGTTGCCGCCGATGTCGTGGTGGGCCAGCCGAACTTTACCAGCTTCGTGCAACCGGATCTCACGCAGCCCAGCGCGACGACCGCTGCAAACAACATGCAGGATCCGGTTTCGGTAACGACTGACCCGAGCGGGACCCACATGTTCGTTGCCGATCTGGGACAAAGCCGCGTTCTGATCTTCAACACCATACCCACGAGTAACGGGGCATCGGCGGACGTCGTCATCGGGCAACCGGACATGGTGAGTTCGATCGACAACAACAGTTTCACCGTTACAAATTCGACGCCCGACTCGGCAGGAAATCCGACCGGCGAGGCCGGTGTTCTCTGCCAGTCGAATGCCGCATTCGCCTTCAACCAGAATCAGACCGGAAGCACGGCCGTTGACAGCGCCGGCAATACCATCTACCCGGCCCGGTGCGCGGCAACGCTTTCGTTTCCGCGCTTCGTGCTTTCCGATGGTACGCGGCTTTTTATCGCGGACGGCGGCAATGATCGAGTACTGGTGTTCAATTCGATCCCGACTACCAACGGCGCACGCGCGGACGCTGTTCTGGGCGAGCCTGACGAATTCACTGATAACACCGGCCAGAATCCCGACGGCAGCGACGCGTTCCAAACGCCGGACGCCCTGGCCTGGGACGGCACGAATCTCTACGCTTCTGATACCTATAACAACCGGGTTGTAGTTTACACACCCGAACCGCTGAATATCCCTCTGGCTGCGGCGCGCAATGCGGCCAGTCTTCAAATTTACGCCATCGCCAGCGTCGCGATTGGCGGTCTTATCGCCGCGAAGGACGTTGTCACTATCGGAATCAATACGACGTGCACCGCTGCGGCAACGACCGCCGGTTGTTACAGCTATACTGTGCAGTCTTCCGACACTTTGACTACTGTTACGGATGCATTGGTAAAGGCCATCAACAGCAAACCGGATCCCAACGTAGTTGCGGGGGCCGACGACACTACCGACAGCGTAGTGGTCACAGCCCGGCAACCGGGGCAGATCGGCGCCACGGTCACGCTGATGGCTATCACGTCGGCAAATGCGCAGATTACGGCCGTCGCCAGCGGCGCTACCCTCAACCTCTATCTCCAGAGCCCCACATCGATTGCTCCAGGCACCCTGGTGGAAATCACCGGAGTCAATCTGTGCGACAACAGCGCCGGCGCGGATATGACTCAGCCTTACCTGCCGTCCACGCTTGCCGGATGCGAGATTTTTGTCGATGGCTCGCGTGCTCCACTTCTGTACGTTTCACCCACTCAGGTCAATGTGCAAATGCCGTGGGAATTTGTGGATCGTATTAATCCCAACACCCTCCTGGGATCGATCAGTCTGTATTCCCGTGTGACCCATGCCGACGGCTCAATCACCGTGAGCGCTCCAATCGGCGTCACCATCGTCAATGCCAATCCGGGCATCTTCGCCGGTGCGGGGAACGACCCGCGGCCTGGCCTTGTTTATCACGCATACAGCAACGCGATCGACGCGTTTTCGATCGATGGCTCTGCGACGGCGGGGGACAAAGTCACTATCACCATCGGCACGGCTCCGAATGCAACAACGACGAATTCTTACAGTTATACCGTGCAATCGGGTGACACGCTCACTTCGGTACAGGCCGGACTTGTCAACGCGATCAACAGCGCTCCCGATCCGAACGTCATAGCCATTCCGGCCAACGAATTCAACCGCGTTATCATTGAGGCGCGCGTTCCGGGTCCGGCGGGCGAAGCGATTTCGCTGGCGCAATCGGTCAGCACCAACGCTACCGAGTCAATTACAATATTCAACTCCGCCACTTGCTGTGACAATGTTGCGGGGACGCTGGTGTCGACAGCCAATCCCGCGCAGCCGGGAGAAATTGTCTACGTTTTCGCTACGGGCCTTGGACCCACCACTCCAAGCGACCAGAACACCGGACAGGTTTTCACCGGCGGTTCGCAAAACCCGGCGGCAACGCCTGTCGATTCGATCCTCGCGGGCGGAACCGCCGCAAACATCCTCAGTGCGTATCTTGTCCCGGGGCTGGTTGGCGTGTATGAAGTGTTGTTTCAGCTCAGCAATGGCCAGGCGACGGATCCTTCGACTCAGCTTACGATTGCGCAGCAGGCGCACGTCAGCAACGTGGTTGTCTTCCCGGTTGGCCCCGCTACGTCAAGCGCGACCCCCTCGATCCGCCGTCCGACCACACAGATCAAGAAGTCCGGCAGCGCATCATCTGTCAAACGATAAGAGCGACGCCCATCAATCCCATCCGGAAGACGCCGTTGCGGGCAGGATCTTCATGAATGCTTCGACACCGTGAATCTGCCCGCCATACACTTTGAACGCTTCGAAAACGTGGAGGGAGTTACCTGGGCCGTATGATCCCGTGTCGCCGAAATTCATTCGAAGCAGGACAACGCCGTGCTCTTCATCGACCGCAACAACGTGGGATGTAATAGCCGGATGAGCGATGATCTTCTGCGTCTTGATGTTTTCACAGCCAGCCCGTGCGCATCCTGGTCCGGCCGTGCGCGCGCCATTTTCGATGCGGTAGGCATCGGGCGCGAAAGGGGCGTCGACGGTAACAAAACTCCCGATCTTGAGGCCAGCCGGGTAGTGCTCGGCGACTTTGATTGCGTCCTCACGTGACATGAGCTGCGATTCAGTGGGCGGCGTTGACATCACAGCACCCGCCACGTCGAGCTTATCGATGGTGAAGAGACCACCTTCCTTTTGCGTTCGCGTCACCTGGGTTTCAATTTCGGTGATCTTCCTTCCGCCGTTTTCAACCGCAAAACGAATAACGCCGGCGTGCCATTGTCTTCTACAACAACGAACGCGGCAGCGACTCTCTGGCGCACATCGAGAAAGTCCTCGCGGTAGCCTCGGACCTTCGACATGCTTTTCCAAAGACCTTCGCCCGGTTTTAACGTGACGCCGTCTTCGGTGAAGTGCACCTGATCGCCAAGCGATAAGGCCGCCGGATTGTGTGTGAGCATCGCAGCCAGATATTGCGTGATGAGATCACGCAGACAATCGCGGTCGCAGTCGGAAGTTGCCCCGAGCGCCGGAATCGTCAACAACGCCAAGGCCACGATCAATCCGGGAAATCTCATCTTTTGGATTCTGACAGATTTCAGAGCGGGAGTTTACCGTCGCAACGAGGCCCGAGGCGGATCGCATGCTACTGGAATACCGGGTTGATCGTCTGACCGTTTTTGAGGTTGAGATCCGTGGCTTCGGATACTGCATCACCGTCCTGCAGTCCTTTCACGACTTCGACGTGCAAAGCATCTGACGTCCCGGTTACGACAGGCTGCCATCTCACCGTGTTGTCCTTTTGCAGAACGAAGACGCCAACTCCGCCGTCGCGCCGCACCGACACCTTCGGAACTGTCAGGGCATTGTCGATCACCTGCGTAAGAATGAACGCGTTCACATTTGTGCCCGGCACCAGTTCGCGCATTGGATTGTCGATGGTGCACAGCACTTCCCCGACCTGCCGAGTGCCGAGGGCAACGACTTCGGTTGGCCGCTTTTCCACCACGCCGGTCCACTCCTTGCCGGGCAACGCATCCCATGTGATGCGAACACGCTCGCCGGGTGCGATGCGCCCGAGTTCCGGCTCGTCGACATACACACGCACACGCACCGGATTGAGCTTTCCCACGCTGGAGACAGGATCACCGGCATTCAGAAATGAACCGGCCCGCGCGGGTAAATCGTAGATCGTTCCTGCCATGGGCGAACGGATGACGTCCTGCGCAAGGCGGGTCCGCGCCAATTGTACGTTGGCCTCGGCCTCCTGCAATCTCGCCTGGGCGCTGCCCAAGTCGCCTTTGCCCACCAGCGCCGCACGCCGCTGCTGGAGCGATTCGATCTGCACGTCGAGGCTATGCACGCTCTGTCGCGCCTGCTGGACGTCGTACGCGGTCGCGGCCTGTTTTTCGAGAAGGCGCTGCAGGGCATCGAGATTCCGCTGCGCAGCGTCGCGGTCGGCCTTGAAGCGATTGATGCTGCCGTCGATTTCGGCGGCGTCGGAGGTGCGTCCTCCCGCCTGGAGAGTTTGCAGATCGGCGCGAGCCTGGGCTTCGCGAGCCACGGCCGCGTCCAGTTCCTGCTGCAACCCCGGTTCGGTGAGTTCGGCGAGAATCTGATCCTTGCGGACAGAATCGCCGTTATGCACGAGAACCTGTTTCACCAGCCCGGGCGATTGGACGCGGACTTCCATGTATTCCACTGGCTCTACTTTGCCGTTGGTCGAGAGCACATTGGAAAGGGTCTGCCTGGCGGTCTTCGCGAACAGGACTGTCGGGACCGCGGGACGCTTGGCGAAATACCAGCCGACGCCGACGACAGCCGCGCCCACTATGAGTACCCGCAGCGCTTTCCTCAACGGGCGGAACCCCGCGAGCAATGGTCGAAAAGCAGCTGCCACTCCAGACGCTGCACCACCATTGCCAACCGCTCTTCTTTCGATCCGGGACGTTTTCGGGCGGACTCGCAGAATTCAACGAACGCTAAGGGGTCCCATGCAGAACCGGAACCGTAACCGGCTTCGGTCGCTTCGGCCGCGAGCCTCGAATAAGTCGGATGCGTGCCCACGCGCTGAAACCAATATCCGGAATTCCATGCATCCGGCTCCTGCCGATGCACGATCGCGTGCCAGAAGTAACCGTCCGCATTCTCCAACGAGTCGGCCATGGAATGGGCTTCATCCCAGCAGGAGAAGTACAGGTATAAGCCTGCCTGCACTGAGCTCGGAGCCGACAACTGCTTCACGGCCTCCAGGGCCGGTGTGGAAACGCATTCGCCACGAACCAGTGGCATCAAGCGCGCCCCGTTCTCGCGGAGCGCGAGAATGCGCGCAATATCCAGTCCGTATAGCTCTGCCCTGAAGTCCACCTTTTCTAACATATCGAAACGCAATCGCGCGATGCATAATCGAATGAGTAGATGAGGGAGAAAACCGCGCTGGTACTGTCTGCCGGCGGAATGTTCGGAGCGTATCAGGCTGGGGCCTTCCGTGCGATCGCCGAGTTAGCCCCTCCCGACATAATCGTTGGGGCCTCCGTGGGAGCGTTGAACGGCTGGTCCATCGCCAGCGGGTGCACGCCGGAGCAACTGATCGATCGGTGGCTTGACCCCGCAACTGGCGATGCGCTCAAGCTGTTTCCGAATTACGGGTGGCGCAACGGTTGGTTCGATCCCGCGCCGCTGCGGGCCCAGGCGGAACGGCTTTTCCGTGAAAGCCAGCCAAGGATGCCCTATGGGCTCGTCGTGGTGCAGTTACGGAATCTTAACGCGCGGCTCGTCCAGCATCCCCATGTGACGCCGGACCATCTTCAGGCCACATGCTCCATCCCGCTCTTTCTGCCGGCGGTGCAGATCGGAGGGAGGCGCTATCTGGATGGCGGTCTCTTTGAGAAAGTGCCGATCTGGGCAGCGGTCGAAATGGGCGCGACTAGAATCATTGCAATTGATTCCATGCCGACGCGAGTCGGGAGATGGTGGATGCATCTTGGCATCAATATCGCGTATGCGTTCAAGCCCGTCCGGCGTTATCCGGTGGAGCTGGATCTCACAATCATTTCGCCTTCGGGATCGCTGGGCGATGCCAATGACGCGGTGTTCTGGAAGCGCGAGAATGTCGAAAATTGGGTGGAAATGGGGATGCGGGACGCGGTGCATGCGCTTACCAGTGACGTGCACGAGGCGGCGATAGAATCGCATAGATGCCGTCTCAACCCAGGCCCCAATCCCAGTGGCTGAGATCGTTCATTCTCTTCAGCGTATTGGCTTGTGCGAGCCTCGCCGCCCTCGGTTTTCTTGGCGCCTTCATTGTCCGGCGCGTTTCCAGGAGCCTGCAATCGCCTGGCGATGGCCCCGTAGCGACCGATGTGCGGCCAAATGTGGCTTTACCCGCCGTGACAGCCGGTTGGGACAATGTGACCGCGAATTTGCTTTCGGCTTTCGATTCCGTCGACGTTATTGCGCTGGGGGAAGGGCTGGGAAGAAAGATGGATTCCGAGCTGCGGCTGCGCCTGATTCGCCACCCGGATTTTCCTTTTCGGGCACATCTGATCGTGGTGGAGTTCGGTAATTCGTTGTATCAGTCAACGCTCGACAAGTACGTCTATGGCGACGATGTTCCCATGGAGGCGCTGGAGAATGTATGGTGGCACGATTCGCCCGTCTATGCAGAGTTTTTTGCTGCTGTGCGAGAAGTCAACCGGAAGCTGCCGCCGGACCGGCGGGTGCGCGTGGTCGCGGGCGATGTACCGATCGACTGGGACAAGGTGAAGACCAAAGCAGATCTGGTTCCATTTCTGCTTCGCCGCGGATTTCCCGTCTCGCTGAGTCGCGTGGCGGTTCCGCGAGGCGAGAAGGCATTGGTGATTTACACCAGCCACTATCTGAAACGGCCCGTGTTTCCTCTGGAGGCGGCGTCAGAACAACCGATGGCGGATGTTCCCGCGGATGCCCCGTTGCCGACGACGGCGCCTCCGATGTTCAAGGCTCTCCAGGTGGCCGGCCCGGGACGAGTGTTCGTGGTGGAAACCGTAGCGGGGCTGAATCTGTTCGAGAAGACCATTCAGTTCGGGGAACTCCCTGCGCTGGTCCCACTCACGGGGATCCACTCAGCCGTCGGGTCAGGGCTCGGCGATGAGGCCGATGCGTGTGTGTATTTCGGCAATACCCAAGAAGCGAACGCAACCGTTCCGCCGGATGCTGCGACCTGGCACGGTACGGCTCTCGGCGCGGAGCTTGGGCGGCGGCAGAAGATTATGGAATCAGCGCAGTCTAACTGAACTGATGGTTTTGCCCGTTTACGCGCGGGCGCGCACGCGTCGCTGGTCCAGGTTAGGCAACAACCCCGTCAATAGCCCGATGGCCGGCAGGAACGCGCAAATCTGATACACGAAATAGATTCCCGTCTGATCTGCCAGCTTGCCGAGAAAAGCAGCACCCACGCCGCCTAATCCGAAAGCCAGTCCGAAGAATAAACCCGAGATTGTTCCGATACGGCCCGGCACCAGTTCCTGCGCGTACACGACAATCGCCGAAAATGCGGATGCCAGAATGATTCCGATAATCACGCTCAGCACGCCAGTCCAGAACAGGTTCGCGTAAGGCAGCGCGAGGGTAAATGGGAGCACGCCCAGGATCGAACACCAGATTACGTACTTGCGTCCGATCCGGTCGCCAATCGGGCCGCCTATGATCGTTCCCGCCGCCACGGCTCCGAGGAAAACAAACAGGTGAAATTCGGCGTTTCTGACAGACACGTGGAATCGGCTGATCAGGTAAAAAGTGTAGTAGCTGTTCAGGCTCGACAGGTAAAAAAACTTCGAAAACATCAGGGCAATCAGCACAGCCAGCGAAACTGCAATTCGTTTGCTTGACAAGTCCGGATGAATGAGAGCCTTCTTCGCTTTCTTTGAATGGCCGAGAGATTCGCGCCGTTTGTACCAGGCGCCAACGTTTGTCAGCAGAACGATCGCAAGGAGCGCGGCCAGCGTGAACCAGATGATGCTGTGCTGTCCGCGCGGCAGAACGATGAACGCGGCTAGCAGCGGGCCCAGCGACGAGCCCGCGTTCCCGCCGACCTGAAACACTGACTGCGCGAGTCCGTGCTGGCCGCCCGAAGCCATCCTGGCGACACGCGAGGATTCCGGATGAAACACGGCCGATCCCATGCCGATCAGCCCCGCAGCAATGAGGATGAACGCGTAGTTCGAAGCCATCGAGAGCAGCGCCAGGCCTACCAGCGTGAACCCCATGCCGAACGGCAGGGAATACGGCTTCGGTTTGCGGTCCGTATAAAGCCCAATCAGAGGCTGCAAGAGGGACGCCGTGAGTTGCACCGTCAGGGTGATCAGGCCCACCTTGGCAAAATCGAGGTGAAAATTGGTCTTCAAGATCGGATAGACCGCCGGCAGCAACGACTGAATCATGTCGTTGAGCAGGTGGGAGAAACTGATGGCCGCAAGGACTGTAAATACGGTCCCCTCCGTGGCCTGCCGCTGCGGTTCGATTTTGATCCCGGTGGTGCTCACTTATATCAATTATCCATTTCGGGCATTCAGGCCAAACGCTTCCGCAATAAGTTCGTAGGAATGGCGCCGTGCCTGATGATCGTGCATGATATTGACAATCAAAACTTCCTCGGCCTGGTAATCCGCGGCCAAAGTCTCGATTGACTCGCGAACCCGCTGCGGCGTTCCAGTGAGAATCCGCCGGCCCCGCGGCGTCTCGCCGGAGAGCAACCCTTCATCCTTCAGGAACCTCTCAGCTTTCTCCACAGTGGGAACCGGGATTGTCTGGCCGCGGAAAAGCATCGTCATCATCATGCGGAAGCTCAGCGAGAGCCTTTCTGCCTCTTCATCGGTTTCTGCGCAAATTGCCCAGGCGGCCACGGCCTGGCGCGGCGCGTTGAGAAGCCCGGAAGCGCGGAAATTCTCGCGATAACAGCGCGCCATCGGCACGCCTCCCGGGTTAATGAAATCGGCAAAAGCATAAGGCAGACCTAAATCCGCAGCCCAGACGGCGCTGTCGCCGGACGAGCCCAGCAGCCATACTTCAGGGCTGTCCAAATGCATCGATCCGAGACGCAGGAACCGCTTGTCCGGAACCGGCCGATTCGAGAACAGTGCAAGCAATTCGTCCAGCTGATCGCGAAAATCATCCGGTGCGGCCTGACGGCGATCCCGCTGCAGAGCATAGGCAACCATGGGCGACGTCCCCGCAGCGCGTCCGATTCCCAGATCGATCCGTCCCGGGAACAGTCCGCTGAGCATGCTGAAGGTCTCGGCCACTTTGAACGGACTGTAGTGCGGTAACATGACGCCGCCGCTCCCCACGCGAAGCCGCGACGTCGCTGCCGCAATCGGCCCGATCAGGGCTTCAGGACTGTGGCACGCCAAGCCCTGTGTGCCATGGTGCTCGGCAACCCAGTATCGTGTGTAGCCGAGGCCGTCCGCCAGCCGCGCCAGATCGATGGTATTGCGCAGAGCCTCCCCCCTGGAGCGACCTTCAGGAATCGGAGACTGATCAAGAATGCTGAGTCGAAGATCGGGCACCGTTTGTTTGGATGCAACGAGATGGGCTCAGATTCGCGGGCGGTCAAATCAAAATTCTGTGATATAGTCCCGTTAGTACTTTCCCACAGGATACCGGATGCACCGCAGAACTTTCCTGGCGGCAGGCGCGACTTTGTGCGCGGGAGCGAGCGTCAATCGCCTTTTCGCCAGCCCATATTCCAACCGCGCAACAGATCTGGTAAGCCAGTCCCACGTCATCGACATGCTCGGGCTACTGACACTCAATTGGGACCTACTCGACCGCTGGCATAAAGATCCGAAAACCTTCAGGGAAGCCGATGCGCGCAAACTGCGTAGTTCCGGCATCAATGTCTTTCATCCCGCAGTGGCGTTTGAGAGCGCTCAGGCGCACGCGATCACACGGGAATGGTTTGAGAAGTGGAATCGCCTGATCGCGGCCCATCCGGATTGCTTCCTTCGCATCGATAATTATCGCGATCTTACGCGTGCCAGGCAGACGGGCAAGATCGGCATCATTCTCGGCATGCAGGATGCGAATCACCTGCGCGACATCCGCGATCTCGACGCCTTTTACGCGATGGGCCAGCGTCTGACGCAGTTGACGTATAACTCGAAAAACAGCCTTGGCGCCGGATGCAAGGCAGCCGCGGACCGGGGACTTTCGCAATTTGGCGAGGCCGTTGTGGCGAGGATGAACGCGATCGGCATGGCCATCGATGTTTCGCATTGCGGCGAGAAGACCACTCTGGATGCGATTGACGCGTCAAAGAAACCCGTCCTTATCACCCACTCGAACTGCAAGTCGCTCGCTCCCGGCGTGCCGCGCTGCAAAACGGACGAAGCGATCATCGCCGCTGCGCGCAAGGGCGGTGTCATCGGGCTCACGGGCGTAAGGCACTTCGTGCGCGCCAAAGATCCCGTGAGCATCGAGGACGCTCTCGACCACTTCGATTACGCCGTCAAGATTGCGGGGATCGAACACGTCGGCCTGGGCAGTGACACGGATCTCGATGGGCGCGGCCAGGGCGCAGACATTGCCGGCCTGAACCATGTCGACCGCGTTTTCGACCTCACCGAAGGACTCATCCGCCGCCGGTACACCGACGAGCAGATTCTTATGATTCTCGGCGGGAATTTCCAGCGCGCCCTGAATCAGATCTGGGCGTAGGCGACTCGAGAGGCGCGAAAGCGGGAATCGCGCGGAACTTTCCGAACCGCGAAAATCAATGGAAGAGTGACTGCCTTGAAGCAACGGAGCGACGAGGAACTGTACCGGCTGATGAGGAAGGGCAACCAGGAGGCGTTTGCGCAGTTGTACGCGCGCAGAGCGCCGGCACTGCGGCGATACGCACTGCACACGTCCGGGAGTCCGACCGTCGCCGAAGAGGTGGCGCATGACGTATTTCTTCAGCTCATGTCGCCAAATTCCCGTTACGACGAGGCGAAGGGTTCGCTCGAGAGTTTTCTTTACGGAATTGCGCGGAATCTGGTGAGGGTCGTGCGCCGACAGGGACCGGTGGAAGAAGCCGTCGACAGGGCATTCGAGCACGACATACTCGGGGATCTGATCAACAGTGAGGCCGCTGCTTCGCTTCATCAAATGTTGCGGGAGCTTCCGGAATCCTATCGGGACGTCGTCATACTTTGCGATCTCGAGGAACGAAGCTATGAGGACGTCGCGCGCCTGATCGGGCGTCCGGTCGGAACGGTGCGGTCCCGGCTTCATCGCGGCCGCGCTCTGCTGTCGGCAAAACTCAAACGGCTGAATTCGCCGGTGGAGGTGTTTTCGAAATGAAATGCGCAGATCGGGTTGCGGAACTTGTCGAGTGCACGCGGCGTGGCGCTGAGCCGGGTCGTGAATTACGCGCCCACCTGGCCGGGTGCGATCGATGCACCGCGCGATGGGAGTCGGAGCGGCAATTGACCGACGAATTCCGGTCGCTGCGTTTTCGAGCGTCCGCGTTGATGGCGCCGGATACGCAACACGATGTCCTGATGCGTGAATTTGCCGAACTACACCGGCCGGCGCCAGTGCGTCGCTGGGTATTCGCTTTGGGCGCCGCGGCTGCAGTAATGGCCGCGACGTTTGTAGGCCACATGGCCGGAAAGCATGCGCGTCCGGCGGTGCAGCGAACCGCTCAAACTGTGTTGTATGAAGCCAGTGCCGATGCGAGCGCGCTTTCAGGCGACGATTTCATCGCAGTGCCCTACGCGCCGCCTCTGGCCCAAGGCGAATTAATCCGGGTCGTCCACGCGGACCTGCATCCGGAGGCGCTTGCGCGCATGGGAATCGATGTCGATCCCGAATGGGAGAGCGAGATACCTGCCGATGTAGTGGTCGGCGAAGACGGCATTCCCCGAGCGGTGCGGATCACCGAGAACGCACAATGATTATTTCTGAAAGGACCTCGCTGATGAGGAAAACGCTTTGTGTTTTGCCGTTTTGTGCTGTTGTTTTGTTCGCCCAGGGCCCGCGTGGCGGAGGTCCCGGCCCCGGCGGATTTGGCGGTTTCGGCGGGCGCGGTCCCGGGATTCTCGGCGCCGGAACCCGGACGCCAATCACCGGGGCCCCCTACTCTGCAACCGAGACGCTGACGACGGAGCAGGCTCTTGTCGGCAACCAGATCTCAAGGAAGCAGACGGCAACAGTGGCGCGCGACAGCCAGGGGCGCATCAGCACCTCTGAGACGGTGACGCCGGCAACCTCTTCCGGGAAATCGCCTTATACGATCGAGACGATCTTCGATCCCGTGGCCGGGTACCGTTATGAGCTCAATTCGGCGACGATGATCGCCATTCAAACGCCATTGCCGAAGCCGAGGAACGGCAATCTTCCTGCCGGCACGCCGCCGGCAAGGCCCCCAAACCCGAATGTGACAACGACAAGCCTCGGAACGCAGACCATCAACGGAGTAACCGCGACCGGAACGCAGCGAACAGAGACGATTCCCGCGGGGGCGATCGGCAATGCGCAGCCAATCCAGGTTACTCGGGTCGCGTGGGTGTCGACCGATCTCAAGGTGCCCGTCCAAATCAAGAGTTCCGACCCGCGATTCGGCGCCTCCGATCTGGAAGTCACAAACATTGTTGAAGGGGAACCGGGCGCATCGCTTTTCGTGGTGCCCGCGGGCTATACGGTTCAACAAGGGGGGCGCGGGCCCGGCGGACCCGACCGAAAAGCGCGGCGCGGACCAGGAGGCCCGCAATAGCAACCCTGCCCGTATTCAGGCGCCGAAGGGAACAATAATCGCCGACCTGGCGTCCGCCGCTGTTGGGAAAACGGTGAACAGGGGCTTCGCCCGAACCTTTCCCAACGCTCCAGGGTCGTGGTCCAGAACCGTGGGAATTCGGACTACCGACACGTTGCCGGTGCGCGGGTCGATAACGAGCGCGTATTGGCCGTCAGGCGTCAGCAGCACTTCGCCGGGATTCTCTCCCACATGTACCGTCGCGGCCGGGCTGCGTGTCTCGATGTCCAGAATCGTCAGGTCGCCGCTTTCGAGATTGGTCACAAACAGGAGATTTTCCGAAACAGCCATCGCATAGGGCGTACGCCCGGCCAGAATCGTCTGGTCAACTTCGTTCTGGAACGGTTTTACAATTGCCACAGCGTCTTCGCCCGTCCCCGTAACGAACATCTGTCCGCCGTTCCCGTTGAAACAGAAGCGCGAGGGCGCGATCGGCAGCGGCAGCAGGGCCAGCAGTTTTCCAGTCGCGCAATCGATCGAGACGATCTCGCGGGCGGACGGCGATCCCGCCAGTATCGTCTTGCCGTCCCGACGGAACCGAAGAGTTGCGCAGGGAACACCAACGTCGGTAGTTCCCGTCAGATTCAGCCCGGGCAAATTGATTCGAATAATCGAATTCCGGGTTGGAACGGCAACCGCGGCCTGACCCTCGTTGATATCGAGATCCGAAGCCGCAGCGGGAAGCGGCAGCCTCCCAATCACACGGCGCTGGGAAAGGTCGACCGCGAGTAACAAGTTCGGCTGATCGGTCAGAATCACCGCGAGGCCGTTCCCTGTGATGCGAGCGGCCGCGGGTTTGCCCGGCAGCCGTATCTTTGCCACTACGCGGAGCGAGTGCGGATCGATCTCGGCCAGAACCTGGCCGTCATGGCACACCGCAAAAACGCGGCCCACCGCTTCGAATAACTGCTCAGGCGCCGAATCGAGCGGAATCGTCGTGGTGCGACGAAAGTATGCCAGATCCGCGACCGCGACCGACTTTCCTCCCCGGCTTGCGACAAATAACCAGCCTGAATATCGCGAAGCGCGCTTTTTCCCGCATGCCGATGCCGCCAGCCCGGCAAGGAGCGCGCGCCTCGAAATATCACCAGCCATAGCGCTCTTCTTTCCACGGATCACCACGCATATGGTAGCCGTTACTCTCCCAGAAGCCGGCCTGATCGCGAGTCAGCACCTCGACGGACCGAAGCCACTTCGCGCTTTTCCACGCGTAAAGCCGCGGTACGATCAGCCGCGCCGGGCCACCGTGCTCGGGCGTCAGAGGCTCGCCATCGTGCGCGATTGCGATCAATGCATCTTCAGCAAGAAAATCCGCCAGGGGGAGGTTTGTCGTGAACCCATCATCGTATCCGTGCGCCAGCGCGAAAGCGGCTTCCGGCAATGCGCCGCCCGCACGTTTGAGAATCTCCCGCGTCGAAACACCTTCCCAGACATTGCCGAGACGGCTCCAGCGCGTAACGCAGTGAAAATCCGAAAAGACGCCCACCCGAGGCAGGTCCAGAAAGGAGTGCCAATTCCACTCGATGGGCTGCCCGACAAGGCCAAAAATGCCGATCTTCCAGGCTCCCATGTCGATCTGTGGCGGACCGCCGGTATCCAGCACGGGCCATTTCTTAGTGCGCGACTGGCCTGGTGGAATCCTCTGGGGGCGCCGGGTATCGGGGCTTACGATTACTCCAGCGGGCGCATGGCCGGGTTCCGCTATATTTGCCGATTGGTCTTCGCTTCCACCCATCCAGGAACTCACGTTATCAGTTATCCGAAGCTGTTTGGCGCGGCAAATTTACTATTGTTGTAGGATTACCAAATAGTGTAGTTGTCGCTATTGGAAATCCACAATTCAGGTGTACGATGGAGGCAATTCCGTATAACGGAAGAAATACAGTTTTTGGGTTTCGGGGGCTAAGTGCACGTATCGCGGGCAGTCGTATTTTCGTGCGTTGTCCTGGGGGGTCTCGGGATCATTTCGAGGCCAGCCTCACCACAGGTTCTGATGCGCGCAATGGGCTCCACAGGTACAGTCAATCTGGTCGGGAACGACGAGGCGATTCTCGAATCCGGCGAAGTAAAGAAAGACCTTCCTTGCTCCGTAACGCCAGTAAAGCCCGTTCTGGGTTTTGATCTGCGTTTTCATTCCGGCTATGACATTCAGGTTCCGCTGCGGGAACTCGCCGGCGCAGGAGACCTTCTGACCATTGTTTTCCGTGTCACATCTGCGAATGCGAAGGATTCGCCGGGGTACTTCGTTCAGCGCTACACCGTTCCAGCCATTGACGAGGACGCCTCTGGTGACGCTTACCTTGGAGGAGGATTCGACATTGGTGAAGGCGACTACCACGTCGATTGGCTGATGCGCGACCGGGTTGAGCGCGTGTGTTCCTCAAATTGGGACATCACGGCCGCGCTTTCCGGAAAAGATCAGACAATAAAAATGCCTATCGCCCGCGACCGTATTGAGCCATCGGATCCGGAATTTTTCAAGGAAGAACCCCCGGTTACGCGTCTTAACCCGGACAACCAACTGAAGACTCCGCTGTCTGTCAAAATTCTCATCAACTACGCACCACAGCAGGGGAATGCGGCTGCTATGCAGCCGATCGACACCAGCGCCTTGGTTTCGATTCTCCGTAATATCGACCGCGAGCCGCGCATCCGGAAATTTTCCGTGGTCGCATTTAACATGAACGAGCAGCGCGTGGTGTACCGGCAGGAAAATGCGGAAGCGATCGATTTTCCCAGGCTCGGCAAGGCGCTCGGGTCGTTGAAATTCGGCATGGTCGACTACAGGAAACTCGCCGATCCGCACAGCGGGAGCGATTTCCTGACCAAACTGGTGATGGACGAGTTGAGTAACAACACCGCCGACGCAGTCATCTTTGCGGGCCCGAAGGTAACGTTGACGGACAACGTCCCCCCCGACAATTTGAAGGATCTGGCAATCGTCCCCTTCCCCGTCTTCTATTTGAATTACAATCTTTTCCCGACGCAGAATCCCTGGAGAGATCCGATCGGCAACGTCGTCAAACATTTGCGCGGGTACGAGTACACGATCGCAAGGCCACGCGATCTGTGGACTTCCTGGTCTGATATCATGTCGCGTGTCGTAAAGTTGAAACTGGTTACAGTCGAAGCAACGTCCTCACACTAGACATGACAAACGGCTTCGGTGGTCTGGCAACTCTTCCGGCCCTCGCGGTGGCGCTGATGGGTTTCGGGCCAGTGGACGCTCGCGCCCAGCATTTCACCGACCGCGACACGCTCGCCCCTGTTTATCCCAGCCCGCAATCGGTAGTAGACCAAATGCTTAGTCTGGCGCAGGTGCGCCCGGGGGAGTTGGTTTACGACCTTGGCTGCGGCGACGGACGTATCGTGATTGCTGCCGCCCAAAAGTTCAGAGCGCGGGCGGTGGGGATCGAGATTCGCCGCGATGTTTACGAACGGACGCTGGCGAAAGTTGCTTCCCTCGGATTGAGCGATCAGGTACGGATCGTCAATGCGAACGTAATGCAATACGACCTGAGTCCAGCCGATGTCGTGACTCTGTACCTGTTGACCAGTTCCAATGAACGCCTGAAGCCGATCCTGCTGAAAGATTTGAAGCCCACGGCCAGGGTCGTCTCCCACGACTTCGAAATCCGCGGGTGGAAACCGGTGACTGTCAATAAGTTGCTGGTCGAAGGACATCCCCACACGATCTATCTGTATCGCATCGACTCGCGGTAGCGTTTCCCACGTCAGCCCCGTGGCGCAGGCACACTCGTGCCTGCCGCGCCGGGACTATTCCCGGCGCTTGGGCTGCCAATCGCAGCGACGCACCGCCAGCGGAGCGCGGCGGCACGAAGATTTATCCAAAATAGAGCGCACTCGGCACGCTGACGACAGCGCGTCGCAGAAGCCCCGCGTCACGCAACTACTTCCCGAATCGCTTTTCGACTTCGGCCCAGTTGACCACACTCCACCACGCCGAAATATATTCCGGGCGGCGATTCTGATATTTCAGATAGTAGGCGTGCTCCCACACATCGAGGCCCATTACTGGCTCCACGCCGTCCATCAGCGGACTGTCCTGATTGGCCGTTGATGTGATTTCCAGCTTGCCGCCCTTGTTGAGCAGCCACGCCCAGCCGGAACCAAACCGTCCTGTGGCGGCGGCGTTGAACTTCTCTTTGAACTGATCGAAGCTGCCGAAAGCGCTGTTGATTGCGCTCGCCAATGCCCCGCCTGGCGCCGACGCGCCGCCTTGTCCGCGCATGATTGTCCAGAACATGGAGTGATTCGCGTGGCCGCCGCCGTTGTTGCGCACTGGGGTCCGGATGTTCTCCGGTACGATCGCACAGTTATTGGCCAGCAATTCCGTTAGCGATTTGTTGGCAAGGTCGGGCGCCGACTCGAGCGCTTTATTCAGATTCGTGACATAAGCCTGATGGTGCTTTCCATGGTGGATCTCCATGGTCATCTTGTCGATATATGGCTCCAGCGTCTCGGGAGCGTAAGGCAGCGGTGGAAGTGTAAAAGCCATGTTCTCTCCTTAAGAGTATTGATGGAAACTATCGTAAGCTTCGATGCTATCGTCTTTCGAACGCGTCCGCGAGACGGAACATCTGCTGCTCGTGGAAATGATTACAGAGAATCTGCAAACCCACTGGCAGGCCTTCTTTCGTTGTGCCGCAGGGCACGCTCATGCACGGGATACCGGCGAGACTGCCCGTAATGGTGTAGATATCCGACAAATACATCGCCACCGGATCGTCCACCTTTTCGCCGATGCGGAATGCAGGAAACGGTGAGACAGGCGCGACGATTGCATCCACAGATTGAAACGCGTTCGTAAAATCGCGGGTCACGAGCGCGCGCACCTTCTGGGCCTTCTTGTAGTAAGCGTCATAGTAACCATGGCTCAGCACATAAGTTCCCAGCATGATTCGACGCTTGACTTCAGCGCCGAAGCCTTCGCCGCGCGTGTTTCGATACATATCGCCCAGCGTTCCTGAACTGGCAGAGCGCAGTCCGTAGCGGGCTCCATCAAAGCGCGCAAGATTCGAACTCGCCTCGGCCGTCGCGATGATGTAGTAGGCCGAGACCGCATAGTCCGTCGCGGGCATACTGACATCCCGTACCTCGCAGCCGAGCTTGCGAAGTTCTTCCAGCGCCTGATTGATCAGCTCGGCTGTCTCGCCCGTTGCGTGCTTCATGTACTCGACGGGCACGCCCAACTTCATTCCACGAGCATTGCCGTTCAGATGCGCTGTGTAATTCGGCACGGGCATGTCCGCGGAAGTGGAGTCCTGCGGATCACGTCCAGCCATGACTTCGAGCACGGTTGCCACATCACGAACGTTTCGAGCAAACGGACCGATGTGGTCGAGCGAACTCGCGAATGCCACCAGGCCGTAGCGTGAAACCCGTCCGTAGGTCGGAGTCACGCCCACGACGCCACAGAACGAGGCGGGCTGGCGGATGGAACCGCCGGTATCGGAGCCCAGGGAAACCACCGCCGTGCGCTGCGCGACTGCCGCAGCCGACCCGCCGCTCGACCCGCCAGGTACGCGATCCAGTGCCGCAGGATTACGTACCGGTCCGAATGCACTGTTCTCGTTCGACGAACCCATCGCGAACTCGTCGCAATTGGTTTTACCGAGGATGACTCCACCCGCCGCTTCGATGCGTTCAACGGCCGTGGCGTCGTAAGGCGGAATGTAATGTTCAAGGATCTTCGAACCGCAGGTGGTTCGAAGGCCCTTCGTGAGGATCACGTCTTTCACGGCGACCGGAACACCGGCAAGCAATCCCGGCTCCTCGCCCGCCGCGATCTTCGCGTCCACCCTCTCTGCCGTTGCCATGGCACGCTCCGCGGAAAAGAGCAGAAAGGCGTTGGTTTTCGGATTCTCGCGTTCGGCAAAAACAAGGGCTTCACGCGTCAGTTCGACGGCGCTGAACTCCTTCTTCAGCAGGCCTTCGCGGATGCCTTGCACCGACTGCTTCGTCACCGTTCGATTACCTTCGGCACTTTGAAATAACCATTGCCCGAAGCCGGCGCATTAGCGAGGGCGACCTGATTGTCGAGGCAGGCGCGCTCGACGTCTGGGCGCAGCGTCGCCGTTTCCCCGGAGTCGTAAAGCACCTGAGTCATGGGCTCAACGCCCTCGGTATTGATGCCCGCCAGGTTGTCCATATGCTCCAGAATGCTGCCCAGATCGTGCACCATGCGATCCAGTTCGGCGCCGGTAAGGTTGAGGTTGGCCAGGTTCGCGACGTATCGCACCTGCTCTTCAGTCAGCTTCAAACTTTATCCTTAAAAAATATGCGATTTCTATGCGATTTCCCGCTGCCGCGCGGCCTTGTAGATCCTACGGAGACCCGGATCCTGGATGCTCTCAGCCTCGTCCAGCGGCTCCAGTACCAACGGTTCTCTGGTTTCACGCTTTGGTCCCATTCGCAGCGGCATGACCCGCAGTTCAAGATCGGAGACGATGTCCGGACCAATAGCCTTCTTAAGATTGCCTAAAATTTGATATCTCAGACTCCAGAGATTCTGGCGCCAGATTTCGTCTTCGACTTCCACTACAAGCGTCTGCCGCACCATCTTCAACGCACGGGTGCGCACCGCGATTTTCTTCCCGACCGCTTTCTTCCATGCAGCACAGGCACTTCGCTCCTGGCTGATGAGCCCAGTCCACCCCGCGACGATCCGGCTGGCTTGATCCATGAAGCTGATTTTTCTCCGGGAGCCATGATGATAGCAGGCTCGGCCGATGCAAGAAAGACCCCCCTGAAGTATCGTGATTCCCGTAACTTCAGCAGGCTTTTCATCGCCTCCTAACCAGCGCGGAAATCCTCGCACCGCGCGAACTGATATAACAACCAGGCTGATAGAATCAAATGGCTATATCCATGAAGATACGACACTTTGCCATCGCGTGCCTGATGATCGCACCGGCGGCCTGGGCTCAGAATCCCACCCCGGCAAAGGCTTCGTCCGCCGCTACCGTGCCGGTTCAAACCGCAGTCACGGAACGCACTCTTCTGAATCAGTACTGCGTGACCTGTCACAGCCAGAAAAACAAGGCGGCGGGTATGGCGCCTGCCATGGCGATCACGCTGGATGACATCGACACCGCCAATGTAGAGAAAGACGCGGAGAAGTGGGAACGCGTGGTGCACAAGACCCGTGCGGGAATGATGCCACCCTCCGGTATGCCGCGCCCCAAGGCCGACGTTTATGAATCGATGATCGAGTATCTCGAAAGCGAACTCGACAAACACGCGGTCGAGGCGCTGCCGCCTCCCGGTCTGCATCGGATGAACCGGACGGAATATAAGAACGCAATCCGCGATCTGCTGGCGCTCGACATCGATCCCTCAAAATACCTGCCATCCGACGATTCCACGCGCGGCTTCGACAATGTTGCCGGCGCACTCACGATTTCGCCCGCGTTGCTCGATGGCTACACCAGTGCAGCCGGAAAACTGTCGCGCATCGCTCTGGGCGACGTGAAGGAGCCGGCGTCGGTCACTTATCGAGTCCCTTCGGATACCTCGCAGGACTATCACATCGAAGGGTTGCCATTCGGAACACGCGGTGGAATGTTCGTGAAGCATACATTCCCGGCGGACGGCGATTACGCCTTTAAGATATTCCCCATCAATAAAGGCCTGATGGACAACAACTCGGCTTTCGGGGACATCCCGGGCGAAAAGCTCGAACTTCTCGTGGATGGTACGCGCGTCAAGATCTACGACTGGGATAAGGAAGTTGCTCGCGGCACGGCTGTTCATGGCGGCACCGCGGAAGTTCACGTCCCGGTGAAAGCCGGCCCGCACACCATTGGGGTGACGTTCCTGGCGACGCAACTGGCTCCGGGCAACGACCTCGACCAGCACTTTGTACGTTCGACACTGGAAACGGGCGGGTTACCCGGCTTCCGTTTCTACCCGCACGTCGGCAAGATGGAAATCCTCGGGCCGTACAAGGCTACTGGCGCCACCGATTCACCCAGCCGGGCGAAGATCTTCATCTGCCATCCTTCCGCAGCCAGCGACGAAACGGCTTGCGCGAAGAAAATCGTTGACACCATTGCGCGCCACGCTTTCCGTCGACCTGTTACAGCTCAGGACACCGAAACTCTGATGAGCTTCTATCAGCTCGGCCGCAACAACGGAACCTTCGAATCGGGCATCGAAATGGCCCTCCAGCGCATCCTCGCCGATCCCGAGTTCGTATTTCGCAAGGAGATCATCCCGGCGAATATCCGGGATGGACAGAAATACCGGATCACGGATCTGGAGTTGGCGTCGCGGCTGTCATTCTTTCTCTGGAGCAGCCTTCCCGACGACGAGTTGATCACCGTTGCCGGCCAGAACAAACTGCACGAGCCGGCGGTACTCGACAAAGAAGTCCACCGCATGCTGGCGGATCCCAAATCGGACGCGCTGGTGCAGAATTTCGCATCGCAATGGCTGGGCATCCGTTCCATGCAAACGATGGAGCCACCTTCGGCCTTGTACCCGGACTTCGACGATAATCTGCGGTCTGCAATGCGGCGGGAGATGGAGTTGTTTGTCGGCAGTATCATCCACGAGGATCACACTATCCTCGACTTGCTCGATGGCAACTACACCTACGTCAATGAGCGGTTGGCGCTGCATTATGGGATGCCGAATATCTACGGAAGTAACTTCCGCAAGGTTGAGCTGACGCCTGAGTTCGATATGCGCCGCGGACTGCTCGGCAAGGGACTTTTCGAGACGATATCGGGCTATGCGGATGCCCGTGCCACGATCCGAGGCAAGGTTGTGATGCAGATGTTCCTCGGGGTCGAGCCTCCGAACCCGCCGCCGGGTGTACCGAAGCTGCCGATGTCATCGGACGCCCATGGCCCCAAGCCGACCATGCGGGAACAGATGGAACGGCACCGGAAAGTCGAACCCTGCGCGAGTTGCCACAAAATCATGGACCCGATCGGGCTGGCGCTGGAGAATTTCGACGCAATCGGTCACTGGCGCGCCACCGACGACGGACAGCCAATTGACGCCAAGGGCAAGCTGGTGGACGGCACCGACCTCGACGGCGTGGTAGGTCTGCGTAGCGCGCTGGTCAAGTATTCGCCTGAATTTGTGCGCCTCATGACAGAGAAGTTGATGATTTACGGCCTCGGTCGCGGGACCGAGTACTATGACATGCCGCTCGTGCGTTCGATCGTGCACGAGGCGAAAAGCACCAATTACCGGTTTTCATCTTTGGTTTTGGGTGTTGTGAAGAGCGACCCCTTCCAGATGAATATGAAGCAAGCGGAAAACGAGACCAGAGCGTCCCGTTAACAGGGAATCTTTTGATTCTATTGAGAGTCGAATAGGGAGAAAGAAAGGGCAACGATGTTTATCACGAAGAAGCATATACCCCGGCGCGCATTCCTTCGCGGAACGGGCGTGGCGCTGGCGTTACCGTTTCTGGAATCGATGCTGCCGGCGCAGACCCCTCTGCGCAAGACAGCCGCGAATCCGAAAACGCGCTTCACGGGAATCTTCGTTCCGCATGGCGCCGCGCCAGGCTACTGGGTACCCAAAGGCGAGGGCAAGAATTTCGAGTATTCGATGATCTTCAAGCCGCTCGAACCGTATCGGGATCATACGGTCATCATGAGTGGTCTGTGGGCAAAATCGGCCGAGCCACCTCCTGGAGTGACCGGCGCCGACCACTGGGTTGCGTCTGCGTTCATGTGCGCCAACAAACCCAAGAAGACGACGGGCGCTGACATCCTGGACGGCACGACAATCGACCAGATCATTGCGCAGAAGATCGGGCAGGAAACGCTGCTTCCATCGATTCAGCTGGCCCTGGAAGATCCCGGTGCGAACTCGAGCAACTGTGGCGAGGGTTATAGCTGCGCTTACAGCAATTCGATTTCGTGGGCGTCCCCGACGCAGCCGTTGCCGATGGAACTGGATCCGCAGGTTGTGTTCGAGCGGTTGTTTGGCGCGGGCGGCAGCGCGGAAGAGCGGGCAAAGCGGCGTGAGCAGGATCGCAGCATCCTCGATTCGGTTTCGCAAAGTCTCACGCGGTTCAAGAAGGATCTGGGCGCTTCAGACCGCGCGCGTCTCGACGAATACGAGACCGATATACGCGAAATCGAGCGGCGTCTCGACCTCGCGAAGAAATCTTCCGGCCAGGCGAACAGCGACGGTTTCCAGGCGCCTGCAGGCGTCCCGGAATCTTTTGACGAGCACGTCAAACTGCACTCCGATCTGACTGCGCTGGCATTCCGCGGCGACATCACGCGCGTTTCGTCGATTCTTTATGCCCGCGATCTCACCTCCCGGTCCTATCCGGAGAGCGGAACCACGGTCGGTTTCCACGGAGCGTCGCACCACGCTGAGAATCCGCAGAATATCGAACGGTATTCGCACATCAACCAGTACCACATCAAATGCCTTGCCTACTTCGTTGACAAGCTGGCGAAGACGAACGATGGTGACGGCACGCTGCTGGATCATTCGCTGATCCTCTACGGCACGAATATGGGTGACTCCAACCAGCACCTGCATTACGACGTACCCCACGTTCTGGTCGGTGGCGCGGGTGGAGCCCTCGAAGGCGGACGGCACCTGGCGTATCCGAGCAAGACCATTACGACTGGCAACCTGTTGTTGAGTGTCCTCCAGATGTATGGCATTGACCAGGAGAGCATCGGCGACAGCAATGGGCCGCTCGCGGGGCTGGTTTGATGCGGCTGACTCGATCAATTAGCTTTGCAGCAGCCTCGCTGGCGGCTCTCATCCTCCTGCCGCCAGCGGGGTTCAGCGCTGTTTCAGGCAGCCCTGTGGCCGACGCAGCCATGACGGATGACCTTCCCACTGTGCGCGCTTTAGTGGCGAAGAAGGCGGATGTCAATGCGGCCCAGGCCGATGGCGCCACCGCAATTCACTGGGCGGCGTACAAGGACGATCAGGAAATGGCCGACCTGCTGATTCGCGCGGGAGCGAATGTCAAGGCGGCGAATCACGATGGCGCCACGGCTCTCTATCTGGCATCGATTCGCGGCAGTGCGCCAATGATTGAGAAGTTGTTAAAGGCCGGTGCTGACGCAAATGAAGTTGAGGCCGAAGGTGAAACCCCGCTCATGCTGACTTCTCGCAACGGGAATCCCCTGGCGATCAAGGTGCTGCTGGATCACGGAGCGGCGATCAACGCGGTAGACAAGTTGCGCGGCACCACAGCCCTCATGTGGGCGGCTGAGCAGGGCCACCCCGAGGCGGTTAAGACGCTGATCGACCATGGCGCCAACGTCTCGATGACGACTTCCCTCGATACCAAGGGGAATCGGGCCTATCTGGCTCCCAATATCCAGCAGCGCAAGGCGCAGGGCATCGATTTCGGAAAGTCCCGTCTTCAGCGCGAGAAGGAAGCCGCGGCCGCTCGCGAGAAAGCCGCAGGTGCAACTGCGGAGGGTAAAGATGCAAAAGATGCCCAGGCTGCCGCGGATGAAGAGGCAGCGTTCGCAGCGTTTGGCCGGCAAAGCGACAAGAACGGCGGCGGCCTGACGGCTCTTGTGTACGCCGCGCGCGAGAACTGCATCGAATGTGCGCAGCTTCTGGTCCAGGCACACGCGGATGTTAATCAGACCACGCATTACGGGTGGACTCCCTTGCTGACCGCGACCCAGAACCGCCATTACCAGCTGTCGGCGTATCTGCTGGAGCATGGCGCAAATCCGAATATTCCAAATGACGGTGGCTGGACTCCGCTGTACATCGCCGTCGACAACCGAAATATCGAAGGGGGTGACTACCCGGTCCGGCAGCCGGACATGGACCACCTCGAATACATCAAGCTCCTGCTCGAGAAGGGCGCCAACGTGAACGCCCGCATCTGCGGCAAGGCTTCCACGCCGGCCGAATGCAAAGGCGACAGCACGGAAACCCGTACCATCTTCACCATGCAGTGGCTCTACGAAGATGGTGCTACACCATTCCTGCGCGCCGCCCAGTCGGGCGATGTCCAGCTGATGAAGTTGCTGCTCGCTCATGGCGCAGATCCGAAGATCAATACCAGCGAGGGCGTGACGCCATTGGCTGTGGCTGCGGGAATCGGCTGGGTCGAGGGGGTGACCTACGAATGGTCGCCCGAAGAAAATCTCGAAGCCGTCAAAATGTGCCTTGATCTCGGCATCAACCCGAATGCGACCGATGACATGGGCCGCACATCGCTGCATGGCGCGGCCCACAAAGGCCGCGTGAAGGTGATCCAGATGCTCGTCGACGCGGGTGCGAACCTGGATGCCCACGACAAGGGAAGCCGAGACACCATCAGCGGTGCGATGCAGGGCCATACGTGGATTCCGATCGACTACTCCCGCGGTTTGGTGCGAGTCGGCGTGCAATCCGCGCTTCCCCACCCCGATGCCGAAGCGTTGCTCGCCAAGCTGATGAAAGAAAAAGGATTGGAAGTGCCGCCGAACTTCGGCAGTTCCATCTGCCTCACCACCCTCTGCAAGGGAACGGAAGCGGACGCACAACAAAAGCAGTAATAGCCGTACACGCGGCGCGAGCCGCGTTTCGAAAGGCTTAAGCGTCAATACTTGTAAAAGCCCGGCCGGTGGCCGGGCTTTTTTATTTGCATTTTGAGTATTCTGGATATGAACTCTCAGGAGGGTAAATGCGAGGAGTCACACTCGGCCCAGCCTTACTGGCGGCCTCATTCCTGCTGCCGTCTGCGTTCTGCGCGGTGACGGCCACCGTGGCCGACGCTGCGATGAATGATGACATCGCCGCAGTCCGATCTTTGCTGGCAGGCAAAGCCGATGTGAACGCGCCGCAGGCCGACGGCGCTACTGCGATTCAGTGGGCCGCCTACAAGAATAATCTGCAGATGGCGGATCTGCTGATCGGCGCTGGCGCCAATGTGAAGGCGGCGAATCATGACGGCGCCACCGCTCTCTACCTCGCGTCAATCCGAGGCAGCGAGCCCATGATCGAAAAGCTCTTGAAGGCCGGCGCCGATCCTAATGAACTGGGTCCGGAGGGCGAGACACCGCTGATGCTGGCTTCGCGCAACGGAAACCCCGCTGCGATTCAGGCGCTCCTCAATCACAAGGCTGACGTCAATGCCAAAGACAAGCTGCGTGGGACCACAGCCATCATGTGGGCAACGGAGCAGAATCATCCTGACGCGGTTCGTGTGCTGATTCAGCACGGCGCGGACGTGGGTGCCTCCTCCACCGCCGATACCAAAGGAAATCGCGCCTATCTTGCGCCGTCCCTCGCCGCGAGACTCAACGGCAATTTGGGACGGAACGGACCCGGCCGCGGGGTTCGGGGCGCTGCTCCTCGTGCACCCGCTGCTGCGGGCGCAGGGGTTGAAGAGGCCGATCTGGCGGCTGCTCTTGCGGCGTTTGGTCGTCAAAGCGATAAGGACGGCGGTGGGCTTACATCCCTCATCTACGCGGCCCGAGAGGACTGCATCGAGTGCGTCAAGCTTCTGGTGGAAGCGCATGCCGATGTTAACCAGGCCACTCATTACGGCTGGACTCCGCTCTTGACCGCGACGCAAAACCGCCATTACAAGCTTGCGGCATATCTGCTCGAACATGGGGCCGATCCGAATATCGCCAATAACGGAGGCTGGAATCCCCTTTATCTTGCGGTGGACAATCGCAACATCGAAGGTGGTGATTACCCGGTTCGGCAGCCCGACATGGATCACTTCGACTACATCAAGCTGCTGGTCGAAAAAGGCGCGAACGTCAACGCGCGCATCTGCGGCACGGCTTCGACGCCGAAAGAGTGCAAAGGCGACAGCACGGAAACCCGCACTATCTTCACCATGCAGTGGCTCTATGAAGATGGTGCCACGCCCTTTCTGCGTGCCGCCCAGTCTGGCGACGTGAAACTGATGAAGTTCCTGCTCGATCACGGCGCGGACCCGAAGATTGCCACATCGCAAGGTGAGACCGCGCTGGCCGTTGCTGCGGGGATTGGCTGGGTGGAGGGTGTGACCTATGAGTGGTCACCCGAAGAGAATGTCGAGGCGGTAAAGATGTGTCTTGATCTCGGCATCGATCCGAATGCAGCCGATGATCAGGGCCGCACCGCATTGCATGGCGCGGCGCACAAGGGACGGTTGCCGGTGATCCAGATGCTGGCCGACGCCGGGGCCAGACTGGACACTCATGACAAAGGCAGCCGCGACACCATCAACGGCGCCATGTTTGGCCATACCTGGGTTCCGATCGACTACACTCGCGGCCTGGTTCGCGTCGGCGTGCAGTCCGCGATTGCGCATCCCGATGCCGAAGCATTGCTCGCAAAGCTGATGAAGGAGAAAGGCCTCGAAGTGCCGCCAAACTTCGGCAGTTCGATCTGTCTCACAACGCTCTGCAAAAGCGACGAAAAAGACGCCCAATAGTGTGGCGCACGCACTCCTGCGTGCCGCGCCCCGACTCATCGGGGCGCCTGGCGTTAATGCGTCATCGCGTAGGTGATGTAATTCACGCCGATGCGAATCCCCAGTGCTGAATACTTCTCGGGATAGCGCGGTTCATCCGCCCATTCCCAGGAATCGCTGGTATCCGAATTGAAATCGGCCATCACCATCAGCCGGTTCTTGTCGTCGTAGATCCCGCGCCAGTGGCCCACCCGGCCGCCATTGAGATATGGAACGCCCGAATGCAGCGACCACTCGCCCGGAATCCCATATCGGTCGCTCAAATCGTACAACACGTGAAAAACGGAGTCCTTGTCCGGGATCTCGACAAACTGCCGTTCCGGAAACACGCGGCGCATACTTGCCGTGAAGATCTCCCAGTCGCGATCGCCCCAGGTATCGGCGCACATCAGGAATCCGCCGCGCAGCAGGTACTCCCGCAGCTTCTTCGCCTGAGCGTCCGTAAGATCCATCGGCGAGGCCTGCACGCCGAATATCCACGGCCAATCAAACACGTCGTCGCCATCCTCCAGATTGACCGGCTGTTCCGCCGATCGCACCTCGATACGCGTCAGGCGCCGCACGGCCTGCAGGAAATGCCGGTCGGCGCGAGGATAGTCGTTGGTCCAGGCGGTCCCGCCCTTTCGCCAATCCCGAAACCGTTCGTACCCGCCGAACATACCGTAGGGTGAACCGGGATACATCAGCCGCCCCATCACGAATTCCGCTTTTTCGTTGGCGTCGGGAGGAACGGCGAAATCCGTGTACTCCTGACCCGGATATTCGCGGAACGGGCGCTGGAAAGCGTAAGCCGCGCCCAGCACGGCAAAAACGCCTGCTGCCATGCACAGGAAATTCCGTAAACGCACCACGCAGCCGCCCACTGCCTACTATAGACTTCCCCTATGAAGATCCTGTCGGTATCGCTGTTGTTCGCAGTGGCATTCACGGCCCATGCGCAAAACCTCGACGCGGGACGCCGCCAGTTCGAGAGCCGCTGCGCCCGCTGCCACGGCGCCGATGCGACGGGCGGAGAATCAGGGCCTGGAATCGTAACCCAGATCGCGGCCCGCGGCGATACACAACTGGCGGCGTTCATTCGCGAAGGGAGTCCGGCCAAAGGCATGCCCGCATTCGCGCTCGCCGACGCGGAGATGAACCAGCTCGTACCGTTTCTGCGCTCGCTGGCACCCATCTCGCGGAACGCGCCACCAGCGATCGTGCGCCGGAATATCCAGATCACCGGCGGCAAAACCATAGAGGGTCAAGTGCTCAGCGAAGGCATCGGGGAACTGCAACTGCGAACGGACGACAAGCAAATTCACCTGCTCCGCAAGACCGGTGACCGTTACCGAGAAGTCACTTCGCAGACCGACTGGAGTACGTATAACGGCGATCCGAGCGGCAATCGATTTTCAAAGATTACGCAAATCAGCAAAACGAATGTGGCGCATCTCGCGCCGAAGTGGGTGTTCCCCATACCGAATGTCTCATCCGTTGAAAACACGCCGCTGGTTGTCGGAGGAATCATGTACGTATCCAGCGCCAACGAATGCTATGCGCTCGACGCTGGCAGCGGCCGGGCCATCTGGCATTTCCAGCGGCCGCGAACCAAAGGCATCGCGGGGAACGCCGCGATCGGATTTAATCGCGGGGTTGCCTGGGCCGCAGACCGCATTTTCATGCTCACTGACAATGCCCACATCATCGCGCTGAACCGCTACACCGGCGAACTCCTCTGGGAGACAGAGATGGGCGACTGGCATCAGAATTACAACGGCACCTCCGCACCCCTGGTCGTCGGCGATATGGTGATTTCGGGAACGGCTGGCGGCGACGAAGGCGTACGCGGATTCGTCGCGGCATTCGATCAGAGGTCGGGCAAAGAGGTTTGGCGATTCTGGACCGTCCCCAAGCCCGGTGAACCGACCGCGGAAACATGGAAAGGCAATTCGCTGGAGCATCCGTCCGGTGCAACCTGGATGACCGGCACGTATGATCCACAGCTCGACACGATCTACTGGCCAGTGGGCAACCCCGGCCCGGATTTCAACGGCGACGATCGCCAGGGCGACAATCTCTATACCGATTGCATCGTTGCGCTAGACAGCAAAACCGGAAAGCTGAAATGGTATTACCAGTTCACGCCGCACGACGTGCATGATTGGGATGCTCAGGAGCCGGCGGTGCTTGTGGACGCGAACTGGCATGGCCAACCGCGCAAACTGCTGCTGCAGGCAAACCGAAACGGCTTCTTCTATGTCTTCGATCGCACCAATGGCCAGTTGCTACTGACGAAATCATTTTTGAAGAAGTTGAACTGGGCGGAAGCCATCGGCAAAGACGGGCGGCCAATCCTGAACAATCTCACGGAAACCCCGGAAGGCGAGACGTACGTATGCCCCGGTTTCCAGGGCGGCACGAACTGGTTCTCGACGTCGTTCAATCCGGCCACGGGCCTCTATTACATCCAGGCGCTCGAGCGCTGCAATCTGTTCTCGAAACGGACGATGGAATGGCAGGCCGGCAAGAGCTACATGGGCGGGGCCGCGCGCCCTGCACCCGGGGAGACGTTCGAAAAGGTGCTGCGCGCGATCAACATCCAGACGGGTGAAATCGCATGGGAACTCCCGCAGGTGAGCGGCACGCTGACGTCCTCAGCCGGCACGTTGTCGACAGCATCGGGCCTGGTGTTTTTCGGCGAAAACAGCGGCGCGTTCATGGCCGCCGACGCGGCAACCGGAAAGCCGCTGTGGCAGTTCCAAACCAACCAGACCTGGAAGGCATCTCCGATGACCTACACGTTCGACAACAAGCAGTACGTCGCAGTCGCGGCGGGTCAGAGCATCATTGCTTTCGGACTCCCGGATTGAACAGTCCCGGATGGCATTCGCCTCATGGGCTTAGCTTCTTCAGCAGAGCTTTCGCTTCCTGAAATTGAGGAAACAGCTTCTCGTGCGCCTTGAATTCGGGCGTGTGCACGCAGCGGCGCGCGCCGCTGTGGTCAACCGGATAGTGCAGATGCAACATCTCGTGATACATCACATACTCCAGCGCCAGCCGCGGGACTCGCGGATCGTCGAAAATGCGGCTGATGACGATCATATTGTGCGATGGATCGAAATGCCCGAGACGCGTGCGTGAGCGCACATGGCTCCAGCCCAATGCTGGCCGCGCCATCATGCCGCCGAAATATTTACCGTTCAGCTCTTCGAAGATTTCCTCGAGATGATGCACCGAGCCGGCGGGCCCGGCGTGAGCTTTGCGTCCGCGCTCCTGCCGCACCAGGTTGATCCGGCGCCGCATGTCCTTACGGTTCAGGTAAAGCCTGTACCGGTGTGCGTATTGCGCCGCTACGGGCTTCCGGTAAAGTTTGCTCAACAAAATGTGGGCGAGCGCCTCCGTAACTGGCGCCGGTGCGTTCTGTAAGAGGTCGGTGATGCGTACGCGGATCGCGCCCCCTTCCAGGCGCACGTCGCTGTTGGCGTTGGCAAAGTCTTTGTATTCGACTTCGATGCGAGGCGCGGCTGTGCGCGGTCGTACCGCTCGATGCACACGACGAAAAATCTCCTCCGGCGATTCGAAAAACAACGAGCTCTCGATATTCACCGGCGTGAGAAAATTCGTTTGTATCCCGGCGCGATCGGCCATAATAAAAGACTACTGAAAACCCTGTTTCGATGGCAGTCAACAAACCTGTTATTTCCGCTGTCGGGTGCTACGTTCCTCCCGGCTTACTGACAAATTCCGATCTCGAACGGATGGTCAGCACCAATAATCAATGGATCGTCGATCGCACCGGCATCTCCGAGCGGCACATCGCGGCTCCGGATATCGCCACCTCCGACCTTGCCACGTGCGCCGCGACTGCGGCCCTGACCAACCGCGGCATCGATGCGAGTGAACTCGACGCGATCCTCGTGTGCACGGTAACGCCGGACATGTTGTTTCCATCCACGGCCTGCCTGGTACAGAACAATCTGGGAGCGCTGAAAGCGTGGGGCTTCGATCTGGTCGCGGCGTGCAGCGGATTCGTCTACGGCCTTGTCACCGGAGCCAGCTTCGTTGCAGCGGGCACACATCGCAAAGTCCTCGTGATTGGCGCCGACACCATGAGCCGCATCATTAACTACGAAGATCGGACGACCTGCGTCCTGTTCGGTGACGGCGCGGGTGCCATGTTGATTGAGCCGGGAACGGACACCAGCGATTACGGGTTCATTGACTTTATCGGAGAGATCGACGGATCCGGCGGCTGCTATCTCAAAATGCCTGCCGGCGGAAGCCGGATGCCTGCCAGCGCGGAAACCGTGGCGCAAAAGCTCCACTACGTGCATCAGGACGGAGCACAGGTCTTCAAATACGCGGTTCTGAAGATGCACGAAGTCTGTTCAGCTTTGCTGGAGCGCAATGGTCTGCGCGCCGACGATCTGGACCTGCTGATTCCCCACCAGGCGAATCGCCGGATCATCCAGGCCACTGCCGAACGCCTGGGGCTGCCGATGGAAAAGGTCATGGTCAATATCAGCCACTACGGCAACACCACGGCCGGTACCATTCCCCTCGCGACCCGGGACGCGCTGAACGAAGGCCGCCTGAAGAAGGGAGACCTGGTGATGTTCGCGGCCGTGGGCGCCGGTTATACCGCAGGCGCCAGCCTCTGGCGCTGGGCCTTCTGACCGGTGGATTCTACAAGCCGGCTGGCGCGGAGCCGAGCCTGACTCCCCCCGGGGGAACCTCTGGCAGAAAAACAATTCCACCCGGATCCGCCTGTTCTTCGGTCATCTCTTCGCCGTCCACTTCGACGTGGTACGAATGGCCGGCATCGAGTCCGACGATGAAGACTGCGGCGTCATTTTCCCGTTTCGCGACCTGAAACCGCTTCGATTCGCGCGCGAAGAAAACGACTGCCGTCTCAAGGTCCAGCGGGTCGCGCGCGATGGCCGGGTCCATGCGCGTCACGCTGCCATCTTTGAATAACTGTAACTGGCCGCCGAAAAAGCCGGCCCAGGAGGCGTCGTCTTCCCACGAGGAGCGCACGAACAACTGGCCGCCGATTTCATCGTGCAGTGCCAGCGGGGCGTGGTAGTAACTCAGGCCGGGTTGATAGGGATTCGCCCACAGCATCTCGTATGGAATGCCATGGGCCCCGCGCATCAGAAAGCGATCGTTGGTGAGCCATCCCTGCAACAGCTGTGAAGATGCCGCATTGGCATCGTACGCGACCATCGCCAGTTCGGCGGCACGCGAGAGCGCCGCTTTGCGCACGTCGGGGCCTGTCTTCTCAATAGTCTCGTCGGCCGGGATGCGGAACTCATTCTCCGCCGCAGGCCAGGGCGCGGGGTAGTGGGCCAGCAAATGCAACAGCGGATATTGCTTAAACCAATCCGGAAAGGTGTCGCGCAAATCGAAATTCAGGTTGTCACGAAATACATGCAGGATCTCGAGCATGGCATAGGCGTCAGCGTTCGAGACAGCCGATTTTGCATTTCGGAGCGCCGCAATGAGCGAGGCGCTCCAGAAAGCGTCGAAGAACCCTTGCAAAGCCTTTTCGGACACCGCAGGCTGGGTGTCGACGAGCGCCATCGCCGCGAAGACCCTCGTTCGGGCGTCTGCCAGCGTTTTCAGAGGACGCGAATCGGCGGCAACTCGCTGCAGCTTCGCCATAAGCTGGTTCTTGTCATCGCCGGAAATCACGGGTGCGCACCAGTCGGCGATAATCGCCATCTGACGCACGTCTTCCTGCCGGGTGGCATCCGCCGGTCCAACAGCCCATGCAATAGCCCGAGTTCCTGCGTCGCGATCATCCGCGACTCGATACCGCAGTGCCTGCGCCCATCCCGGTTCGGGAAACGGAGTGTTGGCGGTCCACAGGGTTTCAAACTGATCCCAGCGAAGGGAACGGCGCTCACGCTCCCGGCGGAGGAGTCGCAGCCGCTGTGGGCGCAGCAAGAGGCGCGGACTCTCACTATAGACTTTGAAAGAATCCGGACGATTCTGCGCCAGAAGGCCACAGGCAGGCAGCGCGGACAAATAGCGCAGGAGCGCGCGGCGCGTCATCGTGCTTCGATTCTATCGTTCTCCGTTTCGTTCGGAGCGTTGGTATCATGCAGAATAACTCCGAACTCGCGACGGATCCCCGCAACCGGTACACTCATGCGGGCGTCTCAGGAAAATTGGACTGAATGAAGAGTATTACCATCGTTTTCGGCCTCCTCGCGGGCGCCACCGCTTTAACCGCGCAACAGTACACGATTTCCACTGTCGCGGGGATCGGAACAGTCCAGAATTATTTCGGCGACGGCGGCCCTGCGACGTCGGCTCAACTCGATTTCCCGTTCAAGGTAGCCGTGGATGCGAAGGGTGATTTCGTCCTCGCTGATTTCTACACTTTCGTGGTGCGCCAGGTTGTCGGAGGAACCATCAACACCATCGCCGGCAATGCGATGTACGGATATACGGGTGACGGAGGCCCGGGCGCACAGGCGATGATTTCCTATGTCCACGGGCTCGCCTATGATCCCGGTGGAAATGTCTACATTGCCGATACCAGCAATCACGTGGTCCGGATTGTCAATCCGACCGGTAATATTTATACGTTTGCGGGCAACGGCATGGCTGGGTATGCGGGCGATGGAGGCAAAGCCACCGCCGCCGAACTGAATTCCCCAGCCGGGGTGGCCTCGGATTCGGCTGGCAACATCTACATCTCGGACTACCAGACGCACACGGTACGCAAGGTAGACACCAAGGGCAACATCACCACGGTCGCTGGCACCGGGACCTACGGATACAGCGGCGATGGCGGGCCAGCCGCCAAGGCGACGCTGGCCGGGCCGGTAGCGCTGGCGGTTGACAGTGCCAGCAACATCTATATTGCGGATCCAGCGAACTTGAACGTCCGGGAAGTGACGGCGGATGGCAACATTCACACCGTCGTCTCCAACATGGATGTTGAGAGCATCGCCGTCGATTCCGCCGGCAGCATTTATTTCCCCAACTATCAGAACTCGACGATCCAGAAGATTCTTACTAACGGGACGCAATTTACCATCGCTGGTACCGGCACGCCGGGATTTTCCGGCGACGGCGGACCCGCGACAAGCGCGCAATTGAACCAACCCTGGGGTATCGCCGTTGATAAGTCAGGCAATGTATATGTGGCTGACTTCGCGAATATGGCGATTCGGCTGCTAACGCCGGTATCTTCATCAATCACCGTGGCGAACTCGGCGAGCGGCCTCGGAATGGCGATTGCGCCCGGCGAGATGGTCGCGATTTACGGTACGAATCTCGGGCCTTCCGTGCCTGCAAGCCAACAGCCGGCATCTGATGGTTCTTACGGTACACAACTTGCTGGCACGAGCGTCTCTTTCAACGGCGTGAACGCGCCGATTCTCTACACTTCGCCCACGCAGATCGATGCAATCGTGCCGTATGCCATGGCCAACACGACGCTCGCGAATGTAAGTGTGAACTACCAGGGTCAGGGTGTTGGTTCAACGAACATGCCGGTCGTTTCCGTCAACCCGGGTATCTTTACTGCGAATGGAACCGGAATAGGACAGGCCTTGGCGCTCAATCAGGACTACACGGTCAACAGCATGAGCAATCCCGCGAAGCAGGGGAGCGTAATTTCACTCTATGTTACAGGGGAAGGTCCCACGAATCCCCCGGGCGTTGATGGCAAGCCGACTCCGCTGCCTCCGGCACCGCCTTATATCCCAATGCAGCCGATGAGCGTCTACCTCTCTGGCCAGTTCGTCCAGATTCTTTGGGCCGCCGAGGAGCCAGGCGTAGTCGCGGGAGTCATGCAAATGAATGTGCGCATTCCAACGAATCTTATCCAGACGGCTGGAACCGGTCCCGTCGCCATTCCGGTGATCGTGGTGATCGGCTCTTCATTCACCAACTCCAACGTGACCATCGCTGTCGCCCCATGAAGAACATCTGCCTGATTCTGAGTTTGTGTGCGGGATGCCAGTTGCCCGCGGCACCGGCTGAACGCGGCATCCATCATCCGCGCACGAGCGGTAACGCATCCCAGCCGCTTTATTTGACGTACACCGTTGCCGGCTCGCCGGGCTCTCCGGGCTACACAGGAGATTCGGGCCCAGCCAACGCTGCGCAATTTGCCAATCCGCTGTGCATCGCCGTGGATTCGAAAGGGAACTACTACATTTCCGACTATCACAACAATGTGATCCGGGAGGTGTTCGCGTCCAACGGAACCATCGCAACCATCGCGGGCACCGGTACGCCCGGACTCTCGGGTGATGGAGCACCAGCGACAAGCGCCCAGTTCTCGTCGGCTCAGGGCCTTGCCGTCGATGGCGCGGGGAATTTGTATATTGCCGACGCGCCCAATGCCCGAGTGCGCGTTGTCAATGCCGCCGGGAACATCTCGACATTCGCCGGCCGGGGAACTTACGGCTACGATGGAGACGGCACACCCGCAACTGGCGCTGCACTGTATTGGCCAACGGGCGTCGCGGTGGATTCCGCAGGCAATGTGTATATTGCGGACATTGGGAACGCCACGGTTCGTATGGTTTCAGCGGCTTCGGGCATTATTAGCACCGTGGCAGGAACCGGCGCTTCGGGCTCCGGAAATTTCCCGGGTGAGGGCGGCCCCGCCACCCAGGCTATTCTCGGTCAGCCGTATGCCGTCGCAGTCGATGAGTCGGGCAATGTCTACTTCGCCGACGTGGGTAGCAGCAGCATCCGCGAGGTCGGCAAGGACGGTAAGATCCACACCATCGTGAGCGATGTATCGACAGCGAGTCTGGCGACTGACCCGGCAGGGAATCTGTATTTCGCGGACTACAGGAATTCGGTTATCAATAAGGTATTCCCCGACGGCACGGTAACCACGATCGCGGGCCGCAGTGGAACAAACGGATTCTCAGGGGATGGCGGTCCGGCGAGCGAAGCGCAATTCAATTCGCCATACGGTATCGCGTTCGATTCGTCTGCGAATCTGTATGTGGCCGATTACAACAACGATGTGATTCGGCGGCTGACCCCTGTGGCTGCTTCAAACGTCATCGTGACCAACGGGGCGAGCGACATCGGCTACAGTTCCCCCGGTGTCCAATTGCCAATCGCGCCGGGAGAACTGGTCACGATTTTCGGCGCCAACGTAGGTTCGCCCACTCCGGCGGCAGCACAGCCGGGCGCCAATGGGGTATATGCAACGCAGTTTGCGTCGACGACCGTGAAATTCAATGGAACCGCCGCGCCAATTCTGGTCAGTGAGTCCGGAGAGGTCAGCGCCGTCGTGCCTTATGAGATAAACGGCGCAACGCAGGCCAACATTGTTGTTACTTATGTCGGCAACACCACGGCGACCGCGACCGTTCCGGTCGCTGCGGCGTCACCCGGCATCTTCACCGTAAATTCCAGCGGCATCCTCAATGGCATGCCGGCACTGAATGCGGACGGCAGCGTCAACACTCCTGCGAACGCAGCGGCCGATTCGAGCGTTGTCACCGTTTTCGTTACGGGCGAGGGCTTGACCACACCGGCCGGTGTCGACGGCCGGGTTAATGCTGCTTCGAATACGCCCGCACCTGTACAGCAGGTCACCGCGACTGTCGCCGGTACATCAGCTACCGTCGCATCCGCAGTGGAAGCGCCGGGACAGGTCGCCGGAGTGCTGCAAGTCAACGTGACCCTTCCGTCGACTGTTACGAAGAACAGCGCGGCGCCGGTTCAGGTGCAAATCGGAAACGCTTTAAGCCAGACCATCAATATCGCGGTTCAATAAGCGCAGCGGGTCATTTTTCGTGCCCCTTATATGATGGAGGGGCGTCATGAGAATCTGTTGCCTCCTTGCAGCTTTGTCCCTCACACTGCCCCTGTTGTTTGGTCAAAGCGCAGCCGATTGGCCCACGTACGATCGCGATCCGGCCGGTACCCGCTACTCCCCTCTTACACAGATCAATACGAAGAATGTAGCGAAATTGAAGCCGGCCTGGTCGTATGCTTTGAAGGCTGATACGGACCGTCCGAATGGACCGCGCGCCAGCGGTTCCGAAGCCACTCCGATCGTGATTGACGGCGTCATGTATCTTCCCGCCGCAGGCCGCGTGGTCGCGCTGCAGGCCGATACCGGCAAAGAAATCTGGCGCTATGAGTTGCCCCAGGGCTCGCCCGGAAATCGGGGTGTCACGTACTGGCCTGGAGACAAGGACAATCCGCCGCGCATTATCTTCACCACCGGTCACATGATGGTGGGCTTGAATGCAAAGACGGGGAAGATCGATCCTGGTTTCGGTAAGGAAGGCCAGGTCGATCTGGTGATTCCCTACAATTCGCCCCCGACTGTTTACAAGAACATGCTGTTCGTGGGTGCGAACGTGCCCGAGATCAATGCCCCTGGCCTTCCAGGCGACACGCGGGCATACGATGCCCGCACGGGCGCGAAGTTGTGGGACTTCCACTCGGTGCCGCGCGCAGGAGAAGCGGGCAATGAGACCTGGGAAGGCGAGAGTTGGAAGGATCGCACGGGCGCCAACAACTGGGGCTTCCAGATGACGGTCGATGCGCAGCGCGATCTGCTTTACACCACGTTCGGTAGTCCCGCGAGCGACTTTTTTGGAGGCGACCGCAAGGGAAATGACCTGTTCGGGAATTCGGTGGTTGCGCTCGATGCGAACACGGGAAAGATGAAGTGGTATTTCCAGGCGGTACATCACGACGTTTGGGATTTCGATCTTCCTCCCGCGCCGGGATTAATCGATGTCACCATCAAAGGCCGGAAAACCCCGATTCTGGCGCAGACGGGGAAGGTTGGGTACATGTACATCCTGAATCGCGTCACCGGCGAGCCGGTCTTCGGGGTGAAGGAAACACCGGTTCCCCAGAGCCAGGTACCGGGCGAACAGCTCTCGAAGACACAGCCGATTCCTTTGAAGCCGCCCCCATTCGGGCGCATGAGCTTCAGCATGGATGATCTGGTAACCGCCGAAGACACGACCCCCGAGCATGCCGCCGCGTGCCGGGATCTTGTCGAGAAGAGCGGCGGTGCGCATAACGAAGGGCCATTCACTCCCTACGCATGGCGTGCTCCAGGCGCGCCGCCGGTTTCGAATGTGATCTTCCCGGGTCCCATTGGAGGAGCCAACTGGGGAGGCACGGCCTCCGACCCGAAGCTCGGATACGTTTATGTGTTCACCAACGAATACGCGAGCATCGGATGGGTTCAGAAGGAACCGGAGACCTCGAAGGTTCCTTATCAGCAGGCAAGCATTCTGGGGAATCCGTTCAACTCCAAGTTCTGGGCCGTAAAGAAAGACGCAAACAACCTGACCCTGGGAGCACAGAGCTGGCCGTGCCAGAAACCACCATGGGGCCGTCTAACCGCTGTCAACGCTGCGACTGGAGAGTTTGCGTGGCAAATCCGGCTCGGCGTGACGGATGAGTTGCCGGAGGGCAAGCGGAATACGGGGCGCATCGGCTTCGGCGGACCGATTGTTACTGCCGGAGGGCTGGTGTTTATAGGCGCGACGAATGACAAGCGATTCCGTGCCTTCGATTCGAAGACCGGGAAGGAACTCTGGGAAACGAAACTCGAATACAACGCGATTGCGGTGCCAATGACCTTTCAAGGCAAGGATGGCAAGCAGTATGTGGCCATCACGGCGGCTAACGGAGGCGCTGGCGTCACCGATCCTGACAGACGCGGGCAGGAATCGGTAGTCGTGTTCGCGTTGCCCTAACCGGGCTGGATGCTGGTCTGTCGTACTGGTATCGGAGTACGGCATGAAGGACCTGAAGAAAGTGACAGTGATGCTGCCGGCTGACCTGCTGGAGCGCGCAACCATGGCGACGGGGAAGGGCATCACGCCGACGATTCGCGAAGGACTCGAAGCGATGGCCGCGTCTCATGCTTTCGAAGGGCTGCGCCGGTTGCGCGGCAAAGTCAAATTGTCGATCAACGTTGACCGGTTGCGTCGGGATTGATCGGACCTCCAGTGGTTTGCGTCGATACCAATTGCGTTATCGCGTACCTTGCGGGTGAAAATGGTGGCGACGTCGAGTTTCTGGACAAATTGCTCCAGCAACGTACTGTCGCGCTGGCGCCTGTGGTGATCTCCGAACTCATGAGCGACCCCGGGTTGCCCGTTGAAGCGGAAAAACTGATCAGTTCGCTGCCACTTTTGACTGTGTTCGAAGGGTACTGGCATCGGGCAGGACTACTCCGCGCGGGCCTGGCCCGGCGTGGCTACGTCGCAAGGCTGGCAGACACCCTCATCGCCCAGTCGTGTCTTGACCACAAGGCGCCGCTGCTAACGAGAGATCAAAGTTTTCAGCGATTCGTCAAAACCGCGGGTTTGAAGCTACTATGAATCTGGAGGTTCTTGCCATTTGCTCAAACC
>Ga0210389_10000358_pt1 | contig 44196 bp, 89 predicted proteins | sample IncBWH28OmetaG_FD_160127 | JGI IMG/M metagenome (GOLD analysis project Ga0210389, IMG submission 160127) | Forest soil microbial communities from Barre Woods Harvard Forest LTER site, Petersham, Massachusetts, United States - Inc-BW-H-28-O ... | reverse complement strand
AACTACCGGAAAATGACTCCGGAAAGCCACGAGAAATGAGCACAAGGGTGCTGACGTAGATGAACGAGCTGCCATCATAGCCGACGTCAGCACCGGGCAAACGGTAACCACTCCGGACTTGACCCGAACGGCTGAAAAGAGAAAGCCGTCCAGCTTGAATGCTGGCAGTCACAGGCAGGCGATTCTTCCTGTCCGTGGCTGCGAGGATTCAACAGGAATCCAAGAAAGGAAAGGACTGTCATGAGCATCGCGCAGATCGTCACGCACCGGAAATCCCCATGGGCCTATGGCGTCATCCGCCGCCAGCACCCCAACGGGCTCTACGCCGTGGAATGGTCAGACGGCAGTACCGGCAACTACTTCAGCAGTGACCTGAGGCCGTTGTCGTAAGCCACCGGTGACGAGAAAGGAAAACTGTCATGAACGCCGAAACGGGCGAGACCACCTACCAGGTCAAGGTCCTGGACGATAACGGGACACAGCAGGGCGAGGCAATCCTGCTGACAGACGCGCAGCTTGACGAGCTTGAAGCGGCCCTGCCTGACGGCTGGGTTGCCGAGTACATCTGAGCATCCATGGTCGCGCGCGGGAAAACGCTCCCGCGTGCGGCCACGGGCACTCAGCCCGGTACTGGCAACGCAGGAACCAAGGAAATGAGGTGAATCACGATGGCGGCAATGCCGGACTTCCTGGCGAGCATGGGAGCGACCCTCGTCACCGGGACGACGCCAGAACCACGCGGCGTCCGCGAGATGGCAGAGCCACTCATGATCGTGCACGACATCGGCGACTGGACGCTGGCGTTTGACGAGAGCAAGCAGCGGGCCGGCGTGTGCCGCCGGGAAATCCCGGTGATCGGACTGAGCGCGCCAATCATGACGAAATGGCAGCGTGCCGGAAACTACGCCATGATCAAGGACGTCATCCTGCACGAGATCGCGCACGCGCTCACCACCGGCGGCCATGACCAGGAATGGCGGCACATGTGCGTGCTGATCGGCGCGAACCCGGAGCGGTGCTTTGATGATGAGCTCGCCATCGCGGGCACGTACCGGGGCACCTGCCCTAACGGCCACGTCCTGCGACGCCACCGGCTAACGCGAGCAGCCAAGACCATGAGCTGCGCGGAATGCAGCAGGCACTATGACCCGCGCTACCTGTTCACGTGGACAATCGTTGCCGAGGAGTCGTGGTGAGGCTGCCGCTTCACCGATGACCAGCAGCGCCGGCTCATGGCCAGTGATCTCCCAAGGACAGCACAGGGAAATCGCTGGCCATGACCTTACGCCGCAGGAAACAAGGCACGCAAGGAACACGAGAAAGGAGAAAACACCATGAGCACGCTCTCAGAAGATGTCGTCCGGCGCTGGCTGCTGTGCTATGCCTGGACGGGCACCGATGACGAGAAAGCCCGCACCGTCGAGTGCATCATCAGCCAGGGTAACTGGCGCCACCTTGACGCCATCGCTGACCGGTACGCAGGCGCGCAAGCGCAGCCAGGACCTGAAGCGTTCAGCAGGGGAATGCACGACGCGCTCTCAGGACTGTACGAGTGCCACAGCAGGCCGCACATCGCCAGCTGCCCTGACGTCACGGTCAGCGAACTGCACGCGCTCGCGTGGCTGACTGGCTACATCAAGGTCACGTTCCCGCAGGCGTGGGCGCAAGCCATCGCGGAATTCCAGGAACTGGAACGGCGCGAAGGGCAGGCCACGTCATGAAGTTGCTGATCATCCTGCTCAGGAAACGGGTCATCAAGCGCAGCAAGCACGCCAAGCCCAATCCCCTGCGCCGCTGGCGTCATAGCTGTGATTACTGTTTCAAGAAAGCACGCTTCATGGCATTCGAAGCATTCGATGGCGAAAACCTGCCCATCGGCCAGTCCTGCTACTGGGATTACGGTGCCCTGCTGCGCGACTTCGCCCTGCACGCCACCGAGATCAGGACAGTCACGCGGTGATGCCAGAACGCGAGTACGAGGTGTACGTGCAGCCATTCCTGGTCACGGAATGGCGAGACGGCTGCGTGTTCCGCACTAAGCCACAAGAGCACTGCTGGCTCCCGGAATCAGCAGTCAAGGGCAACCGGCCACAGGAATCCGGGACCGTCTACGCCGCGCCGAGTGATGAATTCTCCCGGTCGCACATGACGATCAGGATCAGGAAAAGCTAGCAGTAACGGCACCGGGGGAAAGCACGCGCAGCGGTTCGACTCCGCTGGGTGCCACGCACGGACGCCCGCGAAAATGAAAGCTCGGCAGAGTCCGCCCTGGCAGCGGAGAAGACCGGAAAGCGGGACAGAGTAGCAAAGGGACCGCGCATATGCAGGGAAACGGCACGAGCCAGGCAAGGCTTGCAGGCTACAGCCCGCACGAGGGTTCAATCCCCTCGCGTGCCACGGCAGCGGGAGAAAGGCTCCCGCTCACGGGAAAGGACAAGGCCATGACCGAGCCCTTCACGCAGGGCCGCTCCAACCACAGCAGCGCGCCCAAGCTCAGCTCCGCCAGCGCGCGCCGCCGCCGTGCCGCCCGCCGCGTGGCGCGCGCCTCCCGCAAGGGCTGCCGGCGATGACGCGCCGTTCCCTGAACGCAGCCATGCTGATCGCCATTGCCAGCGTGCTGGCTGCCGTCATCGTGACGGTCATGCTGGTGCGCGCCTCTGCCCCTGCAGCCTGCTACCAGGTCACGCAGCCGGTGTACGCCACCGATAACCGGAACGTCGGCACCTGGGACGTAGACCTGAGCACCGGCGAGTCCGTGCTGCTGCCTGATGGCGACACGGCCACCTGCACCAGCAGCGGCCTGTCCGTGCACTAGCGCATCAAGCGCCGGGCTCATGGCGAGTGATTCCGCTGGTACCGGAGTCACTCGCCATGTCCCTTACGCAAGAAAGCGCACAGCCACCCACGAGGAAAGGACTCCGGCAATGCCCGACCAGGCATGGGCTGACCAGCACGCCAGTGAGCCAGCCATCATCACGTACGGAACAGGCTATTCCCTGAACATGTACGCAACGACCATCCGGGAAGCGTTTGCCCTCCTCGGCAGCGCGCGCTTCGCCTATTACTCCACCAAGGACGGGGCCGCGCACTTCATCGAGGTAGCAAGCCACTGACCCGGCAATCCGAGCGCTCCGCTCTCCCTGAGCAGGAAAGCGGAGCGCTTCATTGCCTGATCACGGGCATCAGGAGAAGAGAAAAGAGAGCGTCCATGAAGAAAGCCATCCTCGGATGGAGCGCAGCTGCCGCCCTCATGGCAGGAATGTGCTCATGCTCCAGCACGAACCACGACGCGCCCAACCCGCAGCAGGACATCGTGGTCCACTGGCACCGCCTGGAAACTCCGCCATCGGTCGTCACGCTGTACTTCGCGTGCTTCGGCACGGACGGCCTGCTGCTGGACCAGGGGGACGGCAACACGACCGTCACGCCCGATGACCCGCAGTGCCCGAAGAACGGCACGCCTTACCAGTGGGTCACCCGCTCCGGCAAGGACCCTGCCGTCGTGATCCAGACGACGAACGGGCCAGTCAGCGTCACCCATCCCTGACCCGGCAATCCGAGCGCTCCGCTTCCCTAGCCGTGGGATGCGGAGCGCTTCATTGCCCAGTCAGGGCATGCACGCAAGGAAAGGATCACTGCCCATGAACATCCTGGCACCACGAGAGATCCCGGCCACCTTCACGCCGCGCACGCTGGCGCGGTTCATCGCCACACTGATACGGGAGGACGAGCGCTGGCTGAACCAGGAAAGCTGGACCGGCACGGCTTTCCTCCACGTCCCTGCCGAGCACATCCGGGTACGCCTGACTCGCAATGAGTGGAGCACTTCGTCCACTGCCTGCATCGGCGGCTGGGCGGCCATCCTCACGCTGCCCAATGACGCCATTATCCTGTCCGGGGCAGACCGCATCAGGATGCCAGACGGCACGCTCACCTCAGTCCTGGACCATGCCCAGCACGCTCTGGACCTCACGTACTCACGCGCCTGCTGGCTGTTCAACTGGGCACGCACCGAAGCCCAGGTCCTGGCGGCGCTGGACGCCATCGCGGAAACGGGAACCTTTGAAATCCCGTCACTCCTGGAGCCCAGCTGGTAATCCCGGGCCCGGCAATCCGAGCGCTCCGCTCTCCCTGAGCAGGAAAGCGGAGCGCTTCATTGCCTGATCACGGGCGAAACCAGATGGGCTAAGAAAAGGGGCACAACGCCATGATTGACCCGCGCGCTGGCACGACCATTTTCGTGCAGGAGCTTGAGGAGATAGACGCCGTCGCGAAGCAGGAATTCAGCAAGCTGTACACCATGCTGACGGACACAGAAGCCAGCCACGTGCTGGACATCCTGGAATCCCGCCAGGGCTGACCGGAAACCGCAACGCACGCACAAGAAGAAAGGAGAGCGGCATGGACCATCACAAGCCTCCCAGCACGCGGGAGGAATTCGACCGCTGGAGGGGCGGCCGGGAAGCAGACGTGAACCGGGCGTACTGGCCCCTGATCGTGAACACGTACCACGACGAGCTGACCGTCCACGAGGTGACGCTCGCCATCCTGGAAGACTTCGTGAACGACAGCGGCGAGCTGATTGCGGCAGAAGCGACAGCAGCATGGCTGCGCAGCACGCCGGATGTGCACTGAGGAGAAGAAAAGGTGGAAACGCACCTTATCCTGGCAGGCATCGCCTTCCTGGGAACAAGCGGGCTAGCGAGCTGCCTGCTCATCCGCGCCTACGTGAGGCACACGCTCTGGGCAAGCGAAGAAAAGCCCCTGTGGAAGAAATGCGGGCCCTGCGAGGGCTGCGGTGCCGTCATGATCGACGGGTCTCCCATCCCCCTGGAGCACAGGTCGTTCTACAGGACGCGATCGAACACGGCCAAGGCCCACGGCATCATCCAAGGGCCGCTCGCCAACGCGAGGACATGCACGTCCTGCCTGGGCATGGGCTCAGCCTGGCACTACAGGGGCAGCACTCGCACAAGCATCCCGTCAGTGAAGCCCTGACCGCACGCCCTCGCCTGACCAGCCAGTCCGAGCGCTCCGCTCCCCGTCCACGGGAACGGAGCGCTTCACTGCCCGGTCAGGGCAAGCACCCAAAGGGAAAGAAGAAACGATCATGCCCGGCAACCGGATCACGCTGCCCGCTGAAGAGGAGATGGTCGCACGGCTGCGCAGCGTCTTCGAGGAGCAACGCGCCGTCTGCTGCCTGTACCCGAAGATTGCAGCACACGCAGGAGAGCAGATAGCTCCCGAAGGGCTGTCCGTCATGCTCCTGCTGGCCATTGCTGACTACGCAGACGGCAACCCGTCCGTCGAGATCACCCTGTCATTCTTCATCCCTGCCTTCATCACCGCGCTGACGGCACCGCCAGGCGGCTCCTGACCCCCGGGCACCTGCCCGGTCACGGCCACGCACGAAACCGAGAAAGGTCATCACCATGATCCGCAAGCTCACCACGGCCATCATCACCACTGCCATGCTCGGCGGGCTGGCCACGGCCGCCAGCGCCAGCACCGCGCAAGCCGCCGCGTGCACGTCCAGCACTGCCCACAGCCACAGCGTCACCAGCCGCGGGACCGTCAGCGACCGCTGGACGACCAAGGTCAGCTGCGGGACTGGCACCTACGACGAGTGGGAGCACGGCTGGACGCACAGCTACACCGGGGCCAGCAGCACGTTCCACAGCTACAAGGACGACGACGCGGGCTGCTGGAACGAGGTCAAGGTCACCCACAGCGTCAGCGCCCGGGGCACCGTCAGCAACCGGACCACGTACACCAGCGGCGGCACCTGCTAGCCGTGACAGCCTGCCTGCTGGAGCCAGCGCACGGAGAGGAGGTGGCGACCATGACGGAATACGGTCCTGAAGAGGGCGAGGAGGAAGAAGACGAATAGCCAGGGTACTGGCGGTCGCGCACGGGCAATTCCCGTGCACGGCCGCAGGCACCCAGCCTGCACAGGAGAAAGGAAACGCCATGCACGACAACGACAGCACCCACCGGACAGGATGGCCCGAGGCGCTGGTGAAGATCACCGGGCTGCTCATCCTCGGCCTGTTCTTCTGGCTGGTCGCCGGCGCCCCCGGGCTGTCCTGAGAATACTGAAACCACCAGGAAAAGGAAGTCACCCATGCGAAACACCGACTTGGCTACCAGGGTCGCGGACTATGCCGAAGCGCACCCCGAGGAGTACAACGCCAACGACTGGACGCGCTGCCTGGCCGCCATCACGCTCGTGCTCTCCGGCTACAGCTGCGATCACGCAGAGTACCACCCCACGTTCACCCGGCCAGACGGCAGCATGCTGTTGTGCTGGGAAGCCGGAACGGAAGCGGAAGCCTTGCTCGGCTTCACGGAGCAAGACAAGGAAAGGCTTCCCTTCGGCGACACGTTCGGCAACGCGGCCACGCTCCGGAATTTCCGGGAGCTGATCGCCAGCGCACCATCGGCCATTTAACCAGCCCGGATACTGGCGGTCGTGCACGGGGGCAACTCCCCGTGCACGGCCGCAGGCACCCAGCCTGGATAACGGGAAAAGAAAGGAGAGCGTCATGACCCTGGACGAGCGCGTGTCTGAGCTGGAAGGAATCACCTCCCGGCTGCGCCACGGCGCGGCAGCGATAGCCAGCCAGCAAGAGCAATTTGCTACCGTCCTCAAGCGCGAGCAGCAGCGCATCGCAGCGCTAGAGGCCACAGTCACGCAGCTGCGAGAAGAACTCGCACGCCAGGCTGTCGTGGAGGAGCTCGCGAGGCTGGCCCTGGAGCAGGACCTGGACCGGGTGCGGCTGACTGCTGACGCAACGGCCGCTGTAGCCGGCGAAGCGATGTACAAGGCAGCAAACCACTATCACTACGCCAGCGACATCCGCTAACCACGGAAAACGAGAGGGAAAGAAAGGGCTCAGCATGAGCTGGATCAATACCGGGGCACGCGTCAACGGCGCGCGCCCGAGGACCAAGGCAGCCCTGAAGCGAGCGCTGGAGCACGAGCCTGAGGCCGTCACCTTCGACGTCACCAGCGCGCTCGGCCCGCGCGGCAGCGAGGTCATCACGCCGGCCACCATCGGCACGAGCACGCTCAGCGTATGCGGGCCTGACCCGTATGCCACCCGGACCTGGTACGCCACCGTCGCCATCAGCGGCCGGACCGGGAAGGTGACGCTGACATGAGCTACGACAACTACCCGCCGCTCATGATCACGCAGGCAACCCTGCTGGCAGACATCCTGCACGCCGCGCAGCGCAACGCGCCCGTAGCGTGGCTGCGCGGCCCGCTGGTGACCTACGGGAACCTGGTATCCGTCACCGGCACGCGGAACGCGGACATCCGGGACTGCTACGCCACCATCACGGTCACCGGCACGCGAAAGGTCGCGCTGCATGCCAGCGCAAGCAGCACGTGGGCCGGCGAGCTGCGCCCCGCCACCGGAGAGACGAACATGACGGTATCGGCAATCCTGGCCCTGATGAGCGACAGCCTGTTCATCACCGACCCCGCCGCGGAAGAGGGCACGCAGCCAGCTAGCGAGGAATGGGCCGCCATCTCAGCCGTGAATAAGGAGGACAGCCTGCCCGCCGGCGAGGAATGGGTGACCATCTCCGTTCACGTGCCGTCCGCCGCACTCGCCCGGAAGATCATCGCGCCAGAAGACATCGCCCTGGCTGCGCAAGAGTACGTCAACGAAGCTCGTTAACGCTAGCCTCCTGATGAGCAGCCCTAGCGCTCCGCTCCCGCCTGCCGGGAACGGAGCGCTTTGCTGTCCAGCAGGGCAACGCGCAAGGAAGGAAAAAGCACAATGAACCAGGACATCAAGGCCGGGTGGGGCGAATGGCTGCTCGCCAACGCCGGCAAGCAAGGGGGCGGCGCACTGCATCGTGCAGGCGCAGCCCCAGACGGCAGCGATGACACCTTCTGCTGCCTCGGCGGCCTGTGCGAGCTAGGCGCGGCTGCCGGCATCGTGCGGCGTGAGCTCATCCCGGGCAGCCGCCTCTACCAGTACACCAGCGTCACGGACGCCACCGACGTCAGCACGGTCAGGCTGCCCCGGGCAATCGTGGAATGGGCTGAGCTGCCCTCCGTCAACCCCCTGACATCCTCGGGTTACACGCTCACCGTGATGAACGATAACACGATCCCCTTCCCGGTCATCTGGGACAGGATCAACGCCGCTTTCTGACGCGCTGCCCTAGCCGTCAAAGCAATGCGCAAGAAAGGAAAACAGGAAATGAACCCGGAAATCAAGGCTGACTGGGGTGAATGGCTGCTCGCCAACGCCCACAGGCAAGGAAAGAGAATGCTGCGCCGCGCCGGCGCTGCCCCGGATGGCAGCGAGGACACATTCTGCTGCCTCGGCGGCCTGTGCGAACTGGGAATGCTGGCAGGAATTGTGCGCCGTGAGCTGATCCCCGGCCACAACCGCTACAGGTACACCAGCGTCACGGACGCCACCGACTTCAGCATGGCCACGCTGCCTCGGGCCATCGTGGAATGGGCGGAACTGCCCAACGACGACCCCTGTGTCAGAGTGGGCACGCTCGCCGGGATGAACGACAACGAGACCCCCTTCCCGGTCATCTGGGACGCGATCAACAGCACGTTCTGACTCGCAGCCCCGGCTGCCTGGCACGGCAAACAAGAAAGGAAAACCGGAAATGAACCCGGAAATCAAGGCCGAGTGGGGCGAATGGCTGCTCGCCAACGCCAACCGGCAAGGAGGCGGCGCGCTGCGCCATGCAGGCGCTGCCACCGATGGCAGCAATGACACATTTTGCTGCCTCGGCGGCCTGTGCGAACGGGGAGTGCTGGCAGGAATCGTGCGGCGTGAGCTCATCCCGGGCAGCAACATCTACCAGTATGTCAGCGTCACGGACGCCACCGATGCCGACAGCGAGGTACTGCCCCAGGCCATCGTGGAATGGGCGCAGCTGCCTTCCCCCAACCCCCGGATCTGGATGAGCAGCAGCCGTCCGGAATACACCACGCTCGCCACGCTGAACGACCAGGCTACGCCATTCCCCGCCATCTGGAAGAAAATCAGCGCTGCTTTCTGACCCCAGAAGCTAAGCGCCCGCTTTCCCGGCAAGGGGAAACGGGCGCTTTCCTTGTCCCGGTCAGGGACGCACCCGCACGGCAACCAAGAAAGGAAGCGCCTGTCATGGCAGAAGAAGGTGAAGAGGCAGCCGTCACCCGGGTACCGGCCAGCGAACTGGACCTGCCCGCACTGTGGGCCCCCTTCTGGGGCACCTCATGGGTATCGTACGCAAGGTCGCTCGCGGAATTCCAGCTGTACCTGAAGACGCTGGTCAGCGACCCGGATGCGGTGGACACCCTCGTGTCCTGCAGTAACTGCACCATTCCCGCATGGGGGTACTCACTGCTCGCGTACGGTAATGGCCGGCTGGCATGCCCGGCCTGCTGGAATGCCTGGCGTGAGTGCTCCCGGTGCGCCAGCCGGCTCCCGGGGTTCACCCAGGTGCTGGACGGCAACCACGTCTGCCTGGACTGCCTGGGCCGCCACTACCAGCACTGCGCTGACTGTGGCGGCTACTACGACGCAGGCGACACCCACCACCACGAGCACGGTGACGACCTCGGTTCCTGCTGCTATTCCCCCCTGCGCGCGTTCAGCATCCGCAATGACGGCGACGCGACGCTGGCCAATAACGTGCGAACCACGGTCGCGCTGCCCGGCGGCGTCATCTCCGCCGAGGGGCTCGAAGACATCCGCGCTTACCTGGACTACGCCGGGCGCCGGCTCCTCAGCAGGGACCTGCCGGCACTGGGCAACCAGTGGCAGACCCCGGCGGGAAACTTCGCCAAGCGACTGAGCAGCCTCGCCTACAAGAAGTTCGGCGACAAGCTCGCGCCTGCTGACTTGTCGCACGTCGGCAGCATCGCACGCGACCACAGCAACCCCGTGACCGTCACGATCGACGTCACCCGGGACCTGAACCGCCCGCCCGGGGATTTCTACCACAGGGATTCCTGCTGGTGGAGCAACTACCGGGAAAGCCGGTGCGTGCTGAAGACCAACGGCGGCTTCGGCTTGCGGACGTTCGACCAATGGGGATCGGTCTCCGGCCGGGCCTGGGTCATGCCACTGCGCCGGGCCGGGAACGGGAGGCTAGCGCCGACATTCGAGACCCTGGCACCGGACGCCTTCGCGGTGTTCAACGGGTACGGCGAGCTGGAAGGCTACGCGGCGCCCCGGGTCATGGCGCACCTGGCGGGCTGGACCTACCGCAAGATCGGGTTCAGCTGCAGCTCCATGTACGTGAACAACGACAGTGGCTACCTCGTCGCGCCTGAAGACCTCGCCACGCAGTACAGCGGCAGCAGGTCCCTGATCCTGAGCACGCGGCAGCACGCGAGCCTCTTCGCCCAGGAGCAGGCTGAGAAAAGAGACAGGGCAGCAGCATGAAGAACGGGATCCACTGGCTGGCGCCTGACGGTACTTGCACCGCATGCGGGACCGCGCACGCCCACCACCTGTGGGTGCACGCGCAGCTCGCTGGCATCGGGACCAGGCCCCTAACTGACTGGCAGGCCGCCATGAAGGCCAAGATCGATGCCGCAAGAACCGGGCAGGCCCTGCCAGCCACCTGACCAGGCAGCCCGAGCGGCCCGCTTTTCCTGCACCACGGGGGGAAGCGGGCCGTTTCGCTGCCTGCCGTCAGCAGGCGATGCAAGCGCAACCAAGAAAGGAAGCCAGCAGTCATGAATTACTGCTGCCGGTCACCGCAAAAGGAATTCGCGGTCCGCCATGACGGCCATCCGCCACTGGCCAACGACGCCCTGACCACGATCACCCTCCCTGAGGGCCTCATCACCCGGGACGGCCTGGGCAAGATCAGGGAATACCTAGTCGGGCTGGCCCGGGTGATGCCGTACCGCTCAGAAGAGAGCTACCAGCTCCAGGTAATGGCCGTCACCCTGGAAGACACGCTGGGCAACCAGTGGCAGACACCCCAGGGAAACTACGCCAAGCGGCTGGGCAGCCACGCGTACAAAACCCGCCAGGTCAAGCTCGCGCCGGAAGTCCTGGCGCACGTCGGCAGCATCGCGCGCGACCACAGCAAGCCGGTCGACGTCGCCATCGCGGTCACCCGGCAGCTGAACCAGCCCTCCGTGAACTTCGGCAACCCCGGCTCGTGCTGGTGGAGCAACTACAGCTACAGTCGGTGCGCGCTGAAGACCAATGGCGGCTTCGGGCTGCGGGCCTTCACCGAAATGGCCGTGGCAGCTGCGCCCAGCCTGCGCAACCCGCTGGGGCGGGACAAGCATGAGCAGGCCGTGTCCGGCCGTGCCTGGGTGATGCCGCTACGCCGGCGCATGACCGGGAGCAGGCAGCTAGTCCCGACATTCGAGACCGTGACGCCAGACGCCTTCGTGGTGTTCAACGGGTACGGCAGCCTGAAGGACTACGCCGCGCCCCGGGTCATGGCCCACCTGGCGGGCTGGACCTACCGCAAGATCGAGTTCAGCTGCGACCCGATGTACGTGAACCCCGGGGGCAGCTACCTCGTCGCGCCTGAAGAGCTCACGGAAGCCTACGCAGGAGGCTGGGCGCTCCGGCTGTCCGTCCTGCAGCACTCTGCCCTATTCGATGACGAGCACCCGGCAGCCCGGCGGGAAGCCCGGTCAGCAGCTGCCAAGAAGGCTGCCGCCACGCGCAAGGCCCGAGCCGCGGAAGCTGCCCTGCGAGCCGCGGAAGCTGCCCTGCAGGCAGGGGCAACGGCGCCATGACCCGCAACCCCCATGAAGAAGAACCACGCCCGAGAAGGAAGAGAAGGAAGCCAGCCATGACCCGTAAGAGGGACTCCCTCACCCGCCAGGCCCGGTTCGCCTACAACCAAGGCGAACTGGCCAGGATCTGCACGCTGCCAGAAGCCAGCTTCGGCACGGCCTTCGGGATGCAGACCACCTACGTGGAGCAGCGCTCCCGGTGGGCGCCCAAGGACGCGCAGCCCGACTACTACCACTTCCGCGACAACGGCTCGCGCGTGCTGGCCGTCGCGCACCTGGACACCGTGGTGACGGACGACCGCCGCACGCCGCACTTCCGGATGACCCAGATGGGCCCGGTCGTCACCGGCGGCTCCCTGGATGACCGGCTCGGCGCGTACGTCATCTTGCGCATGCTGCCACGGCTCGGCATCACCTGCGACTGGCTGCTCAGCGTGGGCGAGGAATCGTGTGAGTCCACGGCTGCCTACTTCACGCCGGGCAAGGACTACGACTGGATCATCGAGTTCGACCGCATGGGCACGGACGTGGTGATGTACCAGTACGAGAACGAGGCCAGCCGGAGGGCGGTGCGGGCCAGCGGCGCCACCGTGGGCAAGGGCAGCTTCTCCGACATCGCCGTGCTGGACCACCTGGGCGTCAAGGGCTTCAACTGGGGCGTGGGCTACCGGGGGAACTACCACTCGCCGCAGGGCTACGCCTACCTCAATGACACGCTCGCCATGGTGGGGCGGTTCCAGCGGTTCCACGCGCAGAACGCGGACGTGACGATGCCGCACGAGCCAGAGTGGCGCATCCCGGGCTACCACCGCTTCGGCAGTGCTGACCAGGACGAGTGCGAGGTCTGCCGAACCCAGGCGGCCGTCGACCCCGACTCGAACTCCTGCACCGTGTGCGGGTGCTGCCAGGACTGCTACCTGAGCCTCAGGAACTGCCCGTGCTACACCGAGCGCGCACTGTCCAGCGCGCCGGTCATGCTGCTGCCCGCGGCAGGTGGCAGTGACGAGGAGGACGAGGAAGGCTCGCTCAGCAAGGACTAGCCCCCGCCTGGCCGCAGAAGGCGAGCGCCCGTTTCCTGTCACGGAAACGGGCGCTCGCCTTGTCCTGGCCAGTCACCTCACCCGAGAAAGGCCCTGCCATGACGCAAGAAGCGCAAGACCCCGTCCCCAAGGTCGCTGCAGGCGACCTGGACCTAGAAGGGCTGTGGACCGGGTTCACGCACGACCCGTTCCTGGGCAGCCGCAATGCCCAGTTCCGCCAGTACCTGGAGACGATCACCAGCGAGCCCACCGCCATCGATGACGTCGATTTCTGTGACGGCTGCGGCATTCCCGCCTGGGAACACGCGCTCACCTCCGTGCGCACCTACGCCAGCGTGCACGTCTGCGACTCGTGCCGGGATTCCTGGGGAGCGTGCTCCCTCTGTGACGACCGGTACCCGGTCAGCCGCGGTCACTTCACCCGGACGCTGGACGCCGAGGACGTCTGTGATCAGTGCCTTGCCGCTGACTACAGCTACTGCGAGCCCTGCGAGGGGCACTACCACGACAATGACCAAGCCAACCATGACCACGAGGACGAGGACGAGGACGAGGACGATGGCTCCTGCTGCTCCTCACCGCAACCCGCGTTCACCCTCCGCAATAACGGCTGCGCACTGCTGGCGAATGACGTGCAGGCCACGATCACGCTGGCGGCGGGCGCCATCTCACCCGAAGGGCTGAAGGAGATCCAGGCTTACCTGATGGCCAAGGCGCGCGCGCAGGAAAGCGCCCTCCTCTGCGAACTAGCCTGGTCCCTGGACGAGCTGGGTAACCAGTGGCAGGCCAGGACCGGAAACTTCACCAAGCGGCTGAGCAGCCTCGCCTACAAGAAATACAGCCTCAAGCTCGCGCCCGCCGACTTGTCGGGCATCGGCAGCATCGCCCGCGACCACAGCAACCCCGTGGACGTCACGATCATCGTCACGCGGGACCTGAACCGGCCGCCCGGGGACTTTTACCATGAGGGATCCTGCTGGTGGACGAGCTACCGGGACAGCCGCTGCGCACTGAAGACCAACGGCGGCTTCGGGCTGCTGACGTTCGGCTCCTACGGAGACGTCAGCGGGCGCGCCTGGGTACTGCCCCTGCAGTACAACGCGCCAGGAAAGCTGGTGCCGACATTCGAGACCCTGGCACCAAGCGCCTTCGTCGTGTTCAACGGGTACGGCGAGCTGGAAGGCTACGCGGCGCCCCGGGTCATGGCCCACCTGGCGGGCTGGACCTACCGCAAGATCGCGTTCAGCTGCGACCCGATGTACGTGAACCCCGGAGGCAGCTACCTCATCGCGCCCGAAGAGCTCACGGCGCGCTACGACGGCCGGCCGCTGGAGCTGAGCGTCAGCCAGCATGCTGCGTGGCCCGCTGGCGAGCAGGCCGCATAAGGCACCCTGCATACTCGGTGATACTGGGTACTGGCGGTCGCGGACGGGCACTCCCCGCCCACGGCCGCAGGCGCTCAGCCTGGACTGACATCGAGCAAGAAAGGAGGCTGCCATGAGCACCAGCGCATTCGTCTGCTGGCGAGACGGCCTGCCCGTGCACAGCATGCGCAATGGCTGGCGGCACAGCCTCGGCGGCGGAACGGGAGCGATCCCGGCCAGCCGGAAGCACTACCCCGTGCCCGTCGCCCGGTCCCTGTATGACGAGGCATTCAGCATCAGCGTCACGCGCGCCCGGTTCCTGGAGATCAAGGCCGCCGCGCAGGCCCTGGATGACGAGATGCAGGCCGCGCACGGCTACGAACCGCGCCGCAGCCCGCAGCCGCTGCAGGACCTGCCCGCCGACCCGGCGCGGATGACACCGCAGGCCATCGCGGCAGCGCCGCCGAGCACGCAGCTGATGGCACCTGCCACGGACCCTGAGCTGTTCATCGCGTCCAGCATCTGGTGGCACCCGCTGATCTTCCCCACCCGGACAGACGTGCTGCACCACCTGCTGCTCATCGGCGGCAACGGCTACGAATGGGGTGACGACGGGAACATCCGGTCGGTGTTCAGCCACATCGAGCCGGACTACCGGACGCTGGAGTCGAGGTACCAGAAATGCCAGGAAAAAGCGAAGGCACAGCCGTTCCTCCAGGACATGGCCGATAGCGAACGGGCCGAGCTGGCCAGGCTGCTAGTGATCCGCGCCCAGTACGGCGAGCGGGCCAGGACCTACGGGCCCACCGCGGACTGGGAGAAGCCGGATGGCAAGTACAGCCAGCACTACTGGTACAGCCAGGATTCCTTCACCCACTACACGCTGCTCGGGCGTGCCCCAGCGAACGTGGCGCCCGCATGGCAGGAAATCCTGGAGGAGGCGCGGCTGCTGTTCGCCGTCGTGCTGTCGCAAGTCCCTGATGAGTAACGCAACCGCGCCAGGAACGAGGAAAAAGCATGACAGGCCCGGAACTGCTGTCCGCCATCACGGACGTAGTCAGCTACGCCTGGGACGACGAGCTCCGCGACTGGCTGGAATGCCTGGACAATGACAACGAAAACGGGATCCTCGAAGTCCTGTACAGGCTCGCCCAGTTCGCCGGAATGGACGATCACGTACGCCAGTATGAGCGCCTCGTTACACCGCACTTGCAGAAAGGAAAAAGTGAATGAGCATCGCTGACACCGCCGATTACCAGCTGGGGGTACTAGCCGAAACGCTCACGCGGCTGAACCGCGCCGTCCTCACCACACCCGAGTCAACTACCTACAAGGAAACCTACCAGGCAGCCCTAGCCGACGTCGGCAAGGCAATGGCGCTGACGTCCAGCACGGAATGGCATTACTGACAACTGGGCACTGGCGGTCGTGCACGGGCCTTCCCGTGCACGGCCGCAGGCGCCCAGCCTGAGGCAAGGACCAAGAAAGGACCGCTCATGAAGATCATCACCAGGGCCAGCAGCGCCATCACGGCTGCCGTGCTCGCGGCGAGCCTGGCAGCCTGTACTGACGGCCAGTACTACGCGCCCTACGTCGTCGGCACCTACACCTGCGCCAGCCCGCTGACCGGGCAGCCCGATTACTGCGTGGAGTACAGCGACGGCACGTCAGCCCTCGTGCCGTTCAGCATCTACAGCACCGTGTACTACGGATCGGTGCTCACCTACTCCGGCAGCCGGTACTCCTACACCCGCCCGGCCGTGCTGCGCCGGGCACCGGACGTCTACCACGTGGTATACCACGCCCATTCCTTCACCACGAACAGCAGCCGTGGCAGCTACCAGGGCATGAGCTACGTGAACAAGGGCCGCGTGATCTACCGCGCCCCCGGCAGCTCCTACCACAGCACCTTCCGCAGTTCCTATTCCGGCCGTTCCTGACGCGAGCGCCGGCTGATGGCGAGCGGCTCCCTCATCGCGGGGCCGCTGGCCACGGGCTTACGCCACGCACCGGAAAGAAAAGAGAAAGGGAAAGTCATGGGATTCATGTACCTGCACTTGCACGCAGGCAAGGACGGGACTGTTCACGCAGAAGTAAGGAATGACGGGACGCTGGAATTCAGCACGCTCGGCACGGAATCCTCGCAGCTCACCCGGGCGCCATTGGCGGTATTCCGGATCGGGGAGTTCACCGGGCTGGACTGCATCAGCACCCGGGACCTGGAACGGGAAGTCACCCGGCGGATCGGCCCGCGCGGCCTGGTCAAGCGGCTGGCGCTCCTGCTCAGCACCCGCGAGCTAGTGGACATGCTGGCCGAGCGCATCCCGCGAGAGACGGCTGGCTAGACCATGGACATCACCGGGCTGAGCCTCGGCGAGTTCCGCGCCTGCACGCGAGATGCCTCTTACTCCCGCTACGGCGCGAACCTCATCACGCACCAGGACCGCGCCGGGGACGTGCTGCGCGTGCCGGGGCATGTCCCGCACTGCCGGGCACGGCTGGCCGTGCGGGACCCGCGCGGTCCTGGATCGCGCACCGCCGCCGCCCTCACCAGCCGAGGAAGCCGGCGGCACGGGCCCTGGGCCTGCTGGCACGCCTACCGGGATGTGCTGGCCCTGGCCTTCCAGCGCTTCCCGGACGCGGTCATCAAGGCCGGGTCCTCCTGGCGGGTCACCTACCGGGGACAGGAAGGCTTCCTGGAGGCATACTCGCGCACTGGCCACGCAGGCATGGGATCCGCCGCCTGCCCGGTGACGATGCCGGAACTGTGCCAGTGCCCTGACACGGTCAGGGACACCATCCTAGTCAGGGTGCCCTTGCTCACCTGCCCCTCATGCGGCGCAGCAGCTGGCCAGTTCACCTCAGCCCGCACGCTGGCAGCCCACGCATCCCGGCAGCACCAGCAAGACGGCTACGGCTGGGCGCGCACCGCGCGGGACAAGGAGCGCCATGAGCAGGCAGCCGCGATAGAAGAACTGCTGAGCGACCCGGTCTTCGGGCCGCGCGTGACCAGAGGCTCTCATTTCGGCTGCTGACAAGAAAGCAGCACTGGCCCGTCAGCCCGGAAGCCCCTTTCCTGACCGCAGGAAAGGGGCTTCTTGCTGTCCGGCCAGGACAAGCGGACACGACAAGAAAGGAACACGGCAATGGCAGAGCCTGAACTGGCCCCGGTCATCCGGGACGTGATCGAGCAGTGCCTGGACAAGAAGCGGCTGTCGGAGGGGATCACCCTGTGCGCGTCCCGCGCCGCCGACTTCGCCAGCATGACGGAAATGCAGCTGGCCGGGATCGCCATGGTCCCCGAAGCGCGCCAGCTGATGACGGCAGCGCTCACGCAGTACTGGTCGCGCCCGCCAGCAGCTGCCTTCACGAACCTGGCTGGCCGGGAGGTCATCATCGGCGGCGGCTACCACGCGGCCGTCTACGCAGCCAGCCGCGTCATGGCCGGCTTCCCCAAGCCCGTCGTCCTGGAGCGCAATGAGCCAGAGAGCGTCGGGGGCGCCTTCGCGATGAGCATGCAGCCCGTGTTCTGGCTGAACTCCCGCAACCGGCCCGGCCCGTCCGGGCTGCCTGACCAGGACAAGGGGCTGAACTTCTTCCCGGCCGGGACGGGCTTCCCGCCGCTGGCCATGCTCACCTCACAGGAGTACGCGGACAACGCCCTGGTGGCCTGGCTGGTCCGGCTGCTGCTGGCGCAATTCGCGGACGTGACCCCGGGCGTCACCGTCACCAGCATCAGCGGCAGGGTCAGCAGCCCCAGCGGCAAGTCCATAACGCTGGCCACCAATGAAGGCACCCTCTCCTGCGCCCGGGTGCTGGACGCGCGCGGCCTGGGCAACCCGGCCAGCAAGGGCGACGGCGAGCGGATACTGAGCTTCCCGCAGTTCATGGCCCGGATGGGCACCCCGTTCCCGCTGCGCGGGCTGGCTCAGGTGGCGATCATCGGCGGCGGCAACAGCGGGCTGTGCGCTGCCGAGTCCCTGCTGGGCCTCGCCCCTGGCCACACCTCCACCATCGGACTGGACTGCGTGCAGCGCGTGGACGTCTACGCGCCGGCCCTGAGCGGCCTGACGTGCTCCGAATTCCGGGAGGGCAAGCGCGGCCGGTACCTGCGGCTGGCCCAGTACCTGGAAGGCAACGCCAGCAGCCCGAGCACCCGGCTGCGGCTGGCCGGGCAGTCCGGCTACCCGGTGCCGGTGCCCGGTGGCGTGCTGGTCAATGACCGCACCTACGACCTGGCCATCCAGTGCACAGGCTACATGCTGCCCGCGCTGACCGACTCGCTCAGCTATGGCCCCCGGCGCGGGCGCGGGCGCAGCAGCAGTAATGGCCCGGTGCTGGCAGCGCAAGCATCACCCATCGAGTCCTACCGGATCGGGCCTGCCGCCGGCATCGGGTTCACCGACGCCGAGCGCGCCGCGGGCCTCGCGGCAGAAGACGCCAGCAGCGTGGCGATGTTCCGGCTCGGCCCCCGGACCGCGGCCCTGGCCACCATGCTGAGCGCGGTCAGCAGCTGACGGCTGGCGGTCACGGACGGGATGCCCCGCCCGTGGCCGCAGGCACCCAGCCTGGGAAGAAGAGACAACGAAAGGGCACGCACATGCCTTATGAACCAGGAGACGTGATCCGCGTCGCGTTCACCGGAAAGATCACCGACAGCACGGGCAATCTCATCAATGCCACCTACGCGGTCAAGGACCCTGACGGCTTCACGCAATACCTGTACCTGGATGACTTCGAGGCCCGGGACGATGTCCTGAACCGCTGGCCGCTGTCTCGCGAGCCACGGGACGGCGAGCGCGTCACGGTGTCCTTCACGGCTACCATCCCCCGCGCTGACGCCCCCAAGGGAACCACGGAAACCCCGCCCGCCGGGACCACGGAAGTGGAGTCCAAGGGTTACTTCCACTACCTGAACCTGGCAAGCTCGTTCATCACGGCTGTCGCCAGCAAGCCGGACGCAGAAGAACCGGACAGCACGGGCACCGAGACGGCACCGACCAGGGAACAGGCAGCAGCCCTCCTGGCTGCACTGACAACGGACAGCCCGGCCATGGTGGCCACGCAAGCCCTCCTGGACGCCCGCCGGGCCGCTGGCAGCACGAGCACGGTGACGGCGACCCCACCCGGGTACACCACGGCAGCGAGCCTCCCCATCACCAATGAAGACACCGAAGTCACCAGCACGGGCGTCAGCGCCCGGATCGGCGTGCTGACTGCCGTCTCGCGGTACGAGGTCGTCAGGCTCCGCACGGGCGAGGTGCTCTTCGCCGGCAGCAGCCAGGAAGCATGCCGCTCGTTCATCACGGACGAGGACTGGAACCCCGAGCGCGTCGTCGTCCGCGAGAACCTGGACGAGGACACGGTCGCGGAACTGGGATCGCTGCTGGCACTGCAGGAGAGCGCCCTCGCCCGGCTGGGCACGCGCTCGTGGATCTTGCGCGAGGACGATTACTTCGACGCGAGCTGGGCCCGGGGGCTGGCCCTCCCCATCCTGGGCGCGGGCGCCGACCTGAACGCATGGCCGCTGTCGGTCATCGACTGGGAGCGCGCCGCCTTCGAGCTGCGGGACGCAAGCTGGACGCCCGTGCCCTTTGACGGCCTTTCCTACTACGGCCAGCCTGCCTGAGCACTGGCGGTCGCGGGCGGGCTTTCCCGCCCGTGGCCGCAGGCGCCCAGCCTGAAAGAGAAGAAAGGGAAAAACGTCATGGCATATGCAGCTGGCCAGGACATCGAGGTGGCCTTCACGGCCATGGTCCTGAGCGAGACAGCTGGTCCCCTGTCCACAACCCGGGTCCGGGAAGAAGGAGGCCCTGGCAACGGCACCATCCACTGCCTGTACCTCGGCACCGCTGATTCCCGGAAGCAGGTCCTGGGAGACCCCCTGTCAGGAAAGCCCGGCGAGCTCATCAAGGTCCGCTTCCTCACCACGATCCCGGGCACGCCCGTCATCATCCGGGACGGCCTCACGAAGGTGGAGGTACGCGACAGTCCCGCCGGGCAGCAGTACTACCACTACCTGAACCTTGACTCGCCGTCCATCACGCCCGTGCCAGCGCCAGGCACCCGGGACTTCCCGCCCGGCACCACAGTGCGCGCCGCGTTCACAGGGGTCATCACCGACGCCTCGTTCGGGCAGCCACTGGGCACCTGGCAGGTCAAGGACGACCAGGGCTTCACGCACCGCCTGTACCTGAGCGCGGACTCATCCTACAAAGGGCTCACCGGCATGCCGAAGCCATTCAAGCTGGCTGAAGGCGACACGATCACCGTAAACTTCACGGCCACCCTCCTCCAGCAGGGCGAACGGGGGTTCACCACGCCCAAGCTGACCGCCGGGAACGGCACGGCCGTCCGGTCGGAAGGCAGCAACGGCGTCCCGGGCTTCAATCACTACCTGGACCTGGCAAGCCCGAACATCACGCTTGCCAGCAAGCCGGCCACGCCCGAGCCAGCCACTAGCACTACAGCAATCCTTCCCGTCCGCGCCATTGAGCCGGACAGCGAGAGCGGAGCCGCCATCGGCATCACCCCCCGCAGCGTGCTGATCACCAGCGCTGCCGTGAACGCCCGGATCGCGGACCTGGAAAACCTGGAAGGGTTCGAGATCGTCCGCAACCGTGACGGAGAGGCCGTCCTCACCGAGGCAGGCAGCGAGCAAGAGTGCACGCGGTACCTCGATGACGAGGACCTCAACCCGGCCCGCTTCACCATCCGCCACGTCATGCTAGGGGCTGAGCTGGACCGGGAACTGCGGCTGCTGCGCGACCTGGCCAGCCGTGCCGCCAGCGAGCTCGGCGGCAGCACCTGGACCCTGCGCGAGGAAGGCTTCTTCACCGAGAGCTGGGCACAGGACGAGGCCCTGGAAGCGCTCGGCAACCGCGCGGACCTGACCGCGTGGCCACTGAACCTGATCGACTGGGACGGCGCGGCCGAAGAGCTGCGAGACGCGGACTGGACAGCCATCAGCTTCGATGGCGCCGGCTTCTACGGCAAGGCCAGCTAACCCGCCTCCTGGGCACTGGCGGTCACGAGCGGGCACTCCCGTTCGTGGCCGCAGGCGCCCAGCCTGGAATGACACGGCACCACGAAAAGGAAGACCGCCATGCATGACGATGAGAAGTTCACGTACGAGGACCTGGAGGCCGCTGACCGGGCACGGAACGCTGGCACGAGCATAGAGCTGATGTCGGCTTTCATGTACGCCAGGCACGAGGGCATCTCCACGCCGGAGTACATCATCAAGGTCCTGCGCGCCGAGCGTGACCGGAAGCAGGACATCGATGCCGTGATCCGGGACCGGGAACTGGCCGACAAGGTCATTGACGAGGCTGGCGAGGCAGGCATGACGATCGTGGCGTACGTCATGTCCGGCCAGCTGTTCGGTGACCCGGAGCTGCACCGCATGACCCGCACCTGGGACATCAGCCCGGACTTCCTGGCCACGCTGCTGACCCGGATGGAGGAAAGGGCAGCCGGGCGATGACGCGCCCGCTTCGCGTGATCGCCAGCGAGATCATCCAGTGGTGGCCCTACCCGGACCCGCGCGCGGTGCCGTTCGTGGACCGCATGCTGGCCACGACCTGCGCGGACTGGCCAGCGGACCCGGCCAGCAGGGCTGCCGTCACGGCTTTCCTGCGCTACGCCGCGGGCTGGAAGGGGCAGCACAAGAAGGGACGAAGAGCGCGGGCCGTCAAGGCCGAGCTGGCCCTGGCCCTGCAGGAGGCGCAGCAGGAAGCACGGCCGTCATGAGCATCCCGGACGTGCCGGGCTTCCCGCCGTTCACCGTGATCAGCGGCGATGCCACGGCACCGGAGGCAGCCAGCCCCCACTGGGATGACGGGCAGCTCGCCGTCCCGTTCAGCGAGATCCCCGCGCTCCCGGCTCGCTACCTGTGGCCGGGAGTCATCCCCTACCGCACGCCGGTGATGATCGCGGCGCCAGGAGGAACAGGCAAGGGCCTGCTGCTGGCAGCGATCACCGGGATCACCACCCGCGGGCAGCCGTTCCCGGGTGAGGCCGCTGGCCGCGAGCCGCAGTCGGTGATCATTATCGCGCCAGAGGATGACGCTAATGAAGACCTGGCCTTCCGGCTGGCGGCCGCGGGCGCGGACCTGTCCCTGGTGCACGACCTGACCCTGCTGCCGGACGGCTCATCGTTCCTGCTGCCGGACAACATCCCGGAGCTGAAGCGGGCCATCACGGAGGTGAATGCTGCCGGGCCGCCCGCGGGACTGGTGATCCTGGACCCGCTGCTGGCGATGTGCAGCAGCACGCTCAGCTCCGCGCGCGCCGCCAGGACCGTCATTGACGGACTGCAGGCGGTAACCCGGGAGACCGGGGTGGCGATGATCATCAGTCACCACACTGTGAAATCTGGCGAGATCGCCGGCAACAAGTCACTGACCGATGCCCTGCGCATCGTGTACGTGCTCGGGGCCGCCAGCGAGAGCGAACGGCGGATGACGTCCTGGAAAACCAACCGTGCGGCAGCGGCACCCGTCAGGTTCTCGATCACCGGAACCGGAGCGGGCGTGCACGCCGTGCTCCTGACCCAGGACGCCGTGCTGCCCGGCAGCAGGTCGGCGCGGTTGCGGCTGCGCGAGCCAGGCATCACGCCCGTGCCCGTGCCGGAAAAAGAAAAGGAGGAAGAAGCCGCGTCATCACCCCGGTCGTTGTTCGTCATCGCCGGCGACATCATCCGCGCGCAGCCTGCGCCGCCAGCAGGAGCCGCGCCGTTCGCGGAGAAGCTGATGCTCGTGAGCCGGATCACGGACCCGGGAGCAGCCAGTGCCGCCCGCCAGTTCCTGGAGGCCACCGCATGCTGGGATTCCCCGCAGGCACGCGCCATCAAGGCGGAGCTTGCTGTAATACTGGGAGAGACTGAAAGGAAAGAACCGTCATGACGGAACTGTGGCACCGCCTGCGCGCGGCCACCACGTGCCGCCTGCAGTGGCACTGCCGGCCCAGCGCGCGCATCCGCAAGTACGACGGCGGCCAGCTCCCTGCGCTGTGCTGCCACTGTTACCGGATCACCGGTCACGGGAGAAAGGAACCGTCATGAGCGCACTGCCCCCGCACGCGTGGCCGAAAGGCCAGAAGTCACCGGAAAAAGGGACGTCCTTCCGGCACGCGAAGGACCGCGCGCAGCTACTGCTGGACACCGCCAGCGAGCACCAGCTCCGCACGGCGCTGTCCCTGCTGCTGGCAACCCGGCCAGACCTGGCGCTGACCCTGCTGAGCCAAGCCTGCGACCCGGACCGGGAGCCATCGTGACCAGGGACCCGGCACCAGGCGCGCGTGAATGGCGCGTGCATGGCAACGCCACCGGAGACGGCTCCTACGCCGTCAGCGAGCTGACCGGTGACCGCGGGCTGGTGCCAGCGATCACCGGGCTGCACCGCTGGCAGGCGCTGGCGATCGTGGCCATCTTGCACCATCCGCACGGTGAATGAAGAGAAAGGAGGAACGGCCATGGAATTCCTGTTCTACCACGAGCACAGCCCGTATGACCCCCAGCACCTGTACAGCAGCGGCTGCGCAGCCTGCGTCATGCTGGCGAGCAAGGAGAAGGTAAACAAGGAAAGGGCCCGCGCACGGGAAGTGGCCGCCAGCGCGCCAGCGCATCACGGCTCGCCCTGCGGCTGCGCGGCCTGCGTGAAGCTGGCGAACAAGGAGAAGGGGCGCGCGCTCGCCCGGGAGAGGGCGCAGGCTCTAGAAGAGCACGCGCGGGCCCGGGAAGCAGCTGCCCGCAAGCCAGACCATGACGATCACCAGCGTGCCTTGCGCGTCCGGGAGCGCGCCCTGATCGCAGCCGTGCCCGATGACGACAGCGCCTTCGCCACGAAGCTCGGCGCGCAGTCACCCAAATGGCACAAGGAATGGCTAGCTGCCCGCGTCCAGTTCACGGAAACCGGCGCGGCTGCTGACCTGGACGAGCTGGCCAGCTACGTCACCCTGAGCTCACCACCCCTGCGCAAGGACGTGCAGCCACGCCCTCCGGCCGCCCCGCGGCGCGATGCGGGACCACGCGCCGTCGGCGGCAACCTGCTCCCGGCAGGGGTGCTGCTCACCGGGCTGTCCGCTCATCTCCTCTTCACGGCACCCATCACTGTCTTCACCGTGCTCACCTTGTTCCCCGGGCTGATCCTGACCGCACTCGCCATCCGGCTCATGATGAAGGGGAGGGCCTCATGAACGGCAAGCCCCTGGCCACCAGAAGCCGGCTGCTCGTGGAGTTCTGCGGCATGGTGTCCGTCCCTGCCGGGACAAAGGGCACGGAGGTCATCACCGTGCTGCGGGACTGCATTGACGAGAACCTGGGTCCATCAGGGTCGTGGCAGCTGGAGGACATCGGCCTGCACGGCCTGGACGCGGTATCACCGCTGCCTGAAAAAGAGGACTAGCCAGTGCGCCCTGCTGAGCACTGGCGGTCACGAGCGGGCATTCCCGTTCGTGGCCGCAGGCACTCAGCCTGAACGAAAAAAGGAAAGAGCAAGCACCCCATGAGCACGCCACCCGTCGTCATCACCCGCAAGGACAAGAAGATCCGCCATAAGGCCGCGCACGCCGCTGCCTTCGCTGTCACCGGTGGCCTGAGCGGCATCGTCACCGCCGCCGAGGCAGCCAGCCACGCCAGCTACAACGCGCGGACCCGGCAGCTTCAGCAGCGCTCCGGAAACGGCCAGCCTGCAGCGCAGCAGCCCCCTAAGGGCGTCCTCATCATGGCGCTCGTCATCCTGGCCGTGCTCGCGGTCCTCATCGTGATCGCAACAGCATAAGGGCCGCATTCCGGCAACACGTGAAAGGAAAAGAACCGTGAGCAGGGAATTCATCGTCCGGGTCAACTGCGAGTACAGCGAAAGGGTCACCGTGCGCGATGACCAGGACGCAGAAGACGCCATCCGGGCCGTCGAGAACACAGACCTGGCCGGCTGGGACAAGGCCTGGTCGGACTTCACGGCAGAAGAGGAGTAAAAGGCAATGGCCATGGAATTCACCCAATGGCAGCGCGCGCACCCGGACGGCACGCGCGATCAATGGAAAGGTTATCTTCACGAGCTCGCGGAACGCGCCCGGGAGGCGAATGAGAGCACGCTGCCCCGTAACCCGGAAGACGTCATAGCGCACGCGCTCCTGGAAGACGACCGGGCTGAAATGACGGTACAGGAGGCGGCCGGCTTCATCACCCTCCAGCTGGACGCTGCCGGCTACGCGGTCGTGGACGTCAGCCCCAGTGGCCCCGGGCACTACACCCGCGACCAGGTTTCCGCAGCCGTGAACGGCGGAGCTGACCTGCTGCCCGACCACGAGTACGAGAACGAGGACACCATCGCGCAAGACGACGTCGTCAACCTGGTCGTCAACGCCGCGCTCTACCTGCTGGACCACCCGGGTGCTGACGTGAACGAGGTCATCGCCGCCCAGTACACCGACGTCGAAGTGGACGACAGTGACCTGGACGAGGGCGAAGGACTGCCGGACAAGGGCAGCCCGCGGTGGAACGAACTGGTCACCACCAGGGTGCTGGGGTGGCTGCCATGAAGGTCACCTATGACCTGTACCACTGGGAGCACCCGGACGCGGCTGCCGTCATCGTCAGCTCGCACCCGTCCGTCGCCCTGGCCGCCTACGTCAGCGGGCACCCGGACAGCCCGGCCTGGCAGCCCGTCCCGCACGAGGACGGCTGGCTGCTGAACCCTGCGCAAACCGGGGGCGTGCGCACGTGGGCCATCTACGCCCGGCACCTCGGCGAGACGGATGCCGAGCGCGTCCAGCTCGCCCTCGGCCTCATCAGTGAATACGGCCAGGATGACGGCGCGCACCACAAGGCCTGGGTCATTGACCAGGCCGTCCGGGCCCTGACCGGAGACGGCTACGGCGCGTGAGTCGCCCGCTACCAGGCAGGCGCAGACGGGCCGGAAACCTATTCCTGGGACACGGGGATCGCGCCATGAGGATCTACGCCGATGCCCAATGGGAAGTCCATGAAGGCGACACCGTCCGCTACGTCCGCCGGGGGCACCCGAACGGCAAGTTCTCCGGGAAGGCCGGGACCGTCGTGGACGCAGGCCCGCGCCGCCCGGGTGCCGTGGGCGTGCACTTCCCGCACTACCCGCGCGGCATCAACGTGCTCGCCATCGCCGATGACCTCCGGCTGGTGGCCTGCCCGCACGAGGACAGGAGGCACTTCGCGCCATGACCAGCTACGGCAAGCGGCTCACCATCTGGCTCGGCGATGACGACGGGAACACCGAGGACGTCGAGGTCAGCCGCGAGGACAATTCCGTTCTCATCAGCTGCCCTGGCAGTGACCAGGACCTGGAAGTCTTCATCCCGCCGGGCCTTTTCCCGGCTGTCCGCGCGGCCATGGACGCCGCGGAAAGGAAGTGAGGAATGGCGATGAAGCCGAACCCGGCAGAGGCGCTAGCCCTGCCCGCGAAAATCGGTGACCCGCGCGAGCGCGCCCTGGTAGAACAGGTCATCGCCACCATCCAGGCAGGCGGGAAGCTCCCGTCCTGGGCATCCATGACGCCGCTCATGCGGGTTGCCGCGCGCTTCCTCCTCGGTGGCCTTGACGCCTACACCGTCACCGTCATCCGGGATGATGCCCCGGAAACGCCCTCCGTCTTCCAGGTAACGGGCATCAACTCCGTCCAGGAAGCCCTCACAGGCGCGCAAGCCCAGCTATCTGAAGCCCTCGCAGGCGCGCAAGCCCCGCTATCGGAAGCCTGGACGCGCCAGCAGGTCATGGCCGCCTGGGAACAGGTCGCTAACCGTTACTACGAGGACTGCGACCTCAATGACGGCACGGGCTCGGCCTACGACTACCGGATGACCACTCTGATCCAGGCACTGCTCGCGGAGCTGGAAAAGGGGCGCTGAGCACTGGCGGTCACGCGCGGGAATTACCTTCCGCCCGTGGCCGCAGGCACTCAGCCTGGAAAAAGAAAGAGGAAAAGGGAGAAGGCCCGTGAACCTGAATGAGCTGCACGCCTGGAACCTGAGCGCCAATGACCTGCGCTTCCTGCGGATGGCCCAAGGGTCATCAGGCGCGAACGTGACGCTGCCGTCTGGCATCACGATCACTGACAACGCGGCCTGGCAACGCCTGCTGCGCGAGGCCGCCGGGATGAACGACTAGAAAGAGAAGGGGAATAGATTAGCATGACGAGCGAAAACGACGAAAATGCCACCCCAGGAGCACGCGCAGAAGAAAACGCGCAGGCGGACGAAGACAGGGAAAGGGCACTGCAAGAACTTCGCGCGTTCCTCGCCATCGCCTACCCGGCCAGGGAACCGCAGAACTGGAAGCCTTTCGTCATGTGGTACCTCACGATCATGACCATCATCCCCCTCGGGCTCCTCGGCTGGTGGTTCCTGTCCGGGCCTGTCAGGTAACTGCACCTGAAAGAGAAAGAGAGCGCAATCATGCCTTATGCCAGCCGGCGCAGGCCGCACTTTGAATATGCCCGCAGGAACCTCCTGGCAGTTGCCAGGTACGCGCCAGCGCGAGTAGGCGACCGCCAGCGGGACGCCGTGACAAGCTTCCTGGCACTCGCGCACGCGGAAGGCTTCCTCAGCCTGGCCGAGCACGAGCACCGGGCCGCTAAGGCGCTGGCCGCCCGGACAGAAGACCACCTCTGGGTGCTGATACACGACCTGCCGACCAGCATCCGCCAGTGGGAACCGGAACCGCGCCCAGAGGCAAGCAGCTGGAACGGCACCCACCTGGTGGTCATCATCGCGGCCTGCTTCCTCGCCGTCCTCCTGCTCCTGCTGCTCGCGCCCTAGGAAGAGAAAAAGAGAAAACCCATGACAACGCCCTTCAGCCACTGGCGAAAGCGGTGGCAATTCGCCGTCGCGCAGGGCCAGATAGAAGTCAGCTGGCATCACCATCACCAGCCACGGCCGTCATCACGTCGCCGTCGAGGTCAGCACCGTGCGAAAGTACCCGCAATTGCTCTGCTACAGCGGGACAGAAATCCTCCTCCAGCCATCGCAGGTACGGCTCTTGGGGCATGTGCGTCCGGGACGCGACCCAGCACTTCACCCGCAACCACCCGCGAGCAATGCGGCCTGCCATGGATGACTGGCCGATCGTCCTTTCACCACGTACCCCAGCACCTGAACACGAAAAAGAAGGCCCGCCATGATCCCCGTCGATGACAGCCCGCTAGCGTTTCCCCTTACCTACCCGGGAATTCCCCCGCAAGCGCCGTTCACCCTCATCACCCCGGGCGCCGTGATCCCGGTCCCGGACGCGGGCGCGCTGCCGCTATACGGCAGGTGCCCCGTGCTGGCCGTCGGCTCCAACGCGTGCGCGGCGCAGCTGCGGCGCAAGTTCCGCGGCACCGCGCACGCCATCCCGCTCACGCGGGTGCTCGTCACAGGGCTGATCTCCGGGCACTGCGCGCACGTCGGCCGCACCGGCATCGTGCCCGCCACCCCGGTCCTGGTGCCAGGAGCAGCCTGCACCCTGCACATCACCTGGCTCACCCCTACTGAAGTGGTCCTCATGGACGCCACCGAGCCAGGCTACGACCGGGTGCCGGTGCCCGCTGCCTGCCCGGTGCTGCTGGACGGCCAGCCCGTGACCGGGTGCCAGGCATACGCCAGCCAGTCCGGCGCCCTGGCGGCGAAAGACGGGATGCCCCTGGCGCTCATGCCCCAGCCGGCCCTCATGGCGCTGCTGCGCGATGCCGTCCCGGGACTGCACGAGCTGACCGGAAGCACCCCGCAAGGCTGGCTGCGCGCCATGGCCGACCCGGCTGCCCGGGACGCCGCTCGCATCCTGCTCGCCGGCGCCGGCCTGCGCACCCCCACCGGGATGGAGGCTGGCGGATGACCGTCGAGGAAGGGCTGGCCGCCCTGCGCGCCGCGCACGTCAAGTCCCCGCGCCGCCGGGAGGAAATCTGGCGGGGCATCCTGGAGGCCATCCGGCAGTCCGGGTACGAGGAGGCCACGTTCCAGTTCCGGAATGCGCGTCAGTTATACTGCATGAGACTAAGAAAGGAAGGCCCTCGTGGCCCTTACAGAGCACGAAACGAGCCAGCTGGCCATGAAGATCGCCGGGCTGGCGCTGGCCTGGGCCGGGCATGACCCCCAGCGGCTCGCTGAGGCCATCACGGTCATCGAGACACTGGCCTGCCTGGACGGCCCGCGCCACCTCCCGGAGGTCATCGACTTCGAGCGCGACCGCACGGGCCTGCGCGGCAGCGTGCCGGGCGAGGTGTGCCTGGCCTGCTCGGACCACCGCACCGGACGCTGGGTGCCTGCCAGCCTGTGCCCGCAGGCCAGGTCCGTCATGGACGCGGAGGCCGCAGCATGACTGCCCGCGAGCTGTCCTTCACGGCCAACGGGCACGACACCGCCCTTCCGGACGCCACGATGGCCACCGTCGCCACGGACGCCTTCGGGCGGCTGTTCATCCCGGAGCTGGCCTTCCCGTGCCGCACGTGCGGCCAGGACCTGAAGCTCCAGGTCACTGGCGATACCGTCACGGCAGCGACTCCGTGCCCGTACCCCGATGGCATCACCACCACGATCACGCTGGCAGTGCCATCCGGGACAATCCTGGTCACCGATGACCTGCGGCCCCTATACGACTGGCGTGACAAGGGCCGTCATGATCCCCCCGGCATGGCCTCCTACAACAGCGTGCTCGGCCAGCACCAGGCCATCGCGGCCATGGCAGCGCAAGGCTGCGCCTACGGCCCGGTCGGCAACACCTGCCCCCGGCTGTACCGCACCAGGGACGGCGCGTACGTGATCGCCAGCCCGGACTATGACGAGGACGCTGGCCAGGAAGTCGTGCCCGCAGGCTGGGAACTGCTGGCCGGCATCATCACCGACTTGTGGGCGTACTCCATCGCCGACTACGAGGACTGGAAGGCCAAGGGCGGCAACCCTGACGACCTCGGCTTCACGGAAACCCTCGTGGAGGTCCCGCCCGGCACCTACGAGTTCACCTGCCACACCGGGGAGCGGTCCTTCAATGACGCTCACGGCACCGTGATTTACGCGGGCATCCAGTACCTGGGAGATAACGAGGACAAGAAAGGCCGATCGTGAGAAAGCCAGCGGCAATGACCGGCATGAGCGAGCTGGTGGAAGGCGGCATTTACGAGGTCAGGTCCCGCAACCTGGACCTTGCCGTTTATGACGGTAACGGCGGCTTCACCGGCATCCGGGAGAAACTCGGCAGCCGTTACCTGTTCACCGAGTACCTGCGCGATGGCGGCCCTGCGGGCACCGTCACGCCAGGGCGCCAGGTCGCGTCACTGCTACCGGGAGTCCCCGCCTGGGAACGCGATCCTGACTGCCCTGTGCAGTGCCTGGAATGCGGGAAGAAAGCGTGGTGGACAGGACCGCCCGCACCCGCGCCGTGGGCCTGCGAAGGAAGGTGCGCACCCGTGCGCCCCGCCGGGGCCGGCTTCAACGGGCCGCTGTACGACATCCTGGCCGCCATCGGGAACCTGTCCCCGCTGGGCAACGGGCTGGAAGGCTACAGCCCCGCCGGGCTTCACCAGAGCCTGCTCACCAAAAAGAAGGAGAAAGGCAATCCCTCATGATCACCGAGAAGAACGCGCAGGACGCTGCCGATGCCCTCGCCCTCCGGCAGGCGGCAGAAGTCCTGCAACGGCGCAGCACCAAGCCGGCCTTCCTGCTGAAGATCGTCGCTCAGTTCCTGACCGCCACCGCCGACGGCATCAGGAAGGGAAAAGGCTCATGCGGCTGAGCCTGCGGCCGTTCTCCCGGCACGAGAGGAAGCCGGGCATTGCCCTCACCGTCCTGGCCCGCGGCACGACCCGGGATGAACTGGAACAGGACGCGCTGCGCCAGGGCCGTGAATTCTACGGCCATGACCACGTGGAGATCGCCATGTCGTATGGCGCCCTCGTCATCACCGGTGAATTCCACGCCAGCGTGGTCGTGCAGGAAAAGAAAAGGCAAAGGTGACGTGCCGTGAATAACCGGACCGTTCCGGCCCCGGTTCCGGATGACCTGCTGGTCCTGCTGTACACCACGAGCCAGGGCGGCCGCATCACGCTGGCCGTCTACGCCTGCACGCAATGCGGGGCCATGGTCCCCGAAGCGGGAACCGGGCAGCACCGCCGCTGGCATGCCGCCCTGCGGGAATGGGTCACTGACCTGCAAGCCGACGCTGACCGGCTGTCCGCGGCAGCTCAGCCGGAAAGAAAGGACGGGCGCTCCCATGGCAGCCTGGTGGACGTCGAGTGACGGCCAGTGGCGCGTCCGGGTGGTGTCGGTGGACGGGACGGCCCGGTTCCGGGTCGATGCGCGCACGCCCGATGGCTGGGCCTGGCGCGCCGATACCCGGTCACTGGACAAGCTAGCGTCCTTCGTGCCGCTGGACCAGCTCACCGAAACAGCACCACCGCCACCGCGCGCGCCGCGCTGACCACTGGCGGTCGCGGACGGGGCCCGTGCCCCGCCCGTGGCCGCAGGCGACCAGCCTGGAAAGGAAGAAACGCCCAAGGAGAAGGGACCCTGCCATGAGCAGGCTCGCGAATGAGGTGACGAGGCAGCCGCGGTTCTGCTGGCTGTGCTACCGGGAATCGGTGCTGCGCGCGGCCGCCGGCCTGCCACGGGCTGCCCGGGAAGCCCTGCTGGCTGAAGCGGGGCGGCACCGGCTGGATGGCGGCCCGGTCATCCCCACGCCATTCGAGCACGCCCGGCACGCCGGCGCGCGCCCCGTCCCGGGGAATCCGGGCCTGCGGGGGGACGGCCCAGCCGCAGGGCAGGAGAACGCCGGTGAGTAACTCCAGGCGGCCTGACCTGCCGCCAGGGCTGGACGTGCACTGCGAGCGGCCGGGCCAGTGGCTCATCGGCGGCTGGAAGGCCGAGCGAGTGCGGCCTGGCGCGTGCCAGGACGGGCACGGGGCGGGCGCGCACTGGCATGCCTGCTTCCCCGGCGAGCCCGTCCTGGTCCAGCCGTCGCTGCCGGCCCTGTGCACGGCCATCGCGGCCTGGAAGAAGGACCGGTGAGCCACGCCGAGCCAGAAGCCCTGTGGGAGCAGGCCCTGGACGAGCCCGCGCCCGGCAGCGCCTTCACCAAGGCCGAGTGGAGCATCATCCAGCAGTGCCTGAAGGCCTGCGAGGCTAACCTGCGCGCCCGCGCCGCCCGGCCTGGCGTCAGCGAGCCGCACCGGCAGCAGCTGCTCACCGCCGCGCAACGGCGCTTTGACCTGACCGGGCGCGTGATAGCCGCCCGGAAGGCCGCCGCAGGCGGTGCATCATCATCGCCACCAGGAAAAGGGAAGGGAACGCCATGAACGAGGAAGCCGCGCCCGGGGGACTGCCCGCGATCACGCTCACGGAGAGAGGTACCCGCTACCCGTGGTCACTGACCGCCGAGCCGGACATGCCCGATGATGACGACTGCGTGCTGGTCTCCATCAAGGGACCGCGCGGCAAGCGGCACGCCAGCATCTACGCCACGCGCGAGGCGCTCACGGCCTGGGCGCGCGAGGTCATCGCGTCCCTGGACGGGAGGGCCCCGTGAACGAGGAAGCCAGGATCGAGGATTACGCCGGGCTGTGGACGCGGCTGAACGTGGTCAACGCCCTGATCAGCGAGCTGGAGGCGGAACGGGCAGCCATCAAGGCCCGGCAGCGGGCGCTGGCCAACGGCCTGGTCAACGGCCGGCTGGAGCTGCTGCGGCAGGCTCAGCAGGAAGAAGGAGGCTCACCACCATGACCGCGAACAAGAAGGTAACCCTGAAGGCCAGGACATCCCGCGAGCGCTTCACTGCCCCGCCCGCCAGGCTGCTGCCACCGCCCGCTTCCCGCAATGGCCCGCAAGTTACCAGGGAGCAAGTGGAAGCCGCCCTGGCCTGGGAACGCGAGAGGCAGCTCCGCGAGGAGGCTGCCGTTACCGAGGAAACGAAAGGAGCCGGCCATGACCGCACTGCGGAAGCGAACGGCCAGTAACCGTGAGGGGCCACCGGGCATGACCGACGTCAAGTACTACGACGAGCTGCTGCGCGAGCTGCCCGCCAGCGTGCTGGCCACCGCCGTGGAAGCCGCCCTGGACCAGCACAAGCCCGAGCGCTACCACGACTGGGGCGGCGGCTACCTGTGCTCATGCTGGCACCGGGGCGGCGGGAAGAACACATGGCCCTGCCCGGAAGTGCTCGCCATCGTCGCCGCGCTCGGCAATGACCTGCCGTCACTCACCGGATGAAACGAAAGGAAGAAAGTAATCATGAGCATGAGCGGAAGGACACCCGAGGACGTCATCACGCACGCGCTCGCGCCCCTGGCGATAGCGCCTGCCGGGAATAGCCGGGCGCTCGCCGGCCCGGTGATGAGCGCGCTGTCAGAAAGCGGGTACGCCGTGGTGGACACGCTGCACCTGTCCGCAGAGCTGGAAAGCGCCCGCGCGGCACTGGACGGCGACAGCAACGACGCCGAGCACGAGGCGCTCTCCAGCCTCGTGGAGATCATGGAGGGCTTCCTCCGGTAAAGGAAAGCCAGGAACAAGAAGGGAAAAACGTGTACGTAGCCACCATGGGCCAGGCAGCAGTGTTCATCCAGCACCATGACGAGCCCTGGCCCGTTCTCTACCTGAGTGACACCCTCATCCGCGAACGGCCCGTCACGCTGACGAAGCCGCCGTCCTTCCAGGGAATGGGAATGCACCTTGTCGGAGAGAACACTCTCGTCAACGACGAGGAAGCCCGCTGGGTGCTCTTGTGCTGGAGCGCCAGCCAGTTCGTCAGGGATGAATTCCTTGACGAACTGAAGAAGCTGAAAGCGGACGACGACATCACCCCCGAAGGCCTCCGCATCCTCCGTGCGATAACGAAAGGAACCAGCTCATGCACCGGATGATTGACCTGGACCAGGTCCGGGTCGTCCAGGCAGACGACTACAAGGGCAATTCCCGGGTGTACCTGGAGGTCCTGGACGAGCGCATCCTGTACAGCTCCCCCGGCGAGCTGGCCGCCGATGAGCACATGGCGCACTACGTGACCGAAGGCCCATACCGGAACCTCATCGTGGACACCGAGGGGCTGGCCAGCCTGTTCCGGGCCCGGCTCGGGCACCTGCTGGCCACCATGCTGCTCAGCGACTCCCCGGCCCTGCTCAGCGCCTGGAACCGGAATGCCGACCGGGAAATCGGTTACGTCAAGCCGCGGCTGGCTGAGGAGGAGGCGCAGTGACCACGTTCACCCCAGCCGGGACCCGGGACGGCATCGCGCTCGTCCAGCATGAGTGCCCGGCCTTCGGCGGCGTCCGCTACCTCAGCGAGGCGCCCTTCACCGCTGCCGATGGCAGCCCGGTGCCCATCTGCGGCTGCCAGCCCGGCAGCGAGGAGGAATCATGACCCTGGGCCCCGTCTACGACGACACGCTGGCGATGCTCATCGCCGATGCCCTGGACGCCTACTCCACGATGCTGGCCCTGGAGCGCGGCCGTCGCGGCGAGCACATGCTGGAGCTGGCCCGGGACGCCAGTGAGCTGGCTGCGCAGGTGAAGGCCTGTGATGCCAGCGAACTGGCCCGCGTGGTCCGCACGCCAGCCTGCAACCCCGCCAGCAGCGTGGCCCTGCACTACCAGGCCGCTCCCGTCACGCTCACCAGTGACAGCAGCCTGAGCGTGAAGGCCGCCCTCGCCGCCATCGAAGCGGACGCCGGGCCGGACCCCGAAAAGGTCCTGGACCTTGCCCTGGCCCTGGCCAGGGACGACGCTGAAACCGCCACGCTCACCCAGGAGCAAGTAGACGAGTGCAACGCCTGGGCCGCCTCCTTCACCCGCGACCACGTCATCCAGCCTCCCGCGCCTGAGAAGGGCACTGCACCATGACAGGCACCGAAGACGCCAGCCCGCGCGCTGACGGCATCGAGATCACCATCGAGCTGGCACGGCTCGTCGCCGGCGAGCTGGCCGACATCGTGCGCCAGCGGCTGGCCGACTACACGCCGGTCACCAATGGCCACCAGGCCGTCGTGCTGGCCTACACGCAGCGGGTATACGAGGCGCTGGCCGAGCTCGCGGACCTGACGGGCACCAGCATCTCCGCCATCACCGCCAAGCTGGACGCGGAGGTGAACGCCGCCCGGGACGCCGGATTCTGGGTGGACGTGTCCATCGCGCGGCCACCAGTCCAGCCGGACCGGGCAGCATGACGCGCCGCCAGCCGCTGGCCGCCCGCGTGTGGGGAGGCCTGTACCGGACCTGGTGGCCCGACGACGCCGCGCGCCAGCGCAAGAAGGCCAAGCGGCGCTCCGCCCGGCGCGAGCGGCAGCGCGCGAAGGACGAGATCCTGCAAGAAGCCACGGAAGAAAGGACGCAGCCATGATCGTGATCGCCCTGGCCCTCGCCGGCCTGGGCGCGGGCCTCCTCCTGGTAACGGCGGGACTGCGGCGCCGGCCCGCGCGCGTCGATTACCGGGAGCGCTGGCTGCAGGCGGTCAGCCTGCTCGGCGAGGAAGGGCGGCTGACGGATGAGCAAGTCACCCAGATCACGGGCACGGATGAGCAAGTCGCCCAGATCGCGGGCGCAACTGCCACGCCTCCGGCTGCGCCACCCGCCAGGGCCATCGCTGCGCCTGCCAGCCAGGCGGTGCTGCGGCGCATGGAGTCCTGGGACCGGCGGGACCTGGAAGTCACCCGGGCAAAGCGCGGCCTGCCCCCTGCGGACGACCTTGCCGGCATGGAAAGCTGGGACCAGAGGGACGTCCTGCAGGCCCGTGCCAGGTACGGAAAAAGGCAGTGAGCGCGCCCGGCGAGCAGTTCCGGGAATGGCTGCAGGCCGAGCACGGCCATTCCTGGCATGCCTGGGACCAGAGCGCGCTCACTGCCGTCAAGGGCGCCTGGAATGCAGGGCATGACAGCGCCGCAGCCGCCGAGCGAGAGCGCATCACCGCACTGTTCAATGAGTGGATCACGCTCATCATGGCCGAGCCGAACGCGCACCCGCCGCAGTCCTGGATAACGGCCTTCACGATCCTGGTCGAGCCCGTCAGGAAACTGCCCGCCAGCCGTTAGCACCGTTAAAGGCCCCGCCCCGGGAAACCGGGACGGGGCCTTTTTTATTTGCCTTCCGCCAGCTTTCCGAACGCGTCACCACGGCCGCCCTGAAATGGCGTCCGGCGCCTTTTCCGGCACCTGCGCGGCAGGCTTGCGAGCGGCCATGAGCCCCTCAAATTTCCGCCGGGCCCGCTCCAGGGAATAGCCGCCCTTGATCCCGTTGCAGTTCCCGGACAGCCCCATCGCCACGCACACCGGGCAGCGATTGTACGGCGCCGAGTGGATCGGGCGGCAGTTGCCCAGCGCCCAGGTGAGGTCAGGCCGCTCGGTCACGGAGACCAGGTGGTCTACCGTCCGCGCGCCACCGTGAAGGCACAAGATGCACACGGTCCCGTGCGTCGCGAAGACGAGCCTGCGGAACTTGTCCCACCGGCCGCCCCTTGGATGGGCGCTGGTCACGTGCGCTTCCGCAGTGACCGCGCAAGCTTACGGCCCTCCATCGCGCCCAGTCGCCAGGCCGCGCTGCGCAGGCCCAGCAGGTACCCGAGCCGGATGCCGCCCAGCAGCGCCAGGCAGCTGATCACCAGGGAGGTCATGACCGCTCCGCTGCCGCGGACAGCTCCGCCAGCTCCACGGCGAACGACGGGTGCAGCGGCAGCCGCATGGCCTCCTCCAGGCTCGCCCACTGCCAGTTGCTGACCACGCCCGGATCGGGCGGCTGCGGCTGGTAGCGCCGCGCCGCGCGGGCCAGGAACGCCGTGTGCCGCCGGGACGGGCTCCCGCTGCCCCGCGCCCGCAGCCAGGTCACGCTCGCGGTCACCAGCAGCTCCGGCGGCTCGCCCATCTCCAGCCAGTGCTTGCGCAGCGCGCCGTCAAGCGCGTCCTCGCCCGGCTCCAGCACGCCGCCCGCCGTCAGCTCCCACAGGCCCTGGTGGCTGCGCGCTGCCGGGCCGCGCTGCTGCACCAGGTACGCCACGCCGGCGGCGTCCATGGTGAACGCCAGCAGCCCGGCGCCTGCGGGACGAGGGTCCGCCAGCCGCTGCACCTCAGCCGTCGCCTCCAGAAGCCTGCCGGGCTTCCATCATGGTGACGCGCACCTCCGTGACCACCACCTGGTGGCGTGCCTCCAGGGCATGCCGCGCTGCCGCGGGCCACGTGTCGCGCCCGTACTCAGACCCGTTGAGCGTGCACTCAGCGCACGCCCAGACCGGCGCGTGCACCCGGCTCACGGACGTGGTGGCGAACGCCACCTCCCGGTCACTCAGCCGTTCTGCCATCAGCCCGCCACGTCCTTCCACGGCGAGGCGGCACCGCCCGCGGGCACCACCACCCGCCACGAGTACGCTCCCGGCGGCCCCAGCAGCACGTCCGGCGCGTGCGTCCCGGCCACCTGGTGCGTGGTCACGGTGCCTGCCGCGCCGCGCACCCCCAGCTCGTAGCCCGCTGCCGTGCCCTGCCGCGGCCAGGAGAAGCTCGCGTGCAGGTACGGCGTCGCGGACATGCCCGCCCACCCGGGCGCCGGGACGGGGCCCTGCAGCTCCGCGTACAGCGCCTGGCTCACGGTCCCGGTCACGGGCAGCCGCAGGTACTCCTGGGCCTGCTCCACGGCAGCGGCCGTCAGCGGCCCGTAGCGCCCGTCTGCGGCCAGTGGGGCCTTCAGCCCTATCGCAGGCCCCCAGCGGTCCAGGTCGGCCTGCAGGGCCGCTACAGGGCCGCCTGAGGACCCCTCCCGCAGCGGCCACGTGACGGCAGTGGCGCGCAGGAACGTCGCGGCGGCGATCAGCGACGTGTCATAGGAGGCGTTGGACGCGAACTGCGTCCCGTCCGCCTGCGGGTAGCCGCACGAGGCCGGCGCGCAGATGTGCTGCCCGGTCCAGTGCGCCGACCACGCGCTGTAGGACGACCGGGCGATCCCGGCCGCGGCGCAGGCGGCGATGGCGGCGGCCAGCTGCGAGGCGGACGTGTAGAACCCGGTGCCGCCGGCCTTCAGGAACGCCGGGATGGCGGCGATCACCGTGTCGCCGGGCTCCACGTCGATGAACTGCGCGCCGCGGGCCCCATCCGGCGTGACGGACACGACCGTGGCGCCCGGGTGGCCCGCCCGCATCGCGGGCAGGTTCGCGAAGGCGCCGTTATAGTATCCCGCCACGTAGGTGCCCTGCGGGACCGCGGAGGCCGTGATGCCGTCGTACATGAGCGCCGTCGCCGTCGCGGTGGCGTCCAGCCCGTCCGCGGAAGTGACGGGCATGGCGTGGAAGGTAATCCCGTTCGGGCCAGGCTGCGTGACGTCAGCCAGGAAGTCCCGGCTGTGCTGGGCAGTCATGAGGCGGCTCCTGGCTCATCAACGGCGTGGCTGGCTCTAGTACCCTGGCTGCACGATACCCGGCCGTACTTGGCGTCGTATCCCATCAAAGGCTCCAGTTTGAGGGCTGGCTGCTGATCGCTGGCTGCACGCAGTTCTCTTGCCTGCTCGCAGGCGGTTGCTGGCGCCGCGATACCCGGCGGTCACGGCGCCACGGGCGCGCTGACGTACGCGTGCAGGCTGGCCGCGTGCACCCGGAAGCTGCGGCCCACCCGGGCCGACTCCAGCGTGCCGTCGTGCACCAGGCGGTAGACCGTCATCTTGGAGACGCGCAGGATCTCCGCCACCTCAGTCACCGTCATCAGCTCCGGCCACGCGGTCACGCCTGTCATGGCGCTGAGCATACTCGTGATCACTTGGCTGAGCAATCCCCCCAGTTCATCCCGGCCGCCATGTCCGCCAGGATGGGAACATCACGCCACTGCCAGGTCATCGCGGCCAGGAACTGCCGCGCGACATCCCGCGCGTCCTCCTTGGGGCAGCTCACCACGATCTCATCATGGACCATCACCCTCAGCAGCGGCCACAGGGACTTGTCCAGCCGCAGCAAGCACTCGCCCATGATGTCGCGCGCGCCACCCTGGCCCATGAGGGCAGGGGCCACCGTGTAGGCCCGGGACGGCTCGCACGCCATCCGGCGGCCGAACCCGTTGTCCAGCACCTCGCCCGCCTTGCCGCGCTCGCGGACCTGCTCGCGCCAGGCGACCAGCACCGGGAAGCGCTGCTCCATGCCCGCCGTGAACTTGTGCACCAGCTCCGGGTCCAGCCCGTTGCGGATCATCCGCGGGGCGCCCAGCCCGTAATTCCAGCCGTGCCCGATCGCCTTGGCGTCCTGGCGCTTGATGCCGACCTGGGCGGCGATCTCGGCGTGCGCGTCGCGGCCCGGCGCGAACAGCGCCATGTACGCCGGGTCCTGGCAGTGCCCGGCCATCGCCCGCATGTCCACCTGGCTCAGGTCGAAGCTCATCAGCACGTGACCCTCATCGGGCACGAAGATGTCGCGCTCCACGTGCTTGCCGCCGCGCTTGCCGAACACCGTTAGCCCCGGGCTGGTGACTGACCACCGGCCGGACGCCTGCCGGAAGCTGTTGAGCGGGTGCACCCGCCCGTCCGGGGCCAGGTGCTCAGCCGCGGTCTGGTACACCGTGCGCGTCGTGGTCACGATCCCCATCAGCGTGAGCATCGACCGCAGGCTGCCCGGGCAGCGCGGGTCCGCCAGCAGGCCCTTGAGGTCCTCGGCGCCCAGCGCCAGCTTCCCGGCTTTTGCCGTCCGGGGGGGATCGGGCACGCCGTAGCGCTCGTACTGCGCCGCCAGCCACGCCCGGCCCGCGTCGGTGGCCAGCGGGGAGGTGACCGCCAGCTCCTCCTCGTGCTTGCCCTGCCCGCGGCCCCGGGTGACGGTCCGGGTCAGCGGCAGCCCCCAGCCGTCGCGCAGCAGCTGCAGGGCCTGCTGCTTGCGGTCCTCCCCGGCCCGCAGCCGCTCGCTAAGCAGCGCCTGGTCGACCAGGAAGCCGTTGAGCGTCATCCGGCCCGCTAGCGCGGCCAGCCGGTGCTCCCGGGCCACGTAGGGGTCATTCAGGTAATGCCGCTCCCGCATCGCGGCCAGCACCGCCGCGGACGCCCGCAGGTCGCCCTCCAGGTAGGACCGGTACTCCGGGTCATCGACCGGGATCTTGTCGTAGCCGCCGTGCTGGCGCTTGAGCCGGGCCAGCTCGTCGGTCTTGCCGGGCACGCCGAGCCGCTGCGCCACCGCGTCCAGGCCGTACCGGTCCACGCTGGTCCCCGATTCCCGGCTGCGGGGGGGACTGGCCTGCCGCTCCAGGATCTCAGTGTCGGTCGCCTTCGCCGCCAGCCGGTCGTAGTCCGCGCCGTGGTGGTAGGCCAGCGCCAGCAGGTCGTAGCCGAACACGTTGTGCCCGCTGATCCCGCTCGCGTGCTCCAGCAGCGGGACCAGCGACGCGGCGTCGGTGATCACCGGGGCGCCGCTCGGGCCGATGGCGCCCGCCAGCCGGACGTAGCCAATGTCGTCATAAGGCTGGTACGTGAACAGCTCGTCCGCATTACCGCCCTCCAGGTCGAAGGCGAGCAACGGGCCATGGGGGGGTTGCAAAGGCACATGGGGGGGTTGCAAAGGCACATGGGGGGGTTGCACGGCCTCCCCCGTTCGGAGGCACCCTTCCTGACCTGCGGTGATATCCGGAGCAGGGGGAACGACTTTCTTATCATACCAGGCCTGACCTGCGGAAACGTCATTTTGAGGGGGAACACGGGGGTGTAGGGCAACGCCCCCAGCCCCCCCAGTGGCGGGAAAACACACCCCTCCATCTCGTAGTTCGTCGTCACGACGTACAACGTCGTTGCCTCGCGTACGTACGCGCGAGGGGTTGGTTTGTTCCCCCTGTATCCCTTGTTCCCCCTCGGACTGGTGTTTTTGCAGGTCAGAGCCGGTAGAGGCAACAGGGGTAACGACATCATCGCAGGTCAGGAAGGGTGCCCCGTGAGTTACCCCCCCATAGCCCGCGAACCCGGGATTGTTCCCCCTTTGTTCCCCCTCGCCCAGCTCAGGAGGGGTGCCTCCGTTCTGCGTGGTCGTGCAGACCCCTGTGCCCTCGGAATACTCTTCGATGGCCCACTTGGCGACGTTGTTGAATCCCTTGCCGATTTTGGTGAGCCGGAGCCCTCCGGACCACTGGTTCCGGTGCCGCGCGTACTCCTGGCCGAGCTTCCGGGCGAACCCGGGGTCGCTCAGGTTGTCGAGGCCGGGAACAGCACTCCAGTTACCCAAAGATGCCACTGCGGCATTCTTAGCCTGGAGTGTAGTAAAGGGGTTCGTTCCGAAAACACTGTGTGACCAGGAAAGATGCTCCTTCCAATAACCTCCGCTCAAATCAGCCTCATTGCGCTTCTCAATGAGGTCAGACAGGAACCCCGGAACGCCGGCATAGTGCAGGATGCCGGACGCCATCTTGTCCCAGGCCTCGAACGACCCCATCAGCGAGCCGCGCGAGTACTCAGGGCGCCCCGCCGCGAACCAGGCCCGGATGACCGTCAGGATCCTGGTGATGACTTCCGGGCGCGAGGCCTCCGTCCAGCCGCGCAGGTCCGGGTGCCGGAACGCGGACTCCGGGCGGTCTTGCGGGTTGGGGCCGTGCGGGTGCAGCTCGATGTGGTGCACCCGCCGGGACATGTCCGCGTTCACGACCACGTTGTTGCCCAGCGCCAGCCAGGTGGCCCGGTTGGGGTAGCTGGCCATCTGCGAGACGCCCAGGATGCGGTCGGTGTAGGTCTGCGCGGTCAGCGCCCTGGTCAGGGCCGCGCCGCCAACCTCGTGCGCCTCGTCAAAGCACAGCAGCCCGTCCCCTTGCCGGAATGCCGCCAGGATCTGCTTGCGGACCTCGTCATCGTCATCGGGTATCCAGAGCATCGGCTGGCACGGCTTGCCGGTCATCACGATGGACAGGCAGTCGGCCAGCAGGTTCTTGCCGACCCCGATTTGCAGGCCGGAGACCACCGCGAGCGGCACCAGCGGCACCAGGCCGCGGATGAACGGGGTGATCACCAGCGCCAGCGCCCCGGCCCGGCTGGAGGCGTCCTTGAAGGGCATGTCGCCGAGCCATTCATCCAGCAGCCACGCGGCGGCGGCCCGCGCCTGCTCCCGGGAGGGGGCATCAGGGATGTCCAGCCGGTCCATGCCGGAGTTGCCCATCGCCAGGAACGTGCCGCTCGCCGCGTCGTAGCCGTTCTTGGCGCACACTGAGCCGTCATTGCGGATGAAGGGCATCGCCAGCACCCGGTTCAGCGGCGCGAACTCATCGGAGCTGGCCAGCAGCGCCTCCACCGTCTGGGTGTCCGGCCACGCGTCCTCGTACCGGCCGGGCGTCGTCATGCCCGGCGGGGTGTACCGGTAGCAGGCCACGCCCTCCGCCAGCCAGCGCAGGAACGCGCCGCGGTCCAGCGGCTCGGTCTTGGCCTCCCGCAGCCGGGTGAGGACCCCGCCATAACAGAACAATTCCGTGCCGTCCCACCGGGCCCGCAGCGCGTTCAGGATCTCGTGGATGACATCCCGGCGGCTCTTGTTGACCACGACTTGCGGCAGGCCGCCGGCCTCGGGCTGCTGTCCTTGCGCCCTCGGCCGCGATGAGGGCTTCCTGGCTGCGGGCTTTGGCCCGGCCCCCGCCACCAGCCGGGCCAGCTTGGCCGTCCGGCGCGCGGGATCGGCCTCGGTTCCCAGGTAATCGTCAATGCCGTCCTTGCCCCAGGCAGGAGAGGGCACGAACAAGGGCCGGGCGCCTTCCAGCACCAGGCTCGTGGCCAGCTGCTCGCCGGCTTCGTAGACGTTCAGGTTGGACCCGGCGTCAGCGTCCAGCATGATGATGACGTCGCGGCCCTCGAACCGCCCCAGCCGGGAGGCGCCCAGGTTCCGCCAGCCATCGCAGCCGGCCATCCCGTACACCGCGTACTGCGGGGGAGCCCAGCTCGCTACCGCCAGCGACTGCTTGGTACCTTCCGCGATGATCACCGGGCCGCCATCGTCACGCGCCGGGCGCCAGGCAGCCAGGTGCAGCGGGTGGCCAGCCTCCCACAGGTACTTCGGGCCGCCGTCATCAGGCTGCGGCTGCGCGGGCGCCATGTCCATCCACCGCCGCCGCTGGCAGGTCAGCAGGTCCCCGTCCCGCCAGGGGAACACGATGAAGTCGCCCTCGGAGTGGATGCCGCAGGCCGCGATCACCTCATCAGGCACCGCATGATCGTTCAGGTAAGTACGGTGCGCGCCAGACAGGACAACAGGAACTGGCGGCTCAGGAGTCACTAGTGTCCCGCTCACGTGATGGCTCCGCCCATGGCAGGGTCCTCCTGAAGCATCTCGCGCCCGCGGCTCTTACCCGGACTGCGCGCTGGGTTGGCAGTTACACGGCGCGCAGCAGCGCGATCAGCTCGTCCCGCTCGGCACTCGTCAGGGGCGGCTGCTCCTAGGCGCCCTCAATGATCGCCTGGGCCAGCAACGCCATCCGCAGCTGCGCGGAGGCGGCCAGCGTGCGCGCGTCACCGGCGCCGAAGTGCCTGGTCAGGGCGGCCTTGCGGTTGGCCAGCGCGCGCAGGCTGGAGGGCACGGCGGTCGTCAGCGACATGGGGGCGACGCTACTCGCCTTGCATGGCGCTGTGCAAGGCGTTCGGCAAGGTTCCCCAGGCCGGTTTTCAGTCCCGCCGGTCGCAGTTCTCTTGCCTCTGCGCAGGCATTGCCAGGCAGCTGCCGTCGTGAAGGTCGGGCAGGCCGTCAAGGTCGCAGTTCTCTTGCCTCTGCGCAGGCATTGCCAGCTGCCGTGTCCGGCCTTTTCGCCTAAGGGAGGCGTGTCGCAGTTCTCTTGCCTCTGCGCAGGCATTGCCAGCGCTGGCGCGGTCCCTGGCGCCTGTACGCCACTGAGGCCGCAGTTCTCTTGCCTCTGCGCAGGCATTGCCAGCGCGACGCGGCGCGGGCTGATCCCGGTTGCCAGCATGTCGCAGTTCTCTTGCCTCTGCGCAGGCATTGCCAGACTCAGGCGGGGCGGCAGGGAAAGCCGCTGGAACCTGTCGCAGTTCTCTTGCCTCTGCGCAGGCATTGCCAGACCGTCAGCCAGCAGCGGCCCGATCGTGGACGGCTGGTCGCAGTTCTCTTGCCTCTGCGCAGGCATTGCCAGCATCCAGGCACTTCC